>JAEEGL011303596.1_pt1 | contig 45941 bp, 45 predicted proteins | sample 9134231 | NCBI WGS metagenome assembly JAEEGL01 (sample SAMN16246548, study PRJNA631951) | gut metagenome | biome: gut microbiome; feature: rumen; material: fiber-attached | host: Bos | place: Iran: Karaj | collected 2018-10 | reverse complement strand
TGTCATTTTTGATATTAAATATGGCAATGTTTCGGTTTCTTCTAACCCTGTCCCATATGTATAAGAACATCCCGTAAATACTATTGATTTTTCATTGCTGCTATCATTAAGAGATTTTCTGTATTCCCAAGTTTTAGATAATATATTTTTATCATATTTATCATTAGTAGAAATTTTTTTAAATAATATATGCACAGTATATTTTAAATGACCATTATTAAAATACTTTGAATATCCTTTAAAACATATATAGTCAAATAACAAGAAAATAATAATAATCGCAATTATATTTATAAGTATTTTTATTTTCATAATATTGTTCAACAACTTTTTATTATAACATATCGGGATTTTAGTTATTAATCATAAACGTAAAGAAATGTAAACAGCTTAAATAATAGAAGAAAAATTCATAATGCTGATTTTATACGTTTTTACGCCAATTGAGGGAGGTTTAAAAAATAAACTCGGAATATAATAAAGAAAAAAGGTTATTTCATAGCAATTCTTTTTATTTATACGTTTTATAAAATCGGAAAAACTTCACAAAGAAACAATATATTTATATAATATATTGAGAAAAAAGGAAAATAAAATGCGAATATCACCTATTAATTTTAGTACAGGGCAGGTTAGTAAATCTTGTGTAGCAAGAGATTATGTTCCTACAACAGTAAGACATAATTCTTTATCTGATATGGACTTTAATATAATTGCTGATACAATAAGATGTCAGAATTTAAAAAATCAAATGAATGTCAGATTAATGAATTTAAAAAGAACATTAAATAATTGCGTAGCCCAAAATTTATATAAAGAAGTATAAAAGTATTAAAAATATTATAAGAAAGAGCGAGTTTACTCGCTCTTTCTTATTGTGTGAAAAGCAAAGAAGAATTGTTAACAAATGTTAAGCGCCCAAAACCATATTATGATAGCCTTTTATAATTTGTATATACTCTGTATGCAATTTTTAAACATGCCAAGTTTTTATATAAGTAAGAGAGCAGAAAAATAATGAGGAATACAAAATGGCCAGAGTTTTAATTTCTATGCCTGAGGAATTTTTAACAAGAATTGATGAAGTTGCTGAAGGTGAAAATCGTACAAGAAGCGAACTTATTCGTGAAGCATTAAGAACATATATACACAAGCAAAAAGTAAGAGAAAATGCTTTAGCAATTAAGAATGCTAATATTTTAGAAACATTATTGGATTAAAAATAAAGACGTAAAGAGCGAACTACAGACTAGGGAAAAGATTTGGGGAAAATAAAAAGACCTGTTAATACAGGTCTTTTTTATTGCTTTTCATAATTAATTTTATGTTCTTTTATGTAACTTTCCAAGATATCTACGGCATCTTTAACTATTTGTGAGCAAGGGCGTTTTTTATAATATTCGGAATTCCTATCACTTGGTTTGTAGGAGGTTGAATTTTCAATTCCTTTTAAAAGGTCTCTGCATATAATACTGCCATTTTTTTGTTTAAATTTTTCAGCCAGCTCCTGAACAATTTTATATTGCCGAGTTTTGTTTTCAGATGAAGCATTACAGGAAGAATAAATAAGTCCTGCTGCCATAAACATTCCGCTCACGGCTCCGCATACTTCACGCATTCTGCCCATTCCGCCTCCAAAGGAGGAAGATATTTTCATTGCCGTATTAAAATCCAGTCCAAATTCTTCGCAAAATACACCAAGTACCGATTGTGAGCAATTGTATCCTGATTTAAATAATTCCTCTGACTTTTCTTTTTTATTATTCATAATAAATATACTTTATTTGTGATGACAATTGTGACCTTCATCGTGTCCATGACCGTGGCAGTGATGATGTTCTCCGCCGCAAGAATTTTCACCTGTTTCTAATGTATTTTGAAGATATCTTTCAACAACTTCTCTTATAGGTAATTCCGGACATCCTGCAATTACTTCTACTCCGTTTTGTGCAAACATCATCATCGGTCTTGCTCCCATTCCGCCGGCTAGAACTTTGCTTGCGCCTTGTTCCGAAATCCAATTTGCGGAATGGCAAGAAATTCCTTCTTCCGGAACTTTTTCTTCAATGCTTATTATTTCTTTTGTTTCAGGATTTATTTCCGCAAAAGTAAATGATTCACAATGTCCAAAATGAGCGCATAATTTACCTTCTGCTGTAGGAATAGCAATTTTCATAATCATATCTCCTTTGAGTTTTTCTATATTTGTTTGTAATAAAATAGCACTTTCTAATGCCTCAGTATCTGTCATATTATGAGTTTTGGCATATTCTTTTAATATATTCAATATATTTTCGTTAATTCGTCTGTTGAAAGGTACTTTTTTCTGACAAGTCTTTTTTCTTCCTGCAGAATCTCTTTTCCCTCCCCAACCGTATTTTTTACAACATTTCATATTTAAACACTAGCATTAATGTTTGATTATGTCAATACAAAATCAAGACATTAAATATTAGAAATCTAAAAGGATTTCATTTGTTGAAACAGGTGCAGTTTGCGGTCTTCCGTTAAAATCGTAATGAATTTTTCTTTCTTTAAGATATTTGGGAATAATTTTCATTTGTTCATTAGTTGCGTTATATATTTTATCTTCTGTTATTTCTTTATTTATATTGTTATATGGTTTATAAGTATTTTGAATAATAATATCCGGTTGCTCTGAATAATAATATTCATCAACAGAATAAACGGGTGTATTAATTAATAAGAAGCATAATAATAAATATTTTTTCATTACAGTCTTTCTCTACGGAACAGGGTCGTAGCCTCCCGGATGAAACGGATGGCATTTTAATATTCTTTTTATACCAAGATAGCCGCCTTTTATAATACCGTATTTAATTATTGCTTGTTTCATATACTCAGAGCAGGTAGGATAGAATCTGCAAACAGGCGGTGTGAATTTTGAAAACCATTGATAAATATTAATTATCTTTAATAACAATTTTTTGAGCATATTAATATACTATAACCTCCGGTTCAGTTGTTTCTTCTTGCGGAATATCATATATCATATGTTGAATTAAGCAATATCTTTTTCCTGAATCCAAAAGCATATATTTAATTTTATTTTCTTCTATATCCCATAAATCTTTTATTTCAACAATTACATATGCTTGAGGGTTTTCTTTTAAGAAGTTTTCTAACCATTCAATATCATCATTATTGTGAAAAATAACAGGTTTATCATAATAGTATAGTATACTGTATTTTTTTGCTGCCATATATGATGCCAGTTTTACATTATCTTCATTTGCAATTCTTGCAAAGCTTATTAAATCATTTTCTCCGCCGTTGGATGTTATAAAATTGAATATACTTGGGGTAAGAACAAAGGATAAGCTAATCATTAGTATAATATTTGCTACAAAAGGAACAATTCTTCCTTTTAAAATAACTGCAAAAATGCTTATAACCGGTATAACAAAGAAAATAATAATTAAAGGAATAATAAGATTATTAAAGCCTTGGAATATCCATTTATTTAATATATTATGGCCGAATAAACCTAATAAAGAACAAATTACCAATATCAAATTCGGTATAATTGTTGCAATAAAGATACTTTGTCTGTAAGTATTTTTTATTATATATTCATACCAGTATCTACCGGCTATGCAAGATGCCGGAAACATCAAGAATAAAACAAAAAACGTGTATTTTGAACCGTATAATACAGTGAAAATAAATGCGGTGAAAAATACAATTGTATTTAAAGAGGTAAATTTGTCTATAGTTTTTAGTTTTTTCCATTTTTCTTTCAGTTTATCCTGTGAATTATCTTTAAAATAAGATATTATTGAATTTAAAATATCTTTTGCTTTTCTTCCGAGTATCCATAGGAAAGAAAATACCCACGGTGAAAATGTAATCAGGAATATAATTAAAATATTTACTAATTGTTCTAAACCTGTGTATTTTAAGAAATTATATGCAGAAAAATATTCCCTGATAAATAACATTTTATGTTTGTATATCATAATTACATGCCAAGGAAGAACCAACAGGGAAAATAAAAATAATCCGGGCAGCATATTTTTCGGTTTAAAAATCTCTTTGAAATTACCTGAAAATATATGCATAGTCAGTATTGAAAATCCGAGAACAAATAGTACGGGCAAGCCTCCTGCCAATAGTGATAATGCTGCAAATATATATATTCCTATCCAATATAGAAAACTTTTTTTGTTCTCTTTGTGAAAAATTACCCCGTAGGTTAGTAAAATTGCTGTCATCATCATTACTACAGACAGAATGTCATTAGTTGCAAGTCTTGAAAATATTAATACACCCAAACAAGTCGTAAAAATTAATGAAATTATAAAGGCATACGTTTTTGTAAGTATATTTTTAAGTCCTAAAAATAAAATAATAACCCCTGCTAAAGATGTTATTGCAATAGGAAATCTCATTGCTTCAATACTTATTTTCCCTAAAAGCACACAAAATAAATTTGTTATCCAAAAAAACAGAGGTGAAATAGTATAAACATTTTCTCCGTTGATTTTAACATTAATCCAATCACTGTAATTAAGCATTTCTTTTGCTATAGATACAAATTTTGTTTCATCTGTATCTATAAACGAATAACTTGCCATATTCGGAAAGAATATCAACAAACAAATTATTAATAAAATACCAATGTATATTATGTTACTATGTTTGTTTTGATAATTCATTTATTGTCCTCTGAATTTATGCTGATTTGATATAATTGTTTAATTCTTCCTGAGTATTTGTTTCAGTCGTACATACAAGAATTTTCGTATCATCAACTTTAATACCTGCAAGAATGTTATTGGATTTCATTTTTGCTAAAAATTCATCTGAATTTTTTGTTTCTATTAAAAATTCGTTAAAGAAGTCTTTATTTAATATTTTATAGCCTTTTTGTGCTAATTTTTCGGAAAGAATATTAGCATTTTTGGAACTTAAATAAGCAGCTTGTTTTACTCCGTTCTTGCCAAGCAGAGATAAATAAATTACGGCATTTAAAATAGCCAAACCTTGATTGGAGCATATATTACTTGTTGCTTTTTCTCTTCTTATATGCTGTTCTCTTGCTTGAAGCGTTAAGGTAAAAGCTTGTTTTCCGTCTGCATCTAATGTTCTTCCTACAATTCTTCCGGCTAATTGTCTTTTATATTTATCAAGCGATGCAATAAATCCTGCTGAAGGTCCGCCAAAAGACATTGGATTTCCGAATGATTGAACATCGCCTACTACAATATCCGCATTATATTCGGATGGTTTTTTCAAAACGCAGGCGCTAATTGCTTCAACGCATACAATTAAAAGTGTTTTCGGAGCCTTTTGTAAGGTTTTTAAGGTTTCTATATCCTCAATTGTTCCGAAGTAATTAGGGTTTTGAATGATTAGTCCGGCATATTCTCCCGATGCAAGCTTATCTTGTACAGATTTCAAATCTGTTCTAAAGTCTTCTGATTTCACTGTTTCAATATTTATATCACCGGCATGAGCATATGTCTCAATAACGGCTTTATATTCGGGATTTAAGCATTCACTTACAAGAATTTTATTTTGTCCGCTGTTTCTTACCGCCATTCTCATTGCTTCAGCGCATGCACTTCCTGCATCATAAACAGAAGCATTACAAACTTCCATTCCTGTTATATTGCAAATCATTGATTGAAATTCGTATATTACTTGCAAAGTCCCTTGTGATATTTCAGGCTGATACGGTGTATATGCCGTATTAAATTCAAATCTTGAAGATATTGCCGAGACGGCAGCAGGTATGAATCTTTTATATGAGCCTCCTCCTATAAAACATTCATAATCTGTTTTATTTTCTTTTGCAATTGAATTTACGGTTTTTTGGACTTGCATTTCGCTCAAAGCATCAGGTAAGTTTAATTCGGGCATCAATGCGCGTTTATCAATAACAGAAAACAATTCATTAATGTCATTTTTTCCTATGCTGTTAAGCATTTCTTTAATTGTTTCATCAGAATTTGCTTTATAATTATTCATTTTATTCTACTTCTTCTTTATATTTATTATAATCTACCAAGTCCTGAATATCTTCATCATATGCGCTTGGTGTAATTTCAATAAGCCACATTTCATCAAACGGTGATTCGTTTAATAATTCAGGTTTATCATTTAATTGTTCATTCACTGCTGTTACGGTTCCGCTTATAGGCATATATATTTCCGATGCTGCTTTTACGGATTCTACCGTACCGAATATTTCACCTTTTCTATATGAAGCACCTATTTCCGGAAGTTCAACAAAAACTATATCTCCCAATTGTTCAATTGCGTAGTCTGTTAAACCAATGTATTGTTTTCCGCCCTCTTCATAAACATATTCGTGTGATTTACTGCATAATATTTTTTCTTTTACAGTCATTATTACTCCCCTTAGTTATTTCTATTGTGCTTTTGTATAAAATTCTTACTTGCAATAACGGCATTATATAATTTATTTCTTACCATTATTTGAATTGTATCATTAATTTTTAAATTTTTGTCTGTCTTAATATATCCGAGTCCGATATTTTGACCTAAAAACGGTGCTACACAACCGCTTGTTACATGACCGATTTCTTCATTATTGTAGTATATAGGGTATTCGTGTCTTGCTATAGCCCTGTCCGTCATTTTGAAAGCAATTAGTTTTTTATCGGTGCCGTTCTTTAACTGATTTAGAATTATATTTTTGCCTATATAATCCTGTTGTTTTTCTTTATCTATAGACCAGCTTAAACTTGCTTCAACCGGTGTGGTATTTTCATTTAATTCGTTTCCGTACAAGCTCATTGCTGCTTCAAGTCTTAATGTGTCTCTGGCACCTAAACCAATCGGCATTATTCCGAAATCTTTTCCTTTTTCAAGAAGTAATTCCCATAATTCGGAAACTTTTTCATTTCTTATAATTATTTCAAATCCGTCTTCGCCTGTGTATCCTGTTCTTGAAACAAAAACATCTTCATTTAAAAGTTTTGTTTGCATTATAAACATTGTTCTCGGCTGATTTTCTTTTTTTATTCCCGCTGCTTCAAGAATATCAGATGCTTTAGGACCTTGAAGTGCAACCATTGAATATACATCGGATTTATTGTCAACATTAACATCATATCCGTTTTTATTTTTAATAAGCCAATTATAATCCGCTTCGAGTCTTGAAGCATTCACTATTAATAAATAACGAGCTTCTTCAAGTTTATATACAAATAAATCATCTACTATACCGCCATTTTCATTGGTAAATTGGCAATACAATGCTTTTTTATCAATTAATTTTGCAATATTTTGAGGAACCATATGTTGTAAAAAGTCCAAAGCTTCTTTACCTGAAACAAAGATTTCTCCCATATGCGAAACATCAAATAAACCTGCATTATTTCTTACATTATTGTGTTCTTCAATAATGCTTGTATATTGGACAGGCATTTCCCATCCTGCAAAATCAACCATTTTTGCACCTAGTTTAACGTGATTATTATATAAAAAAGTTTTTGCCATAAAATCCTCTGCTAACTATTTAGAACAAATAACTCTTGCTGCGTGTACACCCGAAGCGGAAGCTTGAATTAATCCTCTGGTAACACCGGCACCGTCACCGATTGCAAATAAGTTTTTTACACCTTCCGTTTCAAGGTCATTTGTTAATTTTACTCTGCCCGAATAGAATTTAACTTCTACCCCATACAGTAAAGTATATCTTGAAGCTGTTCCGGGTGCTATTTTATCAAGTGCATAAAGCATTTCAATAATAGCAGTCATTTGTCTGTAAGGAAGAACCAAACTTAAGTCTCCCGGAGTTGCACAAGATAAGGTTGGTGTTATTATACTGCTTTTAATTCTTTCAGGAGTAGAACGGCGTCCGTCCAGTAAATCACCGAATCTTTGAACAAGAACCCCGCCTGCAAGCATATTTGCAAGTCTTGCTACGTGTTGACCATAAGCAATAGGTTCTTTAAACGGTTCCGTGAATTTTTCTGATACGAGAAGCGCAAAGTTTGTATTTGCGGTTCTGTAATTTGCATAACTGTGACCGTTTACGGTGGATATTCCGGAATAATTTTCGGTAACGACTTCGCCATACGGATTCATACAGAATGTTCTTACTTCATCTCCGAATGTAGGAGAGTGATATATAAGTTTTGATTCATATAATTTTTCCGTAATAGGCTCAAATACAGGAGCGGGTAATTCGACTCTGACGCCAACATCTACCGCATTATTAACCATACCTATTTTATTTTTTGAAAATTCATGGGTTAACCAATCTGCACCTTCTCTGCCGGGTGCAATGATAATATATTCGGCTTCTATTTTTTGATTATCTTTTGTTATAAATCCTTTTACCTGACCGTTTTCTACAATTAATTGGTCGGCAATGGTATCGTATAATATTGTAATTCTCTTATCTAAATAGTCTTGCATGTTTTTTAAGACATCCAAACTTCTTTCTGTTCCTAAATGACGAACAGGAGAATGTACCAGCTTTAATTCTGCAAGAGTAGCTTCTCTTTCAATGTCGGCAAAAACTTCTTTGTCTGTACCGAATACTTCATCTGTAGCACCAAATTTTAAATATGTATCATCGGTATATTTTACCAAATCTTCAACTGCTTTTCTGGGCATATAGTCAAGCAAGTGACCGCCGACATCAGGAGTCAGAGTTAATTTACCGTCGGAAAAAGCACCTGCGCCTCCCCATCCGCAAAGTAATCCGCATTTTTTACATGTCGGGCATTTTTCATAACCTTCTCTCAATAAACATTTTCTTTTTTCTATTTGAACGCCTTTTTCAACAAGAATAACTTTCCATTCAGGCTTTAATTTCATTATTTCGAGCGCTGCAAATATTCCCGCAGGTCCGCCTCCAACAATTGCTACATTATACATGTTTTTCTCCGATGATATATTTAACATGATGATTGTAACGTAAACTAAATTTCTTTTGAACAAATCGTAAACAACATTTTACTAAACGCAAAATAAATTTATTTTTTTATATATAATTGTTCTATGAACATAAAAATAATAGCTGTTGGTAAAATTAAAGAACAATATTTGAAAGATGCAATAAAAGAATATGAAAAGAGACTTTCTCCTTTCTGTACGTTCTCGGTTGTTGAGGTTCAAGCTGAACAAATTAACGATGAAGCCCTTTGGGAAAAATATAAAGAAATTGAATCTGAAAGAATTTTAGCTGCAATAAAACCCAATTCGTTTGTCATAACATTGGAAATTAGCGGTAAAATGCTTTCATCTGAAGAGTTTGCACAAAAACTTAAAACAATTGCTTCGGATGGAATTAATGATATTTCTTTTGTAATTGGTGGTGCAAACGGGTTACATGAAAAAGTAAGTTCTGTTGCTTCTTTTAAATTAAGTTTTTCTAAAATGACATTTACTCATCAAATGATTAGATTGCTGCTTGTTGAACAAATGTACAGAGCTTTTAAAATAAATAATAATGAACCTTATCATCGTTAAAAAAAATTACATTATAATGTAACAATATGTAAAATGTTGTATCAAAAAACATTACAATAGGTCAAAAAAATGTTATTATAAAATTGTGATTTGAAGTAAGCCCACAGTAAGTATATATCAGATGCAAATCATTTGTCTGAACTGAAAATGGGGACTAAGTTCGTTAAGTCACGGGGAGTGGTTTGTGATTTTATGTTGCGGTAGAGAGCTAAAGCCGGAAAGAATTATCAGGCTTTTGCCTGATTTTAAGTACAGAGAAAGGTTGTTAGAACTTATATCTTGTCCGAATTGCGGAAAAATAATCGGGGAATTAACTCAATATAATGTAATTACAGGAAAATACGAGAGGAAAAGATTATCAAAACGTGTTCTTGCAAGATATGCGCAACGATTAGATTCGGGTTCTTGGGAGGAAGTAAAGATACTTCACGGAACAAAAGGCGGAGCCGGTTTTGTTTACGGCATAAACAGAATAGATAAAGAAGGAAATATATATCAATATGCCGTTGATTTTAACGGAGTAAAGGTGCTTGTCAAAAAAACAGATAAATCCAATATTATAAACAAAAGTGAATAATTATTTCCAGACTAATTCTGATTTAACAGCAGCGGTACTTAATCTCCCGCTGCTTTCTCTTTAAAATTATATTGTAAAATATGTTAGATAATACTTTTTATTATGGTATGTTATAATTATAAAAAGTGATATAATTATATCAATAAAAAGGATTAGAATATGAAAAAGAGTCTTGTAATACTGCTGGCGGTATTGTTTTTCGGTAATTGCGTATTGGCAAAGGATTATGCAAAACTTCATATAAAAGAAATGAAAAACGCACAAAAATACAGTACAACGAAGAAGTATTTTGAAGAACCCGAGAAAAAAGTTGATAAAACTATTAAAAATACAGCTGCAACAAAGATAAAAGACCCGAAATTGTTAGTATTCGGTAATCAGGAAAAAATTGATGAAAAAGAATACGATAAAAAATTATCACAAGATGAAGATAAATATTCAGAGATAGAAAAAACGCTAAAAATCAAAAGCTACAGTGATTATAGTGTAAAATCCAGAGGTGAAAATTTCTATCAATTATACAGAATCGCAGAGCGGATTATAAGAGCAAATAATCTTGATTTTATTAATTGGAGAATAGGTCTTTATAAAGATTCACTGTCTCCTAATGCATATTCTGCCAATACGAACTATATAGCAATAAGTACATCTCTGTATGATACATTTTTAAACAATGATGATGCCATAGCTTATTTATATGCTTCATATGCAAATGAGCAGTTATATCGAACAAAAAATTCAAAAAAGGCATTGGAAGAAGCAAAAGAATGCATAAATACTGCATATAAAATTGAACCTGACAATAAATATATAAAAGAACAAATGGAACAATTAAATAATATTTAAATTAGCTCAATATAAAGTTTTGTAAAAATTTTAATATCGGAAAATATGTTGGGATATTTTCCTTTAGACAGTACTATACTACGTTTAGGATATTAAATATCCAAAATGAAGAATAGTTGAGAAAAGGAAGGGAAATATGCTGAGAATGGTAAGATCAGCTAACCGGCTGTATATTATTCGTATAATGACGACGATGATAATATTAATACGAGTGCGTTCATTTCGTATTAAGTAAATGAGGTTACGAATACTCATAATTATTTTTATGTGCATGAAAATGCACATTTTTTTTGAATAATTAATGAAAACATAATGATAGAAAAGTTAGTAACAAAAAGAAAGGAATGTTATGACTAACCGAGATAAATCTAAACACTCACGTGATGGGCAAAAAATTAAAAAATAATTATACATTTTGTAAAAATAACACATAAATATATGAAAATATGTTAGAAAAAATTTAAAAATAGTGTATAATAAAAAATGGAAAGGACGAACATGTTAAATTGGCAAGAAGCCAAATATCTGAAGGATGCAGATAAGAAAAAAATCTTAGCTTTAAAGGAAGATTTGCAAAAGGTAAAATTGCAAAGGCGTGCTGATTTGTTGTATCCTACAATGAAAGAGAAAAATCAAGAAGGAACAATAACCGGCGGTGCTGCTAAAATAGCCGATACTAAAAATAGTGAAAAGAAAGAAAGTGTTTCTGCAAAAAACAAAGATGTAAAATCAGATGAAGAAAAAAACAGGGATATTTTTAAAATCTTAGGTATGGATGAAAAGGAATATCAGATTAAGGGAAATACTATATCTAAAAAAGAAAAAACTAAAGATTACGAGATAATTAACAATGTAAAATATCCGGCAAATACAGATAATGAAGAAGTGGAAAAACAAAAACAAAAAGCAAAAGAAAACAGAAGTGAAAGGCTGAGAGAAGATAATACCGAATATTTAAAACACAATGTAAAACTTGAACAATTCGGTGTTGACCATGTTGATAATAAATTCGTTAAGGAAATAGATAAATGGCGAAGCGGAACAGATGAAGCTGTGGAAAATTTACATATGTCTAAAAAAGATTCATACTTAAATACGGATTATGCAAAAAAGCATAAAGTGCTGAATACTTATAAAGAATAACCTGGATATTTGCATGAATATTATCAAAAGAAAATACCATCACAAGGAGGAGATGCAGAAAAAATGCAGGGGATATTGATTGATGAAAAATCAGATTCTTCTCAAAAATTAAAAAATAATTTACTAAAAGATTCTGTATTTATGGATAAAATAAAAAAATATTCTAATGCAATGCATAATGGTTATGCAATAAATGACAGTATGGATTTTGAAGATAAAAATTGGCATAATACACTTGGAAAAGCCGATATAGTAAATATGCACGAAAATAAACAGGGAGATATTGAATTAGATATAGTAGACGTAAATAATTATAACGAAGGTGAAAAAAATCCAATGGTAAGAATAGGCAGAGACAGGCAGGATAAAGGAGAAATCAAACCGTATTTCATCAGGTATCATATTATAATTCCAAATGATAGTAAGATAGGAAATTCAAGTAAGAAATGAAACAACAGACACAAGAAATATATGAAAAAATCAGAAGCATATTAAGTATTAAAGTTTTTGAAATGCCAAGCATAAAACAAATATTAAATATTAAAGTTTTAAATATACATATATTTTGGTGTATTTCTCTAATTTACACACTCGAATGGATTATATTTTATAATTCTGAAATATATATGCTTATGAAATATCCGGCTTTTTATTATCAGTATAAGGATTTTTTGGTTGACACTTTAGAATATCTGTCTTTGATATATTCTCCGTTAATTATAATATATATATTTGATTTTATTGTGAAAAGATTAGAATTAACAAATAAAATTATAATAAAGATAATCAGAATACTGCTAATAATATTGATATATATGTATTTAATTTTATGGGGAATGATAATTGCTGCTGGACGTAATTTGTTTCAAGCTTTAGGGGTTGAGTAATTATGTGTAACAAAAACCTATCAGTTTCACCTGCCGTTGGCAGAGACAGGCAGGATAAAGGAGAAATCAAACCGTATTTTATAAGGTACCATATTATAATCCCCAATGATAGTAAGATAGGTAATTCAAGTAAGAAATGAAAAAACAGACACAAGAAATATATGAAAAAATCAGAAGCATAATAAAAATCAAAGGTTTTAATATATCAAGTATAAAACTAAAAACATTTAATATGCGTACATTTTTGTGGATGTCTTCAATTTATGCACTCGTATGGATTATAATATCTTGCAATCCATACGCATTGTATAACCTTTTTGCCTATGGAGATCCTTTATATCATATAAAAGAATTAGTTATAGCTACGTTGGAATTTATGCTTTTGGTGTATTTGCCTGAAATAGTAATTGCTATTTTTGATTTTATGGTAAAAATATTTGAATTAAATAATAAATCAATAATAAAGACAATTAGAATATTAATTATGATATTGAGTTATGTATATTTAGTTTTATTTGGTTTTTTATTTTTGGTTGTTATTATGAGTGCAATGACATTGTTTAGTGAGTAAGTAGGAAAAGCAGATATAGTAAATATGCATAAAAATAAACATGGAGATATAGAATTAGATATAGTAGACGTAAATAATTATACATCAGGTTTTATAATTGCAGATGATAGCGAAATAATCTTTTTCTATGCCAATTTCAATCTTGAAACAGGCGGAGAATAAATCTTTAAGTATAAAAATTAAACATAGAAATAGTGTGAACTATACTCATAATTACTTTGTGCAAGATAATTTGCACAATTTTTTTGCGAACAAACAAACGGGAAAATACAATGGTCAAAAAAAAGAAAACGAAAGAAGAATTTACATATTCAAAAAATGACTCTTTTGAGAATTTAGAAGCTGTGCAGCAGCTGGCATTAAACAGAAGAGGAAAAGATGATGAAGCAAATCCTGATATTTCCGTATTTTTAAAGGCGGAGGAATTAAAAGGGAAGTTGTGCGGACTTTACAGCGAAAAAGAAAAATCTGCTGTAAATATTAAAATGATGGGCAGTGTCATAATCGACGGAAAAGAGCTGCAAATTAATGTCGGAGAAAAACCAAAAACGGAAAAAGAAGATGATAGAATTACCTGAAATATTAAACATACCTGAAAAATTAATACCTGTAATTACTAATATAAATAATTACAATTATTTCTTAATAGAAGGAGGAAGGGGTGGTGGCAAATCACAAAGTGTAGCAAGAATTATATTATGGTTAGCTGAACAAAGGAATGTCAGGGTCTGTTGCGGAAGGGAAACACAAGCAACTATTTCGGACAGCGTATATAAAATATTCAACGATTTAATAAACGATTATAATTTAAACTTTCAAATTAAGTCTAACAAAATAAATCATAATACGAGCGGCTCAAGTATTATATTTAAGGGGTTTAGAGAGCAGGGCAGAGTTAATATTAAGGGTTTGGAAGGTGTTGATATTCTGTGGATAGATGAAGCACAGGCAATAACCAAATCTACCCTCGACGTAATAATTCCAACAATAAGAAAGAAAAACTCTATTGTGATTTTTACCATGAACAGACTTGTCCGCAACGACCCTGTTTATTCCGAATTTGTTACCAGAGATGATTGTCTGCATATAAAAATAAATTATTATGACAATAAACATTGCCCGCAAAAACTTGTAGATGAAGCAAAGCGCTGCAAGGAGAGGAATATTCTCGATTATGAATATATATGGGAGGGAAATCCGTTAGATAAGTCGAACGACTTTTTGTTTTCCGCAATAAAACTGGATAAAGCTAAACATATTATTTTTAAAGAGGAAAATTACAGGAAAATTAAATGCATGTCTGTAGATTTGGCAGGAAACGGCGGTGATTTATGTGTAGCCAGCCTGATAGAATCAAAGAGTAATACACAATGGTCGCTTGAAAAGCAAGAACATTGGAATGAACCCGATACGGATGTAACTAAAGGGAAAATTATTAATTTATATTCTATGTGGAAGCCGGAATTATTGATATTGGATGCGGATGGACTTGGGTATTCTATTTATGTCAGTATTCGAAATGTTATTGCTAATACGATTAAATTTAACGGTGCAGCTTCAAGTAACAGACCTAATGCATTAAACAGACGTGCGGACGGTTATTTGACCTTAAAAGATTATATAGATAATGAATGGCTTAAAATTTCTTCCGATTTTACTTTATCTCAACTGGAATATATAAAAAAATCTTATAAGCCAAACGGTCAGATATTTATACAATCTAAAAAGGATATGAAATCCGAACAGGGGGAAAGCCCTGATTTCGCAGACAGCTTGATGATGGGGATTTATGCAATTAATTATTATTCATATTTAATTGATGAAAGAGAAGAAACCGTTATACTTGACTCTAATTTTGACCCGTATTCATAAAAAGAAAGTAGAAAAATATGACTACCCGGAATTAATCCGAACACTCACGAGATGGGCAAAAAATAATTACATAAATATATGAAAATATGTAAGTAATTGTATTGATTAGCCTTCTGAAAAAATCCCTGTTTCCCAGTTGAATCATAAATTTTAAGAATTTTTAAAAATATTTAAAGACGTATTTTATACGTCTAATTCATATGCACAAAAACGAAAGGAGAAAATCATGTGCTCAAAACCTAAAATTACCACCGTAGAACAGGTTCGGGAAGAACAAAAAGATACGGAAATAATTAAAAACGCCGTTCAAGCGGATGCTTCCAAACAGAAAGCAAATGCAGAAAATCGTATCGGGAAGAGAGGTCTTATTTCCGACAACATAAGAACAACCAATAACGGCTTAAATGATGAAGATGTTTTAACCTCAAAGAAAAAATTATTAGGTGAATAAAATGCAAGAAAAAAAGTATACAAAAAAATATTTTAATGCAAGACGTAATGAACTGGAAACAGCATATAATGCACTAAAACCGGACTGGCAGGAATTAGCGGACTATTTTTTACCGCGTTCCGTTCGTTTCCTTGCCCGCAGTGTAAATAAACAGCCTGCAAAAAATAAAAAAATAAAAGATTCGACCCCTCTTCTTGCTGTTCGTAATTTCTCTTCCGGCATGATGTCAGGTGCAACAAGCCCTGCAACTAACTGGTTTAAGGTAAGGATTAGGGATTACGAGCAGAAAGAGGATTATGAAATAAAAACTTGGTGCAGTGCCGTAGAAAATCTTTTTAGGGATATATTTAATGCTTCCAATTTATATAGAATACTGCCTGCGGTATATAAGCAAATAGGTGTTTTCGGTATTTCGGTCATAGGTTTAACGGGTGATGAAAAATCGGTTTTGCACTGTCAATTGCTTCCTGTTGGTTCATACAGAATTGCAAAGAACGAAAAAGGTGAAGTAGATACAATTTGCAGAGTATATATGGAAACAGCAAAAAATCTTTATGACAAATTCGGGGAAGAAAATGTATCTCAAGAGGTAATAAATGCAATACATTCCAACAGATTTGAAGAGCTTTTTGAAATTGTACATTTCGTTGAGCCGAATAAAGAATATATGCCCGATTCGGTTTGGGCAAAGGATAAAGCATTTGTTTCCGTATATTATGAATGTTCTTCAAGTGAAGAAAAATTCTTGTCAAAAAGCGGATTTGATAAATTTCCGTATGCTGTTTTTGAATCGGAAGTAAATGGAGAAGATGTATATCCGTCAGAATGCCCTGGAGTTAACGCTCTTCCTGATGTAAAACAGCTTATGAGTATGATTATTGATGAAGGAAAAGCCGTAAAGAAAATGATAAGTCCTACTTATAAAGGTCCTGCCAGCTTGAAAAATAAAAAAATGATAGATGCTCCTGCTGCCTTTATAGAAGAAGATGAAAACGGCAGAGGACTTTCGCCTATTTATGAAGTTAACCCGAGAGTACTGGAGGTGGATTCCATTATTGAAAAATTAAAAGAATCAATAAAAGAAATATTCTATAATGATTTATTTGCAATGATTTTAAATACGGCTGAACGTTCCAGAACCGCGACGGAAGTGAATGAACTGAAAGAAGAGAAAATGGTGCTTTTATCTCCTCTTCTACAGCAAATTCATAACGGATTAAGCCAAATATTAAGCTGGTTATATTCGGAATGCGAAACAATCGGATTAATTCCAGAACCGCCTTTATCAATAATAGGTGCTGATTTGGATATAGAATTTGTATCAACACTTGCTCAGGCGCAGAAGGCGGTTAAAATTTCCGCAATGGAAAGGTTTACGACATTTACTATAAATTTAGCTCAATCGCTTGATCCGTCATTAAAAAATAAGCTGAACGCAAGCAAAATAGTGGATGACTATGCTGATTTTGCTAATATTTCGCCGGAACAAATTGTTCCTACGAAAGAATTAGAAAAACTTAAACAAAAAGATGAAGAAGCTCAACAACAAAAAGCAATGATAGAGCAGATAAAAGAGAGCTCTGAAATAATAAAAAATATTGCCGGAACCGATGCATACGGCAGTGATTTACTAGCAAGATTAGGTTTGACTTAAAAGGAGGAAAAATGTTAAACGAAGAACAAACAGAAAAACAAGCAGGTTTGGGTATTAATGTTTATAACCAGCCTCAGGAACAACAAACACAGGAAAATCAAGAAGACGACGGATTCTTTGGAAAACCCGAATTTTATGACTATTCAGGTGTAGAACTTCCTGAAAATTATTGTTATGACGAAGAAATGCTTAAAGAGTTCAACGAATTGGCAGGCAAATACAATCTTTCACAAAAAGGTGCAGACAACTTAATGTCAATGGCAGTGAAGCTGACAAAGTTAACGGGCGATAGTCTCAATAAAACTCTTGCTGAACAACAAAGACAAAAAATAAATGAGTACAAAAATGCACTATTAACTGACAGAGAAATAGGCGGTGCTAATATCGAAAAAACTCTTAAAACAGCAAATGCAGCTTATGACTATTTTGCAGATGATGAAGTTCAAAAAATACTTCAGGAAACAGGGCTGAATTGCCATCCTAAAGTCGTTAGAATGTTCTACAAAATTGGCAAACAAATGCAAAATGATACGCTGTACGGAATGGGAACACCTGCTCTTCCCAAAGAAAGCAGAGAAGATATATTGTTCCCGACAATGCAATAACACAAGATAAAAGAAAAGAAAGGAAAAAACAATGGCAACATTAGGTGCTAAATATTTAACATTAGCAGACAGACTAAAAAGAACCGAAAACGGTAAAATTGCCGCAGAAATCATCGAAATGATGACAGAAACAAATGAAGTATTACAAGATGCAAATGCTCTTCAATGTAATGACGGTTCTAATCATATTACAACAATAAGAACAGGACTTCCGTCCGCTGTTTTCAGAAACTTATACGGATATGTTCCAAGTTCAAAATCAACAACAGAACAAGTAAAAGATGTAACTGGCATGTTAGAAACATATTCTATAGTTGATGTTGATTTAGTAGATAAATCAGAAAACCCGAAATTATTCAGATTATCCGAATCTTCCGCTTTTATAGAGGCAATGAATCAAAAATTACAGGAAACAATTTTCTACGGCAGCATTAAAGAAAATGCAGCAGCTTTTGACGGTTTGGCTGTAAGATATGCAAAAAAATCAAATGATGCAAAGAAAATCGGTTCAAATATTATTGATGCAGGCGGTTCAAGCACGGATAATACGTCAATCTGGTTTGTAACATGGGGAGATTTACATACATCTTTATTATATCCTCAAGGTTCTCAAGCAGGAGTTCAGCATAAAGATGATGGTGTTATGACAGAAACAAGTGCAACAGGCGGAAAAAGAAAAGTTTACCAAGACCATTATAAAATGGATGTCGGTTTATCTGTCAGAGATTGGCGTTCTACTTGCCGTATTGCAAATGTAAGTATATCTAATTTGGCTTCAAATAATGCTGCAGATATTGAAGAACTTTTAAATAGAGCATATTACAAAATCAGAAGATTTTCTAAAACAGGCAGAACATTTATATATTGTAATTCAACCGTATTAATGTATTTTGAAGCTCAATTAAAGAGCAAAACAAATGTTAACTTCACAATAAAAGAATATCTGAATGAAAATGTTCTTCATTACAAAAATATTCCAATTCGTGAATGCGAACTAATTACTTGTAATGAAGCCGTAGTAGCATAGAAAAGAAAGGATAAATACAATGATTTTAGATGAAGAAGCTTTATTCTCCAATAAACAAAAAATCACTGCAAGTACAGTATCAACAAATGTTTTGGACTTAGGTAAAAGAGAAGTGTCTTTTGGTACACCTGTTGAAATTTTTATTCAGGTTTCAGAAGATTTTAATAATTTAACAAGCCTTGGCATAAAAGTTCAAACATCAATGACAGAAAACTTTTCATCAACTGTTGATTTGGTTGAACAAACAATATTGCTTGCTAATTTGAAAAAAGGTGCTGTAAGTACAATAAAATTCTTACCCAAAGGCAACCTCGGATATATGCGTTTAGTATACACCGTAACAGGAACAGCTCCTACAACAGGTGGGATAACAGCCGCAATAGCTGATGGAACCGAAGAAAGTTTTCATAACGTATAACACTCGCTAAAAATTCCATCTAAGGGAATCCTTTCAGATATCCGGCATTATGCCGGATATCTTTTCTTTACATCCGAAATTAAGGAGAAAAAATGAACTATACAAAATCAAAAATATTTAATATGGCACTTAAAAATCTAAGAATAAGTGTGGGACTTCAAAATGCAAATCAGACGGATAAAAATGCAGTAGTATTAAATGAATTTTATGATTGCGCAAAAGAACAGGTTTTAAAGGATTTTGATTGGAACTTTGCAAATTCTTACCGAGAACTGTCTTTAACCGGAAATATCCCTCAAAATCCCAAATTTTTGTATGAATTTGATTATCCCAATGATTGTTTATTTGCAAGAGAAATAATTCCGTATGAAGATAATGAAATAGTTGAATTTGAAGTTGCAGCAAATGCAATAGGTCATAAGGTTATAAATACAAATATTACTCCTGCTGTATTGAGATATACCAAATTAGTAAATAATGAAGCTTATTATAATACTGAGTTCGTAATGGCTTTGTGCTGGTATCTGGCATTTCTGGCAGCACCTTCAATAACAGGAAACCGAGCAATACAAAATGATTGTTTGGGAGTATATACAAGTATGCTTGCAAAAGCAAAGTCAATGAATGCATCGGAAGGTTATATAAAAACACCTGACAAGTGTTCTTGGTTTGACATAAGATAAGGGGAAAATAATGGCAAGATATACACAAAAATCTTTTACCGGCGGTGAACTTAGTCCTTCATTATATGAACGAAATGACCTCGCAAAATATGCAATAGGACTAAAAACATTAAAAAACGGTTTTGTTCGTGCTGAAGGCTGTGTGAGCAACAGGGCAGGTTTGGAACTTGTATGTGAAGTTAAAGATTCATCAAAAAAAGTTAAGTTAATTCCGTTTTCTTTTAATACCGAACAAACATATGTTATTGAACTTGGTCATGAATATGCCCGTTTCATAAAAGACGGCGCGCAAATTATTAATACAAATAATACTCCTGTTGAAATAGTTACTCCATATAAACAACAGGATTTATTTAATATAAAATATGCGCAAAATGCAGATGTATTAACCTTGTGTCATAAAAACTATGTTCCGAGAGAACTTTCCAGAAATTCAAACTATAGTTGGGGTTTTACTCCGGTAAGTTTCAGTTCAAATATTTCGGCACCGACAAATGTATCTGCTACGTGGACAGGCGGAACAGAACATCTTACCACATACAGATATGTTGTAACTGCAGTCAGAGAAGAAACATATGAAGAAAGCAGACGTTCTGCTGTTGTATCGGTCAGAGGAGAATTGGAAGGATATTGGGGTACAACGGAATATATAACAATAACCTTTGATGCAGTTGAAGATGCCGTTGAATATAACGTATACAGAAGAATTAACGGGATTTATGCATTTGTCGGAACAACTACAACAACAACTTTCAGAGATGATAAAATAGAACCTGATTTATCATCAACGGCACCGGTTGCTAATAATCCGTTTTCCGGCATGAACAATCCTGCTTGTGTAAATTATTTTCAGCAAAGAAAAGTTTTTGGCTGCTTAAAAAATAATCCTCAGCAGTTGGTTGCTTCCCAAACAGGAACAAATAATAACTTTAATGTATCTCGCCCGTTGAATTCAACGGATTCTATTAATATAACGTTGTCAGAGCGTGAAGTTAATGAAATAAGACATATTATTGCAATGAATGATTTAATACTTTTAACATCAGGCGGAGAGTGGAAAATTAACGGTGCTGACGGTTCATTTACGGCAACGTCATCTATAATGGCATCTCCTCAAAGTTTTTACGGATGTTCAAATGTTAATCCCGTGGTATCAGGCAATATGATTATATTTGTTCAATCAGGAGGCTCCGTAGTAAGAGATTTGGGCTATACATATGTATCAGACGGTTATGACGGAGAAGAATTATCAATATTCGCAAATCATCTGTTTGAAGGTAAACAAGTGGTTGATATGGCATATTCTAAAGAACCTTACAGAATTTTATGGTGCGTAATGTCGGACGGAACCGTGAATGCTCTTACTTATAATAAAAAACAAGAAGTAATAGGCTGGCATAAACATCAAACAAAAGGTTATTTTGAGTCAGTAACCGTTGTCAGAGAAGGAAATGAAGATACTGCATATTTTGTTGTAAGGCGAATTATAAACGGAACAACAAAAAGATATATAGAACGAATGGCATCAAGAACTGTTAAAAAAACAAATGAAGGTATATTTTTAGATAGCGCATTAACATACTCGGGAAGTCCTGTTCAAAACATATCAGGATTAAATCATTTGGAAGGTCAAACTATTAATATACTGGCAGATGGCTGTGTTGTGGAGAATAAAGTTGTTTGTAACGGAGCTGTACATCTTGATTATCCTGCTTCAAAAATTGTTGCCGGACTTCCTTATGAATTTGAACTGGAGACACTTAATCTTGAAAATGAAAATACTCATGGTCTTTCTAAAATAGTAAATGAAATAAATATAAATGTTACTAAGACCAGAGAAGACTTTTTCTTAGTCGGAACAGACGGTTCATTGATACAAAATACAAGAAGTTTAAACAGTGTAAATGATGCAAATTATTTGTATTCAGGCAATATATCCTCATTTGCATTTTTAAATTATACAAAAGAAGCAACAGTTCATATAAAACAAAAATATCCGTTTCCTATAACAATAAATTCTATATCAATGGATGTGACGGTGGCTGATGAAAATGCTTAAAACAGTCAGTAATATTAGTGAAGTAGAGTATATTTTAAAGAATCTGAGACCTGAGGATAAAGAAGAACTGGAAAATCTATACGGAGATGATTGGTTTAATTGTTCAATTAAATTATTAAATGATAAAGAAACGCTGGTACTATACGGATATGATTATAACAATAATCAAGTTCCAATTGCGATTGGCGGATTTTATGAAACCGATAAGAATAATCCTTATATAGCATGTGCTTGGCTATTGTCTACAATATATATTTATAAAAATAAGACATTATTTTTAAAAGAAGCTAAAAAGCAAATAACAAAAGCTGAAAGCAAATATAGAATAATGTACAACTATATTTATAAAACAAACAAGCTTGCTAAAAAATGGCTTCAAAGGTTTAATTTTAGATTTGATAAACCGTCACCTGCCGGAATTAAAGTTAGTGAAGGCTTTGAATTTTTTTACAAAATAACATAGAAAGGGCAAATATGTGCATAATAGATACGCTTTTGTCTGCTATTAATCCCATGTATAACATGGCACAGGAAATAAGAGTGGAAAAAGCAATGGATGACTATAAAAATGAACAGCTGTTAAAGGAAGCAAAAAATGCAAGTGAAAATGCAGGCTGGGAAAGGCAGCAGAGTATAGAAGAAGCAAGAGAAAAAAGATTGCAAGCAATATTAAATATGGGAGAACATACTAATGAAGCGGCTGTCGGTAATATCGCCGTAAATTCTTTAACTGTTTTAAATCAAAAAAAGACGGATAAGTTAAACGGGGAATTGGATGCTCTTTCTTCTTTAAAAAACGGTGAACGCAGAGCTAAAAATTATATTAATCAGGCTGATAAGTTGTATTCCGAATATTCATTAGGCAAATATAACTCAAAACAAAAGGTACGCAGAGGTCTTACTCAAATTACCAAGAATGCTGTATCAACAGCAGCTACAATTGCAGGAGGATTATTATAAATGGATAAAGTAAAAAGCAGTCAATCGGAAACTATGGTATTAAAAATAAAAGATGAACAAAATTCGGATACGTATTTTGATAATCGATATTCAAATGAAGTAAAGATAATAGAATTAAGTAATATTATTGATAAATGGGAAGAAACAGTATTATTTTCGGAAAAAGGGTTCTATTCTTTAAAAGGTAAAGATGTGGAAGGAAAAAGTAAAGAATTTATTTCGGAACTGGAAAGTTTAATAAATTCAAAAATAGAAGAAATGTCTTTTTCCGAAATTACATACAAAATGACTGCGGAAAATATAAAAAAAGAAAAAATTGCCGCAATTACAAATAAGATGCAAATATATGAGATGCAGGAACTAAAAAAACTGGAAATCAGTATTTATGAAACGGCACTTGAATCTTCCGTTAAAAGAGCAGTTTTGTATAAAAATGATGAAGATGTTATTCTTTCTTCTTTTAAGAACGGTTTATCAGTTTTATCTTCTATGAAAGAATTGCTGGAATGGAATTCTAAAGTTTATGCGGAAAGACAGAAAGAGTATAAATCACGGTTCTACTACTCATTAATTAAAGCATTTATGGAAGAAAAGGATATAAATGCATACAAATATTATATGCAATGTAAGGATTATATTTATATTGATAATAAAGAGGAGCTTGAAAAATCATTAAACAATCTAAAAATTAATATAATTGCATATAATTGGGCGAAAGAAATTATTTTGTATGAGTTAACGGATGCTGAGCAAGAAACAGAACTGAATAAAATTAACGATACAGAAATAAAAAATGCGGCAAAACATTATCTGGAAGATTTAATAGATATTAAAAAGAAACAAAATATACAGCTTGAGAGGGAAGAAAAAGAAAAAAATTGGAAAAGTATTATTTCAGCTGTTGAAAATAATCAGGATAAAAGCCTGTTATATATTGATTATACGTTAAACAAAGAGCATATAAATGCTGTTAAACAATATATAAAACAAATAAAAAAAGACGGTTTTATTAAAACAGATGAAACTGAATTTATAAAACTGGCTGAAGAAGTGTTTCAAGATTTCAATAAATACAGGCAAAAAGACATATTAAATTACAGAGCTTGTTTATCGGATGAAGATTATTCATTTTTTGAAAAAATTAAATCCATGTCTGAAAGTGAAATACAAAGCTTTAAATCCGATTATGAATATTCTCTTAAAATATTAAATACACTTAATATTGAAGATTACGCAGAGAAATATAAATTTGTGAAATTAGTAATTAATTCATTATCGGAATTTAAAGCAAAAAATGATAAAAATCCCGATTTGGTTGAAAGAAATAAGCTTATAGATAGTGTTTGTGAAAGATTTAAAAAAGTAAAAGAATAAAAGGAGAAAAAATGACAGTATCATCACTAATTCCCGTAAATTCCTATACGGGAAATTCGTCAAACAGAAAATTTGATTTTGACTTTTTGATAGAAAATCAAAGTGAACTTATAGTTCAGCATATAAATGAAAACGGAAGAATTTCTATCTTGCAATATGGTGTTGATTATTCAATCAACGAAATTGGTAATTCAAACGGAAGTTATATAACATTTCCTTTGAACGGTTCATCGTTTAATGTTTTGGGAACTAATGAAAGAATAGTATTAATGCTGGATTTACCTATAAAACAGGAAACCGAGTTTAGAAATTCATTATATTTTAACTTTAATATATTGGAACATACATTTGATTATATAGTAAGAATACTTCAAATACTGGGCAGAAAATTAGAAAGATGTATAAAAGTACAAGAAGGGATCGGAAGTAATCCAGATGATTTATATAATGAATTAGAAACAGCAAAAGATACAGCTGTAGCAAGTGCGCAAAGTGCATCATCTTCAGCATCCGAAGCTGCAAATAAATTAAGTATAATTAATACACAAGCAGCTAATTTCCAAACAAATTATGAAAACTGTTTAGAAACTATTCTTGCACAGGGAGTTGCAAATAAAAGTAATATTTCATTAAATAATCTGTCTTCAGATGGTGAAAAACATTTTTTAAATAAAATGCAAATATCTAATTGCATACTTGAAGCACCTAACGGAGTATTATCATATTCAGGCACTACTATTACAGCTCATAAAGGCTTAAAACTGGTTATTCCAAACGGAAGAAACAGCGACGGTTCATTAAAAAATAAAATTGTGACTTTGGCTAATGATATATCAATGACAGCAACATTATCCTCTGATGCAACAAGATTCATTTGTTATACAGGCAATTCGATAGGAACTATATATTCATTTAAAGTGGGCGGATATGCAAGATTGAGTTCCGTAATGACTGAAAGATGGTATAACACAAGGGAAAATAAAATATTTTCACACAACTCGGGAGAAACTTCATGGTCAGAAGTCGGATATGATTGCTGTTTATTAGGTGAATATACGTGTGTTAACGGTGAAATATTCAGGCTTTTGCCATACAGACCGCTATGTCTTGTAACAGAACAAGATATTGACGGACAATGGATTAGAAGTGTCCAAAATATAGCAAGTGACTTAAGTTTAAACTCTTCTTCAAACGTTACATATAATTTGCGTGATTATTTACCGATAAGTGATTCAAGTACATATGAAGTTATAATTCGTGCCAGAGCAACAAGCGGAGCTTCGTCAGGAAGTTGGGCACCCGTGTATATAGAAACTGATTTTATAACAACGCGATATGAACTTTGCGGGGCAAGAACAAGGGCAAATGCTGCTGTGGAAGCCTGCGGAACTTGCACGGTTCTTGTAGCGGCACCTTATAGAATTATAGTATCCAGAAGTACAAGTTATAACGGCACAGCAACAATTGATGTACTCGCATATAGAAAGGTAAGATAATGTTTTATATTTATATTGAAAATAATAAATTCATAGGCGCAGGTCAATGCATATGTGATACGGCGAGCATTGAAAATATTGAAATTACGGAAGAAATTTATAATAACTACATAAATGATAAATTAAAATATGTTTATATAAACGGAGAAATCACAGAAAATCCTGATTATGAACAGGAAAAGCAAGCACAAAGACGTCAGGAGCTTGATAATTTATCATTAACTCCGGCAGATGTTGAAAGAGCCTTATATAGAGCAAAAGGTATGGATTTTGAAGATTTAAAAACCTTAATTAGTCAGCAAATACCAACGATTGACATAAAAGGACTTTCTATAGAATTTAGAGCAAGAGATTTTTATAGGGGTGCAACTGCTGACGGAGTGAGGCTGTTTGATGTCGTAGGACAGCTTCTGGGGTATACGACAGATGATATGGATTATCTTTTTATAAATAAGGAACTGCCTGCGAATGAGTAAAGAGAAAATAAAAGAAATATGTTTTGATAAAATACCTCAAGTCTGTGTACGGATTATAAATGACGGAGAACCGGAAGAAATAATAAAACAAAAGAAAAAATATCCTTTTGAATTAAATAATACAGTACAGGTTACAATATTTACCGATATTAGAATATTTGCTTTTTGTATTTCTAAAGGTTATGCGTGGAACGGTGCTGATATTCCGAGATTTTTCTGGAGGGTAATAGGTTCAAGAACAGATAATGACTTTTTAATTGCATCAATGCTTCATGATTATATGCTTGAATTTAAATCATATATGATGAAAGAAATTTTAAAAAATGAAATATCCGTAAATGAATATAGAAGGCTTACATCTTTAATATTCAGAGAAAAAATTAAGAATCAAGGGACTTGTGTTATAAAAGCAAATATTATGGCTTGGTGTGTGGATGTATACCAGAAATATTTTAACGGAAAGGCTTGGAAAATATGAGTTTTACACCGGAATTTCTTATGTCTGTCGGTATTCAATTATTATCTATAGGTATAGTCATTGGAATATACAAAACAACAATAAACTTTATGCAGCAGCAGATAGCGGAATTAAAAGAAGACATGAGAAAGTACAATAATATATTAGAGCGTATGATTTGTGTTGAACAATCCGCTAAATCCGCACATCACAGAATAGATGCTCTTGAATAATAAAAAAGGCTGATTATTTTTATAATCAGCCTTTTTTATTATTTAAATCAATTTATACGTTAGGTAAATCGCCTTTTACTTCTGCCATTTCATTTGATTCAAGACCAAATTCTTTACATAAAGCTTTTATTGCATCATTTGCTTTAGATTTGTCGACCAGACAGCTTATTTTTATTTCACTGGTAGAAATCATTTTAATATTTATATCTTGTTCGGCTAATGCTCTGAACATATCTGCAGCAATACCCGGTCTGTCAACCATACCTGCACCTACAATAGAAACTTTTGAAATATCTTCATCGGTTAAAATTTCTGCCGCCCCAACCGTATTTTTTTCGTCTTTCAATGTTTTTAAAGCACTATCCAAATCATCAGCATCAACGGTAAAAGCAATAGAGTTGGTACCGTTGCTTGCAAGTGATTGAATAATCATATCAACACTTATATTATTTTTTGCCAATGAACCGAATAATTTTGCCGCAGTACCCGGAATATCAGGCAAATTGGATAATAAAATTCTTACCTGTGAAGAATCAGCTGCAACACCTGCCACCGGTTTATATATTTCCATATTTTCTACTCCTATAATTAAAGTTCCCATATTTTCAAGTTTAAAAGAGCTTCTTACTCTTAAAGGTACATTAAATTGCTTTGCTGTTTCAACGGAACGCGGATGAAGGACGTTTGCTCCCACTCTTGCGAGTTCAAGCATTTCTTCATAAGAAATGACATCTGCTCTTTGTACATTAGGAACAATTCTCGGATCCGTAGCATAAACACCTTCAACATCCGTGTATATGTCGCATCTTTCAGCTTTAACTGCTGCTGCTATTGCAACAGCGGATGTATCTGAACCGCCTCTTCCTAAAGTTGTGATTTCTCCATCCGGTGTTACACCTTGGAATCCGGCAACTACAATTATGTTACCTTCTTTTAAATGTTGTTGTAATTTCTCTGTTTTAATATCTACAATTCTTGCTTTTGAATGTATACATTCTGTTATAATTCCGACTTGTTGTCCGTTCATACTTATGGCTTTATACCCGTGTGATTGAATTGCCATAGTTAATAGTGCAATTGAAACTTGTTCTCCCGTTGCAAGAAGCATATCCATTTCTCTTGAATCAGGTGTTAAAGTTACTTCTTTTGCAAGTTTTATTAAATAATCTGTTGTATGTCCCATTGCTGATACAACTACAATGACGTCATTCCCGTTTTCTTTTTCTTTTATAACGGCATTTGCTACATTATGTATTTTTTGAGGGTCGGCTACTGATGTTCCTCCGAATTTTTGTACAATAATTCCCACTATTTTATCCTTTATTAATGTTTATTTCGTTCATAAGATATGAATTGATATTGCTTGTGTTAAATTCTTCAGTATTCATTTCATTTAATTTGCTTAAATATTCATTCAGCATGTTTTTATTATAGTTCGATGGATTATCTTCAACAAGTATTTTATATGCAAGATATGATAAATATGTATAAATTCCTTGTTGTTTTTGTTCATCGGAAAAGGTATCCAGTATATTTAAAGCATCTTGAGACTTTCTCATATTTATTAATGCCTGTACTTTTATTACTTTTGCTTTAATATTATCCGGATTTTTATTTAATATAATATCAGTTTTTTCTATAGTGTCACTATATATTCCTGATTTTAAATCTATAAGTGCATATATTAAATTAATTTTTTCCGATTCTCTGTTTATTTGATAAGCATTTCTTATTTTTCTTAATGCTTCTCTTATATTTCCTGTTTCCAGTAAACAAACGCTGTAATTTATATATGCTTCTATATGGCTTGGATAGTATTCAATCGTTTTTTCATAAAAATCAATGGCTTTTTTATATCTTTCCATTTTATAGTAGCAATTTGCAACGTAAAAATACAAATATGCTTTTTCGGTTGATATGTTTATTGCATTAAAAAATTGTTGTATTGCAGAATTGTAGTCTTTTTTCTCATAATATATCATTCCCAAATCGGCAATGGCAGATGTATTGTATGCATCAATTTCAAGCGCTTTTTTAAAATATTCTTCTGCCGCATCTATATTTTTTTCTTTGTAATAACAAGAACCCAAACGATATAAAGCAATTGAATTTTTTGAATCTTTTTCAATAGCTTTTTGAATTTTTTCTTTTGCTTCTTGTATTTTGTTAATTCTTAAAAGAGAAATCCCCCATGAAAGGAAGAATTCAAAATCACTAATGCCGTGTTGTTCTCCTTGTAAATAAATTTTTTGTACGTCTTCATTCCTGCCAAGATTAATATATGTTTGAGCAAGCAGAACGTATATTGAAGGATTATCAGGGTCATCTTCAAGTGCGCGTTGTGCATATTCAAGTACAGCAAGATTATTTGATTCTTTTTTATAGCAAAGTGCCATATAATAATTCAGATTTTTATATTTCGGATTTAATTTTTCTAATTCTTTAAATTCAATAAAGGCTTCTTGTATTTTTTCAGTTTCAAATAATAAAACTCCAAGAATAAAGTATATATGCATATTCGACGGATTGAAAAACTTTGCTTTTTTTAGCATTTCAATAGCTTTTGCCTTCTTTTGCATTTTTGCATAAAGAATTCCGTAGTTTAAATATATCTCTGAATTTGATGAAGATAATTTTAATGCTTTTCTTAAATTATCTTCCGCTTCAAAAAATCTGTCCTGTGCAACATAAATACTGCTTAAAACGGAATATGTATATGAATTTTGAGAGTCTCTACGTATAGCTTCTTTTAGTACTTCTTCTGCTTTATCAAATTCTTTAAGTTTTGCATATATTGTACCGAGGTATATGCAAGGTTTCGGGTTCTGATTAGACATCAGCATTGCTGTTTCAAGTTTTTCTATAGCCGTTTTAAAATCCTTTAAATTTGCGAAATAATTCCCCCAATTGGTATATGCAATAGAAGGATTTTCTATACTATGGCTGATTTTTAAATATTGATTAGTAAACTCATCAAATTTAAGAATTTTATTATATATCTGTCTGAAAAAATTTTTCATAATATATAATCCGCAACTTCTCTTACTGCACCATTTCCTCCGTTACGGGATGTTATAAAAATTCCGTCAAGATTTTTTACGGAATCGTGAGCATCATTCACTGTAACAGGAAATGTTACGTATTGTAAACATTCAATATCGTTAATATCGTCACCCATATACAGAGCATTTTCCGGTTTTATTTGATACTTATCAAGCAGCTTTTTTAGTACTTCTATTTTTTTTCTTTCATTTTGGAAAGTATCTATCATCGGAAATTTTTTTTGGACTTCATCAATAGCTGATGATATTTCTCCCGATATAACGGCAAATTTAATGCCGCCTTTTATTATATTGGCTATAGCCATAATATCTTTATAATCTATGGTTTTTGAAGTCTTTCCGTCAGAATATACGGTAAGTTTACCGTCTGTAAAAATACCGTCAAAGTCACAGATAAATATTTTAATGCTTCCTTCTTTAATTTGTCTTATATCCATAGATTTTTGTCTTTTTGTTCACTCCCAAATTATATCATACTACGATTTTTTATTTCTTTAAGTAAAGTTACAAAAATAAAAAAAAATCACTTGATTATTTATTTTGCTTATGTTTTTATATAGATGGATTACTTGGTTATCCTCTTTAAAGCTAAGTGTCCGACGGCTGCAAATGCCTTATAGGCAAAGTTGCATATAAAAATGGAGAGTAAACCGCATGGTTAAGATTAGATTAAGACGATTAGGATATAAAAAGAACCCAATGTTCAGAATTGTTGTTTTGAACTCTACAACAAAAAGAGAAGCAGCTCCGATTCAACAATTAGGTTACTATAATCCGAAAACAAAAGAAATGCAGTTAGATAAACAATCTGCATTGGAATGGATAAAAAAAGGTGCACAACCAACACAAACTGTTCAATTCTTAATTAATAACTGCAATGAAGAAGGCAAATTAAATTACGTTAAGAAAGAAACAGCAAAAATATCCAAAAAAGCACAAGCTAAACTTCAAGCAGAAAAAGAAGCAGCTGCTGCACAAAAAGAAGCACCTGCTGAAGAAGCACCTGCTACGGAAGAAGCTTCTGCATAAGAAAAATTTTTACAGGGAAAGAGAACACTTATTTACCGCTTTAACAAAAGCGGTTTTTTTTATGTTATATTTAATCCGTTAAGAAGGTATTAGAATATGAGTATTTATGAAATTATTATACTGGCGCTGGCACTTGCTTTAGATGCAATGATAGTTTCATTTTCTTATGGTTTGATTATTACTTCAAAGAGATTTGAGAATGTTTTAAAACTTGCTTTATCTTTCGGTTTCTTTCAATTCTTAATGCCGATAATCGGCTGGTATATTGCCGACTATATTTATATATATATAAAGAATTTCTCCAAATGGATTGTATTTAGTGTCTTTATTTTATTGGCAATTAAGCTTTTAAAAGAAGTTATATCGGCGGAAGAAGATGTAAAAAATAATTGCATTTCATTATGGTGTTTATTTTGTCTTGCTGTTGCAACAAGTATTGATGCATTAGGGGCGGGAATTTCCATAAGATTTTTGGAAACAAAAGTTATATTTCCTGCTGTATTAATCGGAATTATAACTTTTATGCTTTCTATTTTAGGTTTTAATCTTTCAACTCTTCTTAAAAAAATTAATTCAAAAATATTAAAATCTCTTGCGGTTATAATGTTTGTTTATCTTGCTGTTAAATCTTTATATATTTAATTTCTTTTTTGAGGTATTATTTTGTTGTTAATTAGATGTATTCTTTTGGGTAAATATGAAAAATGAAATAATAGAAAAAATATTTCCATTTTTAAATAAAGATAGAAAAAATAATATACTTAATGCTAAGGAAGTTCAATTATCTTATAAAAAAAAGCTGGCAAGTCTGGCGAAAAAAATAAAGACGGATAAAATAAGGGTTGTTTTTTTGGTTCGTGAAAATCAAAAATGGGCATATCAGTCTTTGTATGAAATTTTTGAAAAAGATGAGAGATTTGAACCGATTATTTTAATCAGTTTATTAATATTGAGCCATAAAGGCAAAGATAAAACACGTAATAATCTTGAAGAAAATTATGAGTTTTTTAAATCCAGAAATATGAGAGTTGAATATGCATATAAAGATGGCAAATATTTGGAAATAAAAGATTTTCATCCCGATATATTATTTTATGATCAGCAGTATGATTTAATTGAAGGTTATACTCCTCAAAAAGTTTCGGAGTATGCTCTGCCTTGCTATTCTTCATACAGTTATGAATTAATGGATACGGAAGATGATTATACGGCAAATTTCCATGCATATTTATATAAATTTTTGGTAGAGCATGAATTGAATATCAAAAGGTATGAAAGTTTTCAAAAGTATGATTTAAGTAATTGCTTTGTAGGAGGATATCCGAAAATTGATGTTTATTTGGATAAAAAGCCTGCAAAAGATGATTTCTGGAAAGACAAGAGCAAAAAAAGAGTTATATATGCCCCGCATCATTCCGTAGATAAAAGAGGGCTTCACTTGTCTATGTTTGTAGAAACATCAAAATTTATATTGGAACTTGCAAAAAAACATCCTGAAACAACTTGGATATTTAAGCCTCATCCCAGATTAAAATATGCACTGCAAAGAAGTAAAACTATGGACAAAAAAGCAGTGGAAAAATATTACGATGAATGGCGTCAAATAGGAACAATATATGAACAGGGTGATTATTTTGATATCTTTAAAACTTCTGACTTAATGATAACAGACGGTTGTTCGTTTTTAGCCGAATATCTGCCGAGCCAAAAACCGTTAATTCGTATTATAAATAACAATGCAATGAAGTTAAATGAACTTGGCAATAAAATAACAGAAGAATATTATTTTGCTCATAATAATGAAGAAATAGAAGCATTATTCAATGAAGTTTTAATAAAAGGAAATGATTATAAGAAAGAAGCACGTCTTAAATTAATAAATGAAATAATAGACTATAATGAGTCGAGTGCCGAAAAAATATATAAACATATATTAGAAGATATAACTACAGCAGAAGAGGAATAAAAATAAGGTAAAAATATTAGTTGCGAAATAAAAACTTTTCATGTAGTATATATTTGAAGCGAAATTAGTATGATGCGGAAGTAGCTCAGTTGGTAGAGCGTCTGCCTTCCAAGCAGAATGTCGCGGGTCCGAGTCCCGTCTTCCGCTTATTTATTTAAGATTTATGGCGGCATGGCCAAGTGGTAAGGCAGAAGCCTGCAAAGCTTTTATCCCCCAGTTCGAATCTGGGTGCCGCCTTTTGTTTGTTTTTATATATAAATAATATTATTTATATATCAAAAGAAAAATCAGATGAAAAATAATATTAATTTACAAAAATTCATGCAAATGATTGACGTAAAACTTAAAAAAACAACGTAAACTTTTTATTGTAGTACTATAATTATGATAGAATAATAATTATATTATTAATATTCGTAAACAAAATAAATATTTTAAAATTAAATTTGCCCAATTAAGCAAATGCATGTAGAATATAAAAAGAAACTTATTCGGAATAAAGAGTGAGAGATATGGTAGATAACAAAGATAATCAATGGGAAGATATGGAATATACAGAAGACAATGTCGCAGATGATGAGACATTGGAATATGAAGATGAAAATTCCTATGATGATGACGGTAGTTCTGAACAGGACGAAAATCAAGAATATGAAGAATATGAAGATGGGGAATATGAAGGTGACGAAGAGGAATATGAAGATGAAGAAGAACCTTCAAAGAAAAAAAGTCCTATTGTTCCCATTGCAATATTACTTGTGTTATTGATAGCCGCAGGTGCAATTGCTATCCCTAAATTAACAGCAAATAAGAATGATACTGATAACACTGCTTTTGTAAACCAAGAACAGCAGGTTCAAAATGATAATAATAATGACCAAGGTAATGGTGAAGGCGGCGAAGGCGGCGAAGGCGGTGAAGGCGACCAAAATAGCGAAGATTTAGCCGGTCAGTTTTTTGATGAAGCAGGCGGCGAAGAAACTAACAACATGATGAGTGTTAATTTTAATGAAAATAATAATGAAACAAATGTTGTAACAGAAAATGAAAACGGAGAACAACAAGTTGCAACCGTTAGTGAGGCTCAACCTGAACAGCATAATACAAATGAAGCTGATTTATTTGAAAATCAAGGCAATTCTTCACAAAACGATGCGGATTCTATAGTTGTAACATATAATAAAGCAGTAGGTAAAATAAATCCATTTAAACCACCTGTTATAACCTCAAGCAGAACGGCTCCTTATGAAGTTATTAACAATACTCAATTTGAAATTATTGAACCGCCTACGGCTTCAATTCAGGATGAAAATCTTACAAGATTGTTACAAACTCAAATTTCAGGTATCTTGTATGACAATGAAAGTCCTTCGGCTATTGTTAATTTAAATGGCATGGACCAATTTGTTAAAATAGGTGATGTTATTGCGGGATACAAAATTCAAAATATAACGAAAGATAAAGTACAAATTACATATAAAAATAACAGTTATGTAGCTTCAGTTGGTGAATTATTTACCAAAGGAAGTTTGGAACAACAACAATCAGTTGCAAATTTAGAAAGTAAATTTGCAGGAAGATATAAAAACAAACATTAATTAGAGGAGTTAAAGCATATATTATGGAAAGAAAGTTAAAAAGTATATCAAGGCTTTTGATAGTAACGGGATGTGTGTCAGTACTTGCATATAATATGGCAATGGCGGCTCCTCTTGTGTACGATTTGGGGCAACCGGCAGTAAGAAGTGATTACAGTACTCCGAATAAGATAAATCTTGCCGGGAATGTAAATTTTGATGACAGAGGTCAAAAAATTAATTTGAGCTTGAGAAATACGGATGTTCAGCAAGTATTAAGAATGTTTGCAGATAAGGCAGGAATGAACATAGTATTCCATCAATCAGCCGGAGGTACGGTAACATTAGATTTGGTTGATGTAAGACTCGAAGATGCCTTCAAAATGGTTATGAAAATGTGTGATTTAACATATGTCATTAAAGATAAAACCATTTTCGTAGTCGGTATTGCAAGTGCAGAAAATATCAATTTAACGAAAGATAATATTACAATATTACCGGTCAAATATGCAGATGCTTCATATTTGGCACATTTCTTAAATACTAATATATTTGGTATGAATATGCCAGGTTTGTCATATGGTCCTATCGTAACTACAAACTCTGACAGAAATGAATTAATGATTTTTGGTACGGATGCTGATTACCAAATGGCAAAGAAAATCGTTGACAGATTTGATAAAAAACCTGTAATGACAACATACAGAGTAAATCATACAACACCGTTTGAAATGGCAAAGATGATATGTCAAACATTATTCCAATTACCGTTTGAAGGTTCATTATCAAGCCAAGGCAATGTCGGTAATTCTCAATCACAGTTAAATGCATCAGTAAAATCACAAAGTGGTGTTGATGTTTCTCCTGCCGGTACAATTGGCGGTGGTACTGTTGCTTGTGTATATACAAGCGGAGTTCAAACAGGTAATTTATCTTCATTCCAATCAAAACCGACAGTAACAATATATGTACAACCTGAGTTAGGTACATTAACAATGGTTGGCGGTAGTGAACAGCAAATTCAAATGGTAAATGATTTTATTCTGGAAAATGACAGAAAACAACCGCAAGCATATTTGGAAATTTCAATTATGGCTTTAAGTGAAGAAGGTGCAAAAGACTTCAATAACACTTGGTTATATACAGGAAAACATTTAAATTTAACATTTGATAATACAGGATTCAGCACAAATTCATTTAGCTGGCATGGTCCGAGCAACGGTTCAAGTGCTCATACATTGCAGCAAGCTATTTCTTACTTAATTCAAAATAAGAAAGCAAGAATGCTTGCAAATCCGAAAATTATTATTACAAACGGTAAAAAATCAGTTATAGACTTAACTCAAGATTATATCGCTTCAACAACCGTTCAGATTGTTGAGAACTCAATGGGTGGCGGATTTGGTTTCCCGACTGTTCAAAAAACATATGAAATTGGTAAAGATAACGGTATTAAAGTTGAAGTTCTTCCGTTTATTAGTCCGGACGGTTATGTATCACTTGATATCAAGCCTGATTATTCATCTGAATTAAAACCGGTTGTTGATTCAATATATGGTTCAACATATACTGCAGCTACATTATTGCAAAGACACAATCTTGATATGAAATCTATAAGAATTAAAGATGAAGAAACATTGTTATTAGGCGGTATGATTCAACATAATGAATCAGATACAGTAACTAAGCTTCCGATTTTAGGTGATATTCCTATTCTTGGATTCTTCTTCAGAAATCAAAATAAATCTTTGAAGAAAGAAGAATTATTATTCATGATTACTCCAAGAATTATAAAAGATACGGAAGACGTTGTTGATCTGTAAGGACAAATAAATAATGACAAGTTCCAATGTTGAAAAAATAAAAGCCAAGATTGATTTATCATATATTACAAACTTTGATATAAGCAAAATGCAAAACAGTTTATATGTACCTTTGTGTCGTGCAAATGGTTTTGTATATGTTGTAATTACTCCGGAAACTACTCAAAATGATGTAAGATTACAATTAAATCAAGCAGTAGGTGCAGTTCCTGACAGTATTAAGTTTGCGAAAGTAGAACGTTCTGATTTTGATGAAATATTAAATTATGTTAAGGATAATACAATTTCAGAGGAGCCTGATACTGAAATTCAGATAAATGCTCCCGAAATTTCTTCTCAACAGAATGAAATATTATTAAAATACGATTCAGATGAAACAGAAGATGTTTTATTAGAAGAAAATATTGACAGTGCTGATATTTCTCATTCATATGATGATTATGATGAGGATGAGAGTAAATATTTTGCAAAGAAAATTGGTGAAGTTCTCGTCGATATGGGACTTGCGACAGAGGAACAAATTTTTAATGCATTAGTAATGTCAAAGAAAGAGCATACTCCGTTAGGAACAATATTAGTTCGTCAGAGTATTATTTCTCTGGAACAATTAAAAATGGCATTAAAAGCTCAACTTGGATTTGATGTTGTTACTGAAGATCAGTTGAATTTAACAGAAGAAACGCTTTCAATATTGCCTGAAGACTTTATAAAAATGTATAAAGTTGTTCCAATCAGCAGTGAAGACGGAAAAACGCTTGTAGTCGGGATGGTTAACCCTAATGATAAGCAAGCAATGAATAACATTATTGCATATACGGGAATCAAACCTCAAATATTGATAATTACTCATTTTGAGTTTGATATGGTTATGCAAAAGTTCTTTAATGAAAATGCAAAGGCTACTAAAAAACTTTCAAGAAAAATCGAAAGACAGGCACATGCATTTGAAAGAGAAGAAACATTATTTGAGCAAGCTCAAAAAGAGTTAAAAGATGATTCAAACATAGTTGTAAAATTTGTTAATAAAATGATATCTGACGGTATTGATATGGGTGCCAGCGATATTCATATCGAGCCTCGTTTAGATTGTTACGTTGTAAGATACAGAAAAGACGGTATTTTAAGAGTTGCATTAAAACTGCCTGAAAAGTCTGAATTAGCAATTCTTACACGTTTAAAAGTAATATCAAAAATGAATATTGCTGAACACAGAAGACCGCAGGACGGTTCATTCTCTATCACATATAAAGATAAAGACTATGACTTCCGTATTAACACTCTTCCTGTTGGCGATGCAGAAAAGATGGTTATAAGAATTCTTGCACCGGCTGTTTCAATGGCATCTTCAAAATCAGAGATGGTAATTGTAGGTGCTTCAAAAGAAGATACAGAACTTATTAAGAAGATGGAGAGTGTGCCCAATGGTATTATTTTAACAACAGGTCCGACAGGTTCAGGTAAAACAACCACATTATATACGTTGTTAAAAGCAATTAATGATGAAAAAATTAATATAACTACAATTGAAGACCCTATAGAAATCAGGATTGACGGTATAAACCAATCGCAGATTAATGCAAAAGCGGGTATTACGTTTGCATCATGTATGCGTGCTATTTTAAGACAGGACCCTGATGTTATATTAGTCGGTGAAATTCGTGATATAGAGACTTTGGAAACAGCTATTTCAGCTGCTTTAACAGGTCACTTGGTATTATCAACGCTTCACACAAACTCTGCAGCATCAACAATTACCAGATTAATTGATATGGGTGCGAAAGATTATTTAGTTTCATCTACATTAGTAGGTATTATTGCACAACGTCTTGTCAGAAATTTGTGTCCTCATTGCAGAACGCAGTACTATCCGACAAGAGAAGAAGCTGAGCTTGTTATTGCCGGCGGTGAAAAAGAAATTCAAGATTTCATGAAAACACCTATATACAAACCAAACGGTTGTGATAAATGTAATTATGAAGGTTATAAAGGTCGTCTTGGTGTATATGAAATAATGCCTATAACAAAGGAAATAAAGAAACTTATTGCGCAAGGTGCGCATGATATTACAATTGAAGAAGCTGCTGTAGGTGCAGGAATGAATACATTGCATCAAGCATGCTTAAAACACATCATAGATGGAAAGACTACTATTGATGAGTTTGTTCGTGTACTTGGACCTGTTAAGGAGTGAGATAGCCGAAGATGACAAGATACGAATATGAAGCAGAAAAATGGAACGGTGAAAAAATAAAAGGCAGAATTGATGCCAGATCTCAAGTTGAGGCAAAAGTCCGTGTAAAAAACATGGGATATAAAAATGTCACACTCAAAGAGATGTCAAGTTTACATGGTTCTGCAAAAACTCAGAATTTGCAGTCTTTGTCATTAAAAGATAAAATTGATTTTACGCAAACATTTTTAACATTAAATAAAGCAGGTTTACCTATTATTGAAAGCTTAATATTTATTGAATCAAATGCTTCATCAAGACAGGTTAAGATGCTTGCACAAACTATAAAAAAAGAAATCATATCAGGTTATACATTATCTGATACTATTTCAAAGTATCCGAATATATTCGGTCAGGTATATATTGGTCTTGCAAAAGCCGGTGAGGATTCAGGTGAAATAGATAAAACATTTGAACGTCTTATTGAATTGTTAAAGAAGCAAGGTGATATTAAAGGTAAAGTAATTTCAGCATTAACATATCCTGCATTTGTTGTTTGTTTGGCAATTGCGGTAGTATTAGTTATGTTAATGTTTGTATTCCCTGCATTTAAAGATATGTTTGACCAGCAGGGTAAACAATTACCTGCAATAACTCAATTCTGTATAAATTCAGGAGAATTTTTGAAGGATAAATGGGCAATAATTCCTATAGCTATTATTGCAATAGTATTTACAGTTATTCAATTATTCAGATGGGAGCCTTCAAAAAGAAAAATTGATGAAATAGTATTAAAGATACCGTTAATATCTGATTTAATAAAGGCAGCTGCTTTTTCAAACTTTTTAACTGTATTGCAGATTGCATATGATGCAGGTATTCCGATTATAGAGTGCTTGTATTTATCAAGAACCACATTATCAAATTCTGTAATGAATGATGCAATAAAAACATCAATAAAGAAGATGCAGGCAGGTGCGCACTTATCTGAGTCATTAAAGGCTGCGAATATATTCCCGAAAATGATATTGTTCATGGTATCAACAGGTGAGCAGTCAGGGCGTTTGGGAGAATTGATGACTCAAAGTGTTCAGCACATAGACCAGCAATTAGATACTGTAATTGACACAATCGGGAAATTGATAGAACCTATATTGCTTATATTTATCGGTTTTATTGTATGTTTCTTGGCATTATCGTTATATTTACCATTATTCCAATCATATTCCGTATAAGAAAGGGTAGAATTATATGAGTAAAGATATAAATACAGAAGAAGAAAATAAGATGGTAACCGGTATATGGTCGGAAAAAGTTTTGGTAATTACAAAGGATTACCAAATAACCGGTAATGTATTTATGCCGAAAACAGGAAGAAAAAACAGAGTACTATCTGATATATTAAACGGTACAAAGAGATTTGTTGCCATAAAGGATTGTAAAGTAATTCATAGAGAATTTCCAAACAGAAAAGCTGAAACGCATGAATTCTTGCAGTTAAATTTAAATTCCATAATACTTTTAAGACCATTAACTGAAGAATAATGCTTGATTTTTAAAAATGTTTATGAGAGTATAATTTCAGAGAGAGGTTGAGGGCTATTAGCTCAGGTGGTTAGAGCGTACGCCTGATAAGCGTAAGGTCCCTGGTTCGAGTCCAGGATGGCCCACCATAAAAGAGACGGCATTTGCCGTCTCTTTTATGGTGTTTTCAGGAAACAATCGGAATTTATGAAAATAGGTGAAGCCTAATTATTCAGTATGTGGTTAGAGCACTCTGCCGAGAAAAACGATTAAATATCGTTTTTCGAGAGGGAACTGATAAGCGTAGAAAAGACGGCATTTGCCGTCTCTTCTTATTATGTATTTATACAGAATAAATTATGTTGTTTAAGTCCAATTACTTGGGGTATTAACAGTATTAAATTTATTTATTAATGTTTCAATATCAGTTGCATCCTTTTTGGTAAGAACATCTGAAACACTGTCATATTCTTTCGTTCTACAATAGTCTGACTGTAACCATTGTACAATATCAGCTTTAACATCCTTAATTGTATTTATGTTTACAGCATTATTGTTATAATCTATGATTGTTTCAATACAATCCCATCCGTTACCTTCAGAATCCGCAGCAATACTAATATCTTTAATATTTGTGTCATTAACATTATCTTGCCACAATTCAAAATCATCGGTTGTTAATATTCTTAAACCGTTTGTATCAACCTTGCCTGTATTATCAACATTAAATACAAAATGTAAGTTCTCGAAATTAGCTTCAGTAGACGGTTCATCAACAGGATTAATGCTTATTGTGTCATTTCCCTGAGAATCATATATAACACTTGTTTGACTTGTATTTACATAAATATAATCGTCTCCTGCGTCACCATATACTATATTTTTGTCAGACCAAGCAAATATTGTATCATTTCCGCCGCCTGCATGAATTTCATCAACTACACCCGGGGTTGTATCATAATCATAATTGCTTGTGTGAGAGAATATTGTTTCAGCGTTATTTCCGCCCCATATTCTGTCACTTCCTTTGCCGCCATATATCAAAGAAGTACTTGTACTTTGTACCCTTATTTCATCATCTTTTGTTGTTCCGCTGCCCATTGCTCCGGTAACATATATAACATTCTTGAAGTAATCTGAAGCTTTGTATTGTGTTCCTGTAGAATCTTTTACATAAGAAATTTTATTCTTACTTGAATCATAGTAGTCTTTTACCGTTAAAGTATTTCCTTCATCATAGTGAATCAAAAGATCATATCCCTGTCTGTCATAACCCGCGACAGCTGACAACTGATCTATTGTAGCATCTTTAAATTCAAGGGTATTCGTTCCATAAGTTGCCCCTTGATAAAGGGTATCAGAACCGTCACCGGCATTAAATATATAAGTATTATCTCCGCCGTTTAAATATATTGAGTCATCTCCTTCACCTGCTGTTATATAATTTGTTCCTCCGGTTGAATATATTTTATCATCTCCTGCTCCGCCTTCTATCGTATTTTGACCGTGTTCACCCATCAAAATATCGGAGTATTCAGTACCGGTAATTGTCGTTTTACCTGCAGCTCTTGCATATATACCCATAGCATCACCGATTTCACCGAGTATTTCTGATAGAGATGCTTCTTCATTATCTGCAGCATCTTTATTAATAATCATTCTGTCTATCTTATCATCAGTAGTATAGTATTTATTAATTATTACATAACCATCTGAATTATCTTGATTTTTTGTGCCTATAACAAGGCTCTCATTGCCATATTTATAGAATTTAAAGTTATCAAAACTTACACCGCCGGTTGAAGTCCACTCAAACTGTAATATGTCAGAAGAGTTTGCCCCGCCTTCAATAGTATCTGTACCATAACCGCCTTCCAGATTTAAATCGAAACTAAACGTATCAACACCTGTACCGCCATAAAGCACATCATTACCAAGACCACCATCTATAGTTGTTGCTATACCGTTATAACCTCTTAAAGTATTACCTCTGTTATCACCTGTTATTTTTATATCAAACTGAGATGTTCTCGTTGTCCAATTGTGAATTAGGGTGTCGCAACCATATTTGTCATAACCGTAATCATTTTCATGACAGCTCCATGAAAGATATAAATCTCCTGATGATGTCGGAGTTGCGGCATAATTACTATTATAATCTACTCCGCCTAAATATAGTGTGGTTTTGGTATTTGGATTAGTTCCCAGATACAAGTCACTACTGCTTCTGTTACCGGATATAAATATATTTTTTGTACCCTCATTTGCGTAAATAACATCGTTACCGTTACGAACATAGATATTTTCGGTGTTTCCGTTTCCGCCGTATATTGTGTCGTCTTTTCCGAAACCGCCTGAATACATCAACCATTCATAAGGCATATTTGTACCATGGATAACGCCGTCGTATTCACCAAACGGCTGAACATCAAATGTTCTTCCCCAATAACTTCCGTCAGCCCATCCTGGAACTGTGTATGTTGAACCTTTAATATTCATAACGACATGTTCTGTTTTTGGATTTCCATTTGCGTCAAAGTAATCCTTTATTCTCAAGCAATAACCCATACCGCCATCTACGGAGATATACAAATCATTATCTGTACCTGACCCGCGGCAGAACACACCTGTACCACCCGCATTAAGTAGTTCATCATCAAAATCAAGTATCAGATAAGTATCATCTTTCATACAAATTGTTTTGGCTCCGTTTTCGGTATATTCTGTCCATTCGGAAGATTCACCCGGATTATGAACAGTCGCATTCAACACATACAAATTAATTTTTAAAGTTGTAGTACCTGAGCCAAGATAAATCATGTCATCTCCGCCTTTTGCGTTGATAACATCATTTCCGCCGCCTGCATAAATTACATCAGCAGCGTCAGAACCTGTTATGGTGTCGTCCCCTTCGGTTGCATACAGGAATCCCGGTGTTGTCATGGTGTACGCGTGGTTATCCGTATCTGTCATATGATACGGATCCGGCAAAGCTGAAAAATCAACGGTTGAGCCGTTAATTTTTAATTTGTCGGCAACATCCGTATTGATATCATCACCATTATAGTAATCATTAATTGTTATTTGCTGCTCGTAATATTCACCGTTTTTATAAGCTAAAGAATTGATTATGAGTGAATTTTCATCTTTTTGTGCCCAGAATGACGCACTTTGGTCAGTGTTAATATTTGTTTGCGTTGTATTATTAATCCCCCCTGCAATTCTGTCGTTACCGTCATCAGGAGCAATAAAGATTTCTACATTTGAGTTTCCGTTTAAATGAATAACATCATTTCCGGCACCGCCATAGATAGTATCAGTACCGAAAGAATAAATAACATCAGCTCCTGCACCACCACAGATTGTGTTGGTGTCACTTCCGCCGTCAAGTTCATCATCACCGTCACCACCGTCGATATAATCTCTGCCGGCACCACCGGATATTGTATCATTACCGCCTAAACCGTAAATTGTATCATTATATAAGGTCCCTTCTATCGATTCTCCTGCATCCGTACCGTTCATCACATCTCCGGTATAACCTTTTTGTGAGATATAAAATTCCATGGGTTCAAATCCATACCCGGATCCGCTTACATAAAATTTCAAATTATTTTTATTTTCGGAAGTCATGTAATCTTTAATTGTAATGGAATTATTGTCATAAGAATTTGTTGTCATATCCTTGTATCGCAGAATTAAATCATTACCGCTTACGAAAAATTTAACAGAATCTAAAAATTTAGCCGCATCCTTATCTCTGCCACTAAAGTCTATATGGCTCTCACCTGAGAAATTGTCAAAAATTATATCATTTCCGGCAGATTCATTCGTACTGTATCCGTAGTATATATCACCACTATTTCCGCTATCCCTGCGGAATATATCATTTCCGGCACCACCGGAAATATGTGAGTAATTCTCACTGCATTTTGCACTCACGGCGGTAATGTCATCATTACCATCTCCGCCATACATATGCTGGCAGCCTACAATAGTATCATTACCGGCATCCCCGTTCAAATAAGTACCTCTTTGATTTGAACCGTATAAAACTTTTATTACATCATCACCGTCTTCACCATAGAAATATATACTTTGAGCAAAAGAGCCTGTTTCAATGGTATCATTTCCCGTTCCGCCATATACAAATGTATAAGAGCCAAGACCAGTTATACTGTCATCTCCTGCGCCCGTATATAGCCGTAAATCCCTGCCATCATTGTAACGAACATTTGTTATAGTATCATTTCCTCCACGGGTATATATTTTCCCGCCATATTCAAGGTCTTTAACGGTATCCGCACCGTTGCTGTATATGCGTATTCGATTTTGGTAATGAGTTGCTAAGAAATCCTCCATTCGCATCGGATCATTATCACCGAATTTTACATATCCGTTTCTGTTAGTATTTGAATAATCAAGGATATTTATCCTTAAATTATTAGAATTCAACCCAACTGTTAAACAATCTAATTCCTCATTATATTCATCAAAAAATAAGTCTTGAGGTCTTGTGAAAGTAGGGAAATACAATATATCATCCGGCCCAAAATTAGCTATTGTATCTCTTCTTTCGGTTCTCAATTCATCATAAACTATGGTATTTGCACCCTTGCCAAGATAAATGTAGTTATTTCCTAATCCTGGATTTATGGAATCATTACCCGCTCCGGCATATATGGTATCATTTCCGTTGCCGCCTATTATTGTATCATTGCCGGCACCACCATCTATTTTGCAATCATATCCATCTTTTCCTTTAAGACTATCATTACCGCTTGTACCGTTTATTACATAATATGATGGTGATGGTGCAGGTTTAAAGAAATCAGATATTGCCTTTTTAGTGGAACCCACTTGAACATATTTCGCACTATGTCCGCCTAATTTATAGTCTTTTAAAATTACACTACCGCCGTCATAGGTTATTACAACATTGTTTCCTGAATATGCTGCTTTTAATCCTGATAAACTCTTTTCGGTTTGGAATACAAGAGTATCTGTTCCTCCGCCTTTTAAAACTGTATCTGTTCCGTTTCCTTTTGAGAAGTATAATGTATTATTGCCTTTTCCGGCATTTATTGTATCATTACCTGCACCAGCATTTATAGTATCATTAGAAGCACTTCCTGTTATTGTATCATTACCGCTAGTACCTGTAATATTACCTGAACCTGTAACAGCCAATCCTCCTGTTTTATTTATTAAGGTTTCAAGTTTTTGCTTGCCTAAATAAATGTTTTTATTTTTTTGAGAAAAATAATTTTTAAATGTTAATACTTCACTTGTTTTTGTACCTGCGTGAGTATATGTAAGGATTAAATCGTTACCGTTTTTTTTGAAAGTTTTTTTATCTGCAGCTTTAGCCCCTTTTACATTAACAGTAGTTTTAGTTGCCTGATGATAAATAGTATCATTACCATCACCTTTACTTATATAAATAGTCTTAGATTTACCTTTACCTGTTTTAATGGTATCAGAGCCTTTTCCACCTGTGAATTGGTCGTTTCCTGTACCGCCTATT
>JAEEGL014301854.1_pt1 | contig 45944 bp, 45 predicted proteins | sample 9134231 | NCBI WGS metagenome assembly JAEEGL01 (sample SAMN16246548, study PRJNA631951) | gut metagenome | biome: gut microbiome; feature: rumen; material: fiber-attached | host: Bos | place: Iran: Karaj | collected 2018-10 | reverse complement strand
GGGCCGTCCGGCCTTGTGCAGCGCGAGATCGACCTTATGGGAGGGGAAAAAGATGAGGAGGAAAACGGCCATGGAGATTGACGAGGTCAAGCATCGCCTGGAAAGCCATCTGGGCCATGAGGTGTCCGACGAATTCTTCGCGGGGTGCATCGACGCCTTCTTCCGGGGGCATGTCGGCCCGCCGTCGATCGGCAGCGACGCGGCCCTGGGCGACTTCGTCCCCTTCGAGCGTGCGCTTGGCCACCAGAAGGGTACCCCGGGACATCCGGACTGGCCATGCAGGGAGGCCATCTACCTCGGGACGTTCTTCCACCAGCGGTGCGGCTGGGAGGACAAGATCCGGGAATGCCTGTGGAGATTCCGGAACGAGAGAAGTCCTCTCCCTAAAAAACTCCGCCTGTTCATCGAACGGGCCTATGGGAAGGGCTTCTCGGAGGAAGAAGACTGGGGACCGTCGTGGTACGCCAGGATGGCCCGCCGCCTGATGGACTCCGGCATGTCCGTGGACGGGGTGATCGCCACGATGAAGGAGCACCGCGTATCTCCCCTGATGGTCCGCCAGTACGGCAGGTCGACCGGCCTTCGTCCGGAGAACGTCGCGGACAATATCCTGAAGCGGCCTCCGCAATTCTGAAAGAAATCCCGTCCCCTGGCTACAGAGGACGGGATTTATAGAATAATATTTTTATAGAAAAATCAGAACCTGATTCCGCAGTCGTAGTCGTAGATGTTCCTGTCCTCCGTTCGCTCGAACTCCACGATCCTGTTCCCGTCGAAGGTGATGGTCACCACTTCGCGGAACAGGCCGCCCCATTCGGACCAGTAACAGCTTTCGACGACGGCGGTGTCCCCATTGAGACTGACCCGCGGCCCGAGGTCGTCGCCTCCCGTGATGACATCGAGGGCGTGGCCCCTCAGAGAACGAACTGTACCGAGGTCTTCCTTGGAGAAAATGAGGGTCTCCGCGTTGTATCCTCCGTGCCACCACGTGGGAAGCAGATGGACCGCCTTGCTGAAGAGGTACGCATCCCACGCACCGTAGACGGACCTCTCCACGTCGAGCCTGTATAGGATGTCCTCCTCCTGGCATACGATATTGTCATCCCTGTCGACCAGATAGAATCGGGAGATGTCTCCGTGATCATTGTGCTCCTCGCTGGCCAGGCTCAGGCGGAGTGACAGTCCCTCGGGGACGCTGAAATGGCGGAGCTCCCTATGCAGGTCGGTCTCGAGTCCGAAGCGTGGACCGTACTTTTCTGCACACCTTACGCAGCGGGGAATGGCGATGTCGACGTAATCCCTCGCGGTCTCCACGAGTTCGTCGTAATCATCTACGGCGGGAAGCAGCGCTTCGGCCTTCTTCTGCCAGTTCGCCGTGTCCTCGGCGTCGCCGACGGGGAGGGCCGTCCCGTCTACCACCATGCGGAGGTACTGTTTCGCCTTTTCGCGGTCGGCGGGGAGGGGATTGCCCTCTACTGCGTCACCCCTCAGGTGAAGGACCGCGAGGTTCCAGCATACCGGAGAAGGGAGGGCAGGGAAGGACCGGGCGAAGTCCACAGCCTCGGCGGGGTTCTCGTTCCACATGATGAAGAAGCAGTTCGCGATGGCGTTGGCGTTTCCCCTTCCGGCACAGGCCTTCAGGGTCGCCAGCCCCTCGTCCTCCCGGTCGCCATAGTTGTAATAGAGGATGCCCAGGTTATTCCCGGCCTCGACATCCCCGAGCAGGAATGCTTTTCGGTAGCAGTCGACGATCCGGTCGAAGGTCTCCGGATCCTCTCTGGAGATCTGGCGGATCAGCAGGGGATGGAACTCCTCCGCGCAGCGCTTCGCGGTGCGGGGTTCGCCCTCTGGCCCGTCGAGTGACCACTTTAGGCTGATTTTCACCGTATCGTCAAGGTCCTTGACAAAGTCGGATCCTTCAAGGGGCTTCCCGTATTGCAACAGGTGTGTAACGATGGAGGGGACCTTGCTATAGGGCTCCTTCTGCCGCTTGTTGTCGCCGTCAAGGAATTTCATCTCACATTCTACTTCGGAATTGTCATATTGTTCTTCCGGCTTGAGCTCCACTGTGCGGTGGCAGTGCGGGCATACGGAAACGACACCCCGGTAGCCATAGAACCGGTTAATGTTGCTGTCGTCAAAGGTGTGCCATTCGAGGTCCTCGGAGAGCACGCCGCAGGCGGGGCAGGCTACCCTGTCCGCCACGGGTTCGAGATTCGACGTAAAATAGCGGCTGAAGTACTCCTCCGTGTAGGGTGCCTCCCTGAAACCACCGTAGTACGGGTACTCGGAGTTCAGGATTTCCGGATAAAGGCCCATCCCGATGATCTTCCCGCTTCGGAAACGGAAGGTGATGAGCATGCTGGCGAGGCGCTCGGGGGATTCCTCGACGGCCGTGCCGTTGTAAAACATGCACGGGACAATCCTGAAATCGAACTTGACTCGCCGGGAGAGGGAGGAGTCGTACCGTTCCTGCCAGAAGCCGAGCACCGGGTCAACCCCATGCAGAGTCTCCTTCTCGTAGACCACCAGCGTGACCTCCGGGTCGAAGAGGCCGCGGACGGACTCCATGCGGCCTTCCATCCTCGCCCTCGCAAAACGCTCGATGGCCGGATAGTCCGGATCGTCCTTCCGGACATGGTCGTCCACGTCGAGACGGCCCGTCCCATTGTCGAACTGCCTCCGGTCCTCCTCAGTGAGTGAGGCGACGTATTTCTTGCCGTAAATCTGCTCCAGCGTGTATTCCTTCCCCGTGATGCGGTTCACCTCGGCGATGGACATCGTCCTGTTCTGGAAGAGGACGACATCTTTCTTGAGCACCCCGCGCAGTTTCTTCGGAAGCGGCTTGGGTCTCTCCTCTCCTTTGCCCTTGCGCTTGTCGCTGATGAAGACGCCCAGTCCGACGATCCATACGATGGGGGCGAAAATGAGTGCGATGACGGCAAACACTTTCTCGAGGTTGTTATTCACGTGGGCACTGCGTCCTTTCGCTTTCCTGACCAAGAGGAAGATGGCGAGGGAAACGACGCTTACGAGATATAGCCCGATGATGATGGTCCAGGTATTCATCCTATAGTGGTTTTGCTTGTTACTGACGATGACATCGCGGCCCGGGGTCCGGGCCACGATGCAAAGTTAACACGTCCTGACGAAATCTAAGTTCGCCAGGTGTCTTTTATTTGTTCAGCGGGATGATGCCCCGGTTGGATTCGTTGTAGGACCACTGGGCCTGCCAGACTGCTCCGGAATCGGTGTCCAGAAGGATGAAATTGTACATGTTCTGCGTCTTGTACAGTTCGAAGCGCCCCGCGTACGAGTCCCCGTTCCCGTAGAGGAGGGCGAGGTTCAGGATGTTCAGCGGGACGACACCGGCCTTGTCGGAGCTCTCGACGCTGTAGTGCACCTGCCACATGCGGCCCGTGGTGGTCTCCAGCTCGATGAACGTCCACATGTTGCCCGTCGGGTAGAGCTTGTAGGCGGGAGCCGCCTTCTGGTTCATTCTCAATAGGAGGTGCGTCTGGAGGGAATCGCGCTGGGACCATCCCTCGGCCTTTACGGGGTCTTTGGGATAGAACTGTGTCTGCGCCAATGCGGAAATGGAGAGAAGGAGCAAGGTGGCCGATACGATCAGGATTCTTTTCATGGTGTTGGGCAATGATGTTTGTCCGACAAAGGTAATGTGCGTTTTTGTCACATGCCGTCAAACGGGCGCACGGATGGCGTAGAGCAGGCTATTTTCCCCTCATTACGGTCTTCGCTCGGTTGATGTCCGTCGCGTCAATGGTCAGTACCAGCTCGCGCTGTCCTCCCTGCTCGTAGAAATAGACCCTCAGCACCTGGTCCTTGGCGAGGGATACCTTGTCGAGCGAGTAGCCGATCCGCGTGGCGCTCTTCGGGGCGCAGGAGAGCGTGCCGTAGCGGCTCTTGGGGAAGATGTTGCGGTCGTAGACGATGCTCTTCTTCGAGCGCTTGCGCGACTCCACCACGAAGGTGGCGTCCTGGCACTCGTAGCTCACCCCGGAGTTGTTCCTGACGGTGAAGACCAGGTAGGTGATGTCCGAATACGACAGGATGTTTGCGCAGACGATCTCGATGTCATACTGCCGCGTGGAGATGTGCCAGAGGTCCTGCGGCGCCGACACCACGTCCTGCAGCAGGGGAGCGTCCGCCCGGCGGTAGAGCCCGGCCGTTCCCTCACCGCGCTTTCGGTCGCCCTTCCGGGGGCGTGACGGGTCGGCGCCGTCCGGCTCCGGCGCGAGCCCCGGCCTCATGTCGTAGACCAGCCGGGACGGGTGCTCCTCGAAGAGGACGATGTAGGTGTGCATCGCGCCGTTGGACTCCAGGGCTGAGACGGACAGCGGGGTCTCGAAGGGAGACCTGGCCTTCAGAGCCATCATGTTCTTGCTCTGCTCGAGGATCTTCGCGGCCATCACCTGGCTGTTCGAGAGGTCGGCGTAGATGAGGTCGGTGTTGAAGATGATGTGGGAGGTGTAGATGTCCGATACCCTCAGGGTGTCGGCTCCCTGCCGGTCTGCGGGCGGGGCTCCGTGCAGGAGGGTGGGCAGCAGGGCTGCCAGGATGAGTGTGAGTCTTTTCATGTCTGTATGGTGATTATCTGATTTCCTCGATGATATAGAAGGTGTACCCTGCGGGTACGGTGACGGTGGCCTCGCCGCTCTTGTTCCTGACGATGGACGCCCCTACGGAGGCGGCGTCGCGCGCCACCCTCCCGAGGGCGGTGTTGAGCGTGGAGGAGGCTGTGGCGAGCCCCTGCTCCATCACCTCCTTGCGCGTCTTGCTGAGGTCGGAGCAGTAGATGCCCTTGCCGCCGTCGCTGTCATAGGCCTCGAAGTGGAAGGTGAGGATCCGTCCGCCCATGTCCAGGGAGTTGATCTTGACCTCCATCCTCTCTGAGATGGACACCACACCCTGCAGGTGGGTGTTCTGCGGGACGTGCACCCCGCGGATGACGAGGTCCTCCAAGAGGCGCACGGTGATCCGCTGCCCGTTCTTGACCTTCTCGTCGCGGGTGAACATGCAGCGGTAGGGCTTGCCAGCCTCGCCGTCGACCCACTTATCTGTCCCGTCGAGCGTGGAGAACCCGTTGCCGAGATCGGCGATGACGTCCTCGTCGAGGCTCGACACCGCTCCGCTGCGCTTGACCTTCGGTGCGGGAGGTGTCTTCTCGGGCTCGGGCGGAGCGGTCTCTGCCGGAGGCGGTGCGGGGGCTCCGGCCTGCGTTTGGGGAGGCGCGCCGGAGCCTCCGCCGCCTGCCCGGGGTGCGGGACGCGGCCCGGGAGTCGCCTGCGCGTCGCGGTAGTCCCCGAAGATGTCGTCCACCACCATCGATGGCGGCTTGCGCGTATCCTTCCTTGGATCGTCCCCGTCCGTTCCGTCTGGGGACGGAACAGGGTCCCCGTCCTCGCCGAGTTCGTCCCAGTAGTCGCCGATGCCGCCCTTGCGGTAGCTGCCGGTCTTGCTCCCGTCATCCTCAATCAGGTCGGCCTCCGGGATGACACCGACAAGGGATTCCTGCGCAGGCTCTTCCCTGTGAACGAGCAGGGGGATGAGGAGCAGGATGACGATGAGGGCGATGGCTCCGAGCAGACCCAGCAGGAGGATCTTCTGTCTTTTGTCAAGAGGTTTCATATGATGCCGAGGGAGATGAGAAGATAGATGAACGATACGATGAAGAAGACCACGGCGAGAGTCCAGGTGACGTTGACCGCGAAGAAACGCTCGTGCGTTGTGAACCATTGCCGTAGGCCCGAGATGGGGTGGGAGAGGAGCTCGCGGAGATCCATGCGCTACCTCCTTTTCCTTGTGCCCAGGGACTCGTAACGCTTCACCGCGAAACGCTCCACCATCAGCCCGTGGGGGTTGCTTCGGGAGCGCGGCACGTCGCTCAGGCGACATTCGCTGACGAAGTCGTAGGCGGTGATGTTGCTCTCGCGCGTGAGGTAGACTTTTCCGTAGAGCCGTGCAGGATAGGGGTACTGCTGCATCGAGTAGCGGACGGAGTCGATCTGTATCTCCTGGGAGATGTTTGCCGAAACGAGCCGGGCGTAGTACCCGCTCTCGCTCTGGTCCTGCCACCAGTCATAGGCCGACCGGTCGGCCATGTGCAGGGCCTGCTCAAGATTCCGCTTCTGGCTCTCGCTCGACGGCGCGAGGTTGAACAGCAGCTCGTGGAAGCGCCTGATGTGGTCCTCGACCTCGAGGTCGCGCTGGACGTTGCCCTCGGCGATAGTCGCCATGATCGTCGACCCCTTGTCGACGACATAGACGGTGTCGCGGCTCTGCCGCACGAAATGGAAGCTCAGGAGCACCACGCCGACGCAGACTACCCCCGCGAAGGCGAGGGTCGCCGCCACGAGGCCCCGCCTCCGGCGGAGCTCCTGGTCGATGCCCGAATAGAATTTGACGATGTTTTCCATATGATGTTGCTTTTCCTATCTGACAATCATGGCCGCGGACGAGACCTTCTGCAGCATCTGCCCTCCGAGGCCGGACATTTGGTTCGCGAGGGCCTCCGTACCGGCGCTCTCGATGATGAACGAGGCGAAGGCCGGCACCTGCTTGATCATCGTGAAGATGGCTACGCACATGAAGCACCAGGCCCAGAAGCCGCCCCATGTAGCCGCCTGGTTCCCCTGCACCATGATCTCCGTCCCGAGGTACATCACCATGTAGAGCAGCGGCTGCCAGAGGGTGAACTGGATGTATCGCTCCACCCAGAGCTTGATGCCGCCGGGGTAGGTCGTGAGGATGGAAATGGCGAAGGTGAACGGGCCGATGAGGGCCATCACGATGAGATAGAGGTGCGCGATGATGACCATTACGGATACGGAGAGGTTCATGAAGAAGAACATGATGCCGGAGACGATCGTCGCCGCGCCCAGGTTCATCTTCTCGTTGATGTTGAAGAATGACTTCGTGATCTTGTTGCCGGTCTTCTTGAGGAACCGCATCAGCCATCCGTCGTCCTCGTTCACCTCGAACGTGTCCACATCCTCGTCCTGCCCGAACTCCTGGTGGCACATCTCCTCCGCCCGCTCCCGGAAGACCTCCTTGAAGGATTCCACAGATGTCCCCACGGACCCCGCGAGACGGGTGTTGTAGACTCCGGCGATGCCCCGTATGGGGCCGAGCACCAGGGTTGAGAAATTGCACACGAGGACGAAGATCAGTATCGGCCGGATGAACTGCCACCAGTCGAACTGGAGGCCTTTGAGGTACTTCGAACCGATACCTATCATAGCGATGGCCGTGCAGGCCGCTGCGAGCGATATGGCTACGCCGGTAACGGCTCCCATCTTCGCGCCGAGTACGTTCTGCTCGACTCCGAGGAGGAGCGATTCCATTGTGGCTGCGAGTGGTAATATGAGCGGATGTGCCATGACGGAAACTGCGTTGATGACTGGGTTACGGTTCTCAGATGCGGCTCTGGATGGCCAGGATAACGACAAGTGCGATGACGATGAAGACGATGAGCCTGGTGAGGAGGCTCTCGGCGTTGCGGCTGCCCTTCATGATATGGAATCCGGCGAAGGCGCCGTAGATGACGCACATCAGGCCGATGATGATCATCACGGCAGTGCCGAGCGTCCCCGTGGTGGATGGAGACGCTCCTTCCGAGATGGACGTCCCGTAGGCCTGCCTGCCCTCGTTCACGTACGCCTCCGGCGAGGCTTCGAGAAGCTGCGAGCACTCGACGAGCCCTGCGGCCACCTGTGTGGCGGCAATCTCGTCGCGTACCCTCCGGTCCTCCTCCTTCTGCTGCCGTTCCAGCTCCGCCATCGCCTCCCGGGCCGCTTCCCGCACCTCCGCATTGGTGGTGTTCGGGTCGCCGAAGATCTTCTTGAACTGCGCCACCACGCGGCTTCCCGATCGTATGGTGTCGTCATAGGTGTGCCAGGTGGTCTGCACCGCCCTTGCGTGGTCGCCGAGCGTCCCTCCGTCAAGGGCGGTGTAAATCTGCTCCAGCCGCTTCGCGTTGCCGTACGTGCGGTCCACGAATCCGGAGAAGGAGGTCGTGAGCTCGTACAGGTCGCTGTACATGGTCCTGTAGCGGTATGCCGCCGATGTCTCCTCGGCTCCGCCGAAGAGGACGTGGTTGAGACGGTCAATCTTGTCAGCGAGTTTCTCCGTGGCCTCCTTGAGGCCCGTGTCGTAAACGGGCGTCGGCTCCACAGCGTCCACTACAAGGTCGATAAGCGCGTCGAGCTGGGCGTGGGCCGTCCGCGGGATGAACAGGAAGACCGCCGCAATGATAAGTGGGATTATGCGTTTCATGTCGTTGTAAGCTTGATATGGTTTCCAGTGATGGACAGGGCAGCGTCACGGATGCTTCCCATCTCACGGGCCCGGTCCATCAGCGGACGTTTCTTCACCTTGTCGGACTCATAGACGAGTGCTTCCTCAGGGGACACCTCCAGAGCGTAAACCCCGCTCTTCTTTCCGCCGAGGGTGATAAACACCTCCCGGTAGCGCGCGTCCTCGGGGAGGTCACGGCCCACGCTGCGGACGAGGGCCCGCTCGATGGGGGAGAGGCCGAGGAGCTGCGCGATGTCGTCGAACGAGGCGGCGTTGCTCCGCTGGTCGAGGAGGATCTTCACCGGCGAGTTGTTCAGGATGGCATCCTTGATGATCGGGGACGAGATGATGTCGGACACCTGCTGGGTCACGACCGTGGCGCTGGTGTGGTACTTTCGCGCCGTCTTCCACAGGCCCCTGAGGTAGTCGGCCGTCCCCTCGGTGGCGATGGCCTGCCAAGCCTCCTCGATGAACATCAGGCGGAAGGCCTCCGAGCCGGAGCGCATCTTCCGTTCGAAAGAGTGGATTATGCAGAAGGTGCATAGGGCGTATAGGGTAGGGTCCATCTCCGAGATGGCATCCACCTCGAAGACGACGAAACGGGACGTGAAGAGGTCGGCCGGATGCCGCTCATTCAGAAGGAACCCGAACCGTCCGGTCTCCCCATAGGGATCCAGCGCGACGCACAGGCTTCGGATGTCGAAGACTGTCGGCGTCACCTCGACGCCTCCGACGACGTAGGGCTCCGTCTCCGCGGCGGCTTTCTTCCTTCCACTCCTGGCCGGTGCCTCTTTGAGTATGCGGGGACGGATGTCCTCGCGGACGAACCTGAGGAAATCCTCGAAGACGGGGTCGTCGCCTGTAGGGGGAAGCGTGTCCAGGAAGTCCGAGATGATGCGGAAGAGGACCGCGTCCGAGGCGGAGTCCCATCCGCTGCGAGGGGACCAGATGATCTTCAGCAGGGACACGAAGAAGCTCATCCCGGAGACGCCGTCCTGCTCGGCCCGCCAGCTGCGACAGTCCGCGAACGGAGCGAACGCGAACGGATGCTCCGGGCTCCATGTGTAGTAGACGCCGTCGGCCCCACCGGTCTCCTCGCGGATGACACTGCACAGGCCTTCATAGGAGTCGCCCTTGTCGATGATGAAGACATGCTGGCCGGCGTCGAAGCAGTTGCGCACGTACCAGTTCGTGAAGAACGACTTCCCCGAACCCGACGGGCCGAGGATGAAGGCGTTGTAGTTCTCGATCCACTTGGCGTCGTAGGCCCCCTGCTGGGTGTCGATGACTATGGGCGTGTGGCGTCCACGGTCAGTGATGCGGAGGTTGCCTCCGGGGAAGTCACGCATGAACGACTCGTTCACGCACAGGCACATCGCTTGTTCGAGCTCGGCGATCATAAGGTTATCCTCCCCGATTTCCATGGCCGCTCCGGGGAACCCCGCGAGCCAGAGCTGCGGGGTGTCGGTGGTGTTGAGCTTCCCGGTGAGCCCCATGGCGGAGATGGCGGCTCCCGCCGCACCCCTCATGGACAGCTCCTGCTCCCGTGGGCCCCAGGAGAGGATGTTCATGTGCGTGTAGACGGCCGCGGTGCTCTCCGCATGGATCATGTCGATGAACCGGGCGATGCCCTCGGCGTTCACGGTGTTCTCCGCGCTGCCCTTGGACATCGACGTCATGTTCTTCATCCGGCGGTCCAGCTCGCGCAGCGCGTGCTGCTGGTTCGGGTATAGGTAATAGAAGTTTACAATGTGTTCGTAGGGGAGTCCGGACCCCAGCGGGGCGCCGGACGAGAGGAGGATGTCGCTGTCAGCGCAGGAGAGCGAGCGGACCTTCATGGTGTTCGACACCTCTCCCGGGAGGTCGTCGGTGCGTGAGAAGCTGTGGGAGAACATCCTCCTGGAATCACGGTCGAGATAGGTGCCGTTCACCTGGGAGATGTCCGTGCCGTCAACCGCCGAGCCGAACCAGCGCTTGTACTCCTCCAGCAGTCCGTCATGCCCTCCGGGTACGCCCTCCAGGTCCTCATGCGTGATCCTCCTCGAGCGAAACCCGCCCCCGGAGGCGAACACCGAGACGAACTCCGTGCACCGGCTCTCGAACTGGCGTAGCCTCTCCCCGAGTCCCTTCAGCTCCGGGCTGCGGTAGCGGATGCCGGAAGCGGCCCCTTGGAGGGTGCCCTTCATCGCTCCTCCGCGCCCTTCGACGGCGGGGTTGAACGTGAACCACAGGTACTGGCGGTGCTCAAGGTACTCCCTTCCCTCGAAGTGGTTCGAGAAACAGTCGTCAAGGAAATGCCCCGTCGGCTCGCTGTGGTAGGAACGCTTGCGGTAGATGTCCTGCCGGTGGACCATCGTCCACTCGGGAAGGCCCCTGAAGGCGGCGGCCATCAGGGTGGTCATCGAGTCGTACTCGTCCTGGGAGACGGTGTATTGCTCCGGCGGTAGGAGCTCCCAGCCGATGGTCACGGCTCCGTCCCGCGCGAGGATGACCCCGCCGGAGACGAACGCGACCGGTATGCAGTCTTCGAGATGGATGGTTTTCTGTTCCATGGCTCAGGCGTTTCGCTGTTTTCTCGCCGGGAGGTTGAACCCCCGCCAGATATTGCGTATATGCTTCGGGCGGACGCGGTACAGGGCCGGATAGCCGCGTTTGACGACCATCTTCCAGATGTCCTTCTCGTCGATCTTCGACTGGAGCGACAGCGTGAGGAAGTAGGCGGCCATGGCGGCAACGAGCCCTGCACCGAACCCCGGCAGCATCGACGTGGCGCCGCCTACGACGAGCCCCACCACTAGGGCGAGCCCGCCGCCGAGGACGAACACCCACATGAACCGTCCCCGTATGCCGAACACGGTCGCCGGGCGGTCGAGGCTGCGGTACACCCTGCGTTTCATCCCTATGAGAAGGCCATCGCGGCCTTGATGATCGCGAGAATGACGAAGATGGCAATCATGCCGAGGCCGACGCCCGTGATGGCGTCCTTGCTCTGTGCCTCGCCCTTGAACGCCTTGATGCCCGCGGGGATGAGGCAGATGGCCCCTACGATGCCGCAGAAGACGAAGGCGATGTTCACGACGTATTTTCCGGCGCTCTGACCCTCGGATGCAATGTTCTGGAGGGTATTGAGCCCCTGGAAGTTTTGTGCCAAGGCAGGAACGCTCCCTGCCAGGAGGAGCAGCGATGCTGCCGCCCAAAGGAAAATGAGATTACGTTTCATATATTATTCTGTTTGTTGATTGTCCTGGGATTCCTCACGGCCTTCCGGTCCTTCTCCCATGTCGGGAAGGGGGGCGTGGCGCAGGCCGTCGTCTATGTCCATCTTCCGGATGCCGTCCCCGTCCTTCCCGGATGCCGCCGTGAGGTTCACGGGCGTCCTCTCGAGTGCCGTCCTCGCATCCGGGTCCCCTGCCTCCATGGCATCCTTGAGTTCCTTCTTGTAGCGCTCGTTCAGGCCGCGTATGTAGGGGAGGGTGTATCCGAGTGCGTATACCTCGTCGATGATCTCGTACTTGCGTGACGCGCTCGTCCCGGGGTCCATGTACTCCGCGTAGAGCTCGGGCTGCTCATGGCGTGTCACCTCGGTGGGCAGCAGCGGGAGGGGGATGCTGTCGCCCTCCCAGTGGTCATGGATGTCCTCGCGGATGACGACGGAGGTGATGCGGCCCACCTTGCGGACGGTGACTATGCTCCCGGGCGATGGCGCCAGGGATACCCTCTCGGCGACAGTGACCGGGGAGTTCTTGTCCTGTCCCGGGAGGAACAGGAGGACGGCGAAGATGACCGCTATGACGACGAGGGCTGCGATGAGCCAGATGGCTGTTGTTGACATTTCGGGAGGTTATTAGGTGTTGTCTATTCTGCTTTTGAGGGCTTCGAGGAAGGGGATGATAGCCGGGCTCCACATGTTTACGTAACGGACCGGGAAGCACAGGGTGGAGCGTATGAAGGCCATCTCGGAGGAATCGCGGGAGAACTTGCGGATATCGCGGACGGACTCCTGCATGACGTCGAACCCCCTCTCGACGAAGGGCTGCGCCCCGCTGCGGAAGCGGCTCCCGTCACCCTTGGCCTCCCAGACGGACACACGGTTCCAGAAGAGTGCGACCTCGAGGCCAGCGCGTTTCATGGCATCCGCCACGACAAGGGCGCTGCGCCTTGACTGCGTGTCCGTGTCCATCGGGATTGCGACAAAATCGATAAAGCCGTTGGCGGCCAGGAAGCTCACCGGCTCGTCGGGAGTGAACCTCCCGGGGAAATCGTAGAAGACATAGTCGAAGTCCGTGGCAAGGATGTTCTCCAGAAAGGTGAACACCTCTTTCGGGCGATAGATTCCGCCCTTTCCGGGTGGCAGACTGATGACATCGTACGGTTCTCCCGGCACGGGATGGTGCGATAGCCATAAGGACAACGGGGTTTTCGGGTCCTTGAGGATGCCGAGCTCCGTCATCCGGAGTTCCATGAAATGATAGGACGGATAGTCAAAATCCAGCACGCAGACGCTCTTTCCGTAAGCGTATGCGAGGTATGATGCGAGCATGGCCGTTGTCGTCGTCTTTCCGACTCCGCCCTTTTCGTTGTATATGCTGACCCTTACCATCAAATGATAGTGTAATTTTCAGCAAAGAAAAGAATAATATCCCAATAATCAAAGAAAAGTGTAATAAAAGTATAATAATTTTACTATTTTCAAATACTCTGTTATATACCCATCAGTGGCCAAGTCATCTCATTTCGAGATTTTATGCATATATTTGTAATTAGCTTACATAATTATTTCAATAAACACACAACATTGTAATAGTATGGGTTTATTTGATTTTCTGAAAAAAAGGAAAAAGGAGTCCCTTAACCTGAAAGATGATTCTCTAAAAAAGATTCTTGGAAAATGGTACAAGCTTTCCGATATAAAGTCTATGTCTTTTGGAAGCAATTTAGCCATCGTTCCTTGTGATGCAACGGCAATTTTCGAGAAGAAATTCCCTTCAATGCTTCATATTCTCGGGAATTCAAATAATATAAGATTGTATCTGCCCGCAGCTGATTTCTCCACAGAGCAGAAAGCGTTGAACTATTTGTCAGATATTATAGTAAAAACTGAAGCTGGTTATCAATTCTCATATTGTATTCAACAGGGAGAGGGGCTTCTCGGGATGATTAATATTTACACCCCTGATGCTAGTCAGGCGAATATCGGCATTCCGCAGTGGACTACAGACTTCTTTATATTTGAGGTGGCTGAAGGGAAAGGTATTATGAAAGAGGCTTTGTTGAGAACTTTATACCAACTTAATTATAAAATAAAAGTTTCTAAACTCTACGCCTATATCCATCCTGCTAACATGAGGGCACTTTTTCTTATAACATCTTTACCATTTGCCATCGAACGCAATCCAGAGTACAGTCTTAGAAACGAAAATGGAACAAACTTTAAAGTTTTTTCATGCGACCTTGATTCTATCCGATGGACAAATCAATAACAAAATAAGAATTGCTAAAAGATATTTTGGGGTAGTATATAGGAGGGCACATGCTCTCCTTTTTCTATTTGTCCCGTCATGGCCAGGAGTGTCCTTGCGCCCTTCTCGCCAATGAACCTCCAAAAAATCTTCCTTCTTTAGCGAAGAGTATTTTTCGAAGAACCCTTGTCTCAAAGGGTCTGTGAGGCTGTTTTCCTTTCAGCACCGCTTTTCGCCGTTTGGGCGGAAAAGACTTTCCGTCCATCCAGCAAAAACCGTTAGCAAAGATAAAACAGCCCGCTGGGCACAATCTTCTTCATACATGAAATACTACTTCTTCAAGACCGTGAAGGACGGCTCGCGCAACCGTCTCAATCCGCTCCCGTTCCAGGCCGCATCCGACGGGACGGCCATCATCCAAAAACTCAACACGCAGGTCGCCGCCGGTGGCATGAAGCTCCGCGAGGCCTATCCCATCGGGACGATCTTCTGCTCTTCGATGTGCGAACTGTCCGCACGTGCCGGCACTCCCTATTACTGCGCCGGTGACATCTACCCGATCCTTGACGGGAACTCAAACTACGATTTCAACCTTCCCACGCCGACCAAGGAGATGCTCGATGCCTATTCGGACTACAAGCAGATGGCAAAGCAGGAAGCAGCATCCACCCTTTTCGCCGGGCAGGCCGCCCCGGCAGCGCCGAAGAAACTGTCGCTGCTTGACAGGATCCGTTCTGACAAGCGGTACGCCGTCCCGGACATCGACAAGGACGGGTTCTTCGTCAGCGAATCGGACTGGTACATCCTCGTGCGGAACATCATCACAAAGACGGCCAGCATGATAACGGGTCCTTCCGGGACAGGAAAGACCGAACTGGTAGCCCTGGCCGGGGAGAAGCTCGGCCTAGAGGTGTGCATATACAACATGGGCACGATGATAGACCCCATCTCGGGACTCCTTGGGGTGCACCGCCTGGTGCAGGGAGGCTCCGTCTTCGACTACGCGAAGTTCACGGAGGACATCCAGAAGCCATGCATCATCCTGCTTGACGAGCTGTCCCGGGCGCCGCTCTCGGCGAACAACATCCTGCTTCCATGCCTTGACTCCCGACGTGAACTCCCTGTGGACATCGCGGGGGGAAACGGATTGCGGAACATCAAGGTGCATCCGGACTGCGTTTTCGTCGCAACGGCGAACATAGGTGCGGAATACACCGGGACTTCCCAGATGGACCGTGCCCTGGTGGACCGCTTCTTTATGCACGAGATAGAATACATGGATGCGGACAATGAGGCAAAAGTGCTTTCCAAGCGCTGCGGCATCGATGCGGCCGAGGCGAAGATCATCGTCGAGACTGCCAGGACGGTCAGGAACCTGCATGCGAAAGGAGAGCTCAGCAGTACCCTCTCCACCCGCGAGACCCTCGGGGCGGGACGCATGGTGGCGGACGGATGGAGCGTCCTCGAAGCCATGGAGCGCAGCTTTCTTCCTTTCTATGAAGGAACTCGGACGGAAGGTGAAAGAAGCGTAGTATACAAGACTTTTCTCAGACATTAATAATGAACGACATTATGAAAGCGACACCTGAAACCCTCAAGAAGGCCCTCGCGGCCTGTGCGGCGGCGCACAACGCGGAGTTCTGCGACTGGAGCAAGGAGGACCTCCAGATAGCCGTCAAATCCGAATCCGTCCCGACCGTCAGCGACGTGCGCATGATATGCGAATCGTTCTTCGGCGAATCCTCGATGGTTGAAGTAGGATGGGGCTACACGAATGTGTACTGCGACTGCGCGGAGATGCTCGACTCCGTGGATGAGGCGAGGCTCCGCCTCGCACTTCCTTCCGGAACGGTTATTTCTTGACAAAAAAGCAAAGCCATGACAAAACAGGAAAAGATAGAGTCGCTCGGGAAAGACTTCCTGGAGCGCGACCAGGACAACTATGTCCGCATTCGCCGTTCCGGACGGCTCGGCTGGGAATCGCTCATTCCCGCGGGCGGGAACTATTCCGACATGCTTCGGGACTGCCACGAGGAAGGGGACATCATAAAGGAGGCTTACGGGATGGCCCGCGACTACATCGTCGCCATGGACACGCCATACCGTGTGACGCTCCGGCTGTCGCCCGAGCAGAACTGCACGGATTCCAAGGTCGTTTATCTTGCTACCCGGGTGTTCGATGACTCTGACCTCTCCGACGGACAGAAGATAGACACCTTCGTGGGGCTCGCCATCCATGAAGGCTGCCACCTGAAGTGGACGGAATTCACACAGATGGCCGAAGCCTCGAACGGTATCGTCCGGAATCTAATCAACATTCTGGAGGATGAACGGATTGAGCGCCTCTGCGGGGAACAGATGCCGGGATATGCCAACTACCTTAAGGCGACGAAGTACTACATGTTCGATCTCTATCGGCAGAGGAAGATGGCTGAAAACGGAAACGAAAAGCTGCCGGAAGGCGCGCGCCTGATGAACGCCATCCTGTCCATTGTCCGCTATCCCAGGACCATCGACACGGACGACCTGGAGGAGTTTGCCGACTACCTGTTCGACGTCAGGGAGATCATCCTGGACTACCCGGAGACCCCCGCGCAGGTAACCGCGGTGGCGGAAGCTATCTATGAGGTGATCAGGAGGTTCTTCGAAGACCGGGAGAAGGAACAACAGCAGCCACAGGCCGGTGATTCCGCTCCGGATTCCGGGGAGAAAGCATCCGGAAAGGATGATGAAAAAGGGACTAATATGAACTCCGGTACTGAAGATGCCGAAACCAAGGACGGAGAGATGCAGCAGGCTGGAAAGTCGTCCGCTGGTCAGGAGGAGTCATCGAGACAGAAGGTCGACTCCGCGTTGTCCGCTCTGGAGGATGAGATGGACGACATGGGGGAGATTGTCTCAACGCCAGGTGAGCAGAAACCGGTTTCGAGCGAAGACATGGCAGCCTGCGTCCGCAGGGACGACGCGAAGCTCGCGGGCATCTGCGAGAACACCGTGTCCCTCGGAGAGACCTCCGGTTCCGTGCTCTACAGGGCGCAGGAAGACAAGGAAGGATATGACGAGTCCCTTCGCAGGGTGCGCAAGTACATACCGGCGATCTCGAAGACCCTCAGGGGCCACTGCAGCGAATACGCGGTGACCTACCACGGGATGCGCAGCGGCCTGCTTGATACCGGAAAGCTAGCCGAGGCCTACCAGGGAGTCCAGACAGTCTATGTCCGCGAGGGGCGGGTCAAGTCCGACCGAATGGCGGTGTGCGTCCTCATCGACGAGTCCGGATCGATGTACGGGGAGAAGATCCGCGCGGCAAGGGACCTTGCCGTGCTGTTGAACGAGGCGGTGTCGTCCATTCCGGCGATAGACCTGTACATCTATGGCCATACCTACGGCGACAGGTGCAGGGATTCGTATGTGGAGGGGAATCAACTCGCGGAGCTCCAGGTATACAGGGAGAAGGGTTTCGCGCCCCGCCGCGCTCTGGGAAGCGTAGAGGCGCGTTCGGGGAACCTCGACTCCTTCGCGATCCGCGAAGCGGCCGCGAGGATGCGGAAGTACTCTGCCTGCAGGAAGAACCTGATGTTCGTCATTACTGACGGCGCTCCCAACGAACGATACGAGCAGCTGGCTTCCACGGTGAAGGACCTGGAGAGAAAGGGGATGAATATCGTCGCCGTGTGCATCGAGCCGAACTATGACCCTGCGGCCCTGTACACGCACCACGTGAAGTTCACCGACATGAGCCGTCTGGCCATCGACCTTGGGAAGATGATAAAGAAGGCCATCATGAAGAATGTGACCAAAATGGCGGACTGACATAATGGAAGGGAATGATTTTATCCGCAGCGTGTCAGAATGGATCGAGGGCCAGTATATGTCCCACGATGAGAAAGAAAGACGTATGGCCCGATTCAAGGACATATATGCATTACTAACGGAAGGAATCGTACATTTCTGGTTCAGGAAGCGTGACGGTTCACTCAGGAGCGCCTATGGAACGCTTGTGATGGATGTCATCGCCCGGCACGGAGGAATTCCGCAGGGAGAGAGACAGGAAGACCGGCCCACGAACGGGTCGGTCTCATATTTCGATTTAGAGAAAGATGCTTGGAGATGCTTCAAGGCGGATTCTGTCCAGGAAATCGATTATGAATACGGAAAAGAATGAACTCTTATGGAACGGAAACACCTTGCTTGCAGAAGTCATAGAGTTCCTCCAGTAATTCCTTTCCTTCCTCTGCATCAGCATTCTTGAAAAAAGAGGAATTCACAAATTCTACCACTTTATCTTTCTGCGGGGCCAGTGGAAGATCCTCAATTATGAAATCCATGCGATTCAGATCAAAAATCTTCGGAATCATATATTTGAGAATGCGGGAACGGACGGAGTTCTCCCCGCTTCGAAACTTTACCTGCTCCATGAAGTCCATGACGTAGCTCATATGATCCCTCAATACGTGCATCAGTCCGTCATGCAGCAAGTCCGGATTAGCAAGAATTAAGGAGACGACACCGTTGAAAGGTATGTTTCCGAAATTGTTCGGGTTGTTCTTATAACTGGTCAACAGGCAGTAGACAGCATTCTCCGCGGCAATGGCATTGATGGTGGGATTCCCAAAATCAATTTCGATTGCCATGATTGCAAAAGCGCATCCAATCGGCTGGAGGTTCTTTGGAGAACACCCAAGCAACTTATTGGGCCTAACATCCTGAGAGTAGTTGAACATGTCGCTGCACGCATTATAAAACCGTGCTCCCTTAATTCCATCGGAGTACATCTCGATGATGGGCATGGCAAGTGCCATGAAATTGTTCTCGTATAGTGGCATAGTAAAAAATAATTATGTTCCGCAACTACAAATGTACAAAAACGGCCAGTTTCCAACAACACCCCTTGATTTCTACGAAGAATGGCTTCGCTGAAACGCAGTAGCTTTGCCATTCCAAACGATATTCAATTATGACCGAGCAGGAAAAGATAGATTCCATGATGAGCAATCCTGACGTCCAGGCCTTGATAAAGGAGATTGAAGGTACGGAGGATGAAACACAGGTACCAAAGGTCCAGATGACCATCCTCGATGCGATGAAACAGGTCATTAACCGCGCGGAGGTCAAGTACCGTCACGAATATGGAGGGACGGAGTGCTATTACCGATATAGCGATGCCTTTGTCAACGAGATAAAGGTGTTGGCTGATTTCTTGGGCGAGCAGTTCGGGATTACACCCAAGCAGGCCGTACTTTTCGTCATCATCCTTGAAAGCTCCAAAGGGAACTATCTTGATGCAAAGGATCTGTCGGAAAGCCTGAAGGCGAGTTTCGTCGAACTGCTGGGCTTCGAAAGTGACATAAAGGCGCTCGAAAAGGCGAGGCTGGTAAAACGTGGCAATATCGGAATCTATGTCCCGGACGATGTGCAGAACGCCCTGAAGGCCGGAAAGGCCTACCGACGCCCCCCGGTCGAGGGCCTTTCCTCCTTGGAGATAATGGCGAGGATGTCCCAGATGTTCTGCGGGATGGAGAACCGTGAAGAAAGCCGGACGGCTGTCCTTGAGGCCGTCGACGAGATGGTCCTCGCCAACCCAGGGACGAGCTTCTCGAGGACCATGGATGAATACGGAATCCTGTGCAGGGATGCCGTGCTCTGCGACGGCGACAATGCGGACGATTACGACAAGGCATATCCCGCCCACGAGCGGATGTTATTCTATGCCCTGTGCTACCTGTATCATGACCGTGAGGAGGACAATGCGAACTGGTGGATGTTGCGCCTGTGCCTGGACCCGTCTGACGTGCAGATCCTGCAGACGATGTTCAAGGCTGAGAAACTGTCGTTGCAGCAGAACGGGGTGGTATGTTACGGAGGAGATGCCGGTCTTGTGGACAAGGACCACTTCAAGATCAGCGACGAGGTCAAGGAGAAGATGCTCATGGACTGTGGCGGGCTTCTGGACATCGGCAAGAACATGCCCGGCGTGATGTCGCCTGAGAAGATTCCCGCCAAGGACCTTTTCTTCGATCCCTCCGTTGACCTGCAGGTGTCCCGCCTTGAAAGCCTTCTTGAAGAGAGCCGTTACCACGAGGTGGAAGAGTCACTCAGCAGCAAGGGCCTTCGCCCGGGCTTCACATGCCTCTTCTACGGCCCTCCCGGAACAGGGAAGACGGAGACCGTCTACCAGCTTGCACGGCGTACGGGCCGCGGGATCATCATGGCGGATGTGTCCAAGCTCAAGAGCATGTGGGTGGGGGAGAGCGAGAAGAACATGAAAATGCTCTTCGCAAAGTACGCCCGTTGCGTCAAGAGGTCGTCGAAAGCCCCCATCCTGCTGTTCAACGAGGCGGACGCGATCTTCGGCATCCGCAAGTCGGGGGCCGAGAATGCCGTTGACAAGATGGAGAACAGTCTCCAGAACATCATCCTCCAGGAGATGGAGAATCTCCGTGGGATCCTCATCGCAACGACCAACCTCACGGATAACCTTGACAAGGCGTTCGAGCGTCGGTTCCTCTACAAGGTGCATTTCGAGAACCCCTCCTATGAGGCAAAGAGAAAAATCTGGAATGCCCTCATCCCTGAACTGGATGAAAGTGAAGCCGTGCGTTTGGCAAAAGGGTTCTCCTTCTCGGGAGGACAGATTGAGAACATCTCGCGCAAGAGGATTGTCCAGGCGGTGCTCACGGGAAAGGAGCCGACTTTCGATGAGATCGAGCAGATGTGCCGTGACGAATCTCTGGAAGGCAAGGGGGAACAGAAGAGGATAGGGTTCTAGTTCCCTCCCTTTTGAAGATATCGTTCTTCTCCCCGGTTCAGTCGACGGCACCTTTCTTCTGGAGCGGACTCTTAAGAAGGACGATAAGCAGGTTGAACGGGAATAGAAGGAGCATCATGACTCCTACAGGGATTCTCCTTCGGAAGCACTTGTCCATATGCAATCTTTTATGCCTGTACTTGGATCGCATGTTAGGTTTTTTATTCGTTCGGGAATACGACAAGGCCTACCCGTGAGTATTTCATGTGGCATCCTCCGCGGATGATATCTTCCAATATCTTGTATGGCCCCTCATTCGGCTCTTGCTGCTGCTCCAGGATGGCTAGGGCCTCGTCGAAAAGCCTTGCTTCACGGAGGAATTCGGCATGGATGACCTTGTTCTCAACAGGGAAGGACGCGACCAACTCGCGAACGATGCCGGCGAGCTCGGCCCATTCTTCCTCGGTTGGAATACGGACCTCCTTTCCTGGGGAGTTTTTCAGTTTAGTCCATAGGATCTTCCCGTCAAACTTCTCCAGTGCGGGATCTTCTCTTTGGAAGGCGTCATTGAAAGCCCAGAGGTATTCAAGGAAGAATGAGACTCTGAGATCCTCCCTCAGGTTGTCCCTCATCTGTGCCCATGCTTCTCTCAGTTCCTGATAGGAAAGCATCCCCTTTTCGAAGGAGTCGTCATCGCCTTCCCGGTGCTGTGCCTCTGCGAGCATGAAGTACTTCCCGCAGTGGGGACATTTCTGAACGTACGAGAGGCGGGGCATCATGGGGTAGTCCTTCTTCAGGTCCCACCACTGGCGGCCATTGAAGGTATTGCCACTGAGCAAAGACAGCAGTTTCTTTTCCCCGTTGCAGTGGGGACAATTGACGATGAGTGCGGGGCCGGGTAACATGGGGTAAGAATAATTGTTGAATGATACAAATAGAGTGACAAACAATGCCAGAGTACGGATATTCATGGCGTTATATTCAACGCGTGATATGATTTGATGTGATGCGACATCGTCTGGCTTCAGGTTAGCTTTTCGTAAAAGGTTCTGATTTCAAACTCTCCGAAATCCCATATATCAAAAATATGGTGATCCTTTACACAGGTTACATGTGGCTCCATGCCCCAGCTTAGCTGAACCAGATAGACACCCTCATGTGATGCGGCGAACCGTGATAGGGGCATAGGGGAGGGCAGCCTCCTCCTTGCGAAGCCCTTCTCTTTTAGGAATCGGGAGATGATCTTTCTTGAATCCGGCATGTCGTGCGTCTCTTTTGCGATTTCGCACAAATCGTGATATACCGCACCCCATGGCCGGTTGAGCACTCCGCAAAGAGCCCTGATGACGTTGTCCCCCTTTTCCCATGCAGACGGGTCTCCGGGGGCTGCCTCTGTGGCCTCGGGATTGGGGTTGAAATAAGAAAAAGATTCGTTCGGTTGGCCGTGCCGTCTCTCGAGTCCCTCGATGATTTCCCTTTCTATGGCTGAGGGCTCTTTTACCTTGCGTTTCCTTGCATCAAGTGCCGTTTCCGCAGCGGGCAGGCCTCCCTTTTCATAGTATTCCCTAACCTTGGCGTACCCGCAGTCCCCGGTATCACATATCCTGTTGCCTTTCACGCAGACCGCATGCCCCTTCAGTATGAGGAGGTAGGTCCCGTCATGGGTGCCGGCGAACTCGGACACGGTGGACTTTGGACGCAGAATCCTTTTTACTAGGCCTTTTTCTTTGGCGTACCGATCTATGACCTCATCCGCGTTTGGGAGATCGTGGCATTCCGCTCCGATCCTGCAAAGGTCCGAGAAGACTTCGTCCCAGCTGAGCTCGAGCACGCCGCAGAAGGCCCTTACCGCACAATCTCCTTTGGCCCAGCGGCCGGGCGTTCCGGTGTCGCAGTCGACCTTTTCCGTGGGGTTGGGGTTAAAGTAGGAATACCGGCAGACATACGGACGTCCCAGTGCCGGAGAAGTTCGCTCCGCTTTCTCTTTATCCTTCGGCTGGTCAATGGTAAGACTGCAGACCAGGCTCAAAACTATTACCAGTAGAATGACCAGGAAGATGTTGGTTAGCATTTTTTGATATTGTCTAGAAAGGAAACGGATAGTAGGGGAAATGTTCGTTTTCAAAGGAGTTTTTCTGCTGCAAAAATACGAACATGTGACGAACAGTAAGTTCGTGATAGTTGGCTTCCATCGTGATTCCCGGTATCCACTTTTGCGAAGGTAGGGCTCAAAGGCTCCGCTGCGCCCTTTCCTGGAAAAGCCGACTGGATGCTCTGCCCGCTTTGAAGAGTCTCATGGCGATATGGATGAATACCTCGGTGTCCGCCGGACGTGATGATATCAGGAGAGATCGAATCCGCAAACTGCGGCCGCTATCTGATGGTGATTTGACAGGTGTTGTTGACTTTATATGAAAGAAAGAATGACTAATCTGGCAGCCAGCATTCAAGAATACCATACTCGGCCGTGTAGCGGCTCAGCCAGCCCCTGTCTTGCAGATGTCTGAACAACCCCTCCTGTAGCGGAACCGAGAATGGCCCGATATCGATTCGGGTGTCGGAATGCACAGGATACAACATTCCGGAGCGAATTATATACAGAGGCATTCCTTCCTCAAAATATGATGCTTTGATAATGGTGCACGGGTTAATTGCTATGGCGGCAATATGTTCGGAAGATGAACTGGAATAGGCCTCGTTTCCGTTCCATGCGACATGGAGTTCGGTTCCTGGCGGTTTGTTCTTAAGTGAATGAATCGCTGCGACCACTTTCGGGGACAGAAGGCTACGTCTTCTCCTCACATTCCTGATGGTAACAATGTCTTTTTTGTGTGGGAAATGCAGAGTCAGACATTCATGGGCGGCGGTGGGAGACATCGGCCAGCCAAACATCCAAAGAGCCATGTGCATCGTATAGACAGAACAACATTCATAAAGATTGAGCCGCCCTCCGCTTTCAATCTTCTCTGCCGCACGGCGTTGGCCCGAGAATACGAAATAGATACCATTCAGGAATACCGTTGCGACGAGCAATAGCACCGAGATGAAAAACTTCTTGCCTTTATTCATGTGTTTTTTGATTTTTGTTCTAATCCTCGCTATACCAACTCCAGAGAAGAAGGGGAGCATCTTCCTTTTTAATGAGTTTTTCGAGGTAGCTCATCCCGGCGGTTGAAACGGTGATGCAACCCTGGCAGCTTTTTTCGTGAAGGGGGATGTATTTCTTTTTCCTGTGGGCATCCACCCACATGGAACTATGGATCATGAGCCCCCGCGGCAAGGCATTACTGTTGGACGCTTCCAGGCCTTTCAACCTATAGCTCCGTTTCAGTTTGCTGCCGTGCGCACGGGTCACCTTAAACTTGCCCAGAGAAGAGCAGTTGCTTCCGAACTTGTTGCTGAATACCGGCTTCTCTGCGGTACTGCCCCCGCCGGGGCCGTGCATCACGTATGTCTTTGATATGACCTTGCCCTTGTTGAAATCCCATACAAACAGACGCGGGGTACCGGAAGGAATCCCGTAGTCGACGAAGATTGCGAAGTCGGTGTTCAGGCCATGTTTCTCCGCATATGCCTTTGCCTTTTCCGCCCGTTCGGGAAGGGAGAGCGGGACGTCGTCCTTCTGGAGCTGATACCTGCAAAGAATAATGGCCGACACAGCAACCACAAAGGTGGCGAGAATGAAGATCGTCTTTTTGCGTTTCATGTTTGCGGAAGTGCTTATTTGACTTTATTGTAATCAAATATTGCTGAAATATAAAAAGGAGACGGAGTTGCATAATACTCCTGAGAAGAGACAAGAAATTCACATTCCGCCTGTTCCTCCACATTTAGAAAAACATGCTGAAGATTACCGTCCATGTCGTAGTAGTCAACCTGTAGAGTTCTCTCCTTCGGATAACAAGCACAGCATGAGAGCGCAGCAAGAAGAATTATCTTTTTCATATTTCGGTATCTGAAGTCGTAGAAGTAACAGAATAGAGAGTTCGTAGTCATGTCGATTTCAATGGCAAAGGTATGGGCATTAAGCGAACTGAATATTCGTTATAGTTGGACGCTTCCATCCGTGATTCCGGTTCCGCTTATGCGAAGGTGGGGTTCAGAGGACGCCGCTACGCACTTGGCCTCGGGAAAGCCGACACAAAGAACCCTTTGCATCGTTTTCCTGTCGCCCTCGCGCTTCGTGTCCCTCCAAACCCCATAAACCTTGCAACGTTCCACCGGAAATCCCGGAAAGGAAAGCCCTGCCGGGGGCAAGAATGGAGGTGGACGAAGTTGACATTCCATAAAACCTTACAGATATGCAGACAACAGCAAGAACTGAAAGCGGAAACCTTGGGATCTACAACCAGGTCCGCAGTGTCCCGTCGGACGCGATCACGCCCATCACGGGAGGCCCCATGAAGGGGAAGTCCAACATCAACCCCCAGTGGCGACTGGAGAAACTCACGGAGCTCTTCGGCCCCGCCGGCATCGGCTGGAAGGTCGAGCAGGTATCCCGCTGGACCGAGACGACCGGCCAGGGGGAGGTGGCCGTCTTCTGCGAGGTGAACCTCTATGTCAAACAGGGAGGCCAGTGGTCCGCCCCGGTCTTCGGACAGGGAGGGAACATGCTCATGCGGCGTACCACGGAGTGGGTGAACGGACAACCCGTCCAGAGCGTCCACATCGACGACGAGGCATACAAGAAGGCCTACACCGACGCCATCAGCGTCGCGTGCAAGGCCCTCGGATTCGGAGCGGACGTCTACTACAGGGAGGACGAGACGAAGTACGGCTCCTGCCGGCAGGAGAGCGGCACGCAGCCCGTCCCGGCCGCGCAGCAGACGGAGTCCGCAGCGCAGTGGCCGTGGAACACCTCCTTCAAGGAGATCAAGCCCGGCGCTCCCAACTGGAAGGCCTCCGTGACCCAGGTCTCAAAGATGTCCGGCAGCACCCCCGAGGAAATCCTGTCGCGCATCAGCGCCAAATTCAACATCACCCGTGAGAACTTCGACGAGCTCCTCAGGGTGGCAAACCACAGCCTTGCGGCATAGGAGGGACGGCATCATGGCATACAGAATCATACGTCCGGCCGACCGGGAGGCGTGGCTGAAGGAACGTGAGAAAGGCATCGGTTCATCGGAGGCGACGACCCTCATGGGCGTGAACCATTACGAGGACCGCTACAGGCTCTTCTTGAGGAAGACCGGGCAGGCGGCCCCGAAGCCCGCCTCGGAGCAGATGGAACTGGGCCATCACCTGGAACCGGCGGTGGCGTCCCGCTTCGCCGAGCTTACCGGGGCGTGGATCGACCCGAAGTCCGAAGGGGACTGGATCGCCGCGGATACGAAGATGGATTACCTGAGGGTATCTCCCGACCGCATCTGGGTCCCGGCGGGACAGGAGCACAAGAAGGAGAACTGGAGGATCCTGGAGTGCAAGTCGACCGGGATGAGCATCGACCCTGAGGACATCCCGTCGTACTGGTACTGCCAGCTCCAATACCAGATGGGAGTGATGGGTATCAAGCACGGTGCCGTCGCATGGATCTCGTCCTTCCCGGTTTTCAACGCAGGGTACAAGGAGATTGACTTCAACCCGTCGTACTATGCGATGATTGTCCAGGCCGTCGAAGAGTTCTGGAACGGGAACATCCTCACTGGGACGCCTCCGGAGCCCGAGGAGCTGGAGGACCTCCGGGTGAAGTATTCCGGGAAGAACCAGACCGTAAAGGGCGAGAGCTTCGTCGCCGACGACTGGATGCAGGCGGACTACGACGAACTCCTCGGGATCAAGTCCCAGATGGACATCCTCAAGGACCGAAAGAAGGAACTGGAGGACGAGCTGGAGAAGGCCATCATGGGTTATGCGGCCATCTACGCCAAGGACGGGGAGACCCTGCTTTGCACCCGTGTCCCGAAAGCGCCGAAGCCATCCCTGGACAAGGAGCTTCTCCGGAAGGAATACGAGAGCATCTACGACAAGTACCTCCTTGTCCAGGAGGCCGTCTTCAACGAGTCCCTTTTCAAGAAGGAGTGCCGCGAACTCTATGACCAGTATCTGGTCACGCCAGAGGCGGGAGACCCGGAGTTCAAGGTCTCCTACCCTAGGAAGACCGCGACTCGGAAGGCCGAAGCGATCTTCTGAGTTTCGACAAAACTGGAATTAAACCAAAAAATCAAGATACAACCTTTAAATCATTACAGCTATGGCAGAAAAGAAACCTTTCATGGTCGGTAACATCCGGCTCAGCGACCTCAATGGATTTGAGGACACCGTCAAACAGGGCGTCCGCGGATGCTTCATCCCCTACGACTCCAACCCCAGCCTCTACGTCGGCCAGAACCGCCAGACGGGAGCCCTCACGCTCGACGTGGACATCCTCGTGCGCGAGACCTCTAACAGCAAGACCGGCGCGAGCCACTTCGTCAAGCTAAATGTCGGCAAGGCCAACAGGGAGCGCTTCCAGATGAGCCAGGAGGCTGCCGATTCCCTCAAGATCGTCGGTAACCTCTACACCCGTACTCCCGGACAGGCGAGGGAGCAGGCGCAGAGCGCCCCGCAGGGCGGCTACCGCCAGCAGCCGCGTGCGGCAGTCCCGTCCGCTCCGGCCTATGCTCCTCAGCAGCAGTACGGAGCTCCCCGTCGGAACGTCGGGTTCGACGGGGATATGCCGGACTTCCAAAGCCCCGGCACGCAGCAGTCCGCGGGTTGGTAGCGACAACGTATCGGACGGGGTCCGGGGCCGTCCGGCTCCGGGCTTTCGCCCATCAGAACGAAAGACATGGAACAGATAGTGATCACCGATGAGAAGTTCCGGCAGGCTCTCTGCTGGATCAACGGCCAGGCTTCCACGCTGGGGGAGAAAGAAGTGTCAGAGATGCTCCGCTCCCTGACAAACGGGTTCCGTGAGAACTGCCGGAGGCTCCGCCCCGGTCCGATCCCACGGTTCCGAAGCCTCACGCCGTCCCCGCTTTCGCTCAGCGCACTGATGGCGGAGGCCCTTCCGGAGGAAGCCGCCTGTCCTGTCGTGCCTTTGCCGGAAACGCCAAAGGAAGAGATTAATGAAGAGCCCTCCTCTGAGGTCAACGGTCCGCCCTGTCATCTGGACAGCGTACTGCTGCTCAACTCGATTGCTTACGTGAGCGCCATGGCGGGATATCAAGTGACGCAGTCTCGGGCGCAGATCATCCTCTACTGCCTCTATGGGAGCCGGCTCGGTGCGGGCGAGGACCGGCTGGATATCGAGCATCCGCAGATGTGGAAGTACGGTCCGGTCTTTCCGCGCGCCTTTAAGCGCAGCAATATCGACGACCGGGGAATCTGCGAGGAGTCGTATAATGGCCTTATGGGGGCATATCCGTCCCTGCTCACCTCGCTCTCCACCAAGACGCAGGCCATGATGGCGACCCCGATGGCAGACCTCAATGCAGTCCATAAGGGAGCGGGGAGCCCTTATGCGCGCACGCTCATGAAGTACCCGGAGAAATGGGGGACCCAGATCCCGGACGAGGAGATTGCGGCATTTTTCCGGAAACGGCTTGTGGGTTAATAAAAGAAAAATGTAACCAATAGTAGTTTTATTATATATAATCGTTATCTTTGCAGCAAAGGAATGACTGGAGACGGAGCCCGGCTGGCCCCGTGACCGGCCATTCCTTTTTTTGTATCGGGCCGTTCGGCCCACAAACAGACATTGACATGCATAAAATAATCATTTCTATCCTGACATCCCTGCTTGTTATCCCATACGGGGTTGTGTCGTGCAGTGAAGAGACCGCCCCCGGTCCTCCCGCTCCATCTCCCGTTCCCGATGAACCCCGGGAGGAGTCCGTCGTTCCGGAAATCCTCCTCGGGGACGACCCGCTGATAGTATATCCTTTCGGGACAGGCATCCCCGCGATCCGGGAATTCTCCATCAAGGGCTTGGAAGAAGATGCTGTCGTCACGGTTGATTCCTCATTCGACCTTACTGCAACTCTTTCTGTGGAGAAGACGACAGGGGTTTGCATACTCTCCGTCATTCCCACGGACACCTTTTCGTCGGATTCCCGACTCATCATCACTGCGGAGAACGGCGACTGCGCGGCACAGACACAATTGGAAGTACAGGAGGCGTACGTGATGGGCATATTCGAAGACAATGAGATGGAATCGTTCCCTTTTGCCCAGAAAGTGCCGGTGTACACGAATACCGGCGGGTTCACGGTAGCTTCGAAAACACCGTGGATCACCATCGATATCGTCGCTCCCGACGAGTGTTTCATTTTTTCCGTTACCGAGAACACCGGAAAGAAACCACGGACCGGAGAGATAGTCCTGACCGACTCCGCGGGCGTTCTCCATCAGACGCTCAGCGTCATACAGAAGGCGCCCGACCACATGCAGGAGATAGCGGGTGAGCGCGCCGCCCTGGAGGAGATATACCGGAGCCTTCACGGCGATGACTGGTTCGATAAAGAAAACTGGTGTACGGATGCGCCCTTGAAGTCATGGTATGGGGTGATGACGAACAACTTCAAAGGGGAGGAGCATGTCGTATATCTCCATCTCCAGTATATCGGCGCGCACGGGGAAATCCCTGTGGCGATAGGCGAACTGAAGTACCTGAGGGAACTATGGATCATCGGCAATGACGGCATAACCGGCCCTATTCCCCGAAGCATCGGGAACCTCACCGAGCTCCGTGACCTTACCATCAGCGGGACGTCCGTATCCGGGACGATACCTTCCTGTCTGGTTTCATTGAAGAAACTTGAGATTCTCGGGCTTGACGACAACCGGCTGGAAGGAAACCTGCCGCTTGTCCTCAAGGACCTCCCGGCACTCTATAACTTCGGATTCTCGCAGAACTGCCTGGACGGACAGGTAGACCATTCGCTCACGGAAACCCGATGGTGGAACACAGTGGATTCCAGCACCGGTTGCAAGATGGGTGAGGAGAATCTCGCCAGGGGACAGAAGGAAGGGCACAGGCTTTGGCTGTGACCCGATAGGATTATGTTTTTCCCGGAAATTATCTAATGAGATAACTCCGCTTCAATTCCGATATGTAGTTGGGGAAGTCATCACTGAATGCATTCTTCTCCGTTCCTGAAAAGGCGGCAACATACTGGCCATTTTCATCGAAGAGATGAATCCAGAGCCAGACATTGTGAGGCTGTCTGACTACAGCGATGGTTGAAACGGGTATTTCTTCATCATTGCCGCTATAGCCGGGCAGCTGTTTCACGGATAAAGAACCGGAGACATCCAACTGGATTCCGACCAGACCGTTTTGGCGTACCTCCCTAAAACTGAAGATGTTGAAACTGCCATAGGGAGAATGGATGTCGTCAAGGGTGAATCGCCATTCGTATCCCCACTCATCGCCTTCTGCCAGTTTATTCCAGGTCCTTTGGTCAAAAGACACCTCGCTTGACATGTAGAGGAACTTGATCCGGCTATCGTTAGGTTCGAGTTCGAAATGACAGTGCGCTTGTTTCACACTTCCGTCCGGAAGGATGATCACCCCTTTATGGAAACTGGTCATCTCGGGACACCATACCTCCCCGCTCCTCTCTTCGTTTACTATACTCTCAACCGTTCCAAGAGTGTCATAATCATAAGGAGAGATAACGAAAAGTTCAGTTTCATTGCATTCAATCTTTCTGATGGCGTTTATCCCGAGATTAATGTTGTTGGCATATACGAGGATGACATCTCCATAAACATCTATTGAACAAGGCTCGAACTTTATGATACTATAACATTCCATGGCTGAGGGTTGTTGATAATCACAAAGATACAAAAAAGGCGGTTATAAAAAAAGTGGACGGGCATGTGCCATCCACTTTTCTCCTAATCAAAATAAACTTCTAGAACCCTAGGTCGGAGAAGTAGTTGCTGCCGTATGTGACCGACAGGGGGATCTTCGGGTTCTCGGAGCGCCACTTGTTCGTCCCGTTGATGGTCACTCCGACGGGGACCTGGAAGTTGTAACTGTAAGCGCTCTGGTTTGGGGTGCTTGTGTGCTTCAGGAACCGGTAGCGGTCATAACTGGAACTCTCGGCATTATCGAACTGGTCCCACTCGAATCCCCAGTCCGTCCCTGCACCGTATCCGGCGCCGCTGGAGTGCGTCAGAAGTTCATTGTTGAGAAAATAGACGGGCAGCATAAGCCCATTGTCCGGTTTGAGACGGCGACTGTTGGGAGAATCGTAGGACAGGGTCACGGCAAGCGACATGCTCGTCGGGTGCGCGTGCTTATGGTAGCCGTTTGATCCGTTCAGCTTTGTATAGGAGTCCCATCCGGTGGTGTTCCAGATGCTCTCGAAATACTGGTAGAAGCCGTTCCGCCCGTTCACGACAGACCCTCCGTATGCGGTGTTGTCCTGGTAGGTGTCCATCCTTACGGCGCCCACGTTGACGCTGTACGTGCCGCCGGTCTTGATGTGCACTTCCGGGGACTGGCTCTTCGAACCCCAGGCCGTTCCGTTGGGCTTGTATGACACGTAGCCGTTCACGGTCCCGGTGATGTTGACCTTGACGCGCATCTTCAACGGGTTGCACATGTACATGTTCAGGATGCCGTCATCGGTGGTGGCCACGGCCTTGCCGACATTGTCATAGTGGAATCGGAGGCCGAGTTGCTTGTACAGCACCTTGACGGTCATCCGGTCCGTGATGAGGCCGTCGGCGGAGCTTATGGTGAAGACCACGTCCTTGGTTCCGTTTTGAGACGGGACCCCCGATTCCGTGTAGTATTCGGTCGTGCTCACCGGCATGTCGGTGTTGATCATCAGCGCCTCGAAATGGTCGTCTATGCGGCTGCGCCGGTAGCTCACATACGGCTCCACGGTGCTGGCCTTGTCCACGGTGAGCGTGTAGGCGATATCCGGGTTGGACCGGTAGATGTAATAGACCGCGGTGAATCCGTTCATGGTATAGAAGGAGTCGACCTCCTGGAACGGACGGTATTCGATGTCCCCCGTGGCATCCTTGTACCAGTCATAGGCGGTGTCATAGGTGAAGCGCGTGTCGGCGAAACAGAGCTGCGCGGTGATGGTGGGATCGTCCGCCTCAAGCCTCCAGTCCTCGTCCACGACCATGTCGTTCGTGAAATTGTTGTTCAGCAGGAAGTAGGTGCTGCGCTCCACGTCGAAATTCGTCGCATCAAGGCCCAGATAGGCCCTGTAGATGTTGTTCTCGTAGGTCGCGGTGGCGGTCTCCACCTTGGCGGTCATCTCGATGTACGACGCGCGGGAGCGCTCCTGCGATGACGATATCCTGCTGGGGATCTTGGTTCTCCAGGAGGTGTTCCCGGGGAGCAACTGCCCCCGCATGTTCTCCAGCAGGTACAGCGTCACGGTTTCGCCCCTGTTCAGGCGTTCGATGTCGGATTGCGACAGGTTCGCCGCATCGCCGTCCATGACGGCCGTGGCCTTGCTGCCGTCCGCGAACGGGTAGATGTCGCGCGGAGCCTGCTTGATCTGGACCCCGGTGAAGGTCATCCTTGTCGAGATCAGCTCCTTGGTGTTCATCTTGACATAAAGGGTATGGACAAGACGGCGCAGGGTGTACTGCGAGGCACTCGAGGCGGAGAAGTTGCGCACGACGTTGCTCATCGGGAAACCGTTGTCGGAGATGGTCCCGAAATAGTTCGACTTCGAGCCGTAATCGAAATGGACCGCCGTTGGCATCGACTCCTCCGCGGTTCCCTCCGGAATGGTCAACTCCCCGACGTTCGCGAGGATATAGAGGTTGTACTTCAGCGTGGCGGAAGGGAGCGTCACGGCAAACTCCGATGCGTCGTCGAAGTACTCCTGCTTCGCGAGGGTGCCGTTCCGGAAAACATAGTAGTTGACATTGGTGACGGTGGTGAGCGCGGCGGCCGAATGGCTGCTCCGCGTCTCGCCCTCCGTCTCGGTATCCAGCGGCTCGCAGCTGAGCGAGATGGGAATCCTCACTTCCTCTCCCTCCCTGGGATGGAAGCCGGACGGTTCCTTGGTGCAGGCCGTGGCTGCTAGGGCCAGCGCGGCCGTGAAGAGTGTCATTGAGAGATGCTTCATGATATGATGGTGTTTTGGATTGTCAGTCGTAGTTATTGTCGCCTTCGCCTCCGTCGTCGTCATCATCGATGACGAAAGCGCTCCGCGTCCCCTGATAGACGGAGCAGACGGCCTGCACGCCGAGACCGGCGAAGGTAACGCTGGCGGACCGCATCGTCGTTCCGTCATTCTGCGAGGTCCACTCGAGGACGGCCGTCCCGGTGGTCCCGTCGTAGGACACCACCCTGAGGAGACCGCTGTCGGAGCTCACAGTGATGTCTGCCAAGGGGACGGTGCCGCCGGAGACGCTGACTGTGAACCGCCCGGAAGCGCCCCATTCGTCGTACCGTCTCATGACTTCGTAGCGGTCGAGGATGATTGTCGGGAGGATGAGATTGAGATCCACGGTCGCGCTGTGCTGCCCGTCCACGGTGAAAACCCTCACCCGCCGGGTTTCCCCGACGAGCCCCAGGTCTGCAGGGACGGTTACCCCGTACGCGGTGCACCAGCCCGAGTCGTCATGCTCGACGCTCACGCCGTCCGCGTCAGTGACGTCGCCGTAGAGGGAGCGCGCGGCGACCCCGTCAAGCGAGAAATTCCATCCGTGAGCGTAGTGGAAGTTGTCATTGGGGTCGGGGGTGTCACCCATCGGTGAGAAGAAGACGTAGAACGGGTACCAGGACGCCCCGACGGGGACGGACAGGGAAATGGCCGACACGTAGGGCCCGTACCGCTCCGCGGAGACCCACAGGCGGCGGGTGTCGATCCATCCGGAGCGGGAGACCATCCAGTTCCCCTGGACAAACATACCATTCCAGGTGAGCTTCAAGGTGATCCGGTAGGTCTTTCCTCCCTCCAAGCTGAAGTCCGTCGTGGCGTCGCCGCCGGGAAGGAACCGGTAGGTGAGGTCGGCCCTGACGCCGTCCGCGTCGTCGTAGTCCTTCAGAGCGTGCAGCTCCACGTAAGTGCAGAGCTCCGAGCGCCCCTGGCCACTGAGGTCCGGATTGCTCATGGACTTGTCCATCTGCTCGGCGTTCCCGGGCAGAAGCACGCCCTGCGCGTTCTCCGGCACATAGAAGACTCGCTCTGAGCTGACCCACTGGGTGTTGCTCTCGCGTATCGTCTCAAACTCCGTCTGTTCCTCGAAGAGGTCGTCCGCATTCCGGGCGAAACTCCCCCCGGCATTGAAGGGGTAGAGCCGTCTTGGGACATTCTTGATTGCGATGTCCGTGTAGTAGAACGACTCCGGCCAGCCTCCGTCAGAGATGCCAGATTTGTCAAGGGTGATGAAGATTTTCGCGAGGAGACGACGGACGGCGACCGTCGCTGAGGCTCCGCCTCCGCACTCGGCGACCCCTGCCATCGGCATCCCCCGGGATGAGAGATCCCCGTAGGATGGGATGGTGTAGGAAAGGTCACCCATGAGAGACTCCCTCACGGGTGCTGCACCGGAGAGGTCGCCCATGTTCACCAGGCAGTAGATCCTGTGGGATGCGTTTCGGTCGAGGGTGAGCGTGACGCTGCCACCGGTGGTGTGAACGGCCTCCTCGAGAAGACCGGAGGAGGCGTTGAAGGCGAAGAACGTAGCCTCGTGTACGGTGTCCTCGAAAGAACTCGTCTCCGGGAGGACGCTCCTCGTCGCAGGGGTGATGACGTCAGGCGTTGCGGAGACCGTCATTCGGCCTTCGTCTCTTCCAGACCAGTCCCTGCTGCAGGAGAGGGAGGCGAAAAGGACCAGTGCGGCTGCCAGGGGCTGTATCAGTCTGTGTATCATGTCAATCGGTTTCATATCACTTCGTCGTACACGGCACCGTCCCCCCAGGGGTCGATGATGATGTGGGGTTCGGACCGTCCGTAGTCCATGCTGATGTGGATGTCATCCAGGTCTTCTGAGAGCCAGCTGTATCCCGCCTTGATGATGTGCTCACCGATGGGGTAGCTGTCGATGAAGTTCCCCTCCATGTAAAGGTCCAGAGTGAGGCTCCCGTCCCCCTGCCTGGGCACGCGGAACCGGTAGGAACCGTCTGTCAGGCTCTTCAAGGTGAAGGTCCATGGGCCTCCGTGCGGCGAGCAGTCGGTTATCCGGAGACCGTCGAAGGAACTGTTGAGCACCAGGTCGTAGGGATAGGTCTCTCCGTCCGCCAGGTTGTCGATCCGGAGATAGACGGTAGCGAACTGCTTGTGCAGGACGACGGTGTCGCGGGCGAACTCGCCCCGGCAGTCGACGAGGGCGTGGTGGACGAAGAGGCTGTCGCAGGGCTTCCCGTCAGGGATGACGAGCGATTCTCCCTCCATCTCCTGCACGATACGTCCTGCGAAGGCTGCGACAGTGACGTACCCTTTAGGGACAGTCCTCTCGTAATAGTCCGGGTAGTCCAGTATGTCGATGCCCTCGGTGAACACCGCAGCCCCGTTCCATGCGGATACCGTGAGGTTCCGCGACAGGGGGAGGCAGCCGTTCACGACCACGTCCAGCCAGCACGGGCAGGGCTGCCGATCCTCCTTGACGGAGCACGAGCAGAACAGCAGGCACAGGGCTGACAGGGTGAGCGTATGGCGCAGTTTCCACTTCATCTTGTTCTCTTTTTGTTCCCAGTGCGGCAGAGGGGAACCGACCCCCTGGCGACGGCATCCGCCGTTCCTCTCCTTGCTGCCGCTCCAAACATTATCAACTCTTTATGTATGTTCAAATCCCATCAAAAAGGACTTAGATGGTTTCGTCGTAGACTGCTCCGGCGCTCCAGTTGGACACGGTGATGGTGACGGAGATGGAGCCCTTGGTGACGGGCTTGTCTGGGTCGTCAGAACCGAGGCCAGTGATGGTCAGGCCAACCGTGTAGGCGGTGTTGCGCGCGAGCACGGCGTCATCGAGCACCACGGGGTAGTACTGGATGGTCCCGTCAACGGTGGCGACGACAGTCAGGACGGTCCGCTTTGCGGTGAACGGATCGGCATAGCCGTTGGGAGCCGCCGTAGCACTGTTGGGAAACGAGTAGAAGAGATACGGGGTGGACGGGGCATGGGTCGCTCCGTTGGCCACGTTCTGCGCTACGCTCTTGAAGGTGAGGGTAGGGCAGGAGGCATTGTAAGTGGAGCCGTCGATGATATGTGCGGTGTTGCGCGTGGACTCGTCGGCGCGGCCGTCCTTGTTGTACCAGGTGGCCGGACTTGCGCTACCGGCAATGTTCTGATTTCCCACAACGTTGGAGAGGAAGACCCTCTCGATCTTCAACGCCCCGTAGGAGGAAGGAAGGTTGTTGGTTACGCTGGCGAGCGCCACGCGGGAAACAAGCCGTGACACGCTGAAGTTGCAGGGTACGGCTCCCGAACCGGAGACGGTGCAGGTGCCGCTTCCGGCCATCACGAATCCTGTCGCTGCGGTGGTGGAATTCGCGCTCAGGTCGACGGCTGTCGACTGTAGGGCGGAGAGTGTGCCGATGGACGGGAGGTCCGGACCATTGATGACAGCCCAGACTGTCTTCGCACCGGCCGTGGTGGAGATGGTGCCGGTCAGGGACGTACCGTTGTTCTTGTAGGCGGCAATCTTGCCGTCGGAGTTGAACACGAAGATCTGCACCTTGTTGACCTGTTTCTCATAGGTCTGTGCAGTGGTGTAGGCGGTGACGGCCCTCGTCAGGGGACCCTCGTCAGGAGTGAGGTTGAAGGTGATGTCCCCCTTGGTCTGGGGATCCCCGGCAGGGGCTGAAGACTTGCCTTCGAACTTGTTGCATGCGGCGGCCCCCAGGAGGGTTGCGGCCGCAAGGAAAAGAAAGATCTTTTTCATTGCTGAATGTTTTTTGGTTGGATATGTTATGTATTTGTTTATGAAAGGTGTCACTTTCCGGTGCCCAGGAGCTCCGCGCCGCGTATGGCGTTCTCACGGGAACGGAGACAAAGCACGGCATCGAGGCGCCTGACGATGATGACCAGGCAGCCCGTGCACAGGATGAGGCCCATGCCGGACAAGGCCATCAGGGCGATGGCGACGAGGTTGCCCTCATCGCTGGGGAATGGAATAATCAGCGCAAGGACCGCTCCGGCTGTCATGATTACGCTGATGACAAGGGCGCGCAACAGCGCTCCTGCATGTTCACGGATGTCTTCCAGCATCCGGCTGAGATTGTAGGATGTGTCTCTGTCCATCGGTGTCAATATGTTGGTTCTTCTTTCTGGGCATGGAGCCCGTAGTTCTTGATCAGGGCCGCTATCTCAGGATCGAGATTGCCCCTGTGTACATAGGCTGGTTCCTTGGCGCATGCGTGCAGATAGTACTGCACAGCCATACGGTCGTCTCCCGAGCGGGCATGGAGGATGGCCAGCATGTAGTCCACCCGGGCGGTTCTCGGGAGATCCTTCAGGATGTCCATGGCCGAGGCATTGTAGTCCATCAGGCAGTAGGCCACGGCGGTATTGTAGTCCTTGTAGGGACGCAGTATGGTGACGGCGGTCTCATAATCGCGGTCACGGATGGCCTGGACGCCGCGCATGTACAGCGAATCCAGCACCGTCGTGTGGACGGTGTCCTTAACCATCCCCTTGCGGTGGAGGTGGAAGTCGAACCGGACCGTCCGGAGGTAGGGATAGACGCTTTCGCGCAGATACTTGTAGAATGGCTCATCCTGCAGAGCTCTCTCACGCGCGTCAGGGTCCCGCATCTCCCGGATCCGAAAGTAGGTGTTCCGCTGGGAGTCGGTGAGGGTCGTGTCCTCCCGGACGAGCACGTCGAAGCGGGGCCAGTTCTCCGGGTCGTTATGGGCCAGGAAACGGATTACCGGGGATTGTCTGACGGCGGAGACGTTCCCGTCCAAATCCATGGCCAGCCCGGCTTCAGCCGACAGAGAGTCGGCGTAGTGGCGCATCCATTCGCGGAAATAGGAGGACACCGACTCGCTCCGCCTCTGCGAGAGTGCGGTGTTCGAGCTGTACGAGCCCTCCGGAGAGCAGCTGGCGGTCACCACGATGGAGTCGAGGTCGAAGGTCTCGTTGCGGAGGAGCTGCGCAAGGTTTCCGCGGATGCGGCCGATCTCCCTGGCGTTGTTCCCCAGACCGAGTTCCACGTCGCTCTTTCCGACGGAGAACTCCACGTAGCACGCGGTGTTCGCCTCGACCCTGCGTTCGATGATCTTCGTGAGGTACTTCTCGGTCGGGTCCACGAAAGCGGAAAGGGAACTGATGTAGAAGGTCAGCGGCTCGCTCCGGGGGACAGTGTAGATTCTCCTGTCACTCTCCCAGATGTCTCCCGAGAGGACAATGTCCACTTTCCGGAGCTGCGGCCGTGTGTTGATGGTCTGTATGTAGTTGTAGATGAAATCCCCGTTCACGACCTGTATGACCGTGTCGAGACGGAGGCCTTCCGTCACGATGGGAACCTTGACATACTTCCGATACATCTTCCCGGTGCGGGCTTTCCTTCGGTCGTTAAGACTCCTGGCGAACTTGTCCGTATAGTGTTCGACGGCCTCCTTCTCGGTCACCCCGTAGACGGATGCGAATGCCTCGTCAGAGACCTCGGTGGAATCGGTCTTGAAGGCGTACAACGCGGGGATGTTCCGCTTCAGGAAAATCTCCAGTTGGCCTAGATGAATGAATTTCGTCGTGTCCGAAACGATTGATGCGAGGAATCTCTCGTACTGCTGGTATCCCTTCAGTTGGGCTCTCCGATAGTCCTTTCCCGTGATGATCACCGGGTCAAGACGGATGCTGTCCGAGAGGATGAACATGTCCGGATAGAAACGCAGCTGCCACTTGCCGTCCTGCATCGCCTCCGGGACAACGACCTGGAAGGCCAGGTCCACCTTCCCGTGGCGCTCGGCCACGTTGCGGAAACGGGCCACCACTACGGCTGCGTCAAGAACGTCATTCGCGACCATCTCCCCGTCTTCGTCTCGTACGGCCTTCATGATGAAGACCTGGCGGCCCTCCGGATCCTCGACGGTGAGCGTGTCCCGCTTCGGAGCGTCTATGCGCATCTCCGGTGTGTAGGATTCCTCCTTCGCGAGCCGCAGCGTCGCCGCCATGGATTCCTGGCTCAGGCGCTGCACTTTTGCGGACGGACCGCACGCGTGCATCAGGACAAGAAGCACGGCCGGCAAGAGGATGATATGGGAGGTCCTTGTGGACATCGGATCAGAAAACCCAAATGAGTGAAAGATACACTTCGCTGGGGAGGATGAACCACTTCTTCCCCGAATCGGAGACCCTTCCGCAGCGCGGGCAGTCATAGACGGTATAGACCGTCTGACCGGTCCAGCCTGCCAGGCCGATGTCAAGGTTCAGGTGCTCGTGGAGCATCACCGTGTAGCCGCCGGAGAACTCCGCCCCGAAGGCGTCGCCCTCCTCGGTCTTGCGGGAGAAGATGCCGCCGCGGTTGTACTCCTGGTACTGGGCGGCGAGCCCGACCCACCATCCGGAATAGACGTACCACGGCCACCATCGGAATCCCGCCGAGTAGGTCTGGTGACGGTTCTGAAGCTGAGTGCCGGCATCGTTCGAGTTGAAGGTCCAGGGGTTCACCCTGGCCTCGGCGTTGACGGTGAAGTGGCGCGCTACGGCGACGCTGGCGTTGGCGTTGATCGTGCCGAGCGAAAGCCAGTCGGCGACATTCGTCCCGACTGAGAAACGCTGTGCGCCGGCAGGAACAGCCGTGAGCAGCAGGAGGGCCAGCGGCAGGAGGAGCAGTCTTTTCATCGGCATGCGTCTAGAGGATTCGTACCTTGCCGGGTGATGTCCCGTTGACATAGAAGAGAGGATACAACGTCTCCGTAGTCCCCTTGGCGTACTCCCATGTCACGTCCTCATAGGTGTACCTGATGGGGAACAGCGAGTTCTTCGAAGGCTGGATGGTAACAACGGTGTTGCCGGAGTATTCACCTAGCGAATGGATGGTGAACTGCAGTTCGATCAGCAACAGGTTGGCATGGAGCGTCCGCTTGTTGCTGTTGCCGATGGCGTTCGCGGCATCCACTCGGGTGTTCGAGTAGACCTCGTCCATGAGGCTTTTGAGTTTCCCGCCGTCAATCTGTGTCGCGGTGATTCCCGGGGTGAGTCTTGCTGTCGCTTCGCCCTTGCTGATGAACGTATCAGTCTGCGGATCAGAGATTCCGAAGAACTTTTTGGGCCGGTAGGTGATGTATCCGCCCACCGTGAAGTCCATCGTGATGTCGAAGGTCGTCTTCAGGGGATTGTACTCCGATTCGAGCATGAGCTTTCCGGTGAAAGGGTTGTATGAGAATGTGAGGGCAGTCTGGCGTCTCTGGGGTTCCGTGAAGGAGAGCCGGGTGGACTCCGAACCGAGGGTGGATTTCACGTCCACTTTCAGGACATGCTCACCGGCCACGAGGTAGGGTAGCTCGAATGTGTATGACTCGCTCTGCGCGAAATCGATGTCCATCACGCCGTTGAAGGTGTTGGACATGTACTTGATGCTGGTGAGGATGTCGCCGTCCAGGTAGAAGGTGACGTTGTAGGTCGTGACGGACGCCCCCATGAGGTTCGTCAGGATGACGCGTGAGAAGTCCAGGGTCTCGTCCGTGTCGATGCGGATGCCGATCCCGTTCTGGCTGGTATCCGGGAGAGGCAGCTTGTAGTTGCGCGAGACGCCATCCTTGGAAAACTCCATGGTGAGGGTGTGCTCGCTGTCGGACGGCATCGGGGGAAGCAGGAATATGAGGACATTCTTGCCGGTGAGTTCTATCTCGGAGCCCGACTCGATTGAGCCGCCGCCGGTGGATGTGAGTTTCGTGAGGGGGTCCTCGTCTATGATATAGGCAAAGACGTAATCCCCGTCCTCGCCGTCGGAAAGGGAAAGACGGAGGGTGTAGGCCATGTGCTCGGCGTTCCACGCGATCTCGCTTTTGACTTCGAAGCCGAGGTTGCGGATGCCGATCTCGCTGTCGAACTGGGAGCAGGCGAGCGCGCAGTTCACGGACAGGAATGCTAGAAGGGATTTGATGAGTGTCTTCATGGTTCTATAGATTGAATCTGACGCCCAGGGACCCGCTCAGGTGCCAAAGGTCGGTCTTCAGGCTGGACGAAAGGGTTATGGGTGACTGGATGCCGATGACCAGGGCCACGCGGCGAAAGGGGAAGATCTCGATGTCGATGGCAGGTTCCACGCCGTAGACAAACTCCAGATGGGGCAGCCCGCTGTCCACTTCGGCGGGAAACTTATGGAAAACCTCGTACTGGTTCAGCCCTATGAATGCGCCCGCTCCGACGTAGAAGTTGAACGTCCTGCCATATGTGCCGAAAGCGCGGTACATCCAGCTTCCGGAGAGGTTCCACAGGATGTGGTCGAAATAGACGGGCTTGTCATCCTCGGTCCTCATCCTAACGATTTTCTGGTTCCAGTCGATGGCGCGGACGCCCACCTTCCAGTAGGAGTTCAGCAGATACTGCCCGCCTTCGATGCCAAGTCCTCCGGATGGGATGGAATAACCGGAGACGAACTGGCTGATGCCGATGAACGGCTTGCCGGTCGCGGTACGCTGTGCGGAAGCAGTTGTCATCCCGACGTGGCATAAGACGATAATCGTAATCAAATAAAATAATAGTCGCTTCATAGTCACTTTTGTTTGATTATGGCGGCAAAGTAAAGAAAAATATCGCAACAATCAAAGAAAAGTGTAAATTATTTTAGAAATCTTTTTATATTTGCAGTGACAAAAGTTCTATGAAATGAGGTGAAACGGCCCATCCCTGCCCTCCGTCCGGGGCCCTTGTTCCTTCCCGGTGTGCGTCCTTGCAGGCGTCGGACGCTGATGAGGGAAGGAACCTCCCGATGACGGCCTGTTTTCCTGGAAACGGTGCCTTCGCCTGAGGGTCCGTGATGCGCGCATCACCCGGCTTCGTCTCCAGGAAAGGTCGGGCAACGTTCGGGTTCCACTCTTCTGAAGCCCCCCAGCATCATAAGAGTTCCGCCCTCACTGGGGCCCGGTCCGGATAGGGAGGCTACCACAAGGCTCGCTCAGTGGCATCCGGAGTTCCGCTCGGAAATCCAGCCACGATTCTCAATACACACACTAATTGCCGGCCGCCCCGTCGTGAGACGCGGCGGCTTTCTACATATATGGGGGAAACTTGTGCGAATCAGTCTTGCACCAAAGCAAAATGCCGGACAATGAAAGCGCTCAGAACCCGTTCCTTTCCTTGAACAACTTGAATTCCTTGTCTTTCCGAATATGTGAGATGACAGCTGAAATGAAAAGCTCCGCCATGGTGCCTTTTCCCGTGCAGAGGCGTTTCCACAGGATGTAGTCTGAGATCAGCCGGTGCTGCTCTCTGGAAAGTGCCATGCTGAAGTTTACATATCCATCATCGCCAATTGTCTCTTTCTTCCTTCGCCTTCGGGATCCTTTGGATAGCGGGAAGGAATCTCCGGCTGATCCGTCCTCCTTCAGCTGGGGCGTTTCGGATGTCTGCTCTGGAAGGAAGTTTCCTTCCTCGTCGGTGATGTGCCACTGGCCGTCTGGAGTCTGCACCTGATAGCTGATGCCTCCCTGACCGTCAGGAATCTTGAATACTCTTTTAGCCATATAAATTGTTCAATTATCTCATTTGACAATTGGACAATGATGAAATTATCCCCTTTTGTAAAGGTCAAATGCGCAAGTTTCCGCACGTGTCCAATTATCAAATTTTCAAATTTGCAACAAATATAATGTAAATAATAATCAAATAAAAATGTTTTGAGAATTGAAATAATTTGTTTTTCTTTGTGAAAAAGAATGTATGCCTGAGTAAGGCGGATTGCGACCAGGCGGAAAGTGCAAGGAGTGCAGATGTGGTCCAAAACCAATCTGCGTTTCCTCCCGGAAACTCCTTGCACGCCGTGAACGGCGGACAGGGTTGCGGCCGCAGTTGCAACCCACCATTTCCCCGTGAAACGGGCTGATTTGATGATAAAATTTGTATGAAAAAGACAGAGGAACAGCGTCGGACTTGTTATATAAAAGTGCGTTTTTCTCCGGACGAGATGTCCAAGGTGAGAACGCTCATGGACAACTACGGTTACCGTACTGTTTCCTCTTTCGTCCGCGATCTGGTGAGCCGGAAACGCTTTTCCGACCACAGGGCCGAACCGCATGTTGATGACAAGGTACTGCGGGAGAAGATGAACAACCTGATCTACCAGGTGAACAAGATCGGAGTGAATTACAATCAGATCGCCGCCACCTGGCAGAGACAGGCGAAGCAGGTCAGGCAGGACGGGACACCATACATGAACACCCGATCCATCGAGGGAAAGCTCACGGACCTTATGCGTCTCACTGAAGGCCTCCGGGACGAGTTTGCGGTGGTGCTGGAATATATCAAGCGCTACATATCAGGAGAGGATACCCATCAACCCATAAATAAAAACAATTATGCAAAGAATCGAAATCATCGGTAACCTCGCCAAGGACGCGGTCCGCGTCGAGGGTCAGAACGGAGGACATCCGTTCATGTCATTCACGGTCATCTGCAACGAGAAGAAGGGAGAGACCGAGTACAAGGCCGTCTATGAGGTGACAGCCGCCGTGACAGGCGCGCTGGATTTCCTCAAGAAGGGCAAGCAGGTGTTCGTCTCCGGCTATCCGTCCGCCAGGGCGTACCAGGGGAAGGACGGCACACCTGCGGCACAGATGCGCATCAGCGCGCAGTCCATCGACCTTCTTTGAAGCGAAGGGAAGGAATTCACCGTGCCCTTCCGCTTTGAAAAGCTCTGAGCCGCGGCATGATCGTCGAGATCGAAAACCCCAGACCATCCTGCAGGCCTTCCCTCGATTACAACGAAGGGAAGGTCCTGCAAGGAGTCGCGGAGCTGGTGGCGTACGCAAATCTGGAGGACATCACGCACGACGGCATATATTCGCTTTTCGACCGTTACGAGAACGGTACGAGGTATCCGGTCGAGGAGAAGAGCTTCCACGCCTCGGTCAACCCGTCCGTTACGGATGGATGCACCGAAGAGCAGGTGCTGGAGTTCATCTCCTGCCTGATGGCACATTTGGGTTATGGGAATCAGCCTTATCTTGTTTACCGGCATTTTGACATCGAGAGGGAGCACTATCACATCGTCTCCCTCCGGGTAGACAAGGACGGAAGGAAAATCAACAACTACTACGAAAAACGCCGGACGACCGCATTCATGCGGGAAAACGCCCGGCGATACGGATTCTCGATGGCCGAGAAGGGAACACGGGTTGTGACCACCGGGGACCTGGCGGACAGCGGGCCGAAAGGCCGTCCGCTGCGGTTCAACATCCGCAAGGGAGTCTCCTCGCAGATGCTCAGTGCGTACTCGGCCGCCATCGGATACGACTTTGATTCGTTCCAGCAGCTGTCGTGCATCCTGGAGGACCTTGGCTTCAGGGCCGTCCTGGTCCAGACTGACCGCCGGCCATATATGACGCTCCAGGGGCTGGACAGGAACGGCAAGCCGGCCACTGAGGCGCTCTCCGAGACGGATCTCTGTGAGCCCCTGTACCAGAAATGCCTTGGCGCGGCGTCGGCCAACCGTCAGACCCATTCCCGGAGGGCACGGGAGAAGGAGAGACTGCGCTCTCTTGTCGGCTTCGCCTTTGACCTGTCCCGGTCCGAAGGGCATTTCGTGAACATACTGAAGAACAAGGGTATATCCGTCCATTTCTCCCGGACCGCTCAGGACGGCGAGGTGTTCGGTATCACTTTCGTGGACCACTCGACCCGGACCGTCTTCAAGGCGTCCGAGCTGCGGGATGTCATCTCCGTCAGGAAAATCCGCGAGGCGCTCGCCAACGGCAAGTGGCGCCCCGAAGACCGCGGGTATGGCCGCAGCGCCTGCGTGAAGTCGTCCCGGGCCGCCGCGAGGGACGAGGCCGTCCGGCTCAGAGACCTGCACGCGGGCGTAGTCGCCCGGGTGCTACGCCCCGTGGGTCAGCCGAAGGGGGCCTCCTGGAGCGGACGGAGCAGTGAGAACGAGGAGCAGAGGAAGGCCAGGCGTGACGGGGAGCGCTCCGGCGCCATGGACGTCAGTTTCGAGGACCGCCGGTACGAGGAAAAGCTGAAGTAAGCATGGCACAGAGGCAGGAATACGAAAAGATGTACATCGCCGCGATCATCTTCGCGGTGGTCATCCTGATAGCGAACCTGTACTATTACTGCCACCCGATGCTGAGGGTTGCGCATCTCACCTTCGAGCCGCTCGACTACTTGATGAAAGGACTTCATGACGGTGGCATCTTCTCCTCGCCCCTGAAGACGAAAGGCGTGGCCATGCTCCTGCTGATGCTCTGCTCGGTCATCCGCTCGGGAAAGGGGAAGAAGGTGGATACGGGACTTCTCGTCGGCGTCGGACTACTAAGCCTGGCCCTTTACATCTTCCCGTTCTCCAATCCGCTGCTCTACCTGCTGTCGACCCTTGCCGGAGCGACCGGACTCGTATGGACCTTCGCCATGGTGGGACGCATCTTCTCAGGGTTCCACGAGCACGGGAACGACCTCAAGGAGTCATTCGAGCAGGAGAAGGAGCCCTTTCCCGGGGACTGGTCAGTCATATTAAAGACACGGTATTACTACAAGCAGAACTGGCACGACGGGTACATCACCGTCGGGAACCCTTTCCGGGGAACGCTCGTCGTCGGCTCGGCCGGATCCGGGAAGTCCTTCTCCGTGTTCAATCCCTTCATCGAGCAGATGATCGGGCACGGGTACACGATGATGCTCTATGACTTCAAGATGCCCGACCTCACCAAGATCGTCTACAACTCCCTCCTGCGGAGCCGGGACAGCTACGCCCGACTTCCGCAGTTCTACTGCATCAATTTCAAGGACCCTCTGAAGTCGAACCGATGCAATCCCATCGCCGCCGAATACCTCACCGACATCATCGACGCCTCGGAGACGGCACGCGTGGTGATGGAGGCCCTGAACAAGGGCAACGAGAAGAAGGATTTCTTCTGGATGAGCGCCCAGCAGTACATCGGCATCTGCCTGTGGCTGCTGCGGATCTATACGCCTCCCGGCGGGAAGCAGGGGGACTGGTGCGACTTCCCCCACCTTATCGAACTCATCAACCAGGACTACACGAAAGTCCTCTCTATAGTAAAGCGGCAGCCGGCCCTCGACGGCAAGGCGCGTGTCTTCGTCGACGCGCTGGAGGCGAATGCCCAGGACCAGCTGCAAGGACAGATCGCGTCCGCCCGCATCCCGCTCAACGACATAGCGTCCCCGGCCCTCTACTGGGTGCTGTCGGGGAACGACTTCAACCTGGACATCAACGATCCGGATGACCCTAAGATACTGTGTATTGGCAACGACCCGGACCGCCAGCAGGTCTACGGGGCGGCCCTGTCGCTTTTCACCTTCCGGGTCATCAAGCGGGTGAACCGCAAGGGAAAACTGCCCTGCGCCGTGGTCCTCGACGAGCTCCCGACGATATCCGTGCAGGGG
>JAEEGL010672722.1_pt1 | contig 45949 bp, 17 predicted proteins | sample 9134231 | NCBI WGS metagenome assembly JAEEGL01 (sample SAMN16246548, study PRJNA631951) | gut metagenome | biome: gut microbiome; feature: rumen; material: fiber-attached | host: Bos | place: Iran: Karaj | collected 2018-10 | reverse complement strand
GCACCAGCTTCTGCTGAATATAAAATTTCTTTATGGGGTGCAGCAGGAACAGGTATTGCGTATGGAGCTTATACTGAAGGAACTATTTCTTTAAACAAAGATCAAGAATTATATATTTATGTTGGTAATCATTCAACAGGAACTAAAAATACTATTACATTTAATGGTGGTACTTCTGACAATGGTGGTTACAATGGTGGTGGTGCTACCGATGTTAGATATGAAAAAGGAACTAATTGGTATGATTTTGAAAGCTTAAAAACACGTATTATGGTAGCTGCCGGTGGTGGTGCAGGATCAAATCCTGGAGCTGCTGGAGGACTTGAAGGTTACAATGGTGATGGTTCTATGGGTGGAACTCAAACTGATGTAGCTGTTAGTAATGTAACACCTTCAAGCTTTGGTGTTGCCAATGGTAGTTGTACTGGTGGAAACGGGTATTTCCCAGGTGATGGTTCTAATTGTGAAACTGGAGCTGGAGGAGGTTCATCTTATATTTCTGGACATCCAGGAGTAAAATCAATATCATCATCATCTACTAGTGATATGGTTCTTCCAACTGATAATGTTAATCATTATTCAGGTTATGTATTTACGAATACAAAAATGATAGATGGTAAAGGTTATAATTGGACTGGTTCTGGACGCGGAGAACGTGTTGGAATGCCAACATTTGACTTTACTTCTACAATGAATGGAAATAATAATGGTGGTAGAGCTACTATTCAAATGACAAATATTAGTAATGACAATTATTTAACAAATTTAACTGCTAATATTGGAACATTTAATCAACCTTTCTCACCAACAATTTATGAATATGATTTGCTTATAGATAAATATGAAACTAATGTTACATTGAGTGCTGAAGCTTCTGACTCAAATGCGATTGTTAGTGGACTTGGAAAAATAAGCTTAAGGTCTGGGGAAACAAAAAGAGTTATAATTTCGGTTGTTGCTCCTAGCGGAAAAAGTAGAAATTATATTGTTAATGTTACAAGAGATACTTTGAAAGAAGGAGAACATAATACTAAATTATATGAATTATCAATTAATGGTATTGATTTAGATAAACCTTTTGCTTCTTTAGTTGAAGAATATAATATTGAAATGAGTCAAAATAAATATGACTTGGATATAAATGCTGTTCCATATGATCCAACAGCTAAAATTACAATAACTGGAAATAAACACATGGTTTCTGACTATAGTGTTATTAACATTAAGGTAGAAGCTGACGGTGTTGCTTCAACAACTTACAAAATATATTATACGAAAATTGATTATAATCAAGTTGCTGAAACATTTAGTTATACTGGTGATTATGCAACGTTTGTTGCTACATATAGAGCTACTTACAAGTTTGAACTTTGGGGTGCTCAAGGTGGTAATGGTGGCTATGAAGGTGGTAAAGGAGGATATGTTTCAGGTGAATTGAAACTAAATCCTGGCGATACTTTCTATGTATATGTTGGTGGTCAACCTGCCAATGCCGCAAGACAAAATGGTGGCTGGAACGGTGGAGGAAATGTTGCTACTAATGATGATGGTACTGGTCGTGCCGGAGGAGGAGCAACCGACATTCGTTTAGTCAGTGGTGAATGGAATGAAGTTTTAAGTTTAAATAGTAGAATTATGGTAGCTGGAGCCGGAGGAGGTTCTGCTTGTGAAAGTGGTAGCTGGTGTTCTACTGGTGGAGATGGTGGAGGTCTTACAGGTCTTACTCCTTCGCAAATGGGTGGAAATGCTGCTAGTTATTATGGAACTGGAGGAAGTCAAACTTCTGGAGGATTTTCAGTAGGTGGTAATTATAGTTCTTCAGGACTTGACAGAACTGGTTACTTTGGTACTGGTGGACATTCTGGTTCAAGAGACGATAGTGGAGCCGGTGGAGCTGGTTACTATGGTGGTGGAGGTTCTGGATATGCATCAGGTGGTGGTGGAGGTTCATCATACATCTCTGGATATCCAGGTGCTGTTGCTATAACAAGTGCAACAGACAGAACTCCAAGAAAAGATTCACTTGGATCAACTTGTGCTAATGGAACAACTGATGTTGTTTGTAGTTATCACTATTCAAATATTATTTTTGATAATCCAGTAATGATTAGTGGAAATACATTACTTCCTAACTATACTGGTACAGATAGAATGAAGGGAAATAGTGGTCATGGACATGCTAAGGTATCTATTGTTGATGTTAAATCACAAAATGCATATCTTGAAGATTTAAAAGTTAGAAAAGTTGATTATACAGAAGAAAATTTGGTTGAATTTGATTTTGATCCTATTCAAACTGAATATGATATTACAATTTATAAATATACTAGAACATTTACTGTTGAAGGCGAGTTATCAGATGAAAATGCAAGAGCAACAGGATTTGGTAAATATACTATTGAACCTGGTGAAACTAAGAAAATAGAAATTTTAGTAACAGCAGTAGATGGTAATACTAAATTATATGAAATAAATGTTACTAGAGAGAATGAAACTGAACATACAACTTTACTTAAAAATTTACAAATTGATAAATATAATTTAAATGAAGATTTTTATCCTAAGAAATATAATTATACAGTTAATATTTTTGATGGAGAAATTGATTTAGTTGTTAATACATTTACTTTTGATGGAGAAGCTGTTGCTAATGTTGTTGGTGATAGATATATTTCTGAAAATAGTGGAGTGTTAACAGTAACTGTTAAACATGGTAAAGTAAATGGAGAAACAATTCCTGATAGTGTTTATACAATTACATATACAAAAGTTACTCCGACTATGGACAATAAACGTTTTGATTATACTGGAGAATATCAAGTATTTAAAGTTCCATTCTCAGCTAAATATCAAATTGATGTATATGGTGCAGCTGGTGGTGGTGGAACTGTTACAAAACATGCCCAACAATCAACTGCTGGTTTAGGTGGATATGCTGGTGGTATATTCAAACTATATGAAAACACAGAACTTTACGTTTATGTTGGAGGTAAAGGAGCTTATGGTTCTGGATCAAGTGCGTATGGCGGCCCAGTTGGAGGCTGGAACGGTGGAGGAAATGGTGGAAACAACATTTCCGGCTCTGGAGGAGGAGCAACCGATATTCGTTTGATTCCAACAAGTGCTAAAAATATATGGAATGAACAAGAATCATTATATTCAAGATTTATCGTTGCCGGTGGTGGCGGTGGAACTGATGATAACTATGGAACATATAATGGTAGCAATGATGGTTCTGGTGGTTCTGGTTCTGGGCTTACTGGTCAAGGTGCATGGATTGAAGGTGCATATTATGCATCTTACGGAGGTACTCAAACCAATGGATATGCACTAGGTGCTGGTGGTAGTGTTACTACAAACACTGATACTGGTGGTGCCGGAGGAGGATACTATGGTGGTACAGTAACTAACCATGCTAATGGTGGAGCTGGTGCTGGTTCATCATATATTAAAGGATATCAAGGTGCTGATACAACATATCTTGAATATCAAGATGGTGTTGAGTTAATGTCAGGAGAATTTAGAGAAGCTGAAAATACCGGTAATGGATATGTTTTAATTTCTTTACTAGGTATAGTTTCAGATAATATTTATTTAAAAGAATTAACTGTAACTACAGATTTAGAAGAAGAAAGCTTAATTGAAGAAAGATTTGATCCATTACAAGGTGTATATACTGCATATCTAGATAAGTATTCTGAATTATTCTATGTTAAAGGAGTTTTATCAGATGCTAATTCTACAGTTACAGGATTAGGAGAATATAGAGTTGCTCCTGGTGAATATATTGATATTCCAATTGTAGTAACTGCTGAATCTGGAAAAACTAAAACTTATTCTTTAAGAGTAATTCGTGAAGGATTTAGAGAAGGAGAACATTCTTCAAAATTAAGTAGTTTAAGTGTTGATAACTTTACTATAAAAGAAAATTTCTATTCTGAAAAATATGATTATACAATGAATGTATATTCAAATGAAATTGATACAAATTGGCACTGGACAACATATGACCCAGATGCAACAGTTGTAATAACTGGAGATAAATATGTTAAACGTTCTCCTGGAACAATTACTATTACAGTAAGTGCTCCTGGAGTTGAAGATACTGTTTATAATGTTATTTATACAAAAGTTTATACAACAGAACCTTCAAAAAACGATTATTTGAAATCATTAGAGTCATCAAATGGTATATTAACTCCAGAATATGATGTACTTGTTCAAAATTATACTGTTAATTTAAATGGTTTAGAAACAGGTACAAGACTTACCGGACAAGTTGATGATGCTAAAGCTTTAGTAACAGGACTTGATAAATTTTATACTGTTGAACCAGGTCAAGAAAGAGATGTTGAAATTGAAGTTGTATCTGACTTTGGAACAAAGAGAAACTATACTGTTAAATTAGTAAGAGCTAATTATGCAGATATTAATAATTCTACTAAATTGAAGTCACTTACTATTCAAGGTTATGAAACAGATATTGATTTCCAATCTAATAATTTAACTTATAATATAGTTCTTCCAAAAGGAGAAATTGATTTAACTGTAATTGGAGTACCATATGATAGTGAAGCTCAAGTTACTGTTGAAGGCTCTAAACATATTGCTTCTGATACAGGGACAATTACTGTAACTGTTACAAAAGAAGGTTTAGAAGATACAGTTTATACAATCAACTATACTAAGTATGAAACATATGTAGATGGTTATGAATATACTGGAGATTATCAAAAATTTGTTGCACCTTATACAGGAAAATATACATTTGAACTTTGGGGTGCTCAAGGTGGTACAGGTTATTATTCAACTCAGCCTACACCAGGTAAAGGTGCTTATACATCAGGAACAATTACTCTTGAAAAAGGTACTGAGTTATACTTATATGTTGGTGGACAAGGTCAGTCTTCTGCAAATGGTTCATCTATTCCAACAGCTGGATGGAATGGTGGAGGTAGAGGTTCTACTGATGATAGTAGAGGAGACTCTGGTGGAGCCGGAGGAGGAGCTACCGATATTCGTTTAGTTCCAGGTAATTGGGATTATGGAAAATCACTTGCATCACGTATTATGGTAGCTGCTGGTGGTGGTGGTTCACACTCTACAAATACTACTAACAATACTGAAGGTATGGCTGGTGGAGCACTTGCTGTTACTGGTAAGTTATCTACTTGGCTTACTGAATGGGAACCAGTTGTTAACCAAACAACAGGTAATAAATTTGGACAAGGTGTTGAAGGAGAAAACTATGTATATTGTCATGCCATGGCCGGTGGTGGTGGTGGATACTTTGGAGGTGTTGGAGCAGTTCTTGCAAGTAATTGTTCTGGACGTTCTTCAGGTGGTTCATCATATATCTCTGGTTACGAAGGTAGCGTTGCTATTAAGGCAATGGATGATTTAACACCAAGACTTGATAGTAATGATGAAACATGTATAAATGGTACTAATGATGTAACTTGTTCATATCACTATTCTGGATATAAATTTGATGAAACTGTAATGATATCTGGAAATGGTAATCAACCTGTTCAAAATGGTACAACAACTCAAGTTGGTAATAGTGGAAATGGATATATTAAAGTATCTATGGAATTATCACAAGATGCATATTTAAATAGTTTAACTAGTGATTATGGTGTATGGAATATGCCATTTGATCCACTACAATTAGATTATGATTTACATCTTTCACAATATGAAGCTTATACAAATATAACTGGAGAACTTTCCAATCCAAATTCAACTGTTACAAATATTGATAAATTGTATGATATTGCATTAGGTGAAACAAAAATAGTTACTATTTTAGTAACTGCACCTAATGGAGATACAAAAACATATACTATTAATATTCATCGTGATAATTATACTGATGAACATTCAACAAAATTAAAATTATTAAATGTTATTAAATATGAAAATGGATATTTAAATCCTAAATTTACACCAATTGAAAATAACTATACAATAGCAATTGATAGTAGTGAAGCTGATATATATGTTGATTATGAAGCATTTGATCCAAGTGCTACAGTTACTGTAACAGGTGATGGTTTCATTACTGGTGAAAGTGGAGTTATTACTTTAAGAGTATCTGCTACAGGCGTTGAAGATACTATTTATACAATATCTTATGGATTTACTAGTATCCCAGAAGGAACAAGTTATTCATTTAATTATAATGGTGAAGTCCAAAAATTTGTGGTTCCAACAACAGGTTATTATCAGTTAGAAGTATGGGGTTCACAAGGTGGAGGAAATGATTCAATATTTAATAATAGTAATTTAGGTGCTGGTGGTGCTGGAGGTTATTCTACAGGTACAATTAAGCTATATAAAGATCAAGTTTTATATGTTTATGTTGGAGGACGTGGAAAAGCTTCTAATGACAACATCGCTTTAGGTGGATTCAATGGAGGAGGAGCTGCATGGGCTTCTGGTTCTGGTGAACCATCTGCTGGTGGTGGTGGAGCTACCGATATTAGAACTGAATATAATAATTTATATACAAGATTTATTGTTGCCGGCGGCGGCGGCGGTGGAGGAGAAGATTCTGAAACCGGTGGTGTCGGTGGTGGTATAAATGGAGGTAATGGTGGTAGCGAGTGCTACGGTACTCAAACAAGTGGTAGATGCGGAGCTGTATTTGGATATGGCGCTTCAACTCCTAATGATGGAGGAGGCGGCGGCGGTGGCTGGTACGGTGGAGGTACTGCCAATGGTTCGCAAACATTACCAACAGGAAACAATGGATCTGATACATCAGGTGGATCTGGTGGTTCAGGATTTGTTCTTACTGCTAGTACAATAGCTAATACACCTGAGGGTTATCGTTTAGGTAGTGATTGGTACTTAAGTGATGCGAAAACTGTTGCTGGAAACGCAGTTATGCCAACTATTGATCATTCAACTATTATGTATGGTAGAACTGGTGATGGTTATGCACTTATAACACTAATTGATAAAGTTTCTAAAAATAACTATTTAGTTGAATTAACTTCAGACTATGGAACTTTAGCACCTGCATTTAATAATGAACAATTACAATACACATTAACTCTTGATGCCTATACTCCATATTTCACTTTAAGTGGAAGAACTAGTGATGCTGAAGCAACAGTAACTGGATTTGGGGTATATAAAATTGAACCAGGTGAAACAAAAAATATTAATGTTTTTGTAACATCATCATCTGGAGATGTTAGAAATTATAAAGTAACTGCAACAAGAGCTAACTTTACCGATGAACATTCATCATTAATATCAGATATAAGCATTAATGATGGATTAGAACTTGAATTAATACCAAAATTCAATTCTAAAGTATATGAATATAATTTGCATATTTATCACAATTTAGCTGATTTAGAAATTATACCTTCTTTCTATGATGAAGATGTAACTTATAAAATTACAGGTGATAAACATTTAGGTTCAACTGGAACAATTGTTATTGAAACTAATTGTCCAACAGCTGGAAAGAAAACATATACAATTAATTATGCTAGAGATAAGAGTATAGAAGGATATATACCTACTGAAGATGATGTAATCACAAACTTTGGTTATACAGGAGCTGTTCAAACTTTTGTAGCACCAAGTACTGGTGAATATATTGTTGAACTTTGGGGTGCTCAAGGAAACCATGCTAATAGAGGACGTAGTATTGGTGGAGCTGGAGCATATACATATGGTGTTATCTCTCTTGAAAAATATGAAAAATTATATGTATATGTCGGTGAAAACAGAACTGATAGAAATGCTTCATTCAATGCCGGTTCAACTGGTGGTGGATCATCTGATACTGCAAATGGTGGATCTGCTAATGGTTATGGTGGTGGAGGAGCTACCGATGTTAGATTAGTAAATGGTGCTTGGAATGATGCCGCTTCATTAAAATCAAGAATTATGGTTGCTGCCGGAGGGGGAGGAGCTTCTGATTATGCTTATCCTGCAGATGGTGGAGCAGCCGGAGCTTTAGTTGGTTATGATGGAGCAAATGGTAAATATCCAAATGCCGGACTTCCAAATACACCTCCAACAGGTGGTACACAAACTCATGGTGGTAGTGCTTCTATTTTAGCCCCAGCAAGTGGAGCAAATGGAGCAGCCGGAAGCTTTGGTATCGGAGGAAATGGTAATAGTTCTTGGGGAACTGCCGGTGGTGGTGGATACTACGGTGGTGGTGGTGGAGGCCACACAAGTAACTCTGTTGACTCAGGAGCCGGAGGTTCATCATACATTTCAGGTTATTTAGGAAGTGTTGCAATCGCAAGTGCTGACAGTTTAACACCAAGAACTGATCAAGCTGGTGCAACATGTACTGATGGAACAACTGATATTACATGTAGTTACCATTATTCAGGTAAAGTATTTGAACAAACTAAGATGTTATCTGGTAAAGATGAAATGCCTGATAAATCTGGTAATGGCACAACATATGGTAATAAAGGTTCTGGATATGCTAGAATTATTCAAATACTAAAGAGTGAAGATAATTATTTACAAACTCTTACATCATCATATGGTGTATTTGATAAAGTATTCGATCCATTAATCACTGAATATACTTTAACATTAGGCCAATATGATACAGAATTTACACTTTCCGGAACATTATCACATCAAGATGCTGAAGTAACTGGCTTTGGATACTATGAAATTGATAATGGTGAAACATATGATATTCAAATTATTGTAACAAGTGAAAATGGAGTTGCAAAAACTTATACTATAACGGTTGTAAGAAATGAATTAATTGATGAACATACTACAAAATTAAAAGAATTAAGATTGCTTGATGATGAAAGTCTTAGCCCTATACATGGTTTAAACGAAGAATTTAATTCATTAAAAACAAATTATACAGCTGATTTATTCTTTAATGTAACTGATTTAACTATTAATGCAGTTCCATATGATGAATTAGTTGAAATTGAATATATTAATAATCTATATATGACTGAAGATGATGGAACAGTTAGAGTTAGAGTATATTTTCCTGAATCTACAGGTATAGATGTTCCTGAAACTATATATAATATTACTTACCATAAAGATACAGAAATAGATTTACCAGAATCATATGAATATGATTATACTGGTCAATATAAAACATTCGTTGCTCCATATACTGGTAAATATTTACTAGAAGCATGGGGTGCTGAAGGTGGAACTAATGGTGGTAAAGGAGCATACACTAAAGGCAGAGTAATGTTACAACGTGACCAAGTTATCTATGTATACGTCGGTGGCCGTGGTGCTACAGGATGTATTTCAGCTACTGGTGGTGGTTGGAACGGAGGAGGAAATCCAGGTGCCTCTGGATGTTCATCATCAGGTGGTGGAGCAACAGACTTCCGTTTAATTAAAGCTAGTGAAACTGCTACAACATGGAATGAAGTAACATCATTAAGATCTCGTATAATGGTAGCTGCTGGAGCCGGAGCAGGAGAAAGTTCTGTTGGTGGTGCTGGTGGTACAATAAATGGTACGACATCTTATGCTGGAAATTATGCAACTCAAACAAGTGGTTCTGCATTTGGATATTGTCCACAAGTTACATATGATGGTTCTTCTGGTGGTGGCGGATACTGGGGTGGTACATGGCCTGGTAGAGATGCTTATCATGGTGGTGGAGGTTCTTCATATATTTCTGGTCATTTAGGAACAGTTGCTGTAATAAGTAAAGATTCAACAACTGCAAGAAATGATAAAGATGGTGTAACTTGTACTAATGCATCTGCATTAGAAGATATAACTTGTTCTTACCATTATTCAGGATTAATATTTGAGGAAACTCAAATGATTGCTGGTAATCAGTCAATGCCAAATGTAGCTGGTACTGGTACTATGACTGGTAAGAGTGGAAATGGTTATGCTAAAATAACTCCATTATTATTAAGTCGTGATTATTACTTAACAGATATAAGGGCTGTCACAACAGAACCTAATACAAAATTCCCAGTATTTGATCCACTTACAGATACTTATTCTGTAACAATGGATAAATATGATGAATGGATTACAATTGAAGCTGACTTATCTGATCCAGAGGGAGCAACAGTTGAGGGTGTTGGTGAATATAGATTACCTGAACCAGGTGATACAGCAACTATTGAATTATTAGTTACTGCTCAATCTGGCGAAACAAAAACATATACTATTTATGTACGTAGAGAAGAATTTGAAACTCATACAACTAAATTAAAAGATTTAGACATAGATACATATGAAGATACTATAAATCCAAGATTCCATTCATTAAATTATGAATATACAAATGAAATACTTCGTGGTGAAATTAGTTTAGTAATTGATACTGTTCCATATGATGAAAATGCAATAGTTACAATTACAACAGATGATCCATTAAATAAAATTACTGATAATAGAGTAGATTATATTCATACAGATAGTGGAACAGTTTATGTAACTGTTGAATTACCAAACGAATATGTCGATGCTAATAATGAAGAAACATTGCCAACAGTTTATGAAATAAACTGGACAAAAGCTGATATTGTTGAATCTGTAAGCGATGGCTTTGGTTGTACGCAAAGTTACCAAGAATGGGTTGCTCCATATGATGGTGTATTTACATTTGAAGCATGGGGTGCATCCGGAGGTACTGGTGTATTCACATATGAAGCTATTGAACGTGGAGGAGCCGGAGCTTATACTAAAGGTCAATTATCACTTCATAAAGATGATGTAATTTATGTTTATGTTGGCTGTCAAGGAACAAGTCCAACAAGTGCTTATCATGGTTCCGTGGCTGGAGGTTATAATGGAGGAGCTGTCGGTGTTTCTGGTGGTTCTGATGATATAGCTGCCGGAGGTGGAGGAGCAACAGACTTCAGACTTTATGTATCAGAAGATGGTGCATGGAATAATGCTAGATCACTTGCTTCACGTATCATGGTTGCCGGTGGTGGTGGTGGTGGTCACTCATACAACACTGTCAATACTGATGCTAGAACTTTATGGCCTGGTATGGCCGGACAAGAATTAAGCTGGTCTGGAAGTATTGGACATTGGCAAGGTGGCACACATACAGCATCTGTTTCACAAACTTCTGGTGATCAATTCGGTTATAGTACACAATATACATCACTTGATGGTGTTCATGGCGCCGGCGGTGGTGGTGGTGGATACTATGGTGGACCAACTAATAAAAATAATCAAGGTGGTCCAGGTATAGGAGGTTCGTCATACATCTCTGGATACACAGGAAGTGTTGCTATAGCAGGTGAAGATAGTATTCGTCCAAGAACAGTTCTTGATGACGAAGGAAATGAAGTAGTTTGTGCTGATGGAACAACTAATCGTGAATGCTCAATTCACTATTCAGGATTAAAATTCTGGAATGGTGTAATGATTGCTGGTAATAAATCAATGCCAAAACATGATGGAACAACATTAATGATGACTGGTAACTTAGGTAATGGTTATGCTAGAATTAGTAAAACTAATGCTGATAGAGATAATTACTTACTTGATATTACAGTTCAAATTTCTGCTCAATTCGCAACAGATGAATTTGATAATGTTGAAGGAGCTAAATACTCACCAGTATTTGATAAATTTACTAACACTTATACACTTGAACTTCCAGATCATGTAACAGAACTTACATTAGGAGCTAGACCGTCATCTGATAAAGCTACTATTGAAGGTTTAGGAAAACATGCAGTAGTTGCTGGAACTAATACATATGATATTTTAGTAACTGCTGAATCAGGAGAAGAAAATACATATACATTAATTGTTACAAGACCTGCTAGTGATGAAGCACGTGCATTAAATATTTCATTAACTGGATTTGTTGAAAGTATCTGTAAGCCATTTGAGGCACAAAGATATTGTAAATTAAGTCCACTAAATTTTGATCCAGATACATATGATTATTATTTATCTGTTCCAGCTGGTATTCGTGATCTAGAATGGACAGTAACTAAAACTCATTATTATCAAACTGTTATAGGTGATGGTGTTACAAGATTAGGACCAGAACAAAATACTATAACAATTGAAGTAACAAGTGAATCTGGAAATGTTCAAAAACAATATACATATCATATATTTAGAGATATGACAGGTGATAATTATATTGATGAATTAATTATTCATGATCCTGTTCTTACTAAAGAAGAATTTGATTTTGATTATCTATTAACTGAGTATTCATTTAAAGTTGCTAATGATTATACATCACTTGATATGGAAGTAATATTGGATGATCCTAATGCTACATATGAAATTCAAGGAAACGAGAATTTTGAAGTTGGTGTTAATATAGTTGAGGTAGTTGTAACTGCAGCTAATGGTGAAAAACGAAGTTATGTCCTTAATGTTTATAGACTTGCTAATTCAAATAAATTGTTAAGTGAATTACATGTTAAACATAATGGTACAGAGTTTGAACTTAATCCACCATTTGAGGATATTACTACTTCATATCAATTAAGTGTTCCAAACGAAGTTGATAATGTTGATATAACAGCATCTGCTGCTTATAATAAAACTACAATTACTGGTTTAGGTAATAAGAGATTAAATACAGGATTAAATCAATTTAATATAATTTCAACTGCTGAAAATGGTGAAGCTGAAACATATACAATAATTATTAATAGAGCAAAATCTACAAATGCTTATTTAACAATACTTAAAGCACTTGAAGGTAATTTCAATGAGACATATGTTAAAACAAATAATAATTATACTATTACAGTTGAACCACATGTAAAGAGTTTAAATCTTAATATTGCTCCAGAAGAAGCAAATGCAACATATAGAATTGTTGGTAATGAAAACTTTAAGATTGGTGAAAACACTGTTAAAGTAATTGTTACTGCTGAAGCTGGTAATACTAATACGTATATTATTAAGGTTACTAAACTTGGAAGTGATATTAATACATTAAGTACACTTACTACAAACAGAGGAAATCTTACTCCAAACTTTGATCCAGCTGTTAACCAATATAGTATTACAGTACCAAATGATATTGATACAATTACTATAAGTGGTACAGTAACAGATTATTTAAGTAAAACTGTGGGACTTGGTACATATAGACTTACAGTTGGTAATAACCCAATTGATATAACAGTAACAAGTGAAACTGGTATAGCTAATATATACACTGTAACAGTATTACGTGAATATAATTCAAATAATAATTTGATGAGCTTATCTATAAATGGAGATATTGTTGAAGGATTTGATCCAGAGACATTAGAATACTTTGTAAATGTTCCAAATGAAGTAGAAGAAGTAATAATTTTAGGTGTTCCAGAAGTAAAAACAACAACAGTTTCTGGAAATGGTACACATACATTAGATATTGGTTTAAATACAATTGAAGTTATTGCTAAAGCAGAAAATGGAACAATTAAGAAATATGTTATTAATATTACTAGAGATAAGAGTAATAATACTAACCTAGAAAGCTTAGTAGTACAAGAAGCTAAATTAAAACCAGAATTTGATCCAATGACTTTAAGATATACTGCTAAAGTTATGAATGACATTGAAGAAGTTCATGTTAATGCGATTCCAAGTGATCCAGAAGCAGTTGTAACAATTACAGGAACAAGAAATCTTCAAGTTGGAGATAATGAAGTTATTGTAAAAGTAACAGCACCAGATGAATCATATAAGGAATATATAATTAATGTAGTAAGATTAGATGAAAATGGACCACAACTTAGACTTTCTAATTTAGAAGCTACAAATTGTACAATCGACTTTGATCGAACTGTTCCATATTACACTTGTACAGTTGTTAATGAAATAACACAAACAGAAGTAACAGCAACAGCTGAAGAAGAAGAAAACGTCGATATAAGCGTTACAGGAACAGGAATTCATGATTTAAAAGTTGGTACTAATTTAATTCAAGTAGTAGTTAGTGCAACAATTAATGAAGATGAATATGAAAGAGTATATACTATAGAAATTACAAGACAAAAGAGTACTATTTCACATTTAGAAGACATTATTATTGCAAATCATACATATACTCCAGAATTTGATTCAGAAGTTTATACATATGAATTAACTACTGAAGAATATGAACTTGAATTTGAATTTGTAAAAGCTCATGAAGGAGAAAAGATTGAAGTTATAGGTAATGATAATCTTGCACTTGGAGCTAATACTATAATAGTTAGAGTTACATCAGAAGATGGTGAACATACAACAGAATATACATTTAATGTTGAAAGAACTATTAGAAATAACAACTATTTAAGTAATTTATGGGTTGAAAATGAAAATATTACTCCAACATTTAATAAAGAAATTCCAAATTATAAATTAACAGTTCCTTATGAAACAAATTCTGCAGTTATTAAAGCTGAAGCCGAAGATAGAAATGCTGTAATTACTGGGGATGGTTATAAAACTTTAATTCCTGGCCCAAATACATTCACAGTACGTGTTAAAGCTGAAAACAATGAAACTCGTGAATATCGTATAATTATTACAAGACTTGGTTCTCCTAATAATTATCTAGAATCACTTACAGTATCTGGTGAAGAATATACTCCAGAATTTAATAAATACACACAAAACTATACATTAGCAGTTCCTTATGAAACAGATTCTATTGTTGTGGATGCTATTCCAGAAGATGAAGATGCTTCAATTATAGGAACAGGAACAATTAATTTAAAACAAGGTGTTAATAATGTTGAAATTTATGTAACGGCTCCAAATGGAAATGTTAGAACTTATACAATTAAAGTTACAAGAAAAGATCCTATTACTGCTAAATTATTAAATATAGAAGTAGAAAACTATGAACTTGATCCAGAGTTTACTTCAGATAATCCACTATATTCAGTTACAGTAGATTATGAAACGACAAAACTTAACTTCATAATTACGAAGATGGATCCATATTCTACATATGAAATAGTAGGAAATAGAAATCTAAAGATTGGATTAAATGATGTATATATTAATGTCACATCAAGTAACAGAATAGATACATTCCAGTATCATGTTATTGTTAACAGACAAGCATATAGTAATACATTCTTAAGTAGTTTAACTGTTAGTCAAGGAGAATTATCACCAGAATTCAATAAACGAACTCTTACATATAGTGTAGAAGTAGCTAATAATGTTGAATTAATTACTATTGATGGTTCACCAGATTATCCATTATCTACAGTATCTGGTTTAGGAGATTATGTTCTACAAGTTGGAAATAATCCAATAAAAGTAACAGTTACATCTCCATCAGGAATTAAGCGTGTATATAATGTTAATGTTAGTCGAAAGAGAAGTAGTAATGCTAATATAACATCTATAAGAGCAAACATTGGAACACTTGAAAAAGAAGATGATTATACTTATACATTGTATGTTCCAAAATATACAACAAATATTGGTAAGGCAAACTTTACTGTTACTACAGAAGATCCAACAGCAACAGTATCTATGCCAACAACAATTGATTTATCACAAATTCAACAATATCCAATTAGAGTAACATCTCCAGATGGAACAAGAACTAAAGAGTATACAGTAAATGTTGTATTTGATTTATCACATGATGCAACACTTGCAATGTTAACTCCAAGTATTGGCGAATTAAATCCAGAATTTGATAAACTTCATAATGATTATCGTATAGATTTATTTGATGATGAAGAAGAGATATATTTTGATTTATATCTAAATGAAGTAGAAGCAACATTATTAAATAGAAGTCTTACATATCAATTAACAGAACTTGAAACACTTGCTGAAATAATGATTCAAGCAGAAGATGGTACAGTTAATACTTATAGAATAAATATTGTCAAATCGAAAACTAAACAACAAAATTTAAGCAATATTGAAATAACAGGTGTTAAAGAAATTGATTCAGAAATTGCTTTACCATCATTTAGAGCAAAGACATTTGAATATGAATTAGAAGTTCCATATGAAGTTGAAAATATTGGCTTTGAAATTACAAAACGTCATCCAGCACAGATAGTTAAGATTTATCAAGAAGAAGTTTTAAAAACTGGTGATGAATATACTTTAGAAGTTGGTAAAAACACATTTAGAGTAGAAGTTGAAAATTCTATTGGTGAAAAAACAAATTATACATATGAAATTACACGACTAAGATCAACAAATGCTAATTTGAAATCATTAGGATTATCTAGTCCAGAATTTGAATTTGCTGATTTTGACAAAGATATCTTAACTTATAGTGCACAAGTTGGATATGATTATGAAGATGTAGTTGTACATGCTGTACCAGAGGTTGAAGGTTCAAGAGTAGACGTAAATGGTGCTACATTCTTGGCAGTAGGTATTGAAAGAGAAATTACTGTTACAGTTACAGCTATGGATGGTGTTACTAAGAAAACTTATATAATTAATGTTATTAGAGTACCAGAAGTTGATAATTTGATTAAAACAATTACAGTATCTGATAGAGGAAAAATTAAAGAATTAACTCCTAAATTTAGACCTGGTAATAATGACTATACAATTACAGTATCTAGTGCATCAAGTTCTATATCTGTAGATGCAATACCAAATGCTACAACAACAACAATTACTGGTAATTATCCAATTACAACAACAACATCAGGAAATACAACAACTTATAAGATGGAACCTGAATTACATACTGGTGAAAATACTTTAGTATTTACAACAGCAGCTGATTTTGAAGGTCGAACTTATAATAGAGAATATACAATCGTAGTAAATAGAGTATCTGATCAAAATGCTTTACTTGCTAGATTAGAAGTACGAAATGCTACTATGGTTGAAGAGTTTGAAAAAACTAAAGAAAACTATACTGTTAATGCAGCAAATGATGTTACAAGTTTACAATTAGTAGTAGTACCAGAAGATGATGCCGCAACATATGAAATCATAGGTAATCAAGAACTTGGTTATGGTAAAGAAAACTTAATTGAAATTGTTGTTACATCTGCTAATGGACTTGTTAAAAAACATTATTTCTTAACAGTAAATGTTAAAGGAGAATCAAATAATTTCTTAAGTAATATAGTCATAAATGATGAAAGTATTCCAAACTTCAATAAAAATATTGAAGAATATGAATTAACAGTTGAAAATGCTATAGAAGCTATAGATATAATTGGTATTCCTGAAAGAGAAACTGCAACAGTATCTGGAAATGGAACTCATACACTTGATGTAGGAGTAAATGATATTGATCTTGTTGTAAGTGCTCAAGATGGAACACAAAAAAATTATACAATTCATATTACAAGAGAAGAAGATGCTTATTTATCAAATGTTGTTTATACATTAAAACAAGCAGCAGATGATGAAGGAAGAAGTAACTATTTAGCTGGATTTGATAGACAAGTTTATGAATATGAAATCGTAGTTGAAAATGATATTGAAAAAATCAATATAATTGCCGTTGCCGATGACTTAATAAATGCAACAATTGCTGGCAATGGAGAGTATGATTTAAAAGTTGGAGATAATCCAGTAAATATAGTTGTTAAAAATGGTGAAACTAGAAAAGTTTATAAGATTAATGTTAAGCGTAAAGGTTCTTCAAATACTAATTTAAATTATTTAACTAGTACAGATGGACCATTAGAACCAGAGTTTACTAATGATAATGATGAATATGAAATGCATATTCCAAATTATAAAACTAAACTTCAGTTATCTTATGAACCAGAACATTTTGCAACTGTCCAAATCTTAGATAATGATCTTAGTGGTACTGAATCAACAGTTAAAGTACTTGTAACTGCTGAAGATGGTACTGAAAGAACAATTTCTATCTTAGTACATCTAGAAGATGGTGGATACTTTAACTCAAGACTTGCTAACTTAGTTGTTGCCGAAGGAACACTTGCTCCAAGATTTGATCCAGATACTTATACATATTCTGTTACAGTATCGCAAGATGATCAAAATGCTCATATTACAGCTACTCCAGAAGAACCTACTTCAGTAGTAGTTGGAGATGGAGTACAACCACTAGAGTTAGGAAGAAATGAAAAAGAAATTATTGTAACAGCTCAAGATGGAACATCAACAACATATAAAATTGTTATATTCCGTAAAGATGCATCAAATGCAGATTTAACAGGATTATATACTGATATTGGAGAACTAAATCCAGAATTTAGTCCAAAAGTATATAAATATAGAATTGACGTTCCAGAAGAAACAAGAAAAGTTCATTTAACAGCTGTTGCTTATTCAGAAAAAACAATTGTTGGTGATGGTGATGTTTACCTAGGTAAAGGTGAAACAGTTAGAAATATTATTGTAACAAGTGAATCTGGAATAACTAATACATATGTTGTTACAATAAATCGTGCCTTATCAACAAATCATGATATAACTAATATTACAGAATCTACAGGATCTATGAGACCAATATATGATGCTGACACAGAAGAATATGCATATACAGTTGGTGATAGGAGTACAATTAATAATACTTATGTAATTGCTGATAGAATTACATTTAATGTAACTACTTATTCAGAACTTGCTGAGGTATTATATCAAGTAGAAGGTCAAGAAGAAACAACAAATAATGTAGTACCACTTGAATATGGTGATAACATAATTTATGTCTATGCAAGAAGTGAAGATGGTAACAAATCAACACATTATAAATTCACAGTTCATAGAATACATGATTTATCTGATATTACTGTTCCAGGTGATGCAACAGGACCTGCAATGCTTGATGGTAGTCCAAATCACATTTCAGTACAACCTGGTGGAACATTTGATTTACTTTCTGAAATAACTTATACTCCAGAAGATGCTGACTTTAAAGATTTATCATTTACATCAAATAACACAAGTTATGTTACTGTAGATGCAAATGGTATTATCACAGCAGCAGATATTCTAGATAAATCAACAACAATAACAGTAAGAAGTAATAAATATCCAAGTATTGTTAAAACTGTTAATGTAACAGTTGAGATAACATTAATTTCATCAGAAGTATATGAAATAGAAAGAGAAAAAGAAGGTTATGATCCATTTATTACAGAAATTGATATTAAGACAACACTTGATACATTCTTAAATAATTTGGATAATGACAGACGTTTCTTACATGTATATGACTCATCTGGTAACGAAATACTTGATTATACTAAATATGCTGGTACCGGTATGAAAGTTGCTCTTGAAAACAATGGACATACTTATGACACATTATATTTAGTAGTAAATGGTGATGCAAATGGTGATGGTTATGCAAACGTTCAAGATACAACATTAATTAATAACCATATTAATAAGAAATCAATATTAAAAAATATGAATTTCTTAGCAGCAGATGTTAACCACGATAGTTTCGTTAACGTTCAAGATTCTACATTAATAAATAATTATATCAACAAGAAGAGAGATTCTTTCCTTGGAATGTAATAAAAAAATTGCAGTCTTAAAAAACTGCAATTTTTTATTTAAAATAAATTATAAAAATTAAAATTTGTATAACAAAAATAAAATATCTGTAATTAATAATATTACAGATTTTTAATTTTAGTAATTTTTTTATGAATAAATAGTATGTTATATTGCTTTTGGAATACTTAAAAAAGTTGAGGTTGCCTTAGTTTAGGAAGATTTTCTGTATCAGGGGGTTTTACTATAACGGAGGTGATAATTATGAGTAAAAAAGACTTATTAATCTTTTCACTTCTTATAATCATAATATTACTTATTCTTAAGTAATAAAAAAACCTAACTTTGGTAAGTTAGGTGAAAACTATAGGTAACACTTAACTTCCGCTTTAAGTGTTCCTATTTTTATTTTATACCTTTTGAAATATTATGTCAATTAATATTGTTAAAACAGTTATAAGAAATTTATAAGTAGGAGTAAAAAAATATTTATGTAAAATTGTGTAAATTAAAATAAAAAAAGTAGAAAAATGTCAAAAAAATAGAAAAATGAGAGGAAAAAACTTGTTGTTTATATGTAAGATTGATATAATATATATTAGAATAGAGTAATAGTATTGGAGAGTATGATAAAATGAAACGTAGTAGACTTAGTATATTTATGTTTTTTATAGTGACTTTATTTTCTATAGTGTTTATGTCAAAAGATGTTAAGGCCTTAGAAGTAGTTGATAATGAATACCGCTTTGGATTTAAAGCATATGAATGTGGGGGAGATACTGCCGCATCTTTTACTGAATGTAAAAATCAGTATTATAATGGAACTCTTACCCAAATGAATGCTAACAATGGGCTAAGTGCAGGTACTAAGATAATGCTTGTCCTTGAATATACCCATGGATTTGAGGAAAATTACTTAGATGGAGCATCATCTTTCAATACTAACATTATGTATAACGCTGATTATGTTAAAGTAATTACAATTGGTTCTGGTAGAACTGCTGTAACTGGTGCATATGCTGCTGCTGATATTGCAAACCCAATCTTTGATTATGAAAATGGTTCTTATGGAATTTCTTCAGTATATGGAGCACCAGCAGATTTTTGGTCTTCTTCTATAACTAATGCAACAACAATTCATCAAGTTATTATAAATTATGCTCAAAAACAACCTGGAACTACATTTACATACGATAATGGAGCAATTGGATTCGTTTTCTTTGAAGTACTTGAAAATGCACCATCTGGACAATTTACTTTTGATCTTGATAGAACTGATGCCTCAGCTTCTTGGCTTTCTAATGAAGCAGGTGGAGCTATTCCATTTTCTTCAACACCAATCACTTTAAAAATGGCTGGAAGTAGTACATCAGATGATAATACATTAGCTACATTAACTGGTACTGGTGCTATTCCAGGCGAAAGCAATTTAAGTTATCCAATTTATAGTGATAGCACATATACTACTGAATTTGTTGGAGGTACTACTATAAAAGACTATTATGTAGTTGTTCCAAACAAAGTTACTTCATTTACTATTAATTCTACTTTAACTGAGGAACATGCTCAATTTGTTCCAGGAAATACTACTACTTATACTCAAACTGCTAATTTAAGTGTTGGCGGTGATAATACAATATCATTTGACGTATCTGCTCAAAACTTACAAAGAGTTACTTATAACGTTCATATTTATCGTTTAAGTAAAGATGCTACTTTAAAAACTCTTACTCTAAAAAATTCTAATATTAATATTTCATTTAATTCAAATACATTCAGCTATTCTCCAAACGTATTATTCGGTGTTAAGAAAACTAATTTAGATGCTACAACCACTCATGCTAATGCAACTATAGGAAGTGGCGTATTAGGAGCATGGAATTTAGATAATTATGGTAATACTCCAAATACAAGAACCATTACAGTAAGCGCCGAAGATTGTAATTCAGCTTATTCTGATGTACCTGGTAATACATGTCATACACAAGATTATACAGTAACAGTAAATCGTGGTAATCCATCTACTAGTGTTGAATTATCTGATTTACATGTAAGTCAAAGAATATATAATAAAACAACAATACCTGCTGGAACAGTAACAGGATTTACAAGTGCAACAACAGCTAGAGAATTTAATTTAGGAATTGTTGATTATGAAACAAGTCAATTAACATTTAGTGCAACTGCTAAAGCTGATGCTAATGGAGTAATTCCTACAGTAACAGATGGTACTGGTACTAAAAACTTACAAGTAGGGGATAACTCATTTCCAATATCTGTTAAAGCAGAAGATGGACATATTGAAAATTATGTTATTAAAGTATATAGAAAAAGTAATAATACTAACTTAGGAACTTTAGAAATTACATCAAATCCAAGTGGAAATTTGGCTCCAGCATTTGATGATCATAGCTATGGTGGACCATATGTTTATAATTATCCATCAGATGTAACTTCTGTAATTATTAATGCTACAGTAGAAGATACTGGAAAAGCAGAAATATCTGGTAACTTAGGTGTTTATTCAAACTTTAATCAAAATGCTACAATTATAGTTACTAGTGAAAATGGTGATACAAAAACATTTACAATTCAATTCGAAAAGATTTTATCAACAGATAACTTACTATCTGATTTGACCGCAACTAATGTTGTGTTATCTCCAAATCCATTTGATTCTGAAACACCAACATATACAGGAACAGTGGATGGTACTGTAACTTCAACAACAATTTCTGCATCACTACATGATCCAAAAGCTATTTTTGTTGAAGGATATGGACCTAGATCAGTTGATTTAGGTTATGGTGAAAATACAATTTATGTAAGAGTTCAATCTGAATATGGACAAGTAAATGGTGGAGGAGTTAATTCTTATAACGTTGTTATTACAAGAAGTAAGAAGAGTATTAAAGTACTTGATAGTGTAACAGTAACAGCTGAAGTAAATGGTGTTGAACAAGATTTTGTTGCAACATATAATTCATCTACTCAAACTTACTCAATACCAGCTTTACCATATGGAACAACAAGCGCAAAAATATCTGCAGTTGTACCAGAAGGAAGTTTAGCTACTTATACAGTATTTAATCAAGATAATGGAGCTACTGTAGATGGCGTAATTGATCTTGCAACTGGTGATAATAATGCTAAGATAAGAGTTAAAGCTCATGATGATTCAACAGCTGATTATAATGTATCAATACCAAGAACTAAAAATAATGTAAGTTCAATTTCTGGAGTAACAGTATTTGGTAATGCTGCAACATGTAATGGTAATAAATGTTCAATTACAGTTGCTAATAGTCATTCAACACTTGCACCTAGTGATGTAGTAGTTTCTCTTACTGATACTGCTGCAACAATCAATAAGCCAACTAATACTATGACATTATCAACATCAACACCTTCAACATTTATCTTTACAGTAACAGCTGAAAATCAAACAGATTCTACTGAATATGAATTAACAATTACAAGAGAAAAATCTACTGATAATACTTTAGCTAGTGTTACAGTATTAACAAATGAATCTAAAACATATAATTGTACGACTTTTGTAAATTATGCATGTACTATTTCAGTACCAGCAACTACAACAAGTTATACACTTGATGCAACACCTTCTGTTACAACTTCTGAAGTTGATGGAACTGGAACATTTACAATGGGTGGTGCTGAAGGATCACTTCAAACAAAAACAATTACAGTAACAAGTGAAAGTAATGTTAGTCAAACATATCAAATAACTATTGAAAGAAGCAAATCTACAAATGCAAACCTTTCTTCAATCACAATAGATGGTAATGTAATATCAGGTTTTGATGGTGTTAATAAACAAATATATAATGTAACAGTACCTGGTACAACATCAGCTATTAATTTAAATGCTACAGTAGAAGATACTGGAAAGGCATCAATTGAAGATTCAGCTAATGTTTTAGGTAGAAAAAATCTTGAATATGGTGATAATACTTATACAATTAAAGTTATTGCTGAAGCAGGAGGAAATGCTGTTAAGACTTATACATTAACCATAACAAGAAGCAACAATATTGATGCAACACTTTCAATGATTAGTGTAGGTGGCGTTGAATTACCTGGCTTTGATAGTGATACAACTTCATATAATTATAATGATCAACAATATACAAATTTAGGAAATAGTAATCCATTAGTAGTACCATATACAACAACATCAATTAGTATTATTGGTACTCCTAATGATACTGAATATGGTACAGTTAAATATAATGGTGGAACTGATACTACAATACCACTTACAACTGGTATAAATACAATTGTTGTACAAGGTATTGCACATAATACAAATATTACGAAAGATTATACTATTAAAGTATATAGAAATTTAAATGATAATAATTCTGTTTCAAAAATTATGGTTGCTGGTGTTGAAGCAATTCTAAATGAGGAAACTGGAAGATATAGTGTTACAGTTCCAAATAGTGTAACTAGTGTTAGTAGTAGTAATGTAACTGTTACATTACCAGCTAAGCAATTAGAAACAGATCCAGATGCTGATGTAACAATTCCAACTCAAAACTTAGTTACGACAGCAGTAAATCAATATCAAATTATTGTAGTATCTGAATCAGGTAATTCAAGAACTTATAATGTTGATATTACTCGTACAAAATCAAATGTAAATATACTTAATACATTAACAGTAACAGATGGTGCATTTAATCCATCATTTAATTCAAATGTAAATGAATATACAATTACACTTCCAAGTACAGCAACAGAATTTACAATTAATTATACTAAAGCAGATCCTACTGAACGTGTAGAAAATGCAGGACGTTATACACTTTCTGCAAGTACTATGGATGTAGATGTTGATGTATATGCTGAAGATAATACAAAAAATACATATACACTTCATATTGTAAGATCAACTTCAGCTGTTTCAACATTAAGTAGTATTACAGTTAATGCAGGTGAAGAATACTTTACTTTAAATCCAGTATTTACACCAGATCATACTTCTTATGAAGTAGAAGTACCTGGTACAGTAACACAAGTTAATTTAAGCGCTGTAGTTACTGATAATAGAGCTTCAATTAGAACTGGTGATTTAGGAGTTAAAAATGTAAGTTTAGGTAATAATCCATTTACAATTAGAGTAAATGGTGAAGCTGAAAGTAGCTTTACTGATTATTCAATTAATGTTAAAGTATTACCAAAATCAATTAATACACTTAATTCAATTACAGTAACACTTGAAAATGGTACAGAACTTGCTTTAAGTCCAGAATTTGATAGTTTAGTATCTAATTATGTAGTAACTGATCAACCTTATTCTGTAACAAAAGTAATTGTTGCAGCTGAAAAAACAGATACTGATTCCACTATAGTATCAGGATTAGGAGAAACAACACTTGAAACTGGATTAAATACAATTGAAATAGTTGTTAAAGCTCAAGATGAATCAGAAAATAAATATTATGTTCGCGTAAGACGTGCTCAAAATAATGATGCAACACTTCGTACATTAAATGTTAGTGGTGCTACATTATCACCAAGTTTTTCACCAAGTACTGAATCATATAGTGTAATACTTGATAGTGACGTAACAACACTTTCTCCATCAGATGTAACTGCAATTGCAACTGACAATCGTGCATCTGTAAATAAAGATCCAGCAATCGCAATTACAAAAGAATTTGCAGCTTATAACATCTTAGTAACTGCTGAAAATGGAGATACAAAAACATATACAATAAATGCTAAGAGAAGTGAAAGTAACGATGCTAAATTAAAGAGTGTAGAACTTGCAAATGCTTCAATTAGTCCAACATTTGCACCAAATGTTGATGAATATACTTTAACTATTCCTTCAACTGCTACAGAATTTACAATTACTGGTACAGCAAATAATGCTAATGCAACTGTAGTTGGCAATAATACTTATCCAAAAACACAAGATAAAGTAGTATTAAAAGTAATTGCCGAAGATAAAACAGAAAAAGAATATACATTCAATGTTATTACTGCTGAATCACTTGATGCAACACTTAATTCACTTGAAGTATTGGGTTATACATTAAGCCCAGAATTTGTTAAAACAACAGTTGTTTATAATATAGGCGAAGTTCCATTTGGAACAACAAGTTTAAGCGTTAATGCAACAGCAACTAATCCAAATGCAACAATTAATTATTATGTAGATGGCACTTTACAATCTGGTAAGGTTGTAACAATACCTCAAACATTAGGTAATAAGAGTATTACAGTAGAAGTTATTCCTGCAACAGGAGTAGCTAGTCAAGCAAGAAGTTATTCAATTGGTTATACACTTGTTTCTTCTTCAAATAATTACTTAGCTACACTTATTCCTTCAACTGGAACATTGTCACCAATATTCCAAAAAGGACAAACTTCTTATACAATGACAGTTCCATATGATACTGATACAATATCTTTCCAATTAACAACTGAAGAAGGAACTGCTTCTGTATCAAATGATGGTACAAATTATACATTTACAAGTATTGAACCTGCAGTTTATAATTATAATTTAAAAGTTGGCTCTAATCCTGTAACATTTACAGTAAAAGCTGCTGATGGCAAATTAAAAAATTATAATGTAGCAATCACAAGAACAAATAGAACACCATCATCAGATGCTAAATTATCAGATTTACAAGTAGTTGGATATACTTTATCTCCAACATTTGATAAAGATGAAGAAACATATTCAATTGGAGCTATTCCATATAGTTTAAATACATTAAATATTAAAGCAATTGGTAATATTGCTGGACAAACAATTACATATACCTTAAATGGTGGAGATGTATATGTTGAAGATCCAGCCGATGCAACAATTAATGTTGCAGGTACAACAGGTTCTAATTTAATTAATGTCCATGTTGTAGCTGAAAATGGAATTGCTACTAAAAACTATCAAATCTCATATACTAAGACACCATCAGATAATACATATTTAGCTAGTATGGTTGATAGTATGCATAAAATAACAACATTTAATAAAAATACTCAAGAATATACTATTGATGTAGATGCTACAGTTAAAAACTTAACACTTACTTTATCAACTGAAGAAGAACATGCTACTATTGGTATTAATAATAGTACTAGAACACATCAATGGGCATATGAAGTAACTAATTTAAAAGGTGGAATTAATAAAGTTACAATATTTATAACTGCTGAAAGTGGTGCAACTAGAACATATACATTAACAATTAATAAAGCTGGAGCAGCAGAACTTATTACTTCATTTAGATTTGGTCATGTAATCGAAGATGGTATGATTAAATCAGCTAGATTAAAAGAATCATTATTAGATTTGAAAAATGAATTAGATAATGATAATGATAAATTACAAAACTGGGATGCAGATGAAACTTCTGAATATACAGATACATCTCTTTCAGTAGCTACTGGTCAAATTGTAAAACTTGTTGATTTAACAACAGGTAATGAATTAGATCGTAAACTTATTGTCGTAGTAGGTGATACTTCTGGTGACGGAGAAGTTGACTTATTCGATGCCGTTAAAGTATTGAATCACGTTTTAGGATATTCATATCTAGAAGGTCCTTATGAAGCAGCTGGATATGTAAATGATGACAGTGACATAGACTTATATGATGCTGTTAAGATATTGAATCACGTTCTTGGTAGAGAACTAATCGCATATTAGGAGGAAGTTATGAAAAGGATAAAAAGTTTTAATTTATTATTAATTGCCACAATATTTTTATCAATATTTGGCTTCATGAAACCCGCTGCAGCTGCTGGTAGTGTATCTGTTGGATTTAGTAGCGATTCAACAGTTGCACTAGGTGATGAAATTACTGTCACATTATATGTGGATGATATTAGTGGAACAAATGGGGGAGTAGAATCTTTAGAAGCAAATTTAAGCTTCGATAGTACTTATCTAGAATATGTGTCTGGAACAGGTACTACTTCTCCATACCGCTTTCAAATAAATCCAAGCAATAGTTATAAAATTGCTGGTCTTGATACTTATTTGGATAGTGGTATTACTGATGTAACTACAGTGTTTACTTTTGTATTTAAAGCAGTATCTGTTGGTAATACACAGGTATCATTATCAAATTTAAAAGTAACTGATGCATCTAGTAGATTAACTACTAATTTTTCGCCACAATCAATTACTATAACAGGTAGTTCTCCTTCACCACAAACAGGTGATGCAACTTTAAAAAACTTAGAAGTAAGTGGTTATACACTTAGTCCATCTTTTGATAAAGATGTAACAAGTTATACAGTTACAGTTCCAAGTAATGAAACAAGTGTTACTGTAATTGGCGCTGTAAATGATTCTGATGCAACAGTAACAGGTCTTGGTAATGTTACACTAAGTGGTGATTCAACAACAAGAACTATTAAAGTAACAGCATCAGATGGTACAGAAAAAGAATATACAGTAACAATTGTTAAGAATGCAAGTCCATCTCCTAGTGATGATGATGATACACCAGCTCCAGGACCAGGTGGAGATGATGACGATACTCCAACACCAGGACCAGGACTTGATGATGATGATACAACAAAATCAAGTGATGCTGATTTATTGTCATTAGGCGTAAGTGGTTATACACTTAGTCCATCTTTTGATAAAGATGTAACAAGTTATACTGTTACAATTCCAAAAGAAGCAGCTAAAGTAACTGTTACTGGTTCATCAAGTAGTAGTAAAGCAACTATAGATGGTTTAGGTGATATTACTATTGATGCTGATGCAGAATCTGCTGTAGCAACCGTAAGTGTAACAGCAGAAGATGGAACTATTAAAAAATATGTAATTAATATTGTTAAAAATAATGAAGATGATTCTTTAAAGGATAAAGATGCCACTTTAAAAGAATTGGATGTTGAAGGATATACTTTATCACCAAAATTTGATAAAGATACAAATTCGTATTCTATGAAAGTAGCTAATAACATTACTAGTTTAGATGTAACTGCAATCCCAACAAGTGATAAAGCAGCAGTTACAATAACTGGTAATAAAAACTGGAAAGAAGGAGTAAATACTATTACAGTTAAAGTAACAGCAGAAGATGGTACAGTTAATACTTATCATGTTAATGTTACTCGTGAAAGCAGTAATACAAGTACTCCATCATCAGGTACAACAAAATCTTCAGATAATACTTTAAAATCATTAATAATTAATTCTTCTCATGAAATTAGTCCAACATTTAATAAAAATATTTCATCATATAATGTTACAGTTCCTTATTCAGTAGATAAACTAGATTTATCTTATGTAACAAATAATTCAAAGGCAGTTGTAACAATAACTGGTAATAGAAATTTCAAAGTAGGAGAAGTTAATGTTGTTGAAATAGATATTACTGCAGAAGATGGTAGTGTTAGAACTTATATTTTAAATGTTACACGTTCTACTAAAGAAAGTGATAATGACTTAAAAGAAATAACTATTAAAGATACAAAATTATCTCCATCATTTGATCCAAATGTTTTAGAATATACTGTTGAAGTACCAAGTAATGCTGATAAACTAGATATTAGTACATTAGCTATTTCTAAAGACAGTAAAGTAGAAATAATTGGTAATGATAATTTAAAAGAAGGAAATAATACAATATTAATTAAAGTAACTGATAAAAATGGCTTTACAAAGTATTATACAATTAATGCAGTAAAATCATCAGAAAATGGAACAATATTAGGTTTTAAACCTCTTAATTTTATCTTATTTATAGGATTGTTATTATTACTATTCTTAATATTCTTCTTCTTAATCTTCTTGATGTTAAGAAGAGACAAAAAGGAAAATGCTGATAGCAGAACAGATATTAGGAATGAAAAATCAACACCAATTATTGAAGTAAAACCAGAATTTAACTTTGGCTCAAAAAATAATTCAGATGATGATGTTGTATATGGTAATATGAATCAAGGTAGTCATGTTTCAGGAGAAATATCAGCTCCAGAAAAACATGTTCCAGAAGCATTAGAAGCAAAATATGAAGAAATAGAAGACCAAGTTCCATATGATCCATATGATGAAATTGTTACTAAAAAAGAATTAATAGATGCCATTCATGAAGCATCTGAAAAGAAAGATACTACTAAATTACAAATGCTACTTGAACAAGAAGAACTTAATCAAAGAAAAAAAGAACTAAAAGCAAAAGAAGAGAATACAAGCAGTGAACATTCTGAAAAAAGAAGTAGATCAGATAATGAATGGAGGTAAAAAAGGTGAAAAATAGAAGATTAATATATATTTATTTAATATTTTTCTCCCTTTTTTTGTTTCCTTCAATAGTTTCTGCTGGAAGTGCATATGTTGGTTTTAGTGGTAATGATAGTGTTTATAATGGTAATGAAATTACTGTATATATGTATGTATCCAACATTAGTGGGGCATCAGGTGGTGTTGAATCACTTGAAGGTAATTTAGTTTTTGATAGTTCATATTTAGAATATTTGGAAGGTAGTGGAACATCAAGTCCATATCGTTTTCAAATAAATCCTAATCAAGGATATAAGATTGCAGGACTAGATACTTCACTTGATAGTGGTATAACATCAACTACTACAATATTTACATTTAGATTTAGAGCCAAACAAACAGGTTCTACTAGAATTTCACTATCAAATCTTAAATTAACTGATTCATCAAATAGACTTGATGCTAGTGCTGGTTCGCAAACAATTAGTATTGTTGATCCACCAAGTGGTAATAATAATTTAAGTAGTTTATCTACTAATTTAGGTGGATTTAGTTTTAATGGCGGTACTAGTTATGAAATGACTGTTGAACATGATGTTACTAGTATTAATGTTAGTGCTACACCAGAAGATGGTAAAGCATCAGTTAGTGGTACAGGTACTAGAGATCTATACTATGGACGAAATGTTATTAATATTACAGTAACAGCCGAAAATGGTAGTCAAAAAACATATACTGTTAATGTAAATAGAAAAGATAATAGAAGTACAAATAATTATTTAGCTAATCTAAGAGTAAATGGTGGTGAATTATCACCAGGGTTTGATAGAAATATTACTGAGTATTCAGTATCAGTACCTTTTGAAATTAGTAGTTTAAATGTTAATGCATCTGTTGAGGATGGTACTGCTAGTGTATCAGTTTATAATACTAATTTAATTAGTGAAGAAACTGTGGATGTATCAGTAACAGTAACAGCAGAAAATGGTAGTACTAGAACCTATATTTTACATACATTACGTGGAAAAGATCCTAATAAGATATTATCAACAAATAATTATTTAGCTACTTTAACTATTTCTGATGGTTTATTAAGTCCAGGTTTTTCTAAAGAACAAGAACAATATATTGTATATTTACCATATGAAGTAGGAAATATTAATATTGACTATAGTGTTGAAGATACAAGATATGCAACTGTTGTAAAAGAAGGGCCAGAAACATTAAGCGTTGGTAATAATATTTATAAATTTACTGTAAAAGCTGAAGATGAATCTGAAAGAGTATATACCATAACAGTTTATAGAGGTAAAAGTTTACTTGAAAATGATTTAAGTACTAATACTTACTTGAAAGAAATAACAATTAAAGGTGGTAATTTAAATCAATTTTTTGATAAAAATGTCCACTACTATATATATTCAGGTGGAACAGTAGAATTTAAACCAGAGGATGAAAAAAGCAAAACTAAAGTAATAGATAATAATGGCATTATTACTATATTAGTAGAGGCTGAATCTGGTGATGTAAATACTTATACATTAGTTCCTGCTGAACATAAGCCATTTAATCCAATTTTGTTATTATTTATAATAATTCCATTAATATTTGGTTTTGCACTTGGATTTATTTTAAGTAAGAAAAAGAAAAAAGAAAAAGTAGAAAATAATGTAACAAAAGCTTAGTAATAAGCTTTTTTTTAATATAAATTTTTGATATACTATTTGAAGAAGGAAGTAATATTATGGATAATAATTTAAAAAGAAGTATTATACTTGAACATTATCAACATCCTAAACATAAAGGATTAATTGAAGATAATACATATATGAAAGCTAATATGAATAATGAAAGTTGTATTGATGAAATAAATTTAATGCTTAAAATAGAAAATGATAAAGTAGTAGATGCGAAATTTGATGGAGAAGCATGTGCAATATGTACTAGTAGTGCATCAATAATGACTGATATGTTAATTGGTAAAAATATAAATGAAGTAGAAGAATTACTTACAAATTTTTCAAATATGATAGATGAAAAAGATTATGATGCTGAAAAACTTAATGAAGCAATAGTTTATGATGAAATTGCTAAACAACCTAATCGTAAAAAATGTGCACTTCTTCCATGGGGCGCAACTGAAAAAATATTAAAAGAATTAAAAAAATAAAAGCTATATATAGTTTTTATTTTTATTTTTTAGTATAATAACTATTGGTGATGAAAATGATTAGTTTGGATAAAGGTTTAAATATAACTAAAATTAAAAAAATTTCAAAATTAAAACAAGAACCAAAATGGATGCTTGATTTTCGTCTTAAATCATATAATCATTTTATTAATACACCAAATCCACATTTTGGACCAGAATTAAAAATAGATTTTAATGATATAAATTATTATAAAAGTATTTCTGATGAAGTATTTAATAAATGGGATGATGTTCCAGAAAATGAAAGAGAAACATTTAATAAATTAGGTTTGATAGAAGCCGAAGAAAAATATTTAGATGGTATTGGTGCTCAATGTGATAGTGGAGCTATATATCATAATATGATTAAAGAACTTGAAGATAAAAATGTAATATTTTGCGATACTGATACAGGACTTAAAAAATATCCAGAATTATTTAAAGAGTATTTTAATCACCTAGTAAAATATAATGAAAATAAATATACAGCATTAAATGGAGCAGTATGGAGTGGAGGAACATTTATATATATTCCTAAAAACACTAAACTCGATAGACCACTTCAAAGTTATTTTAGAATTAATACTAAAAATATGGGTCAATTTGAGCGTACTTTAATAATAGTTGATGAAGGTAGTGAACTTCATTATATGGAATGTTGTACAGCTCCTACATATACATCCGATCTACTCCATGCAGCTGTTGTTGAAATATATGTAAAAAAGAATGCGAAATGTCGATATACAACTATTCAAAATTGGTCTAATGATGTTTATAATTTAGTAACTAAACGTGCCATTGTTGAAGAAGGTGGTACTATGGAATGGATTGATGGAAACATTGGTTCAAAAATCAACATGAAATATCCATCATGTATTTTAAATGGTCCATATGCTCATGGAACATGTATATCTGTTGCAGTAGCAACTACTGGTCAAATTCAAGATGCAGGAGCTAAAATGATTCATTTAGCTCCACATACTACTAGTGAAATTATAAGTAAATCAATTGCTTCAAATGGTGGTAATGCAACATATCGTGGAACAGTTAGAATAGCTAAAAATGCAGAAAAATCTAAAAGCTATGTTAAATGTGATACTATTATTTTAGATGAAGAATCAAAAAGTGATACTATACCTAAAAATGTAGTTGAAAATAGTGATTCATTTTTAGAACATGAAGCTACAGTTTCAAGAATTAGTAAAGAAAAATTATTTTATTTAATGTCTAGAGGTATTAATGAAGAAAAGGCTAAAGAATTATTAGTCATGGGATTTATTGATAAATTTAGAGAAGAACTTCCACCAACATATGCAGTTGAACTAAATGCACTATTAAAAAATTATTTTTAGTATAATTTTGTTTATTTGTAAAAAATATAAATAATAAAATTAAAAATTTGTAATACAGAAATTAATTTTCTGTATTTTTTTATTAACAAAAATAACAAAACACCAATTTGTAATACCTTAAAAAATAATATATAGTGCTACTTGAAAGGAGGAAAAAATATGCTTAATCAGACTGTATTAGTTGGAAGACTTGTTCGTGATCCTGAACTTCGTGAAACAGAATCTGGTAATAAAGTTACAAATATTACTCTTGCTGTTCCAAGAAGTTATAAAAATATGAATGGTGAATATGATACAGATTTCATTTCATGCGTTTTATGGAAAGGAGTAGCTGAAAATACTGCTGCATATGTTAAACGTGGTGATTTAGTAGGAATTAAAGGTCATATTCAAACACGTAATATTGAAACTGAAGATGAAAACTTTAAACAGGTTACAGAAGTAGTAGCTGAGAAAGTTACATTTCTTTCAAGCAAAAGACAAGAAGAAGAGTAATCTTCTTTTTCTTTAGGAGGTTTTATGAATTATTATAATGAAATAAAAAATAAGTTAATTGATAATGAAATATATAAAAAAGTAAAAGATTATTCAAAAGAAAGGAATAGAGTTAAAACATATTTTGAAATTGGCAAACTACTTAGTGAAGCTGGAAACAAATATGGTGAATCTATTATAGAAAAGTATTCAGAAAAATTAGTATTGGAGGTGGGCAAAAAATATAATTCAAGAACATTAAGAAGTATGAGACAATTATATGTTGTTTTTAAGGATGACTTTTGGAAACCACTGGTTTCCAAATTATCTTGGACAAACTTATTAGCTATAATGCCCATTAAAGAAAAAAGTAAAATGTATTATTATGCCAATCAATGTATAATATATAATTTAAGTAAAAGACAGTTGCAACAAAAAATTAAATTTAAAGAATATGAGCGATTAGATGAAGAAACAATAAGCAAACTAATCAATCAAGAGAAAACTATAGTATCAGATTTTATAAAAAATCCAATCGTAATTAAAAATAGTTATAATTATACTGAAATATCAGAAAAAATATTAAAACAATTAATAATAGAAGATATGGATAGTTTTTTAATAGAACTTGGTGATGGATTTTGTTATATAAAAAATGAATACAAAATTAAACTTGGTGATAGATATAATTATATAGATTTACTTTTGTATAATATTAAATATAAGTGCTATGTAGTAGTGGAACTTAAAGTGACAGAACTAAAGAAGGAGTATACAGGACAGATAATGACTTATATGAATTATATAGATAAAAATATAAAAACTATAGATGAAGATAAAACTATAGGAATAATTATATGCAAAAAAGATAACAAATTTGTTATAGAATACTGTAGTGATGATAAAATATTTAGAACAACTTATATATTAATTTAAGTTAATATGTTATAATTAAATTGGTGATACAATGGGCATTAAAAATATAGAAGAACAAAAAGAAATATTTAAAAAATATACAGATAAATATATAGAAAATGCAGATGAAAAAACTAAAGATGGTTATATAGATAAACAAAATCATTCAATATTTGTTTTAGATGAAGCAATGCTTACAGATGCAATATTTACTGAGTATAACCTTTCATTTAAAAATCTTTTAGCACTTGAAAGTTTATTTCATGATATTGGAAGATTTGAACAATTAAAAAGAACTGGTACCTTTAGAGATAATGAACTTAAGTCTTTTTATCCTAATATGGAAGATCATGGTGATTTAGGTTCTGTTATTATTAGTGAACATAAATTATTAGAAAAATTAATACCAGATACACGTCTTTATGATGAAGAAGTACAAAAAGTAATTAAATTACATTCTAAAGTTAATCCTGATTTATTAGAAGGTATAATGCGTGAATATATATTAGCATTTAAAAATTATGATTTAAGTGAATTATTCTTATCTAATAAATCTTCTAAAGAAAGAGAAGTTTTAACTAAAGTAAATACTTCTATTATTCAAGATGTTGATAGACTTGATATTTTTAGAAAAATAGTAAAAGGTATATGGACACCAATGGCAACTGAAGATAAAATTGATCCTGAATTATTTGAACTTTTTAAGCAAGGAAAAATGCCTAGCATTAATGAAATAAAAGCATCTGGAAAATGGAATGCTAATGTAGGACATTTGATAAGATTAAGTTTTATTAATCAAATGAATTTAGTACCAGTACTTATAAAAATAAGAAATGAAAATTTAATTGATCAAGTATATAATGCAACAGGTAATCATATTGTTGAACCAGCATATGAATTAGCTAAAGAACAATTAAATAAAAAAATTGAAAATACCGATGATGGTATTATTGTAAAAAAAATAAAATAGGTGTGATTATGGAAATAGTTGATGTAAAAAATAATTTAAACTACTTAGAAGAGTATTGTAAATTATGTAGTTTAGAATGGGGTAATCCTAAAACAGAAGAAGAAATGGTAATTTATATTAATAATAAAATAAATAAAATACTAAATGGCGATAAAGTATTAAGTATATTAGGATTAGTTAATAATTCTGAATTAATTGGATTTATTTCATTATTTAAATATGATGGTGAAGAAAGAAAAGACTTAACACCTTGGTATGCAACTATGTATGTAAAAGAAGAATATCGTAATTTAGGTTATTCTAAAATACTTAATAATGCATTAATAGAGAAAGCTAAAGAACTTGGTTATAATAAATTATATTTAAAATCATATTTAAATAATTATTATGAAAAATTTGGAGCTAAATATATAGAAACACTTAATAATGGTGAGAAATTATTTTATATTGATTTATAGGAGGTTATACAATGTTTAATAATGAGTTAGATGCTTTAAATTATTTAAAATCACTTGATACAATAATTATACCAATAGATTATACTTATTTTCATCATAATACTAGTTATGTACCTATAAATGAAAAAACAAGTTATAATAGAAAATCTTGGAATGAAATACCAATTAATGGATTTGTGATAAAATCAGAAATGTCATTTGAAGAGCGTGATCAAAGAATTAAAGAAGCTCTTGATTATGGAAGTGTTAATTATGCTTCTACAGTGTATGCGATGCCAAAAGGTGCTATGCCATTTTCTATTAGAGTAATTATTCCTAAACTTGATAATAAACTTGGATTATCAGATGAATATCAAAAACAACTTTTAAGAGAATATCGCGGATTAGGGGATATGCGCCATTCTAAACTAGGTAATGGTGAAAAAATTTATATGTTTGCTTGTAGCAGAAAAGATGAAGTAAGTGGTAAAAATATTGATATTTTATATGGAGTTAGATCTCAAGATATTATAATGTATGCAAGTAAGGTATATGAAGAACTTAGCAAGAATTTAAATTATCCAGAACCAATTATGCCAAAAGCATATAAAGTTTCTGGTCAATCTTATTATGAAAAAGATACTGATTATGAATTTAATCATCATACATATTCACTTCCAAAAGATATGAATTTTAATAGATATTTAAATACATCTATAGTTGGTTCTAATATGTATATGTTTTCAGATTTTGATCAAGAATATTATGAATCTCAAAGGAAAAAGTAATAACTCTTTTTTCTTTGATTTTAGTATGATATTATAGTATATAGGTGATATTATGAATAATAATGATAAGAGTTTAGAAGAATTACTTGAAGATTTAACTAAAAATATGAACTCAGTAAATAAAAATATAGATTTAGATAAAGATGATGAACTTAATGATTTATTTAAAAAACTAGATTTATTTATGGAACAAAAAGATGAAACTTCATTTGAAGAATATGTTGGTAATACTAGAATGTATATAGCAGCTAATTTTATGAATACTACTATAAAAGAAGTATCAGAAAATAGTAGAATGATTGGAGATATTTTATATTATAAAAGTTCTAAAACAGGTGATGCTTTAATTATAGAAGATGAAGAAAACTTTTTATTTGCTGATGCTGATACTCCTTGGATAGATCATTTAGAAGCATATGAAAGAGGAGAAAGAACTCCTATTGAATTCTTTTTTGAAAGTGGAAAGTGATTTTTATGGCATCTTCAATGATACATATTGCTGTTGCGAGTGAAATAAATAAAATTATAAAAAGAAAAAGTAGAGATTTGTTTATTGGAACAATTGCCCCAGATATTTCTAAGTTAGTTGGTGAAACCAAGAAAAAAAGTCATTTTTTAGATAATGATAATGATATTCCAAGATTAGATTGGTTTTTAGTTAAATATAAAAATAATTTAGATGATGATTTTGTTTTAGGTTATTATATACATTTATATACTGATTATTTATGGTTTAAATATTTTATGCCAGAAATTATTAATAATAATTTAATTACTAAATTAGATGGTACTATAGTTGAATGTAGTGGTAATATGTTATGTAAATATATATATAATGATTATACTAATTTAAATACTCATCTAATTGAAGAATACAATCTTGATTTAGAAATATTTTATGAACAAATACCAGAATTTAAAAATATAATTACAGAAATACCAATGGATAAAATTAAATTAATTGTTGATAAAGCAGGAATTATTATTAAAAATTCAAAACAAGATAAAGAATTTATATTTAATATAGAACAAGTAAATATATTTATTAAAACAAGTGTAGAATTAATACTTTCTAATTTAAAAGAATTAAAATTGTACTAAGTGCAATTTTTTTTGTAAAGTGTAGTGTAAACAATATTTATAATAAATAATAATATTGCTATAATAAAATTGGTGATAATATGACAATAATAGAAATTATTGAAAAGAAAAAACATAATAAAGAATTAACAAGAGAAGAAATTGAATTTTTTATTTCTGGATATTTAGATGGAACAATTAAAGATTATCAGGCAAGTGCTTTATTAATGGCTATTTGGTTTAATGGTATGATTGATAATGAAACATTTGATTTAACAGAAATAATGTTAAATAGTGGCAGTAAAATAGATTTAAGTAAAATAAAAGGAATTAAAGTAGATAAGCATTCTACTGGTGGTGTTGGGGATAAAACAACATTAATACTTGCACCACTAGTTGCATCCACTGGTGTTAATATGGCTAAGATGAGTGGTAGAGGACTTGGTCATACTGGTGGTACAATTGATAAATTAGAAGCTATTGAAGGTTTTAATACATCTTTAACAGAAGAAGAATTCATTTCTAATGTTAATAAAATAGGAGTTGCTTTAACAGGACAAACTGGTAATATTGCTCCAGCAGATAAAAAACTATATGCACTTCGTGATGTAACTGGTACAGTAGATTGTTTACCTTTAATCGCATCTAGTATTATGAGCAAAAAACTTGCTAGTGGTGCTGATAAAATTGTAATTGATTTAAAACTTGGAAATGGGGCACTTGTAAATACTATTGAAGATGCTGAAAGATTAGGTAATTTAATGGTTAAAATAGGAGCAAAATTTAGTAAAGAAGTAGTATGCTTTGTAACTAATATGAATGAGCCACTTGGAAGAAATATTGGTAATGGACTTGAAGTCATGGAAGCAATAGACGTATTAAAAAATGAAGGTCCAGATGATTTAAAAGAATTAATTATAAAACTTGGAACAGAACTTATCATGATGGGTAAAGGTCTTTCTAAGAAAGATGCAGAAAAAGAAATAAAAGATAATTTACAAAATGGTAAAGCATATAATAAATTTGAAGAATTTGTTAAAATACAAGGTGGTAATATAGATAAAATAGCTCTTGCACCTAAAATATTTTCAGTAAAAAGTAGTAGAGAAGGATTTATTACAGGAATTAATACTTTAAAACTTGGTGAACTTGCAAGACAAATAGGAGCAGGCCGTTATAGTAAAGAAGATATTATTGATTATGGTGTTGGTTTTGTTTTAAATAAAAAAGTAGGCGATTTTGTTTTAGAAAATGAAGAACTAGTAAAAGTATATTTAAATGAAAAAGATATAGCTATAGGTGATATTTTATCTTGTTTTGAAATAGGTCTTGATTTTAAAGAAAAAGAACCACTTATATATAAAATAATAAAATGATGTAAACTTTTGTCAAAAAATATAAATTTAGTTGAATATAAATATTTAGTATTGTACTATTAAAGAGTAGGGGTGATATGATGATATATCCATCAATTGATAAACTTTTAAACGTAGTTGGTTCTAAGTACCTTCTTGTTAATATTGTATCTAAAAGAGTAGATCAAATGCATAAGACAGGTCATTACCAAATGAGTGAAAAAGAATATGTATCAAAAAAAGATATTGGTAAATCTTTAGAAGAAATAGCTAAAGATATGATTCATTTAAAAAATAATTAAGTAAACCTTAATTATTTTTTATTATATATCAATACACGAACAAGTGTTTGCTATAATGCATTTGGAATACTTAATAAGTTGGGTGGATCCACATTCTTTAGTAGGAAGGTGGTGATAATATGAACAAGAAATATTTTTTGATCTTTTCTTTAGTAATAATAATCCTTCTTCTCATATTATTGCTTTTTATAGTATTAATATAGAAAAAGTCCACCTAACTATCAACGTAGTTTAGGTGGCATCCATTTTATGGCACACTCAACACTGCAATATTAAGTGTTCCCATTTTATTTTATGAAATTTCTTTCACTACATACATTTTAACACAAAATTTATTTATTTTCAATGTTTCTTTATATTATAAAATTTAATTTATGTGTTATAATATTTATTAGCACTAAGAGGTGATTATATGGATAAAATTATTGTAAGGGGAGCAAGAGAAAATAATCTTAAAAATATTGATATTGATCTTCCTAAAAATAAACTTATTGTTATGACAGGAGTAAGTGGTAGTGGTAAGAGTAGTTTAGCTTTTGATACTATTTATGCAGAAGGTCAAAGAAGATATGTAGAAAGTCTAAGCGCTTATGCTAGACAGTTTTTAGGTGGATCTGAAAAACCAAATGTTGATTCTATTGAAGGACTTTCTCCAGCTATTTCTATTGATCAAAAAACAACAAATAAAAATCCTCGTAGTACAGTTGGAACTGTTACAGAAATATATGATTATTTAAGATTATTATATGCTCGTATTGGTATTCCATATTGTCCAAATCATCATAAACCAATAACTAGTCAATCTGTAGAAGAAATGACTAATCAAATATTAAAACTTGATGTTAATACTAAAATAAGAGTTTTAGGACCAGTTGTTCATGGTGAAAAAGGGACACATAAAGATTTAATAAATGGTCTTATTAAAGATGGTTATGTAAGAGCTGTTATTGATGGCGAAGATTATGATTTGTCTGAAGAAATAAATTTAGAAAAAAATAAAAAACATAATATAGATGTTATTGTTGATAGATTAATTATTAAAGATGGTATTAGAAGTAGATTATATGAATCTATTGAAATAGCTACCAAATTAGGTAAAGGAAAAGTAGTAATTGATCCAGTAGGTGGGCAGCCAATTATTATGAGTGAAAAATATGCATGTCCAGATTGTGATTTTTCACTTCCAGAACTTGAACCTCGTATGTTTAGTTTTAATGCACCATATGGAGCATGTCCAGATTGTAAAGGACTTGGTATTAAACTTAAAATAGATGAAGATTTAGTTATACCTGACCGAGATAAAAGTATTAATGAAGGTGGAATAGTTTCTATTAATTTAGATGACCCAGGAAGTATTATTTCAACCCAAATAGGGACGCTAGCTAAATACTATGATATTGATCTTGATATGCCAATTAAAAAATTAAAAAGAGAAAAACTTGATATTATTTTATATGGTACTAACGAAGTAATTAATTATAAATATACATCTAAAAATGGTAATACAAGAAATACTAGTGATACTTATGAAGGTGTTATTAATAATCTTGAAAGACGTTATATGGAAACCAAAAGTACTTGGATAAGAGACTGGATAGAACAATATATGACAGAACTTGAGTGTGATACTTGTCATGGTTCAAGACTTGATGATTCTGTTTTAAGTGTTAAAATCGGTGGTAAAAATATATATGAAATGACACTTTTAAGTATTAAAGATTTACATGACTTTCTTACTAATTTGAAATTAAATAATGAACAAAAAGAAATAAGTAATTTAATATTAAAAGAAATTAATTCTAGATTAGAATTCTTAATAAATGTAGGTCTTTCTTATTTAACACTTGCTAGAAGTGCTGGAACACTTTCTGGTGGTGAAGCACAGCGTATTAGACTTGCTACACAAATTGGTTCAAGACTTACAGGAGTATTATATGTTCTTGATGAACCAAGTATTGGACTTCATCAAAGAGATAATGCAAGACTTATTAATTCACTACTTGAAATGCGTGATTTAGGTAATACTTTAATTGTTGTTGAACATGATACTGATACAATGCTTGCATGTGATTATTTAGTTGATATTGGACCAGGTGCTGGAGAGCATGGCGGAAGAGTTGTTGCTCAAGGTACTCCTGAAGAAGTAATGAAAAATGAGAATAGTTTAACAGGTAAATATTTAAGTGGTAAATTAAAAATAGATGTACCTAAAACAAGAAGAAAAGGTAATAAAAAGTTTATTGAAATTAAAGGTGCATCAGAAAATAATTTAAAAAATGTTGATGTTAAAATACCACTTGGCGAATTTGTTTGTGTAACAGGAGTAAGTGGTAGTGGAAAAAGTAGTTTAATTAATGAAATACTTTATAAAGCTGCTAGAAGTAGTGTTTATGGAACTAAAGAAAAACCAGGTAAACATAAATCAATTAAAGGATTAGAAAATATAGATAAAGTAGTAGATATTTCACAAACACCAATTGGTAGAACTCCAAGGTCTAATCCAGCAACTTATGTAGGAGTATTTGATGATATTAGAGATGTATTTACCGAAACTAAAGAAGCAAAACTTCGAGGTTATGATAAAGGTAGATTTTCATTTAATGTCAAAGGTGGTAGATGTGAAGCATGTTGGGGTGATGGTGTAAAAAGAATTGAAATGCACTTTCTTCCAGATGTTTATGTTCCTTGTGAAGTATGTGGTGGAACACGTTATAATAGTGAAACACTTGAAATTAAATATAAAGGCAAAAGTATTTATGATGTACTTGAAATGCGTGTTGAAGAAGCACTTGAATTTTTTGAAAATATACCTAAAATTAAAACTAAACTTCAAATGCTTTGTGATGTAGGACTTTCTTATGTTAAACTTGGTCAAAGCGCACCAACACTTTCAGGTGGAGAAGCAGGAAGAGTAAAACTTGCTAAAGAACTTCAAAAGAAACCAACTGGTAAGAGTTTATTCATTCTTGATGAACCAACTACTGGTCTTCATACTGATGATATAAAGAAATTACTTGTAATTTTGAATAGAATAGTGGATAATGGAGATACAGTTGTTGTTATTGAACACAATTTAGATGTTATTAAAGTAGCTGATCACATTATTGATTTAGGACCTGAAGGTGGAGATAATGGTGGAACTATAGTTGCAACAGGAACACCTGAAGAAATAGCTAAAGTCAAAGAAAGTTATACAGGGGAGTTTTTAAAGAAACTATTATAATATGGAAATAAGAAAAAAGAAAAATGAAGAAATAAAAGATTATGATATTATTTTAATTGATGATGATAAAAAGTTATTAATTTATTTTGCTGGCAATCAAGATTTATATATGGGAATATATAATGGTCAAAATATTGGGTTAAAAAATATAAGTATTGATTTTGATATAACAAAAGAGAATTATGAAATATATTGTATATTTGATAATCTATATAAAGAAATTATTGAAGGACATCCTTTTGGATTTTATAGTAATTATGATGTTGATTATAGAAATAGTGGATGTTATACTAATTTAGTAGATAAAGATAAAAACATTATATGGATTTCTGATGAAGGACCTGATGAAGAAGCAGATAAAATGATTATATCTAAGATAGATGATATGTATCGCTTAACTTTTATAAGAAATGAAATAGATAATGAATTTTACATGAAATGTCCAGATGGCATTTGTGTAAGATTTAGAAATAGTGGGTCAAGATATAAACCATTTAATGCAGCATTTATGGGAATGTATCAAAGATTTCAAAATATTGATGAGAATTATCATCAAATTCATATGGAAGAATTAATATATACAAAAAAGATGTAAAGGAGAATAAAAATGAAAGAAGTAAGAACAAGATTCGCACCTAGTCCAACGGGCTATATGCATATTGGAAATTTAAGAACAGCTATATTTGAATATTTAATATCTAAACATAATGGTGGAGATTTTATATTAAGAATTGAAGATACTGATCAAACTAGAAAAGTAGAAGGTGCTGTAGATTTTATTTATAACACTTGTAAACTTTGTGGTCTTAATTTTGATGAAGGTCCTAATAATCCAGGAGAAGTTGGACCATATTTTCAAAGTGAAAGACTAGAATTTTATAAAAAATATGCTTTAGAATTAGTAGAAAAAGGAAAAGCATATTATTGTTTCTGCAGTGAAGATAGACTTGAAAAATTAAGAGCTATTTCTGATAAAAGTAAAATACCATTTATGTATGATGGTCACTGTAAGCAATTAAAGAAAGAAGAAATAGAAGAAAATTTAAAAAATGGTGTTCCATATGTTATTAGACAAGCTATGCCTAAATATGGTAAAAGTACTTATGAAGATGCAGTATATGGTAAAATTGAAGTAGAAAACAGAATACTTGAAGATCAAATTTTAATTAAATCTGATGGATATCCTACTTATAATTTTGCTAACGTAATAGATGATCATTTAATGAAAATTACACATGTTGCACGTGGTAATGAATATTTAATGTCTACACCAAAATATAATTTACTTTATGAAGCATTTGGATGGGATAAACCAACATATTTCCATTTACCAATGGTACTTGGTGAAGATGGTCAAAAACTATCTAAACGTAATGGTGATGCATCATTTATGGATCTTTATAATGAAGGATATTTACCAGAAGCTATAGTTAATTATTTAGCTTTACTTGGTTGGTCATCAGAAGATAATAAAGAAATATTTACGCTTGATGAATTAGTAGAAAAATTTGATCCAAAAAGAATTAGTAAAGCACCAGCAACATATGATGTTAAAAAATTACAATGGGTAAATAGTCATTATATTAAAAATCTTACAGATGATGAACTTGTAGAACTTGCATTACCACATTTAAAAAATGCTTATGATTTAACAGATAAGACTGATGCATGGGTTCGTGAATTAATTCTTTTATATCGTGAACATATTTCTTATGGTAAACAAATTGCAGAAGTAACTTCTATGTTCTTTAATGATGAAATGGATTTATCTGATGAATGTAAAGAATTTATGACTGATGAGTCTATTCCAAATACAATTAAAGTATTTAAAGAAGAAATAGAAAGTATTAAAGAATGGACTGTTGATAATATAGCACTTGCTATTAATAACACAAAAGAAAAAGCTGGAGTAAAAGGCAAAATGCTTTATATGCCAATACGTATTAAAGTATCTGGTATTATGCATGGTCCAGAATTACCTAATACAATTCATTTAATTGGTAAAGATAAAGTACTTGATAGATTAAAATAGGATTTTCCTATTTTTTTCTTTAATTTAAAATAGTTATATGTTAAAATAGATAACTATGGAGTGATAATATGTCAAAAGATTTATTTAAAGAGATTAATGATATTAATAAATTAACTCAAAAAGGTAAAATTGAAGCAGCTTATAATAGAATTAAAAAATTATATGAATTAAATTCTGATAATAATTATGTTAAATTTGAATATGCAAAATTATTGCTAAAAAAAGGAATTAAAAATATTAAAGAAGTACGTAGTATATTTTTAAGTTTAATAAATACAGAATGTCATAATGATGTTTTATTTGAACTTTGTTGTTTAGAACTAAATTTTGGAAAAGCAAAAGATTCAAAAAAATATATAGATTTACTTATGAAGACAGAAAAAAAAGATTATGCAGTATTAGAACAAGGAAGATTATATGCTTATAATGATGATAATATGAAAGCTAGAGATACTTTTGATAGATTAACTATGACTGGTTCTGATGTTCATTTACGTATAATCGCAAGTATTGAAGTTGCTAGAACATATATATATGAAAATGATTATATTAAAGCTAAATGTATTTTAGATAATTTACTTGAGCAAGTTACAAGAGATGATAATAAATCTATACTTTTAGATCTTGGAAAAGTCGAAGCATTACTTGGTAATTATAATGAAGCTACAGAGTATTATAATATGTTAATAACAACATCTAATAAGTGTTATGCACTTTTAGCTCTCGGCGAAATGGCATTTGAACGTCGTCAATTTGAAGTTGCTAGATTTTATTTTGAGGAATTAAAAAATAATGTACTTGCATATGATCATCTTGGTAATATTGAAATGCAACTTGGTAATTTTGATAAAGCAGAATATTTATATGATAAAGAACTTGGAAAAAGAAATGGTAGATTATCAAAAATAGGAATTTTAAAACTAGCAATTGCTACTCATGATTATAATAAAGCACTTGAATATTTATGCCAAATTGATCGTGGTAATATTATTGATAGTGATTTAGAAAAATATCGCTTATTTTTAATACATAAACTTGGTGATGATATAGATAGTAATAATTATTTTAATAATCAAGTTAGTAATTATAGTGAAGAAAGAACAATTAAACAAATAAAGAAAAATAAATCTATAGATGATAAACATTTTAATTATAATTTTTTAGATGGAGTAGATATAGATAAGTTATTTACAGATATTAAATC
>JAEEGL012502624.1_pt1 | contig 45959 bp, 39 predicted proteins | sample 9134231 | NCBI WGS metagenome assembly JAEEGL01 (sample SAMN16246548, study PRJNA631951) | gut metagenome | biome: gut microbiome; feature: rumen; material: fiber-attached | host: Bos | place: Iran: Karaj | collected 2018-10 | reverse complement strand
GCAGTATACCTGCTACCCTCCAGGTGGCAAGATATTCAACGCCTTCGACACTACGCCGTTCGATAAAGTGAAAGTGGTCATTCTGGGACAAGATCCCTATCATGAACCTGGACAAGCGATGGGACTTTGTTTCTCGGTGCCACAGGGTGTCCAAGTACCGCCCTCGCTGGTGAATATCATCAAGGAGATTAACGACGACCTCGGCACGCAGATTCCCACCACCTGTGGAGACCTCAGCGGCTGGGCTGAGCAGGGTGTGCTGTTACTTAACGCCACTCTCACCGTCCGCGCTCATCAGGCCGGCAGTCACCAGCGTCACGGCTGGGAGACCTTCACCGATGCCGCCATACAGGCCCTCAGTCAGCAACGTTCGGGCCTCGTCTTCTTTCTATGGGGCAGTTATGCCATTGCCAAAAAATCCCTGATTGACACGTCCAAGCATCTGGTTCTTACTGCCCCGCACCCGTCACCACTCTCCGCCTATCGCGGCTTTTTCGGCTGTCGCCATTTTTCGCAATGCAATAAGTTCCTTACTCAGCAGGGAAAGGAACCTATCAATTGGACGAGGATAGCCTGAGTGGCCTAGCGGAACTCGAAGAGGTTGGTGAATCCGGTCATGGAGAAGACGTTGCGGATGTCGTCGTTCATGCCGGTGATGTAGACGTGGCTACCCTTCGGTTTGGCACTCTTGAGGATGGTGAGGAAGAGTCGTAGGCCACTGGAGGAGATGTATTCCAGTGCGTTGCAGTCAAGTACGATGTTTTTTCCTTCGGCAGCCAGCAGGGGTTGGATGTCTTTCTCGGTTTGGGGGGCTGCCGGGGTGTCGAGGCGTCCGTTGAAGAGGGCTACGAGTTCGCCGTTCTGTTCTTTAATGGTGGTGTTCATATTCTTTATTTTATTTGTTTTCTAAGGGTTAGTATGTTTTTTTCATTGAGGCGCTGGTATTCGATGTGGTCCATAATCTGGCGTACGAGGAAGATGCCGAGGCCACCGATGGCGCGGTCTTCGGCCTTGAGGGTGACGTCGGGGTTTTCGGCCTGGGTGGGGTCGAAGGGTATGCCGCTGTCGCAGATGACGAAGGTGAGTTTGCCGTCGTCGCATGCAGCATCGATGTCAATGGTGCCCATGGTGCCAGCAGGATAGGCATAGTTCATCACGTTGACTACGGCTTCCTCCATGGCCAGATTGAGGCTCATGGCGACAGCCATGTCAATGCCGGCCTCTTCGGCTGTTTCGTCGATGAAGGCTGCCAATTGCGGTATCTCACTGACGTCATTGTGGAGTGTAAGATGGCGTTTCATGGCTTAGGCATTAATGGTTTTGATAAACTGGATGGCGAGCATGGTGAGGTCGTCGCTCTGCTCAGCGCCGGCCACGAAGGAGTGGACTGACTCGGTCATGGCCGCAATGAGGTCGCGTGGTGCCAGACTGTCGGTCTGGGAGAGGGCGGCGAACATGCGCTCTTCGCCGTACTGTCTGTGCTCGGCGTCCTCAGCCTCGGTGAGGCCGTCGGTGTAGAGGAATAGTCTGCTGCCAGGCTGTATGGTAGTGTTCTGCTGCGTGTATTGCCAATCGGACATGAGGCCCACGGGGATGTTGGCATCCATGACGATAGGTGTTGCCGAACCCTGATGGATGACTATGGGAGGGCAGTGGCCGGCGTTGCAGTAGGCCAGGATTCCGGTGCGCAGGTCGAGTACACCGATGAAGAGGGTGACGAACATCGAGTTCTCGTTCATCTCCGACATGGCCTCGTTCATTTGTGTCATTACCTTCCCTGGTTCCACAACATGAGCCGACACAGTGCGGAAGAGACTTCGTGTGACGGCCATCACCAGTGACGCGGGTACGCCCTTGCCACTGACGTCGCCCAGGCAGAAGAATAGTTTCTGATCGCGCACGTAAAAGTCGTAGAGGTCGCCGCCCACCTCCTTGGCGGGCACGAGGGTGCCGAACATGGACAGCTCGTCGAGGTCGGGGTATGGAGGGAATGTCTTGGGGAGCATGCCCATCTGGATGGCGCTGGCGATACGCAGTTCACTGCCGATACGTTCTTTCTCTGCACTGACAGCTTGCAGGCGTTTAAAGCCTTTGACGGTGCGCCACATAATGTAAATCATGAGAGTGAGGCCGAGGAACATGAGTATTCCGAGCTTAAAGGCGATGTCACGCAGTCCTTTGTAAATCTCACGGTCAGGGAAGAGAATGGCCATCGACCAGCCGGTGTTGCCCTCGACTGGAGAATAATACATGTAGCACAGTTCGCCGTCATTGTTTTTCACTTCGGCGCTGCCGCTTTTTCCGGCAAGCATGGCTTTGTTTACCTCCGGGATATTGGCGTCATGGAATTGATTGCTGGCATCGTCAAGAGTGTAGTTCATTATCAAAGATTTGTCGGGACAAGCCAGCATGCGGCCTTCACGGCTGACGATGAAGGAATAATAGTTGGTGTTTTCGTCGAGGACAAATTCCTCGGTGAGCCAGTCGAGCAACATGTCGGCGCAGAAGACGGCGACAACCTCACCTTTAGAGTTATGTACAGGGAGGGTGTAGGAACAAATCAAGCCGAGAGCACCCTCATTGTCGATATAGGGTTCGGACCATAAGCCGCTGTCAGCCAACCTCCCCTCTTTGTACCATGACATGTTGTGGTAGTCGTGCGATTCATTGGCGATTTGCATGCGGAGGTATGTGCCGTTAGTGTCGCGGCGGACATAGGGTTCAAACCAGCGTCCCTTTTTAGGGAAATAGTTGGGTTCAAAAGCAATAGCACAGCCTTGGATACATTCGTTGCTTTCGACAAATTCCTCCAGAATGGGATAGAAATAATTGGGATTCTCGACAGACCAATCCAGCAACCTGTCGATGTTTTCGACGGCAGACTCCACGCTCGATACCACTTTTTGTATCTTGAGGCTTTTCATCTTCATTTCAGACTGGGCTCGCTCGTCCACCTCTTTTTGGATTCCGTTGCGGGCGAAGTAGAACTGTACGGCACCGCTTACTTGTATCATCACTGCCGCGATGATAATCAATGCCAGACTGCTGCGAGTGTGTAGCGAATGCCACCATTTGAGTTTCTTCATAATTGGTATTATTGGTTTAAAAATTTAAAATGTTACATTGCGAAAGTGAGTTTGATACCCTCAGGGGTTTGTTCGGTATGTATGTCGTTACTCATACCATGGATAATCATCACAGCAAGTTCGTCGGTGTCTTCGCGCTCGAGGGGCGAGAGGGTTTCGCCTTTATGAATGATGACTATCGTTGAGGTTTGGTTCAACTCGCTGTAGGTTACCTCGATATGGATGGGACTGTCGTATTTTCGCATCAGCACCAGCATCTCTTCCACCACATGGGTAATGGGGTCCATCTTCTCAGGCATAGAGTAGCGGATGCAGAATTGCTTGATCTGCGTCGTCATATCGTAGAAGTCGAAGTCGTTGTTTGTGATGTCAAACGTCAGGCTACGGATGCGGCGCACGAAGGCCTGTGTGGCGGGACGTTGGGGATGGGAGAAAATCTGTTCGGGAGTGCCTTCTTCATAGATTATACCGTCGTGCATGAAAAGGATGCGGCTGCTAATGTCACGGGCGAAACGCATCTCATGGGTGACGATGAGCATGGTCATTTTCTCCTGTGCCAGTAGGCGTATGACGCCTTGTACCTCGCCGACCATGGTGGGGTCGAGGGCGGAGGTGGGCTCGTCGAAGAGGATAATGTTGGGCCTCATGGCGAGGGTGCGGGCAATGGCGGCGCGCTGTTTCTGTCCGCCAGAAAGGGCAGAGGGCATCGCTTGGGCTTTCTCGGCTAGACCCACTTTGCGCAGGAATTCGATGCCTTCCTGTTCGGCTTGTGTGCGGTCGAGACCACGCAACTTCATAGGGGCCAGAGTGACATTCTCGAGGACGGTAAGATGGTTGAAGAGGTTAAAGTGCTGGAACACCATGCCCATCTTCTGACGCAGTTGGTGGACGGGGTAGCCTTTGACCAGGATATTTTCTCCGTTGACGAGGATCTCACCTGCGGTGGGGGGATCGAGCAGGTTGAGGGCGCGCAGCAGGGTGCTTTTCCCACACCCCGAGTGACCTATAATGGAGACAATTTCGCCCTCATGGATTTCGCAGCTGATGTCTCGTAGTGCTTGTATCGGTCTGCCGTTAGAGGTAGGGAATGACTTGGTGAGATGGCGTACGGATATCATATGCGAGTGGTTTTAATGGCGATATAGTCCAGCAGTTTGCAGAGCAGCCAGGCAAGGATGAAATAGATGACGGTGACCAGTATCAGCGGTACAATCGAATGGCTGGTGGAGGAACGGATGCTCTCCGTGGCCTTGGTCAGGTCTGTGATGGCAACATAACCCACAATGGAGGTGCTTTTCACCATGGTCACAGCTTGGTATTTATAGGCAGGGAGTGCGTTCTTCAGTGCCTGGGGGGCCACGATATACTTCCAGTTCTGCATGTTGGTGAAACCCAGCGCACGACCGGCCTCAATCTGATCGCGTCCTACGGAGTCAATGGAACTCTGGAAGAGCGAGCTGGTAAGGTTGGAGAAGTTGATGGCAAAAGCCGCAACGGCGGCAAGGAGTCCGTTGCCACCGGAAAGCACCACGTAGAAGAAGAATAACAGCAACACCAGCAAGGGGGTGCCGCGAACAATGAAGCGATAGGTTTGGGCGGTCTTGCATACCCAGGGGTGGTTGCTGCGGGTCATGAGATAGATGCCTCCGCCGAGAAGTGTGCCGACAAACAACGAGAGCAAGGTGATGACAATGGTGGCCAGCAGGCCGTTGACTATTAGCATCCAACGGTCCTCGACAATCAGTATCTCGTAGAATAGTTCGCTCAGATTCATGTTATCAGAATGTCAATGTCGCGCCGGCGCAGACGAGAATGGGCAACTGGTTGACGCGCTCGAAGGTGATACGGTTGAAGTAGAAGATGTTCTCGCGGCTGTAGAGGTTGGTGGCCGAGAGGCTGAGTTCGAGGATGGAGCGGGTGCCGAGGGAGAATTTGCGTTTTACACCGATGTCGAGACGGTGGTAGGAGGGGAGGCGGCCTTTATAAAGGTCGGCATAGTGGAGGCTGTATTCGCCGTTCTCACGTGTGTAGTCGGAGACGATGCTGTTGCCAAATATCAGCTGGGAGTAAATGCCCTGGGTCTGTGTGAAGGGGAATCCGGAGCCGAAACTCCAACGGGCGCTGAGCTCCCACTCACGCCACTCGCCGAGAGCGTAGGTGGCCAGGATATTAACAGTGTGACGACGGTCGTAGTGAGGGTTGTAGGTCTGAATCTCGTTGCTGCGTTCCACGAAGCCCAACGAATAGGTGGCCCAGAGATAAAGACGTTCGAGGTCGGCGCGCATGCTGAGATCGAAGCCCGAGGCATATCCCTCCTCGATGATGTAGTCTTTGCGCAGATATTCGGGTTGCGCATACAGGCCACTATTGTAGATGGGGTCGTTGTCGTCGTAGACTTTGTTGCGGTTGGCGTTGAGGAGTTGGTCGAATTTCTTGTAGTAGAACTCGGCATTCAGGGTGATGTGTTCGGTGAGGTCGTATTCGGCACCGAAAACCAAGTGCTTGGCTTTTTGTACGCAAGAGGTGACGTCGTTGCCGCGGAAAGTCGATGGCACATTGAGGTCGGCTGACCCGGTGAGGAAGCCGCTGAAGAGGTTGACAATGTCGTTGTCGGAGCGTGCATCGAGGAAAATCTGGCTGTAGAATCCGCCGGCAAATTTGAAACGCAGGTTGTCGAAAGCGTTGTATTTCACAGCGAGACGAGGCTCGATGTTGAAGCTGCCGAGGGTGGCATAAGAGACCACACGCACACCAGGGTCGACGAGCCATTTGCCAGCGTTCCACTTATAGGTGGCGAACATAGAGAGGGAGGTGGAAGGCTCGTGTTGCGAGATGCGTTTCTTATACTGGTTGACAAACTGGTAGTCGGTGTTGTAACCCTCGATGCTGAGACCGTACTTCACTTTGTTGTTGCCGATAAAGTTGGTGATTTGCATGGTGGCGTTGAAGCCACCAATCTCGCTGAATTTGCTGTCGTTGGTGCCGTCGTCGAGGGTGATGTTATACTTCGACCAAGCGATGCTTCCGTCGAGGATGGCGGAGGCTCCGGTGACGAGCATGAAGTTGGTGCCCGCACCGACATTTTGCCAGTGGTAGTCGGCGATAGCCTGATAGTTGGTGACCTTGTCGTCGAAGCGGAATCCGAAGAGGTTGAGTTTGCTGCCGGTGCCAGAGTTAAAGCTGAGCTTTCCGTAGAGGTCGAGGAAGTCGAAGGGTAGGCCGCCGTCGATATAGGAATAGAGTGCTTCGGAGCTTTTGGAGAGGTAGGAGTTTTTGGCGGTGAGGAGGTATGAAATGGTGGACTTAGATTTGTCGCTCTCGCGTTTCAACGGTCCTTCGAGGATGAGGCTGGCACCGAAGGTGTTGATGCCTATTTTGCCGCTGTGGTGGCGTTTGTTTCCGTCGCGGGTGGTGATGTCCATCACGGACGACATGCGGCCGCCGTATTCGGCGCCGAAGCCGCCAGTGTAGATGTCGGCATTGAGGATTACGTCGGTCTCGAAGATGGAGTAGAGACCGATGGAGTGGAAGGGGTTGTAGACAATCATGCCGTCGAGGAGGCAGAGATTCTGGATCATGGAGCCGCCACGGATGTAGAGTTGTCCGCCCTGGTCGCCGGTGGAGCTCACGCCGGGAAGCACCTGCATGTATTGCGCGATGTCTGCGGTGCCGCCGATGGAGGGCATCTGCTGTATCTGGCTGGCGCGGAGTTTCTCCACGCTGACCTGTGTCTGCATCTTGCGTTCCTCGATACGGCTATCGGTGATTTCCACTGTCTGCAATGTCTGTGCCGACGGTTTGAGGTGGATGGTGAGGGTGACGGTCTTGCTTTTCTTCAGGTCGAGCTGTTCGGTGTATTCCTCGTAGCCCACATATTTTACTTTTAGAGTGTATTTCCCTTCGGGAACTTTGTTGATGAGGAAGAATCCGTTGATGTCGGTGGCGCAACCGTGGGACGTTCCGTCAAGTACCACATTTGCGAACGGCACTGCTTCGCCGTTCTTCTCATCGAATAGCACACCCTTCACGGTACACTGTGCCGCTGCGAATTGAAAATTGAAAAATGAAAATAGAAAAAGTAAAAAAATATATAATGTTTTTTTCATATATCTTATCTCCTTATCTCCTGACTTCGGGTCTCCTTTAGTGAATAACTTTAAATATCAATTCTTTTAGTAGTTCACCGTCGGTAACGGTTCCACTGTTGCGGACCCCCTTGGATCGCAGGTCGGTTTCGTAGAGGTAGCCTATGCAGGTGGCCAGTTTCCCAAGTGAGTAGTTGGAAGCTGCTACAGCGTAGTCCTGCACGAAAGAGGGCGCGCAACCCAGCACTTTTGCCGCGTCGCTCTTGTTCTCGAGCTGGTGGTAGAACATCACCTTGAGGAAATAGCTGTAGAGGATGGGCAGCACTTGCTGGATGGGATTTTTCTTGGGGTTGGAGGCGAAATAGTTGATGATGCGGTTACACATTACGGGGTCACGTCGACCGATGGCTTTCTGCAATTCGAAGACGTTATAGTCTTTGCTGATGCCTATCTGTTTCTCCACCAGTTCCTCAGTGATGGCTTCCCCAGGCTGCAGCAGGGGATACAGTTTGCCGAGTTCGTTGGCTATCTTGCCGAGTTCGTTGCCCACGGATTCGGCGATGAGATACACGGCTTTTTCGTTGATGGTGAATCCTTTGGATTTGACTTGATTGGTAATCCAGCCGGGTACCTGATTGTCCCACACCTTCGGAGTTTCATAGACGCAGCCATACTTATCGATGGACTTGTAGGCGGCAGTGCGTTTGTCGAGTTTCTTGTGGCGGTAACAGAAGACGATGATGCCTTTCTCCGACGGATGCTCGAGATAGGTGACCAGTTGTTCCCACTGCTTGGTGTCGATGTCCTGAGCCTCTTTTACGAGGACCAGGTGGACGGGCGACATCATGGGGTAGCGTTTGGCGTCGCTGATGACGGCGGCCATGGAGGTGTCGCGTCCGTAGACCACGGTTTGGTCAAAATCGCGCATCGACTCGTCGATGACCTTGTTCTCAAAATGGTCAGACACAACGTCAATGTAGTAGTTCTCCTCCCCTGTGAGGAGATATACGGGCTTGAAAATGCCCGCCTGTAAATCCGCAATCAGTTGTTTGTCAGTTATTGCCATCGCGACCTTGTTGCTGTTTAAAACAGCAAAAATACATTTTTTTTTTTACATGGGGGAAATTATCTTTCAGAGTTTCTGTTTTAACAAACGAATACATCCTTAGAAAACCATTTGAAAACCGAAAGAAGACCGTATCAACACCGTACCAACACCGTACCAACACCGTCTATGGTAGGAGTTGGTACGGTGTTGGTGTATTTGTAATACATTGATAATGTGTAAGGAGTGTTGATTGTTATTTTTTTTATAAAAAAACTTTTGCATCGTAATAAAATTATATGTATTTTTGCAAAAATTAACATAATTGAAAACTATGGCCATGAAAGAACCTACACGACTATTCGACCTGCTTCAGTGGAGAAAGGAATTGCATCCGGAACGTCCGGTTTTTAAATTCAAAGAAAACGGTGAGTGGAAAGAGCACTATATCGACGAATATATTGAGAAATGTAATCTCATCAGTTATGCTCTGATGCACTTGGGAGTGAAGAAGGGCGAGAATATAGGCCTTATCAGTGCTGGCCGGCCGGAGTGGAACTATGTGGACTTCGGTGTGCAGCAGACGGGAGCCGTACTACTGCCTATCTATCCCACCATCAGTGAGGAGGACTATCAGTATATCCTCAATGATGCGCAGGTGCGTCTGTTAGTGGTTGAGAATGCGACGTTGTATAAGAAAATCAGTAATATCCGCGAGAAGTTACCGCATTTAGAGAATCTGTGTACAATAGTCCCCGTTGAGGGGGTGAAGTCGATGGATGATATCTATGAGATTGGTCGCCAGTATTTGACTGAGTATCCTGATGCTCCGGAACGGCTACAGGAGATGAAGGATGCTTTGACCATAGACGATGTCTGTACGATGATCTACACCAGTGGTACTACGGGTACGCCGAAGGGCGCTATGCTGACGCACAAGGGATTGATTATGAATGTGCAGGAGATTAAGGAGAGTCCGGGAAAGACCTGGACGAAGGCTCTTTCGTGGCTGCCCATGTGCCATATCTACGAAAGGATGATGGGGTATCTTTATCAGTGGCTCTGCTTCACCATTGCCTATGCCGAGAGTATCGCCAAGGTGGGCGACAATTGCAAGGAGTTTAGCCCCAATATGATGGCTTGTGTGCCGAGGTTTATCGAGAAAGTCTACGACAAGATTTTCCGCAAAGGCGAGAAACTGACTGGAATAAAGAAGAAGATCTTCGATTGGGCCCTTGATTTGGCTTTCGAATACGACCTCGACGAGTCGAAACTCTCGGCTTGGTACAAACTACAGAAGAAGTTGGCCGACAAACTGGTGTACAAGGAGATTCGTGAGAGCATGGGTGGCGAGTTGTATATGCTTGTTAGTGGTGGCGCCACCATCCAGCCGCGTCTAACGCGTTTCTTCTCTTGCGTAGGGTTAGACCTCTACGAGGGCTATGGCCTCACGGAGTGCTCACCGTTGATTGCCGTGACCAATTCGAACAAGAAAGGCCGTAAGATTGGTTCTGTGGGCTTCGCCATGCGCGAGATAGAGGTGCGTATTGATAAGGATACCAATGAAATTCAGTGCCGTGGAGGCAATGTGATGAAAGGCTACTACAATCAACCCGAACTCACTGCCGAGGCCATCGACAAGGAGGGCTGGTTTCATACCGGCGACACGGGCTATTTCGACCCCGACGGCTACCTCTTCATCACGGGTCGTACGAAAAGTATGTTCAAGACCTCGATGGGTAAATACATCAATCCCGAGGTAATCGAGGAGAAGATGAAGCAGTCGCCTTTCATCCTCGACATGATGGTGGTGGGTGCCGATCAGAAGTTCGCTGCTGCTGTTGTCGCGCCAGATTTCGACATGCTGAAAGACTGGTGCAAGCGTCACGGTGTAACAGCTGAAAGCAAAGAGGAGATGATTGCCGACAAGACCGTCATTGCCCGTTTCCAGAAGGTGATTGACAAGTACAACGTTGAGTTGGGTGTTACTGAGCAGGTGAAGAAATTTGTGCTGGTGGCCGATATATGGAGTGAGACCAACAAGATGCTCACGCCCACGCAGAAACTTATTAGAAGGAACGTCGCTGCCGCCTATCAGGAGCAGATTGACGCGCTGTTCAAATAGAGGTTATCTCTTTTTCTTATTCTTTTCGGCCTTTCCGGATTTTCCGGGGATTCCGGTTTTGCTGTTTTTTCGGGAGTTTTTGGCTTTTGGAGCGGGATTCTGTGCTTCCTCTTCGACGAGGTCGAAGTCTATCTGCTTTTTCAGGAGGTCAACCTTGCGGACTCGGATATGGACGGGATAGCCGAGTTTGTAGCAGCGTCCGTTACGGCGACCGATGACTTGGTAGTTGTCCTCATCGAGCATGTAGTAGTCGTCCTTAAGGCTACCGATGGGTATCATGCCCTCGCATTTGTTGCCCTCGATTTCGGCGTAGATGCCCCATTTGCTGACACCACTGATGAGGGCAGGGAAGACCTGGCCCAGTTTGTCGGCCAGAAACTCGGCCTGCTTGTATTTTACACTAGTGCGTTCGGCGTCGGCAGCTTTCTTCTCCATGATGGAGCAGTGTTTGCAGTAGTCCTCATACTCGTCTTTTTTTACCGAGGAACCACCCTCAAGATAACGTTCGAGGAGGCGGTGGACCATCAGGTCGGGATAGCGGCGGATGGGGGATGTGAAGTGGGTGTAGTAGGGGAAAGCGAGGCCGTAATGACCGATGTTTTCAGTGCTGTAGTAGGCCTTGGACATGGTGCGGATGGCGATGGTGTCGACCATGTGTTCTTCGCCACGTCCGGCGATGTTTTCAAAGAGACGGTTGTAGCTCTCGGCGAGCGCCTTGCGACTGGAGGTCTTCATGCTGAATCCTAGTTTGGCGACGAACTCCACGAAGGTGTTGAGTTTCTCGGGGTTAGGTTCGTCATGGACGCGATAGACAAAGGTGCGAGAGGGAGCTCCTGTTTTTCCGGACTTTCCAGATTTCCCAGAAGGCTTTCCGATATATTCAGCAACGCTTCGGTTGGCCAGGAGCATGAACTCCTCGATGAGCCAGTTGGCCTCTTTGCTTTCTTTGATGTAGACGCCGATGGGTTTGGCGTTTTCGTCGAGTTGGAACTTCACCTCTTGGGTCTCAAAGTTGATGGCTCCGCTTTTGTAGCGCTGGTTGCGCAGGATGGTGGCGAGGGCATGGAGACGGAGGATGGCTGTGGCGACGGCGGTGCCGTCGCTTATGCCGGACTCAATGATTTCCTGAGCCTCTTCGTAGGCCATGCGGCGGTTGCTACAAATGACAGTCTTGCCCATCCAGGTCTTGTGGACTTTGGCTTTGGAATCCATTTCTAAGACGACGCTGAAGCAGAGTTTCTCTTCATCTTGACGGAGGGAGCAGACCTCGTTGCAGAGTTTCTCGGGGAGCATGGGGATGGTGCGGTCGACGAGGTAGACAGAAGTTCCTCGGGTGTAGGCTTCGCGGTCGATGGCGCTGCCAGGTTTAACGTAATAGGATACGTCGGCGATATGCACACCCACTTCGATATGTCCGTTAGGCAGTTCACGGAAGGAGAGGGCGTCGTCGAAGTCTTTGGCGTCGGCGGGGTCGATGGTGAAAGTGGTGACATCGCGGAAATCACGTCGCGAGGCCATCTCTTTCTTGGTGGGCTTCTTGATTTTCTTTGCTTCCTCTTCAACCTCCTTGGGGAAGTCGAGCGGGAAGTCGTACTCGGCCAGAATGCTCTGCATCTCTACGTTGTTGTCACCAGGCTTTCCGAGGCGTTTGATGACGCGGCCCACGGGGTTGTTCATGCGCTCGGGCCAGTCAATCATCTCTACCAGCACCTTCTCGCCATTCTCGGCGCCGGCGAGGTCGTCGATATGGATGAAGATATCGACCTGCATGGTACGGCTGTCGCTGACCATAAAAGCGAAGCGTTCCTGCCGCTGTATGACGCCCACGAAGTGTGTCTTGGCCCGTTTGATAATCTCCACCACTTGACCTTCAGGCTTGTGCATCTTTCGTTGCGGGAACATCAGTACTTTCACCGTGTCGCCGTGGAGCGCGTGACGGGTGTTGTTGGGAGCAATCTGGATATCTTCACGGCCTTCTTCGTCAGGAATCACATACGCCTTGCCGCCCTGCTTCATGTCGATGGTGCCGGTGACGTAGTTGTGGGGCATTAGGTCGTCGTTGATGGACTTTGGATTAATCTTGAATTTCCCTTTGTGATCGTCCTCTACGAGGTGCTTCTCTTCGGCCAGTTGCTGCATGGTGCGAATGACTTCCTGTCGCTCGGCTTTGCTGTTGGCACCCACGCGGGAGGCAATCTGCTTGTGGTTGTAGGCATCGAAGGGATTGTTGGCAAAGATTTTAAGTATCTGTTTGGCTAATTGTTCGTTCATGGAGCAAAAAGAATTATTGATTAGGGTTTTGTGTTTTGGTGAGGCTTGGTAGTCGGCTTCTCAATATTATTGATTAACGTTCATAATAATAAATTATTTTGTCGGTTTAATTTTATTTTGTACTTTTGCCGCCGATTTGGTCACCTGCCGAAGGTGCCAAGAGGGAAACCGGTGAGAGTCCGGTGCAGTCCCGCTGCTGTAAGCTCAGGTATTGAAGCTCAATATGATGTGTCACTGTATAACGCTATAGTTATATGGGAAGACAGAGCCGAGAGAGCAAGCCAGAAGACCTGCCAAATCACTAAAATCGGTACCGCTTTCGAGGAAAAAGCACTCCGGTAGAGACGTGATTTGTCGCGTCTGTATGTGTTTTCCCCCGAAAAAAGTAAGATGCCGATATTGACATTGAAATATTAACAAAAAAAACAATATCAATATGGTAAAAAAAGTACTTACTTTAGCATTCGGGTTGATGCTCTTCATTGGAGCAATGGCCCAGACACCCAAAACGGCTGCCATCGCCGCCAGCGATGTCCGTTACTGGGTCGGTAGCGGCAGCAACCAAGCTGTTGTGCTTATCACTTGGGAAGAACTTGATGGTGACGGCGACGAATACTATATCGGTGCCGTCTGGGGAGTTCGCTTCAATGGTACAATCCTTTGCAACAGTCTGATGGACACGATCTCGACCTATGATGCCAATCTAAGCATCTCCATGAATTCAGGGCGTTCGTTCATCAACGACATGACCTACGCTAACACCGAAACTGGTCTTGAACTTAATGGCTCTGGCATGGGTTGGTGGATGTATACCGTCAATGGCGATATGGCAAGCGCCATTAACAGCCAGTCAATAAGTGATGGCGATTTTGTTGAATGGTCTGATATGGGTCAATTCGCTGCAGATACCATCATATTCCTTGAGGATCCCAATGCTCCCGACCAGCCCGTCGAGGCCACTATTGCCGCCAGTGACATCTTCTATTGGGTGGGCGAAGGTTCCAACGAGGTGGTTTTGGCCGTCAACTGGGCCGACACCGCCCTTGCATGGGGATATAAGTTCAACGGTACCAAGACTGTCAGCGACATGATGACGGATATCGCTGCCGCTGACCCCCGTTTCAGCTACACCATGGACGGTGCTTATCTCAACGATATCCTCTTTGTCGTCGCCCCTGGCGACACCCTCCGCAAGCAGGCTTATGGTTATTGGGAGAGCAAGAATAACGGTATTAGTGATGCCGGTATGGCGCAGACCCTCAATAACGGTGACTTCGAGAAATGGGGCGAACCCGCCGCCGGAGTTGTTGTCGACAGTTTCAGCTATGAGTGGGGAGGAGAGACCTATTGGTCCTATATTTATGTCTATCCCATGGCTATCAATCCCGTCAGTGTTCCCGCCGCTCCGATGCCCGAGGAGTCTACCATTTCCGCCAGTGACATCCTTTACTGGGTGGGCGAAGGTTCCAACGAGGTGGTTTTGGCCGTCAACTGGGCCGACACCGCCCTTGCATGGGGATATAAGTTCAACGGTACCAAGACTGTCAGCGACATGATGACGGATATCGCTGCCGCTGACCCCCGTTTCAACTACACCACGGACGGTGCTTATCTCAACGATATCCTCTTTGTCGTCGCCCCTGGCGATACCCTCCGCAAGCAGGCTTATGGCTATTGGGAGAGCAAGAATAACGGTATTAGTGATGCCGGTATGGCGCAGACCCTCAATAACGGTGACTTCGAGAAGTGGGCCGAACCCGCTGCCGGTGTCATCGTTGACAGCATGGAGTATAATGGATACTGGTACTACTCCTATGTCTACCCTATGGAGATTCATCCTGTCGGCGTTCCCCAGACCCAAGGTATCGTCAACACTGAAAATGTCAGCATCAACGTCTATCCCAATCCCGTAGCCGACATGGTGACTATCAGTGGTATCGAGGGTAACGGCCGAGCTGTCCTTTACGACATGCGCGGTAGTATTGTGGCATCCTTCGCTGTCAATGGCACCGAGACCCGTCTCGACCTCGGTCGTCTGACTGCCGGAATCTATATGCTCCGCGTGGATGATAATGTTGTGAAAATCATTAAAGAATGAAGAATAATGTCTTTTTTATGATGGCGCTGTCCTTGGGCCTCACGTTGAGTGCCTGGGGGCAGGGCTCTTTTTGCGGTGCTGTGGGCACTCCCGGATGCAATGCCATTCACTGCGACAGCAGTGTCATTATCGGCTGGGCTACGGGTTGTACTGTGGAACGAGGCCCTGTTGATATCGTTAATCCCGATGGCCCTCGTGCACGTTATGGTAATGAAGAATACGGTATTGGCCCTGCTGGTACCATCACTACTTCGGCTGTCAGCCTTGGTGACGGCGGTACTGCTACTCTCACCTTCGGTGCTCCCATCCACAATGTGCCGGGTCCCGATTTTGCGGTTTATGAGAACTCTTTCAACGACAATTTTCTCGAGTTGGCTTTTGTTGAAGTGAGTTCCGATGGCGAGCGCTTCGTGCGCTTCCCCTCCACTTCGCTCACCCAGACCGAGGTGCAAGTGGGTTCCAACGGTTCTGTCGACCCCACCAACCTCAACAACCTTGCAGGTAAGTTCCGAGTGGGCTATGGTACACCCTTCGACCTTGAGGAGTTGCGCGACAGTGTGGGCCTCGATATCGACAACATCACCCATGTGCGCCTCGTCGATGTCGTGGGTACCATCAATCCGCAGTATGCTACCTATGATGCCTTTGGCCACATGGTCAACGATCCCTATCCCACCAACGAGTACGCTAATTATGCCAGCGGTGGTTTCGACCTCACTGGTGTTGCTGTCCTCACCGCCCTTCAGGGTATCGACGACAATCAGCTCACACCTCTCGAATCTAAACTTGTTGTTTACCCCAACCCCACTACCGACTATCTCTTCGTCACCCTGTTGCGTCCCTCCAAAGCAATCTTAGTCGATGCCAGAGGCCTCATAGTCTCTGTTTATAATCTCTGTCAAGGACGCAATACCCTCGATCTCACAGAGCTCCCTGCAGGGATTTACATGCTTCGTTGCGAAGGCCTGGCAAGCAAAATAGTAAAGAAATAAAGAGTTGTTTTGATTAATATGACCGCAGCGGCCGTGACGGCTGTTGCGGTTTTTTTATATTTTTTTAACAAGGACGCGTACAATAGAAATAAATATAGGTGCGTTATTTCGTTACCATATTTAGGAGGAAATAGATTCGAATAACAAAACAACTTTAATAAAAATGAAGAAAATCTTTTTGACAGTCAGTATCTTGGTCGCCACTTTCGCATTTGTGGCTTGTGGCGGCGACGGTAAATCCGAAGCTCAAAAGCAGATCGACTCCATGCGTGATATCATCGCCCAGCAGAACATCGGTCTTGCTGAGCGCGACAGTCTCATGGCCATGCTCAACGAGGTCGACAGTACCTTCGCACAGCTCGAGGCCGAATATGCCGTCATGCAAGAGATGAGCCGCAAGAACCCTGAGGCCAACCGCCGTACCATCACCGATCGTATGGCAGCCCTTCAGGAGACCATGGCCGCCAATAAAGAGAAGATTCGTCAGCTCAGCGGCCGCATCAAGACTCTTAATGGTAAAAATGCCGACCTTCAGGCTTATATCACCCGTCTTGAGGAACGCAGCGCAGCCCAGGAGGCTCAGATTGCCGAACTGCTTACCGAACTCGAGAACAGCAAGGTGGTCATTAAGGATCTCCACCAGAATGTTGCCAACCTTAACCAGAATGTCACAGACCTTACCGCCTCTAACGAGGAGAAGGACCAGCGTATTGCCAAGCAGATTGCCGATGCCAATCGCGCATGGTTTATCGTCGGTACCTACGATGAACTCAAGGAAGCTGGTGTAGTAAGCAAATCTGGTGGCTTTATCGGCATTGGCCGTAAGCAGGGAACCGTGGCGAACATGAAGACCGACAAGTTTACAGAGATTGACCGCACCAAGGTTACCACCATCACCCTCAATCTCAAGAAACCCGTCCTTGTCAGCCAACACCCCGAGGGTAGCTACGAGTTCGTGGCCGACGAGGAGAACAAGAAGGTCACCGCCTATCTCCACATTCTTAATCCTACCAAATTCTGGCAGTATACCGATTACCTGGTGGTCTCCACCAAGTAGTCTTGTATAATGGACTTCAATCTCAAATCTGATTTCGCCCCCATGGGCGACCAGCCTGACGCCATCCGCCAACTCGTGGATGGCGTCAAGCGTGGCCAGCGTGCCCAGGTGCTTCAGGGTGTCACTGGCTCGGGCAAGACTTTTACTGTGGCCAATGTCATTCAGCAGCTGCAGCGCCCCACATTGGTGCTGAGCCACAACAAGACTCTCGCGGCACAGCTCTACGGAGAGTTCCGCCAGTTTTTCCCTGACAACGCTGTCGAGTACTTTGTCTCCTACTACGACTACTACCAGCCGGAGGCTTACATTGCTGCCACCAATACCTATATTGAGAAAGACCTGCAAATCAATGACGAACTCGACAAACTACGACTCCGTGCCAGCAGTGCGCTGCTGAGTGGACGTCGTGATGTCATCGTGGTCTCCTCCGTGAGTTGTATCTATGGTATCGGCAATCCCGACGAGTTCAAGAAAGGTACCGTCGAGATACGCGTTGGCGACCGCATCCAGCGCGATCAACTACTGATGAAACTCCTTGATGGACAGTATGTGAGAAACGAGATTGAGTTCACTAACGGGCGTTTTCGCGTCAAGGGAGACACCGTCGACATCTTCCCCTCGTTCGCTGATTTCTGCTACCGAGTCTCCTTTTGGGACGACGAGGTGGAGTCGCTTGAGAGCTTCGATCCCATCAGCGGTCAGCGTCTTGAGCGTTTCGATGAAATAATCATCTACCCTGCCTCTAACTTTCTCACCTCCAAGGATCATCTTCCCGAGATTATCCTTCAGATACAGCGTGACATGTTCGACCGTCGCGACTACCTCATCTCCATCGACAAGCACCTCGAGGCAAAGCGTCTTGAGGAGCGCGTCAACTATGACCTCGAGATGATACAGGAACTCGGATATTGTTCTGGTATCGAGAATTATAGCCGCTATTTCGACGGCCGACAGCCAGGCTCCCGTCCCTTCTGCCTCATTGACTACTTTCCGGACGATTTCCTCCTCGTCGTTGACGAGAGTCATGTCACAGTGCCCCAGATTGGCGCCATGTACGGGGGAGACCGTAGCCGTAAAACCTCATTGGTTGAATATGGATTCCGACTTCCTTCGGCCTTGGACAATCGCCCCTTGACCTATGAGGAATTCTACAATCTCACCGGTCAGACCATCTATATCTCCGCCACGCCTGCCGACTATGAGCTCAACGAGGCTGAAGGTGTGGTTGTTGAGCAGGTGATACGTCCCACGGGCCTTCTCGACCCAGTTGTCGAGGTTCGTCCCGCCGTCAGTCAGGTCGATGACTTGCTTGACGAGATTGAGAACACCGTTGACAAAGGCGAACGTGTCCTCGTCACCACCCTCACTAAACGTATGGCCGAGGAGTTTACTTCCTATCTGATTAATCTGGGAATCAGGAGTAAATATATTCATTCCGACGTAGATACCCTCGAGCGTGTGGAGATTATGCGCGACCTCCGTATGGGAGTCTTTGACGTGCTGGTAGGTGTCAACCTATTGCGTGAAGGTCTCGACCTCCCCGAGGTGAGCCTCGTGGCTATCCTCGATGCCGACAAGGAGGGTTTCCTACGTTCCGACCGTGCCCTCATTCAAACTATCGGGCGTGCCGCCCGCAATGTGCACAGCAAGGCCATCCTCTATGGTGACACCATCACTGGATCCATGCAACGTGCCATCGACATCACCAACCGTCACCGGGAGAAGCAGATAAAATACAATATGGAACACGGCATCGTTCCGCGCCAGATAGTCAAGTCTACCGATGCCATTCTCGGCACTACTTCAGTCATTGAACGTGCAGCAGAGGAACGTGGTATTATAGAGAAGGATCCCATCAGCATCTATAAGGAGGATATCCTCATTGCCGCCGAGTCCCGCGCTTCCTTTGGTGAACCAGTCGAAGACTCAAGCAATCAAGCAATCAAACAAGCAAAGAATTCATCCTTCCTCGCAATGACAAAAGAACAGTTGCGTAAGGAGATACGTGAACGTCAGCGCAAGATGCAGCTTGCTGCCAAGGAACTCGACTTTCTGGTTGCTGCCAAGTTTCGCGACGAAATAAAAGAACTTCAGTCTCTTCTTGACACCGCCAGATAATACCTCTCATGAAGCAGATACAGATAGACCTCACCCCCGAAGAGTATGCCTCCCAAGCCGCCGTGCGACGTGCTGTGGCGAAAGCGTTGGGGGTGGGTGAGAGCGCTTTGGAGCCTTTCCGTATCACCCGGCGCAGCATCGACTGTCGTCGCCGGCCGCTCTTTCACTGTACTGTCGTAATTGGTCAGAATACTCATAACACTCCGATTATTCCAATTACTCCGAATCCTAGCGCACCCCGAATCATCATCGTCGGAGCTGGCCCAGCCGGCCTTTTCGCAGCTTTGCGGGCATTGCAGCTGGGCATGAAGCCAATTATTATTGAGCGTGGAAAGCCTGTGGAAGAGCGCAAGAAGGACATAGTCTCGCTGGTACGTACCAAGGAGGTGAATCCCGACAGCAACTGGTGCTTTGGCGAAGGTGGCGCTGGAACCTACAGCGACGGAAAGCTCTACACACGCTCTACCAAGCGTGGCGATGTGTCGCAGGTGCTACGTCTCTTTGTCGAGCATGGTGCTGACCCCGACATTATGGTCGATGTCCACGCCCATATCGGCACCGACCGCCTACCCGCCATCATCAGCAATATGCGTAAGACCATCACGGAAGCTGGCGGTGAATATTTTTTCAATACGCGTGTCATTGATTTGATTGTCAAAGAGGGACGTCTAAAAGGAGTGGTTACCTTGGGGAATAATTTCATCGAAGGTGATGCCGTTATCTTAGCCACAGGACATTCTGCTCGCGATATCTATGAACTCTTTGCCCGTCGAGGTTGGCTCCTCGAGGCCAAACCTTTCGCTCTTGGTGTCCGTGTGGAGCATCCACAGGAACTCATCAACGAGATACAATACCACGGCAAGGGTTACTCCCCTTTGCTTCCGCCAGCCACTTACAGCTTGGTGACACAGGTATACTCAAGCAATCAAGCAATCAAGCAATCAAGCAACCAGCATGGTGTCTTCAGTTTCTGCATGTGTCCCGGAGGTGTTATCGTTCCTGCCGCCACAGCAGGAGGACAACAGGTGGTTAATGGTATGAGTAATGCCGCTCGCAACAGTGGATTCGCCAATAGCGGCATCGCCGTCACCGTAAATCTGAGTGAAGAATTAAAAATGAAGAATGAAGAATTGGCTTCGCCGTTGGCGTTGCTCAATTTTCAAAAATCTGTTGAACGGCGTGCTTTCGAGGCTGCCGGCGGCTGCATTGATGCACCGTCGCAACGTCTCGTGGACTTCCTTCGTCGTAAATCTTCGTCGCATCTCAACAAGAGCAACTATATGGGGCACTGCGTCAGCGCGCCACTGCACGAGATATTGCCACCTTTCGTGGTGGACTGTCTGATACAGGGCTTCAAGGATTTCGATCGTAAGATGCATGGCTTTATTACCGAGGAGGCCAGTCTTTTGGCTGTCGAGAGTCGCACCTCCTCGCCTGTACGCATCCCCCGCGACAAAGTTACACTCCAGCATCCCCAGCTCGCCGGACTCTATCCCTGCGGTGAAGGAGCAGGCTATGCTGGAGGAATTGTCAGTTCCGCCCTCGATGGCATTCATTGCATCGAGGCCATCAATCAAGTGGTCTAATTTTTCCGTTCGCCACCGCAGGCGGTGGTTCCGTCGACAAGCATGTTCTGGCTCTTTTGCGTTATACCCAGAGCATAGCGGCGCAGGGCTTCTGCATGCTCGGGGAGACTGTTGATAAGGTCGTCGAGTGATTGTTCCTTGTATCGGTAGAGACTGGCACTTTGTGCTTTGACGCGGAAGAGGTAGAATAATTCGCCATCGACACAGCCAATCTTGTCGTCAGCACTGAAAAAGGCATAGGGACGTGTGACGTGCGTCAAATCAATGCCCTGCATGGGTTTTGGTACCTCGATGCCGAGGATGGACAGAATGGTGGGGGCAATATCGATTTGCATGGCCAGGCGGTCGACAAAGTGAGGCACTATCTGACTTGGGGCATAGAAGAGGAGCGGCACATGATTGTGCGGTAACGCCATATCATATACGGGTTTGAGGAAGAGGCCGTGGTCGCCCACGAAGACAAAAAGGGTGTTGTCGAACCACGGTTTCTCCGATGCCTTTTGGATGAATTGGCCGATGGCCCAGTCGGCATATTCAGTCATCTTCTCCGACATCTTCTCGTGGTGTGGAACGAAGCTTGTCCCTTCGGGCAGATAGTAGGGTGGATGGTCGCTGCAGGTCATACAGCAGGCAAAGAAGGGGCCGCGACGGGAGATGCTGTCGCAGTGTTCTATAACATGTTCGAACAGCACATGGTCGGGGAGACCCCATTGACTTTTGGACTCTTTATGGGGGAATCCAAGTTCTCCTACCACCAAGTCAAAGCCGTTCTGGTAGAGGAAGCCTCGCATGTTGTCATAGTTCTCGTCGTAGCCCACAAAGAAAGCGGTGTGGTAGCCTGCAGCGTCGAGAGCTTGTGGCAGTCCGCATACATAAGGCATGGGAACGCTCCGCATCGTCTGGCGTGCCAGCGTGGCGGGTTGCGAGTAGAGGGTGGAATAGATTCCGTTGTGGGTGTGGATGCCTGAAGAGTAGGTTTCACGGAAGGTCAGCGACTGCCGCATCAGACTGTCGAGATACGGGGTATAACTGTCGTCGGAGCGATAGAGGGAGGTCTTTGCAGCACTCATGGACTCCATCATGACCACCACCACATTCATTCCCTCGGGCAGGCGCAGTGAAGCCTCGTCGAGGCTTTCGTCGACAGGCCATTCCTGCTGTTCGCGCCACACCTCCTCGGCCTCCTTGGCATCGATGAGTTGGACGGGTCGGTTGGCGTCGCGGCCCGACTCCTCGATACTTTTGATGAAGGTGAATACGGGGTTGAGACCTATCTGGTTGATGAAAGGATTGTTGCAGAAGTAGGCCATGCTGATGCGGATGGGGAATTTTGTTATCGTGCCTCTCATTCCGAGGAATAGTACTCCCGCCAGCAGCAACGCAATGGGGATGCTGCGGCTATAACCCAGATTCTCGCCGAGATGAGATAGGAGTACACGTCTGTAAATCAGTCGACCTAGCAGCCACCAACCGACAGCAATGGCGATAAAGATTACCAGATACATAATGTTTATCGGGTCGCCGAAAAGTGTACTCGTGAGGGTGCCGAAGGTGTCGAGCCAGCCTAACGCCGCCACATCGATATGTGTGAAGAAACCGCAGAAATAGGGAATGTCGGCGGCACAACCAAAGAAGGCCACCGTGTAGAACGTCATCAGCATATAATGGATGACGGCATAATACCAGCGTTTTCTAAAGCGTGTCATCTCACCGATGATGAGCAGCAGTAGCGGCAGAGCGAGGAGATAGGTGCTCACAGCAGTGTCAAAACGGAATCCGTTCCACAGTGCATGGAGGTAAAGGCCACCGAAATCGTCAGGACCCTCAGTCGTTGCACAATAGGCGATGGTCTCGGCAATTCGGAACAACGTGAAAAATGCTATTCCGGATAGATATATGAGAATAAGATAGTTGAACTTAGAGAGTCGTTTCATCATGGCTGTAAAGATACGCAAAAATACCGAGAGTTAACCATAAAAAATGATTAATTATATTATGGGAATTCGTGGTTCACCGAACCTTTTCTTATAAAAACGTAACTAAATTCTATTTATTGTCTACTAAAGTAAATTTTTATAAAAATTGTATAAGAATTATAGTAGAATTTAATAAGAATATGATACTGTGTAATAGGTGCTTATATATCGGCTTTTTTCTCATTTTTGGCCGAAAAAGGGGTTACGGAGAGAACATGCTTTCAGTACGGTTGGTCGGGTAAAAAAAGCAGCCGCTTGCACAGCGGCTGCCTGGTTAATGTTCACAAGATGGAGTTTACTCGTCTTTTACCAGCGTGAAGTGTGCGTTGATAGATTTTTGGTCGATGGCGGAACGAAGGTTGAACACCTTGCGTTGCGGTAAGTAACCTGGTTTTTCGCAAGTGATTTCAATCTGAACATCGCCAGAGTTGTTGTAAGTAAGGCCCTTGATATCGAAGGTTTCGGTGGATTCGTAGGGTGTGGTGGCTTTGTAGTTCTTGTTAGTGTTTTTCACGTCAGGAGTGGAGGAGATGACTCGCCAGTAGACATCGGCACCGGCAGGACGAGAGGTGACTTCCCATGATAACACGGTGTGCTCAAGAGCAGTGTTTCCATCGCCATGGACAGCTTTGTCTTTCTCATTTTCGGCTGATTTTGAACGATGCAAGAGGTAGGCAATGCGATCCCAATCGATGTCGGCCAGTGCATTGGCGTAGGCACGGTTCATGGCCTGAGAAGCAATGGCGTAATTGTTGCCGCTGCCTTGCACGGAGAATCGTCCAGTGACGGTTACAGTGGGATAGACCTGACGATTGTCGTGATTGAACACGGAAACATCCATACTGACAACGCCTGACCAGCCGATGCCATCAAGCCAGTTGATGTTGAATGTTTTGATCGATACAGCCATCATATAATCTGATGAGATATCGCTGTCGAGACGGAATCCCATGGTGCGCATGTGGTTGCGCATGCTCTCATTGACGAAGGATTTAACGTCAGGGTTGACACTCACCGAGGGCTTGGAGGTGATGTAGTTGTCGTGTTTACTGAGGATGGCACTGCTGGTACGGTTGTCCTTAACGTTGATTCGAATGCCGTAATCTAAGTTAACATAGGCATTGGGATTGGGTGTCGCCACGAGGTCGAGGTTAACCACCTTTGGTGTTGGAGCTGGTGCTGATGTTGACACGGGTGCTGTGGAGGTACATGAGGCCAATGCCATACTTATTAATGCACCAAGCAGAATGGTTATGATGGAATGTTTCATTATGTGTTATTTTGATGTTTTTAGACGAATGGCCTTACCTGAGATGGTGGTCATATAGGTAATATTGGTAATTTTAGTAATTTTATTTTCGGAACCGCCTTCTACATTTATGGAATAAACGGGTTCGATGATATAGTCACCGCCCTGCTCTCTCACGAGATTGATAAGACGATAAAGTGCAAAGCGCCTGGCTATATCTTCTGGGTCTCTAAGGTCAATTTTACTGAATCCAGCCAGGAATCCACCTCGAAGTGCACCTTCAAAGTCGGCGAGAGTCATTTCCTTAGTATCAGGATTATATAGGTATTTGAGCATGAATGTGCCATCGGGATCCACAATAGTCAATTCTGTTCCGTTTATTGTGAGTATCATGCGTGAAGTGGCTTCCACTCGTGATAGTATATCGTAATCATTGCTAGTGAGTTTCAAATCCTCGAAGGATACAGTATGAATCATATTCGTGGATTGTGGCAGAAATGTTTGTTTTACCCCACCACATGATGGGAAAAACATTAATGCGGTAATTGCTATACAAGGGAGAAATAAATTTTTCTTCATAAATAGTTTATGCCTGTTATATCCCATCGGCACGTCGGTTTTTGTTTGAAAAGTTGTTTTGTGGTGCCGATGAAAAATGCACATAAAAAGAGCGTGGCCCCTTTCGCTTTCATTGGAATCTTTGAGGTCTTGGACTACCTGATACTTCCCAATTACAACGTATAAAGCCCACGCCGATGGCGGGAGCGTCGCTGCTTTTTACATTCGGAAGTATCATTTGAAAGTGTCCAAGTTTCAAAGATTCCAGTGTTAAGCTACTTCGCTTTTTCCTATTCTATGATGTGCATAATAAACTATGCGCTATGCTTCATTGGCAGTTAGTTTTCGTTCGAATTCTGTTAATTGTCTCTATTTTTTATTCTTGTTTTACAAGATGAGTGAAGTCTGACCAGTTTTCGACTTTGAATCCGCGGATGTCGCGGACAGATTTGCGGAACCATTCAAGACCCCTCAGGGCATCAATGGCCTCAAAAAGAGTTGACATGTCGTCGGATTGGGTCATGTAGGTGCTTCCTTGGATCCAATAAAAGTCATGCTTGCCGAGCACGTCTTTTATCTTCCAGTAAGCGCTGTTGTAGGGCTTCCCATAATACTGCTCAAGGTTGGAAATGAGCAAGTCGAAACTGATGGCGAACATGTGTTAGGAAACTTTTTTAAACATGCACTCTTTTTCAAAGAAGATGTCGCCATCGGCAGTGCGGGCAGAGATGACAATTCCGACAAAGGGATTGTTTTCGACATCGATTATCATGCCTTCAGTCCACCCGTCTTTGTGAGTGACTTCAGGCGAAATCATTACGCTATCACCTTTTTTCATGGCGTTTTTTCTTTTATTGTTTGACGGTGCAAAATTATGCAATAAAAATGAATTATGCAAATTTTTTTTCAAAAATTCGCAAAATTCGCCCTATTCGCCGTTGAAAAAAGAAGGGACTTTGCCGTTAGCCTTCGAAGGTGAATGAAATCATGAAGGTGCGGGTAGTGAGGTTGTTGAAGGAGCGGATGTAGATGTCGGGGTCTTCGACTTTGAGGTCGAGGAGGCCGAGGTTCATCTTGAACTCGATGGCGAACTTCACATAGCGCAGGAAGACATCGAAGCCCACCCCCATGCAGTAGCGAAGGTCGTGGGGCTGGATGCGGATGATGCTCTCGTCTGTGAGGTTCTTGTTCTCGCGCAGCGAGGCGAAGTCGAAGCCGTAGCTGACACCGGCGGTGAGGTAGGGGCGGAAGTTTCCGTAGCGTTTGGCGCGGAACTTCAACTCGATGGGTATGTCACCATAGACGGATTCGACATTGCGCCAGCGTTCGGCGAGGGGGTGCGTGTTTAGATAGCCGGGTTCCCAGGCGTAGGAGACCTGTCGGGTGACGAGGGTGACACCGGGAATGAGCCGCAGGTTGAACCAGTCGTTGATGCGCAGATCACCGATGACGGCGATATGGAACCCCGCGGCATAGTAAGAAGTGACGCCCTGGAGGGTCTCGCGGAGGAGGGCTTCGTCGCTGTATTCGAGGTCGAACATCGATTGGGTGTAACCCACCTGGATGCCGTAGTGCAACAGCCGCGAGTCGAACTTACCGAGGTTGCCCACCTGCGCATGGGAGGTGAAAGGTGAGAGATGAAAGGTGAGAAGGATAAGGAGGAGAGAAAGGAAGTGAGAGGAAGTGAAAGGGAGAGAGAGGACAATAGCGCTGTCGTGCCCATTTGTCCTTTCACTCCTTGTCACTCTTTTTTCATTCCTTTTCACTCCTTTAATCATTGTTCTGTGATTTCTCCGCGGAGCGACTGGCTAAGGCGTATCTTTACATGCTCTTTGTCGTTGGGGTATTCGCCAAGGAGGCACATCATCTTGGCGATGGCAGCCTCGATGGTGATGTCGCCGGCACCGATGACGCCAATGCGGTCCATATCGCAGCTTGCGGCATACTGGCGCATCTTGACGGAACCTGCCTTACATTGTGTGACATTGAGGACGATGATGCCGCGACGGATCGCGTCGTCAAGGGCGGAGATGAACCATTCGTCGGTGGGGGCGTTGCCGGAGCCATAGGTTTCAATGACCACACCCTGCAGGTCAGGGGTGTGGAGCACGGTGTTGACCACCTCGGGTCCGATGCCGGGGAAGAGTTTCAGGATGGCTACGCGGGTATCGAATTTCTTGCGTACCTGCAGAGGCTCGGTGGGCATGGGCTGAAAGAGGTGCTCCTTGAATGAGATGTTGATGCCAGCCTTAGCTAACGAGGGGTAGTTGTAAGATTCGAAAGCATCAAAGTTTTCAGCGTTGATCTTGGTGCTGCGGTTGCCACGATAGAGGTGGCTGTCGAAGAAGATGCATACTTCGGGGATGGTCACCTGGCGTGTGGAGGCAATCTCAAGAGCGCAGATGATGTTCTCGCGGCCGTCGCTGCGCAGCATGCCTAAAGGCAGCTGACTGCCGGTGAGTACGATGGGCTTGGCCAAGTTCTTGAACATGAAACTCAATGCCGAGGCGGTGTAGGCCATGGTGTCGGTGCCGTGGAGGACAACAAAGCCGTCGTATCGGTCATACTCGCGTTCGATGATTTCAGCGATATTCACCCATAGGGCGGGGGTCATGCAACTGGAATCGATGATGCTGTCGAGCGTCACGGAATCGATGCCATATTCACAGTGTTTGAGTTGTGGTACAGCGTCGTAGATGCGGTCGAGGGCAAAGGGATGGAGCGAGCCGTTCTCGTCTTGCACCATGCCGATGGTACCACCCGTATAGACGATAAGAACTTTGTTCTGTTTCATATTGCCTATAACGGCGCGAGGGAGGATTTATTGTGTCGTGGGGCGATTTTATTCGTTCCAATTGGGCTCTTCTTCATCATAGAGTGTGTGGTATACCTCGTAGCGTTTCTTCTCCAGTTTGCCGTTACGGATGGTGAAGAGACTGGCGGTGATGCTTTCGGGGGCGCCGTGGAGGTGGCAGAATTCGGGACCATCGGGGCCTTCAAAAACCATGACGCTGCCGGCAAAGTATTCACCGCCGTCGTCGGCATTCCAAGTAGGACCGAAGGAGGGGTCGTAGTAGCCTTCCACAGGGTAGGAATAGACTTTGCCGTCCACGACAAAGACCTCGAGAGCCAGGGCTACCTGTGTGGTGTCGCCGTATTCCTCGATGCGGGTCTTCCAAGGTCCCTTGAACTGCACGATACCGTAGCTGTAGCGGTCGCTGTTGGCAGACAGAACGGAACGTTCGGCCTCCATGTGGTACTCTTTCTCGAGCTTCTTGACGATGTCGTCGGGCATGGGCGTAGAATAGTCGGTTCTCATCGGGACGAAAGCGTGGCTGCGGAGGTAGTTGTTGGTGACGACAATCCAAACACCCCACATTTCGTCGTCCGGCAGGGCGTTGCCGGGATAGGCGAAAGCGTACTTCAGTCCAGGGGAAGGAATGGAGGGACGGCTGTGGAGTTCGCCAGGATACATGGGGTTGCCTTTGGGGTCTTTGAGGGTTTCGCCGAGGTATTTGAGGATGCAGATTTTGCCAGAGGGTGTTATCATATTGATATATTGGTCGGCGTTGCGACGGAAACTCTCTTGCAGTTCCCAGCGCGCATGCTCGGCCTCGTAATAGTCAGCGGTCTCAGGATTCTTCTTGGGCTCCTCAATGTCGGACCAGTAGACCATCATCATGTAGTCTTTGTTCATGGTGTAGAGGAACATGGGGAAATCATAGTTTGAGTCGTGGTGTTCGAAGGTAACATTCGGTCCGATGGTACGGTCTTTGAGGTGGATAGGGTCGGGGTCAGGCTCGGGGGAGAAGAAGTTCTTCTTGCCCGACTGGTCGGCCATGTTCATGGTGCCGAGTTTCTCGGTGGGGTGGTAGATTTCGCAGCCCTTCAAAATGAATGGGGAGTTAAATTTGAAGAGCGATTGGAAGTCGCTGTTGCTATAAAACAGGCATCCGTCGAAGATGACATCATTGCAGTTGAAACCCTCGACGAGGTCGTATTCTTTGTTACGATAGAAGTCGCATTCGGTGAAATGAATGCTGGTGGAGTTGCGCAGCATCATGATGCCGTAGGTGCAGTCGTGGACGAAACAATAGCGGACATCCAGATTACGGGTGTCCAAAACATCGAAGCCGTAGGTGCCGCAGCCGTAGAGGTCGCAGTTGCGGACATTGATGTTCTCGCCTCTGGTCACCCCGATGACACCGCCGGAGCAGGTGCCGTATTCGCTGTGGCCAATGGTGAGATTCTCCACACGGCAGTTCTTGCAGTTGATGAAATAGAGGCAGTAGGAGTAGCGGGGATTGACCTCGATGCTGGAGTTGCCGGCACCGCGGAGGGTAAGGTTGTCAATGTTCACCAGGTCGAGTTGTTGTCCGTCAGTCTCGCTCTCGCTGATGACCATAGGCACCTGGCCGATGAAGTCGGCGCCCGACTCTGCCCAACGACGGTTGGTGTTGTTGGTGAAGAAGGTCTCATTTTCGAGCACGCGAGAGAGGTTGAGGTGTACGTTCTTGTCAATGATGATGGTGCGGTTGGGACCGAGGGCGTTGAGAAATTCGCGTTCGTTGGTGACGGTATAGGTCAGCACACCGTTGACCTCTTCGGGACCTCGACCATCGTCGGCCAAGCCGTCGGGGAACATATCGGGCGACAGCATGCTGTAGCGATATTCGTCAGGAGTGGCCTCTTCGCTCGTAATCATCTCCAGGTTGGTGCGCTCGACATCACTGAGCTTGATGGTGCTGTTGTCTTTCACAGGCTTGTACCATTTCTGTTTCTTGAAATGGTCCTGCAGGTCTTTGGATTGGAAACGCCAGCCGTGACGGGCGAGGATTTCGTTGCGCATGAGGCGTAACTCCTCCTTGGGGAAACGAGCCAGCCAGGTGGTGTTCAGAACCTCCTCGGTGATGACCTCGCTGGCGGGACGCTGCTCGAGTTTGCGCTCCATGAGGGTGAAGCCCCCTATCTCGCCGTTAATAAAGAACTCCATGGTCCAGGCGGCATCACCTTTCGTGTTGTAGAAGACGAGGAAGTCTCTTGCCCCTTTCCGGATGAAGCGTTTCACTCCGTCACCTTCGTTAATGCGCAGGGCGATGGCACCGTTGCGCGAGTAGACGGAGTATTCTCCCTTTTCCGATCTCCAAACCAGGATGATGGTGTAATCGTCGTTGTTGATGTCCTTGCCGGTGAGTTCGACAGAACCGTCGTTATAGACTTGGGCATCATAGATTACGCTACCGTCCCAGAACCTGTCTCCGCTCTGGATTTGCTGAGCGCGTACAGGGAGGAAGGAGAAAAGAAATATGGTGGTTAGAATAAGGAAGTGAAAAGGAGTGAAAGGGAGTGAAAAGGAGTGAAAGGACAAGTGTTTGTGTTTCATATTATTATATTTAAGATATTCTCAATAACCAATAACCTATAACCAATACCCTTTTTATTCCGCGTAGTTGGAAAGAGCTTTGTTTCGGGTGATGTCGACGGAATGCCAGGTCGGGTTGATGCTGTACGATTCTCCCAGCTGCTCCGACAACTCCAGCGCCTCCTTCTCGGTACATTCTTTGTCGTCTTTATTATAGTTGCTTTCCGAACTGGCAAAGTCCCCATTCGAGTCGAAACTGTACACATCTACCCAGGAGACATGATGGATGGCGCGGCTGTTTTTCAGAATGCAGAAGTTGTTCTGCGCGCAGCCTGTGCCACAGCTGCCTTGCGAGCCCACGCCGTTCTCGTAGAATACGAGCGCCGTGCGTCCGTCGGCTTCGGCCAGCAAGTCGGCCTTTTTGTCGGCGATGGAGTAGACAGCATCGTAGTAGCCTTCCTCATTGCGCACCCACAATTCGGGGTTTCCGTCGAGGTCGATGTCGATAAGGGCATACTCGTAAATCATGTCGTTGGTCATTGACTCCAAGTATTTGGATATGTCGAAACTCTGACCGTATTTCTTTTCCAACTTCTCGTTGGAACAGTTGTGGATGAAGTTAAGCATGTCGTATTTCTCGCCCTCCACCTCGTCGGGGCTTTTGCCAGAGAAGGAGGTGCGGAAGTTGTCGACATACCAGTCGCCGCGCTCATAGACTAAGTTGAGGATGATGTGTTGGTTTTTGAAGTTGTGGACAAGCACCTCGACAGTGGCCTCGACCGCTTTGATGTCTTTTATATCCTTGATTTTATAGCTCCACTTCGGGTCGATGTCTTGCCCCATCACCCAGTGGTCGTAGTCGCGGTAGACATAACCCATCTCGTGGCTGAGCTTGCTGGCATGGGCATCCAACGACAGATATTTTGCCGAGCAGAAGCGCATGTCGTCCTTGTACTTGTAGATGGTGTCGATGCGCTGGGCGATGTATTCTTTCGTGTGTCGGATGGAATCCTGAGTGGCATCGGCCACAATGTCGGTTGTGTCGGCGTTTAATGAGTCGTTCTTCGAATCGTTACCGCCACAGCCAATGAGGAGTAGGGTGGTAAGAAATAAGGAGGTAAAGATTGTTTTCATATTCTTAATTTCTTAATATGTTTCACTTTTCATTTTTCATTTTAAAATATACCCCGTCGATTTTGAGGTTTTTATCGCCACACATGTTGTTCCCGGGTTCCGAGGCGGTGATCAGCACCACGAAATTTTTGAAGAAATGAGCCTCGAAAACGTAGCTGCATTTCTCATAGACGAAGTCATTGTAAGTATAGGGCCTGAGTTCTGCAGGACGGCCGGGGGTATTGTCTATATATCCGACCTCCAAGTCGTTGAGAATTTCGAAGTTCAACTTGTGGTCACCTGCCCAACGGAAGGATGCGCTTCCAATGACCATCGAGTTCGATGCTGTATCCCACTGGTGAAAGTAGTAGTCTCCTTCGATGGTCTCTTGGGTGCCATAATCCCAGAAACTGTTTGACGATGTTCCGATATACTCCATATTCTTCATCTCGTACATTTTTCCGGTCTTGTAGTTAATCCAGGTGCCTTCGGTCATTTCGGGCGTGTTGTAGGTGGTGTCGTCAATCTTCATATACAGGCAGCCTGTGACGGTACCATCGGGTTTGTATTCGTTGAGACGGTATTCGTCGCCGTCCCATACCCCCACCAACAGCATGCGGATGGGGTTTTTGTGGTTGGTGTAGACAATCTCGCCAACGGCAACCATATCGCCATTGACGGCAAACTCAATGGAAACTCCAATCTTGTCACCCAAAGTGCCCTCAAAGTGAAAATCCGCAATCACATCGGCCCGCGCCGTCTGCGAAAATCCACAAAGTAAAAAGGATATGAGAATTATTAAAGAATGCTTCATGACCAATAACCAAAAACCTATAACCATTAACCTATTACTTCACAAACTTCCTCCCGTCCCAGGTCAGTTTCTTTGTCACCTTCCCTTTGGGAGTGAAGTACACAAATTCGATGGTCTTTCCTTGACGGGGCAGATTGCGCATGCATCCCGTGGCACCATAGGCGGCTTCTATCTCTTCTCCCAGTTCGAAGGCATATTTGTAGTTCATTTTGTGGCTGGTGTTGTCGTACCAATAGAACGAAAGTCCCGTGAGCTCGGTATCCACCGGCTCGCCGTTTACCACTAACGACACATTCTCCGCCACCAGTTTGTGCTTGCCGTCGGCACAGTTCCAGTAGCAGTACTCGATATACAGGTTCTCCCCTTCGGGATGATTCACGTCGTAGCGTACGTAGCCGTTTTTGGAATCCACCGTGATGGTGGTGTTCTTGGCCAGCGTTTTCCCCTTCTGGTATTTCTTCCAGTCCTCAGCCATTCCGCCCAGTGCTTCGCCAAGTTCTTCTTGTGAAAGAATGGCCGTCACGAAATCGCCGATTCCGGGCTTCTGACCTTTGAAGGTTACAGAGATAGACCCGTCAGGCTCTTCACCAAACTCTTTCATCTTCTCTCTGTCGATATCGACTTTTTCGAAGACGGGCTGCATCCCGTTCCAGGCGAAATGGTGGGCATAGATGAAAGGCAGGGCATATTCGAGGATAATCAGCTCTTTTCCTTTGCGGGGTAGTTGGTGGGAGATTTGGCTATTTTCCTCTTTGCGCTTGAAGTCGGATAGGATGTTGGGCTCCGGAGTCAGACGTTTGGCTTTGGGGTCGTAGTCGTAGAAGCACACCACCTCGAGTTCGGGGTCGGTGGGCTTGCCAATCATGACGGCGAAGAGTTTGTGGCCGTTGTCGCGGTTCCAGATGCAGGACGACATATAAAGGCCGTCGGTTCCGCCGTCGCCTACCAACAAGAAACCGTTGGCTGCATCAACGGTCACGGTGTATTCGGTCTCCGGGTCGAGGACTTTCTCGTCCAATCCTTCTTCCATCACACTGCAGGCATCACGGGTGACGTAGGTGGGCCAGGTCTTGTGGAAGGCTTCCATCATGATTCCGAGACTGCCATTGATAACATTCTCGATGGGCTTGGTTTTCCAGCCCTCGGCGATGTCAGTGATAAAGACGTTTTCTTGTGCTTGCATGCAGGTGGTGGCACCCAGCAGAAGCATGACTGTGAAAAAGAGCTTCTTCATATTAATTATTTGTTTTATTATCTACAAAAAAAGCTCAAGTACTCACGCACTCAAGCATTAACTCTTAACTCTCATCTCTCAACTCTAAACTCTCTTTGTTGTCCCACCAGGACTCGAACCTGGGCAAGCAGAACCAAAATCTGATGTGCTACCATTACACCATGGGACAATCGGCTTTTTTTCTCAAAAAACGGGTGCAAAAGTACACCCTTTTTCTGATATGGCCAAATTTATTTTTCAACTTCCATATTTTACGTTATTTACCTCTCGTTTCTCGGTTTCCAATTCTCAATTCTCTCCTCACTCCTTGCCTCCTTTTTTCTGCCAAGGAAGGTTGATGGAGGGCAACTCAATCGACTTGAAGGCCGAGAAGAAGGCGTTGGAGGATGCTTTTTCCTTGCCATAGATATCGGAGATAAGGTCTTGGTATTTCTCCATCAGCGGGGCTCGGCGCAACTTCAGGGTGGGGGAGAGGAAGCCGTTCGAGGTATTCCAGTCGTCCACCACTAAGCGGAACAGCTTGATCTGCTCGTGCGGCGCGAGGTTCTTGTTGTAGACCTCCAACACTTTCTTGAATTTGTCGTGTACCTGCGGCAGCGTGATGAGTTCGGCATTGTCGCGGTAGTGCAACTTGTATTTCAGCGCCCAGAAGTGCAGCGTGTTGAAGTTCGGGCTGATGATAGCGGCGGCGCACTTCTCGTTCTCGCCAATGACCATCACTTGCTCGATATATTCGCTTCCGCGCAGCATGTTTTCAATGAGCTGTGGAGCCACATATTTGCCAGCCGAGAGTTTGAAGATGTCCTTCTTGCGATCGGTAATCTTCAGGAAACGTCCGTCGACGAGGGTGCCGATGTCGCCCGTGTGGAACCATCCGTCGGGTTCGATAACCTGTGCCGTGTATTCGGGGTCTTTGTAGTAGCCCATCATCACATGCGGTCCGCGGGTGAGGATTTCGCCGTCGTCGGCGAATTTCACCTCCACACCGCTCAGGATGGGGCCCACGGTGCCGATACGCACCATCTTGTGCGCCGGGTCGTTGACGGCAATCACCGGTGAGGTCTCGCTCAATCCATAGCCTTCATAGATATTGATGCCGGCAGCGGCGAAGACGCGTATCATATCGGGCTGGATGGAAGACGAACCGGTGATAATCACCAAGTGGTTGCCACCGAATTTATCGCGCCATTTACAGTAGACCAGTCGGTCGAGAATCTTCTGCCCCAGCATATACATAGGCGAGAACTTGCGCAGTCCGGTATAGTCGTAGTGGCGACCGTGACGGAAGGCCCAGTCGTAGATTTTCTTCTTGATGCCCGTGAAATCCTTGCCTGCGGCATACATTTTGTCGTAGATCATCTCCAACACACGTGGCACAGCGCAGAAGCCGTGACCGTGAATCTCCAGCATGTTCTGCTGGATGGTGCCGAGGTTTTCGGCATAGTAGATGCTCACGCCGAGATATTGGAAGTGATAGTTCAGCGAGCGTTCGTAGATGTGGTTCAGTGGCAGGAAAGAGAGCACACGGCAGTTGCTGCCGAGAATCTGCACCTTTGCGTGAGCCAAGAAGTTCGAGCAGAGGTTGCGGTGACTCAGCATCACGCCTTTGGGCATACCGGTGGTGCCGCTGGTGTAAATCATCGTCATCCACTCCTCAGGCTTGATTTCGCGTTTGCGACGCTCTATCTCGCCCATCCATTTGTCGCGGTTGGCGATACCCAGTTTCAGAATCTCCAGCATGCGGTGCTCGCCCTCGATATTGGCGAGGGTATAGACCTGCGGTTGCGGGTCTACCTGCTCCAGCGCCGGGCGCAGGCGGCCCAGCAGCACCTTCGTGCTCACGAAGACGGCCGCTGCCTCACTATGTTTCAGAATATGGAGATAGGCGTCGGTGTTCAGCGTGGGGTAGATTGGCACATGTATCATGCCGCTCATCGCCAATGCCATATCGATGAAGTTCCACTCCGGACAGTTGGCACTCATCGTCACCACCTTGTCGCCCTGTTTCAGACCCATCTCACAGAGTCCGTAGGCTAAATAATGGGCATATTTATAATAGTCATGCGAGCTGTACTTCACCCACTCGCCGTTCACTTTACCAGCCAGGATGTCATCCTTTGGATACTGCTCCACCAAGTGGTCCAGCAGGTCAAAAGTGCGTGTGATTTCTACCATTTTATGTTAATTTTTACTAACGAAATAAAATGCAAAAATACACACTTTTTATGAAATGGTAAAATTTTTTTTTAAGAATTCGCTTAATTCGCACAATTTGCCGACAAAAAAATCTGCCGTTTCAATCCATCATGCCGTTCTTCCGCAGGAAGGCGAGGAGGTCGGCGCTGATGGCCTCGTTTTGTGCCCTCGGGTAGCGCTTGGTGGTGAAGATCTCGCAGTAGTTGCGGGTGCCGTTCTCCTTGACCATCTGCTGGTTGAAGGGGTCGCTGTCGCGCACCTCGTGCATCTTGACGATTTCCTCGTCGGTGGGGTCGTGGTACACCTCATTGTGCAGCACCGCGTCGCAGCCCAGGCGCTCGCTCAGGCGGCCCTCCTCGGCAGGATGGCCCATGGCCAGCGTGATGACCGGCACCACGCCCTTGGGGCACTTCAGCAGCTCAGCAATCTTCTCCGTGTTGTACATCACCGTCCCCAGATGGCAGAATCCCAGTCCTTTCGCCTCCGCAGCGATGCAGAGGTTCTGTGCGAAAAGGCTCGCGTCCACCAGTGCCGACAGCAGCCACAGCAGGTCGCCGTAAGGCTCGTCGCAGCCGTTCACGCGGCAGTAGTGGTGGTAGCGGTTCACATCGGTGCAGACGGTGAGGAAGAGCGGTGCCGACGAGCACTGCCCGAAATGCAACCCGCAAAGCTCCGTGCGCAACGGCTCCTCCTGGGTGGCAATGACGCTGTAGAGCTGCATATTGCCCGTGTTCGAGGCCCGTAGCCCGCAGTTGACAATCTCCTCCAACAGTTTCGGGTCGACCTTCTCCTTCGTGAATTTCCTTATCGACCGGTGATTCATCATCACATCCAATACATCGTTTTTCATTCTATATTTTTATTGTATTTATTTAAAAAATGATGCTTTTTCGGCTGCAAAAATACATAAAATACTCGACATGCACGCGGACACATGAAAACTTTTTGTTTCTTTCAAGATTCCGCCGCCGCATAGAAAGCAATAATGGTCTCCCGTTCGCCAGTCGTTATCCCTCAAAACCAATTCTTACAAAACGTTTTGCAAATGAAAAATCACTGGTTACTGGTTACCGGTTCCATGGGTTCTTCTCGCCGTCTGAAATGAGGGTTGGAAATCAATAACTTACAAACATAAAAGCATGTATAATTCTTTGGTTATGTGTTGTTATTATTTTGTTGAATGTATAACACTTTGATTATCAGTCATAACACAATACCAACGCCGTATCAACACCGTACCATCTACCTACTAACACCGTGCCATCTCCGACACCAGTCGGAGATGGCACGGTGTATTTCCGCCGTCGGGCAGTAAAAGAGGGGAGGACGACGTTATTTAATGTCTTAGAGCGAGAGGCCGCCGTCGACGCAGATGACCTGTCCGGTGATGTAGGTGGAGAGGTCGGAGGCGAGGTAGAGCGATGTTTTGGCGACATCAAGGTCTGTGCCGCCGCGGTGCAGGGGAATGTCCTCCATCCAGCCTTTGCGCACGTCCTCGGGCAGTTGCTGCGTCATGGCCGTCTCGATGAATCCGGGGGCGATGGCGTTGCTGCGGATGCCGCGGGAACCCAACTCTTTGGCGAGGCTCTTGGTGAAGCCCAAGATGCCAGCCTTAGAGGCAGAGTAGTTGCACTGGCCGGCGTTGCCGTTGACGCCCACCACCGACGAGGTGTTGATGATGGAGCCGCTGCGCTGTTTCAACATCATGGGGGCAAAGGCTTTGCAGAAGTTGAAGACCGAGCGCAGGTTGACCTCAAGGACGAGATCCCAGTCCTTGGGCTGCATGCGGAGCAGCAGGTTGTCGCGCGTGATGCCGGCGTTGTTGACTAGCACATCAAGGCGGCCGAATTCTTTCTGCACGATGTCGGCCACGCGGAGGGTGTCCTCATAGTCGGCAGCGTTCGAGGCGATGAACATCGAACGGGGTTGGTATTTCTGAAGTTCGGCGAGGAGCTCGCGACTGCTGTCGTTCTCCTGCAAGTCGGTGAAGATGACGGTGGCGCCTTCTTCGGCGAAGAGCAATGCGGTGCGACGTCCGAGGCCACGGGAACCTCCGGTCACAAGGGCTATTTTGTCTTTTAAAAGATTCATAAATACATTTTTTGGAGTATAGGAGTAAGGAATAAAGGGGGTATAGTAGGAATGTTACAAGACATTCCGAGTCTCTATTCCTTTATAATAGCTGTTTAACAGTCTACTTGTGTCTTCTATACTCTTGGTTAATAATTGATTGTTTTCTTTGTCTATGTAATTTAAATCATTGGCAAGGTTATCTCCTTTACTCCTTTACCACCTCTACTCCCCTTTGGGAGTATCAATTAATGCAAACGAGAGAACCGCTTTGACGGCGGTTTTGCCGTTGACTTTGGCTTCAGCCTCGACGTGGAAGATGAGGTTGCGACGGTCGGTGATGTGGCCGCGAATCTCGATGGTGTCGCCGGGACGCACGGGCTGGCGGAAGCGGGCTTCCTTGATACCGCTGTAGAGGGGTGTGCGGCCCACGGCGAGTTCGTCGCGCACGAGGATGCAGCACGACTGGCCCATGATTTCGCAAAGGATGACTCCCGGCACAATGGGGTTGCCGGGGAAATGGCCCTGCAGGAAGTACTCGTCACCACGCACATGGTAGTGGGCGATGGCTTCGTTGCCTTCCATGGCTACGTCGTCGATGAGCAGCATCGGCTCGCGATGCGGCAGGAAGGTTTTGATAATGTCTCTGTTAAGTATTTCCATATCTTTAAACTTTAAACATTAAACTTTACGTAATGCCACTGTGGAGTTCTGGCCGCCGAAGCCGAAGGTGTTGCTGATGGCGATGTCGGCCTGCCACTTGCGGGCGGTGTGGGGGGTGTAGTCGAGGTCGCACTCAGGGTCGGGCGAATCGAGGTGGACGGTTGGCGGGATGATGCCTTCCTTCAGCGCAAGGGCGCTGATAATCAGCTCGACGGCACCAGTGGCACCGAGCATGTGGCCATGCATCGACTTGGTGCTGCTGATAACGGCTTTGCGGGCCTCGTCTTCACCAAGGGCTTTCTTAATGGCTGCCGTCTCTCCCTTGTCGTTGAGGGGGGTGCCGGTGCCGTGGGCATTGATATAGAGTTTTTCGCCAGCTTTGAAGCCAGCCTCTTCGAGGGCCAGCCGCATCGACTCGGCGGCACCGCGTCCTTCGGGGTGAGGAGCGGTGTAGTGGTGAGCGTCGCAGGTGTTGCCGTAGCCGCAGACTTCGGCGTAGATTTTAGCACCGCGTTTCTTTGCAAGTTCTTCGCTCTCAAGGATGAGGATTCCGGAGCCTTCGCCCAGTACGAAGCCGTGACGACGGCTGTCGAAGGGCAACGAGGCGGCCATGGGGTCGTCGGAGGTGGTGAGGGCTTTCATGTTGTTGAAGCCACCGATGGCCATCTCGCAGACGGCAGCTTCAGCACCGCCGGTGATGACGGCATCGGCACGTCCTTCGCGGATGAGACGGAAGGCTTCGCCGACGGAGTGGGTTCCAGTGGCACAGGCAGTTACGACGGGTAGGTTGGGGCCCTGGGCGTTGTAGGTGATGGCGATGTTGCCACCGGCGATATTGGAAATCATCTCGGGGATGAAGAGCGGCGAGATACGGCGCAGGCCGTATTGCATCAGGTTGGCATGCTCGCGCTGGAAGGTCTGTATGCCACCGATACCGCTACCCACGGCAACGCCGAGGCGGCGGGGATCGACATCTTCGCCCACCTTCAGGCCACTATCCTGCATGGCCTGTGCGGCAGCAGAGAGGGCGTAGAGGGCGTAGATGTCGTTGTGGCGGATCATCGTTTTGTCGAGACCGTAGTCTTCCGGATGGAAGTTCTTCACTTCGGCGGCCACTTTGACGGGGAGGTCTGTGGTGTCGAGTTTGGTGATGAAGTCGATACCGCAGACACCACTCTTGATGTTGTTCCACAGCGTGTTGATGTCGTTTCCAAGAGGGGTGATGCATCCCACGCCGGTAATATATACTCTGTTCATAATTATAATATGTTTTCTTTATTATTAATTAATATCTCATTACTGCTGCGCTGGTGACGAAGCCGGCACCGAAGCCGTTGAAGACCATCAGGTCGCCGCGTTTGATGACTCCTTCGCGCACTTTCTCGTCGAGCAGCACCGGGATGCTGGCGGAAGAGGTGTTTCCGCGACGTTCGATGTTGTGAAGGAATCGCTCTGCCGGGAGGTTGAAGTTCTGTTTGATGGCATCAATGATGCGCATATTGGCTTGATGCAGAAGGTAGTAATCGATATCTTCCAACTGAAGGCCTGCTTTCTCCACCACATCGCGGATGTCGCGCGGAGCTGTTGTGACGGCCATACGGAACACCTCGCGTCCTTTGAGTACCAGAGGTTGATGGGTGTCGATGCCTTCGCCGGTCTCGTAGGGGGTGGGTTCGCAGGGGAGACGGTGGTAGATAACTTCGGGCATCGGGACAGAGGTCAGTTTGCTGGCCAGATAGTTGTCTCCTTTTCCTAAGACGACAGCTCCAGCGGCATCGCCGAAGAGTACACAGGTCTCGCGTTGGTTCCAGTCGACCATGCGGGTCACTTCCTCTGCACATACAAAAAGGATATGGTTGGCGCGTCCTGTCTGGAGGAATGCCTCGCATATATCCAGACCATAGGTGAATCCGGCACAGGCGGCATTGATGTCCATCGTGGGACAGTTGGGACCTTTGATGCCCAGAGAATGTTGTATGAGAGCTGCCAATGAGGGGGTCGTGTAGAGGTTGCATACATTGTGGCAGAGAATGAAGTCGATGTCTTCGGGTACTAAGCCTGCGGCCTCGATGGCTCGCTGGCCGGCAAGGGCGGCCAGCTCTTCAAATCTTTCGTCGGTGATTATTTGGCGTGATTTAATTCCGGTTCGGGTAGAAATCCATTCGTCGTTCGTGTCGAGAAACTCGGACAGCATGTCGTTTGTAACCGTTTTTCTCGGTAGAGCACTTCCTGTTCCTAGTATTTTCATGTTAAAATTTATTAAATTTTCGGGTGCAAAGAAACGTTAAAAATCCTAAATGTAAAAGTTAATTTAAGTAAATTGCACAATAAGTTGGGTGAATAGGCGTTATTTTGGGTGAAATTTGATTATTTTTGGTGAAAATATTGTTAAATGAATTCTGATATAACGCTAAACATAACGACAATCTGCCGATATCTGTCCCGCGGCGGCTCTATTTTCCTTTTTTTGGCTTTTAGTCTTCTTTTCGCTGTGGTACTCGTGGTATTCATTGAACCGGTAGGGGTTCTGTCCAATACCGCCCAATTGTCTTCCTTGTCGCCGTTGGCTCAATTGGCGCTCATTACGCTTACCGGATACCTTACGGTACTCATCAGTCGTGTTATCCTCTTGCTCGTTGCCCGCCGTACGACGCTCTCTCCTATGGTTTATGGCATCTGGATTGCTACAGAGTTAGTACTCTGTATCGCTTTTGCTTCATTGTTTGCGTGGATTGTAAGTGGCTTTGGGCCAGTGAAATTGGCGCCTCTTGTGGGCGATATCTTTCTTGGGAATATAGCCATTTTTCTGATTCCTAATATTTTGGCATTCCAAGATTTTCGTGTTCACGAACTAAAGGAACAGCTACGTCGCGCACAGGCACCGGTAGCTGTGGCTCCGGCTTCCTCGTCACTTCCCGACCAGCATATTAATTTCTATGAAAAAGGAGGACGGCTTGCCCTTACCACCCGCTGCTCTAATGTACTCTATATTGAGGCTGCCGACAACTATGCTAATGTTCATTATATTAATGGAAGGAAAGTGGATGCGTTTATCCTTCATAACTCATTGAAAGATATTGAGAAGGATTATTTGGCAATGGGTTTCCTCCGCTGCCATCGTGGCTATATGGTCAACGTGGAGAATGTCAAACTCATGCGCAAGGATCATGGGAGTCTGGTGCTGGAAATCAACCATACATCTAAGATTATTCCAGTATCCAAGAGCTACGCATCGGATGTTATCCGTTTCTTTTCCACCAACAACGCCTCAGCCCCCCTCTCTGGCCCCATTCCAGTACTTTAACCCTTTCGAACCTCTTAATCCTCTTAAACCCTTTTAACCTCTTAAACCTTTTAAATCTTTTTACCCCAGTAAACCATGCAGTTTAGATTAACTTATCAGGAAATCAGCGATTTGATAGCTCGTAAGGCTGGACGTTCCATTCCGGTGCTTTATGGCGGCCCTCATACAGTGCGTATTGGCATCGATGTCAACGTGTTGTTTAAAACGACCAATATCGGACTCGACCTCACCGTCGACCAGGTGGACGAGAATGGTAATATCTATCTCTCTTATAATGGGGGTATGGGTATTGATTTTATGATTCGGACAGCCCTGAACCACGCACAGAATCAGCCGGGAGCTGATATGTTGGAATTGTTGCCTGACAACCGTATATTGTTGAATTTCAGTAAAGGGATTCAGCGGGCTGCGGAAAACGGTGCAATGGGCGGTCAGCAAGTGGGCAGTCTGTTCGACCATATCAAACTGCAGGATATCAGCTTCGACGAGCAGTTTGCCATCATCGACTTCGTGCCGAAAAATCTTTGATAACTAATTGTTGTGGTATTTCTCGTGACGCAGGATGGTGAAGGCGCGATAAAGCTGTTCTGTGAAGAAGAGCCTCACCATCTGGTGGTTGAAAGTCATCTGCGAGAGTGAAATCTTATGTTGGGCGGCAGCATAGACGGCGGGAGAGAAGCCGAAAGCGCCGCCAATGACGAATGCCAGCGTCCGTGTGCCGGCGTTCATTTGTTTCTGAAGATATTCCGAGAAGCCTACGGAGGTGTATTCTTTGCCGTGCTCATCGAGGAGCACCACTTGGTCGGCCTTTTCTATCTGTTTCAGTATCAGCAGTCCTTCTTTCTCTTTTACCTCTTCGGACGACGCTTTCCCAATGTTCTTCAGTGCAGGGATGACTACCAGTTCGAAGTCGCAGTAGTGCTTCAGTCGCCCAACATACTCGTCGATGCCAGTTTGGAGGTAGGGGATATCTGTTTTAGAGATGACTATCAACTTGATATTCATATGCCAAGAAGTCGTTTTCCAAAGGGGAGACGGGAATGATAGATGCAGATGTAGGGTGTCTGTTCGGTGCCGAAGGAGCTGTAGAAGAAAGCAAGATTGGGATCCATGCCGCCCTCGAAATCGAAACTCAGCGTTAGGGAGGAGAGGCGTCGCAGCATTTGCCACATGAGGTAACTCATGGCTCCTTTGGGGGCATTTTCGCCGATGGCCAGTAGAAGCGACCAGGCACAGCGCTCGTCGTAAGCCACGAACCACGCCGCCTGCAGACTGTTGTCCTCTCGGCTGCGCAGTCCCCAAAGGAGACCTTGGTTGCGGCCACAAGCGGTGGTGACGACGCGGCGCAGCAGCGATTCGGGAATGAGGTCGCGTTCACCACGGCGGCGATAGTAGTCGATATGGAATGGGACGAATTCGTCGAGCGATAGGTGCTCGTCAATTACGCAGGTAGTCTCTACTCCTTTGTCGTAACGACGGCGGATGCGCGACGCCTTGGCGTAGAGGGCCTCGGGGTCGGCCAACGACGGGAATCGATAGGTGTGGCGTGTGATTGATTGGAAGCCCTGTTGGAGAAACGGCTGGCAGTCACTTATCTCGGGAGAGAAGCATTGCATGCAGAGTACAGCCTTCTCGCGGCGTAGCCCTGCAGCGAGAGCTGCGACAGTGTACTGACGACTGGTGGTGTCGAGCGAGGGGTCCACCCACGGCCCGCACCAAGGGGTGAGCTGGGGTTGTAGAATATATTTCATTCCCAACTTGCGACCATAGAGAAATGGCATTGCGCCAGACAGACGCCCGTGACCCTTACTCAGCATCACATCCCACTCCTTACCCTCGCATACCGTCTCCATCCACCAATATTGCTGAAACAGAGGGATTCGTGACCCCTCTGTTTCACATAGTTGTCGGTATATCTCTTTGTTAGTCAAATCCCCTCCTTAATTCCTCTACTCCTTTATTCCCTATAGAATTTTAATACTCACTCGATTGTTCTCGATGCGTCCTTCATAGGTGCTGTTGTCACCGATGGGGTCGGCATCGCCTTTCACCTCGAGTTCGATGCGTGCAGCATCGACACCGCGCAGCAGGAGGGCTTTCTTCACTTCGGTGGCGCGCTGGCGCGAGATGCCTTCGATGTAGGCATCGGTGCCTTGATTGTCGGCATAGCCGGTGAGCAGCACACTCTTGCGGTCGTTGGCGTTGATGTATTCAGCAAGTTCGTCGAGCACGGGAACCCACGACTCCACGATGGTGGCATCGTTGGGGAAGAACTTGATGTCGGGGAAGGTGTGCGACGAAGCGGTGTCGGGGACAAAGATGGCGTTTTTCTTACTGCCGAAGTAGAGCAGCACACCCACGCGGATAATATCGTCGCTACGCTGTTGGTTGTAGTAGTTGGTGCCTTTGAAATAGCGGTAGTCGAGTTCGGCAATCTTATACTGCGTCTTGTTGCGCATGCCTTTTCTGCTTTTCCATCCTTCGAAGGCATCGATGGCAGCTTGGGCTTCATTCTTGGCTTTTTCGATAAGCTCTTGGCGCTGAGTGCGGTCGGTGATGTCGGGGTTGATGGCAAAGAGAGGACAGAGGGTCATGGTGGCACGGGTGTTTTTCACCATGTAGTTCATCACCGGCTTGATATCTTCTCCCCAGTCGGGATTGTCGTCGGCACAGAGTTCGAAAAAGTCAAAATAGTCGAAGGGGGAGTAATAGAGCGTGGTGCTCTTCGAACTGAAGGTGGTGAACTTGTCGAAGGTGGCATAGTCCGATTCGCGCACTTTCTGGCGGCCTTCCACAAAGGTGGAGGCTTGGTCTTTCTTACCTTTCTTGCTCTTTTTCTTGTTCTGGGCGAGGGCATCCGAGCCTCCCACGAGGATCATTGCTGCCAAAAACAAGCTGATTATCTTTTTCATATTTCAAGGACTTTGTTTATTTCTTTCTTTCACCGCACCTCGTACAGTGTTATTGAGCGGTTGTCCCGTTGGGACATTGTTGTTTTATTAGTTTAGTATTGGTAAATCTTCATTTCTTTCACTCTACACTCTACATTATTCACTCTACATTCTTCTCCGTATCCACTACTGTGCCGTTCTCGCACACCACTACGCGGGCGGGGAATTTGTCAATCATCATGAAGTCGTGGGTGGAGATAAACATGGTGGTGCCGGTATTACGGTTGATGTCCACAAGGAGCTGCATAATCTCCGCTGAAGTTACTGGGTCGAGGTTGCCGGTGGGTTCATCGGCGAGTATCAGGGTGGGGTTGTTAATGAGGGCGCGGGCAATTCCTACGCGTTGCTGTTCGCCTTCAGAGAGTTGCAGAGGGTTGCAGTAGGCTTTGTCGGCGATGCCCACGTCGTGCAACACCTTTTCCACCTGTAGGCGTATCTCCTCTTTCTTTTTCCAGCCGGTGGCTTTGAGGATGAACTCGAGGTTGGAGTAGACATTGCGGTCGTCGAGGAGACGGAAGTTCTGGAAGACGATACCAATCCGGCGGCGCAACTGCGGGATGTGACGGCGTTTGAGGTGGGCGATGTCGAATCCGCACACTTCGGCCTCGCCGCCGTCGATGGGACGGTCGGCATAAAGGCTGCGCAGCAGTGAGGTCTTGCCAGCACCGCTCTTGCCGATGAGGTATACAAACTCACCCTCGCGGATATCAAGGTTCACGTTGCTCAGCAAGATGCCATTCTCATGGCTGACGGTGAGCCCTTTAAGGTGTACAATGGTCTTGTTTTCAATAGTGTGGGTGTCGTTTTCCATCTTGATAGTAAAACTTGGCAATCAAATTCTAAATAATACAACGCACACCCTCCGCTTTTATTGTGCGACTCGGACAAAAAATGTAATAGAGGTGTTTTATTTGACGCTATGCCATACAGGGGCCATCGGGACAGTGTCGCCCAACTGTATCACAAACGCATTGTAGCCATCTTCGTCGGTGGCTTTATCGTTCACATGGTAGGATTCGTAGGTTATCTCCATCTCTTCCGAGAAAATGTTGAATTCCACATGCTTCTCGCACGAAGCAACAATGCGGCTGTTCTTCAGTACAGAGAAGGCTTCGTCCACCCGGCCAGGAGAGATGTAACCGGAATAGCCTACGGCATTTGGGTAGAACATTAGTTCGCTGGTAGCATCGGCATCGGCCAGCAACACTACACTGTCGCCCTCGATTGAAAATACCCCTTGCCAGTCTTGCCCCTCGTCGCCACGCACCCACACCTCCGATAAACCGTCGCCATCGATGTCGATAAGGGCATAAGCCTCGAATCTTATGGGCTCGATGCTCTTTGCAAACCGCACCTCGGCCATTTCCATCATGGCCTCTTTGTATTTGTTGAAGTCGAATCCTTTATTAGTATCTTTTTCTGGTACATTCACGACGGTTGAAATGGCCAAAGCCAATCCAGTGAAAAACAATGCAAGATTATTCATAGTATTCTAATTCTGTATTTGTTATCTTTTCCAAAAGCGAGGGAGTAGGAGGATAATGATGGTCATGCATTCGAGACGGCCCATAAGCATCAGGAAGGAACAGAGCCAGAGGGCAGGGGAGGAGAAGTGGGCATAGCATCCGAATCCGCCGGAGGGCCCCAATCCAGGACCATAACCAGTGAGGCAGCCCACAGAGGCTCCGATGGCTTCCGTTGGACTCACGCCACAGAGCATCAGTCCCATAACGCCCAACATCAGCGAGGCACCAAAGACGATAAAGATGACCATCACGTTGTTGGCGATATGGCCGGAGATGGGTTTTCCGTTGAGACGCACGGGGTTGACGATGTGGGGGTGCAGACGGTTTCGGAGAATGGCACGGGCGTTGCGGAAGAGGATAATCACACGCATGGTCTTCAAGCCTCCCGAGGTGGAACCGGCCATACCGCCGCAGATGGCCACAATCAGCAGCATGAAGGTCACGGGTACAGGCCAAAGGGTGTAGTCGGCGACCACGGAG
>JAEEGL014688646.1_pt1 | contig 45962 bp, 29 predicted proteins | sample 9134231 | NCBI WGS metagenome assembly JAEEGL01 (sample SAMN16246548, study PRJNA631951) | gut metagenome | biome: gut microbiome; feature: rumen; material: fiber-attached | host: Bos | place: Iran: Karaj | collected 2018-10 | reverse complement strand
GTTATTCCAGCATGCGGTACCTTCTTCGTATTCTCCGACTACATGAAGCCAGCAGTTCGTATGGCTGCCCTCATGGAACTCCCAGTGAAGTTCATCTGGACACACGATGCCTTCCGTGTAGGCGAAGACGGTCCTACTCACGAGCCAGTTGAGCAGGAGGCACAGATTCGTCTCATGGAGAAACTGAAGAACCACTCTGGCAAGCCATCAGTGCTCGTTCTTCGTCCTGCCGACGCTCAGGAGACCACTGCAGCATGGGCACTCGCTATGGAGAACATGGCTACCCCATCAGCACTCATCCTCTCTCGTCAGAACATCAACAACCTCCCAGCAGGCAACGACTACAGCCAGGCAGCAAAGGGTGGTTACATCGTAGCAGGCTCTGATGAAAACCCAGACGTGATTCTCGTGGCTACAGGTTCTGAAGTATCCACGCTCGTGGCAGGCGCAGAACTTCTCCGCAAGGATGGCAAGAAGGTTCGCATCGTCAGCGTTCCATCCGAGGGTCTCTTCCGTCAGCAGTCCAAGGAGTACCAGCAGAGCGTTCTTCCACAAGGTGTGAAGAAGTTCGGTCTCACCGCAGGTCTTCCAGTAAACCTCCTCGGCCTTGTTCCTGAGGCAGAAGGTTCCATCTGGGGTCTCGAGTCCTTCGGTTTCTCTGCTCCTTACAAGGTGCTCGACGAGAAACTCGGCTACACCGCAGAAAACGTTTATGCACAGGTGAACAAACTGTTCTAATTATATGAATAAGATTGGTATTGCTTCCGACCATGCGGCATTTCCGTTAAAGCAATTCGTCAAGAAATATCTCGAGGAGAAGGGCTACGAGTATAAAGACTATGGCACCTACACCGAGGAGAGTTGCAACTACGCCACCTATGGCCACGCACTCGCTGAAGGCATCGAGAAAGGCGAAGTCTATCCAGGCATTGCCATGTGCGGTTCTGGCGAAGGTATCTCCATGACGCTCAACAAGCACCAGGGCATCCGCGCTGGACTTGTTTGGCAACCAGAGATTGCCCACCTCATCCGTGAGCACAACAATGCCAACGTAATTGTCTTCCCTGGTCGTTTCATCTCCGAAGAGGTTTGCCGTCAATGCCTCGACGAATTCTTCAACACAGAGTTTGCTGGAGGTCGTCACCAACAACGCATTGAGGACATCCCTTGCAAGTAAGACAACAATACATAAAAAAAGTGCGCCTGACATACATTTGCCAGGCGCACTTTTTTATGTTGGCTCAATTTCCCTTGACCATCTGGCCAAAATCATAATACCACCAATAAGTGTTGCCAAACTGTCGTCGTGTTTGGTTGATACGTTCTGTGTCGTCCTTCAGACTTGATTTGAGTTCGTTGTAATCGCGGAAACGGTCAATCATGTCGTAATCAGAAAAAGTCGTCAACGTATCAGCACCCACCACCACCTTACCGTCCAACGCATACTTTCGCTGCCCTACCAGCAGCAGCGCTTCACGATACGCACGTGGCAAACCGTCATACACATTCTCGATGCTGTCAGACAGATTGTAATAGCGCGGCAGTTCCTGCTTGAACAGGCTCAGTTTCCTGTCGAGCAAGAGACTGCACAGATAGTAATCCACCGTATGCTCATTCCAGATGGAGTCGCCAAGCACCAGTTGGTAATAGCGTTCCGTCGAATGAACAGAAGGGTCGCTATAGGCACCCAGATGACGGCAGATGCGCTGAGGGCTGAAACGATAAACAGAAAGCGTGTCCGTCACATCCAGCAGACCCTTCGAACCGTAATACTGCGGATAGTCAAACAGCCGTTCAGCCAGCAAATCCTGTTCCGACAGCGCATACATACGCAACTGCGTGAGTCTCACACTCGTGCTCAAAGAGCGTTCACCCACCTTCGTGGCCTCCTCATATTTTCCCTCCAGCAAGAGGCGTTCCGTCTTCAGTTCATAGTGATACACATCCGACGTTTGCGGAACGGCACCCACACCCAAAACGAACAGGAACAAAATGATGAAGTTCGGGTAAATCTGCGACTTGACGTTATACATTTCACTTTCCGTCTCCCAACTGAACGCTCTAATCAGGAGAACCGCCACCACATAGGCCACCAAAGCCAGCGGAGCCAGCCACACCCATACACCAAACGAGAAAACATCAAGGGTTTCCCTGTCCACAGCAGACAGAATGGCCAACATGAGCGACGAAGGGAAATACGATATCGCATGCCAACGGGCAGGAAGCCTCGAGAGCAGAGCGACAACCCATTGCACCGTCTGCAGGATAAGCGAGATGATGATGGCACCACCCGTGATGCTGTACGTCGTGACACCCTTTGAAAACACATACTGCGCTTCCGCCAAGATGTCACCCTGCAGGAAGTAGAGATAGCAGAAAGAGAAGAGCATGAACAGAATCCCGCAGGAATAACGAATGATTCCTGCGGTCTCCTGTCCTTGTGTATGATACTTATTCACAATCTAAAATGACTATATTAACTTATTCAGCGTTTTTGCGGAGAACGACAGCAGAACGTGCCGGCACATAAAGTTTCAGCCAGCCCTTGCCATCCTTCTCGTAGATGGGGTCATAATTCGTGAAGTGGCGCACCGAGTCGTCAGCCAGTTCATTGCCGCCATAGAGTTTGCTGTCAGTGTTGAGCACCACATCATAACTGCCCTGCGGAACAATGAAACCATAATCAGTGTAAGACCTGTCGGGCGAGAAGTTGAACACAAACAGCAAGTCGCCACGCGAGAAAGCCAGAATCTGGTCACCATCATTGTGCCATACTTCCACAACAGGCGTCTTCTGGAAATTCTTCACCGTCTTGATGACCTTCAGCATCGCCTCGTCGAAGTCGCCCAGATAGTGATAGCACAACTCCTGATTATCCACGAGGTTCCACTGACGACGTGCATACTTATAGCCCCATCCGTTACCCTCACGTGGGAAGTCAATCCACTCTGGATGTCCGAACTCGTTGCCCATGAAGTTGAGATAACCGCCATTCATGGTCGAAGCCGTCAAGAGACGAATCATCTTGTGGAGCGCAATGCCGCGATTAGCCATAAAGTTCTCGTCACCCTTCTTGAAGTGCCAATACATATCAGCGTCGATGAGACGGAACACGATGGTCTTGTCGCCCACCAAAGCCTGGTCGTGACTCTCCGCATACGAGATAGTCTTCTCATCCGCACGGCGGTTCGTTGTCTCCCAGAACATCGACGAAGGCTTCCAGTCCTCATCCCTCAGTTCCTTGATAGTCTTAATCCAATAGTCAGGAATGTTCATCGCCATGCGGTAGTCAAACCCGTAGCCGCCATCCTTGAAGGGAGCAGCCAAACCAGGCATGCCCGACACCTCCTCGGCAATGGTGATAGCCTTCGGATTCACCTCATGAATCAGCAGATTCGCCAACGTGAGGTAAGCAATCGCCTCGTCATCCTCATGACCGTTGTAGTAGTCGCCATAACCGCCAAAAGCCTCACCAAGACCATGACTGTAATACAGCATCGAAGTCACGCCGTCAAAACGGAAACCGTCAAACTTGAACTCCTCCAGCCAGTATTTGCAGTTCGAGAGCAGGTAGTGAATCACCTCGTTCTTCCCGTAGTCGAAACACAGCGAATCCCATGCCGGATGCTCACGTCGGCCACCCTGCATGAAGTATTGGCAACCATCGCCGGCAAAATTGCCCAGACCCTCAATCTCGTTCTTCACCGCATGCGAGTGAACAATGTCCATGATGACCGCAATACCCATCTCGTGCGCCTTGTCAATGAGTTCCTTCAGTTCCTCAGGAGTGCCGAAGCGGCTCGAAGGAGCAAAGAAATTGCTCACGTGGTAGCCAAACGAACCATAATAAGGATGCTCGGCAATCGCCATCACCTGAATGGCATTATAGCCATCCTTCTTGATGCGTGGCAAAATATTATCCTTAAACTCCGTGTAGGTGCCCACCTTCTCCGCATCCTGCGCCATACCGATGTGGCACTCATAAATCAGCAGCGGATTCGTGTCGGGCTTGAAATTCTTCTTCTTGAACTCATAAGGTGTCTCCGGAGCCCACACCTGAGCAGAGAAAATCTTCGTCACGTCATCCTGCACCACACGCGTGGCATACGAAGGGATGCGCTCCCCCTCTCCGCCGTTCCACTTGACCTTCAGTTTGAACAAGTCGCCATGATGCAACTGCGACGTCTTCAGTTTGATTTCCCAGTTACCATTGTCGATGCGCTTCATCTTGTAGGCATCCTGTTCCTGCCAGTCGTTGAAGTCACCCACCAGATAGATGTCAGTCGCATTCGGAGCCCACTCGCGCAACACCCATCCACGAGCCACCTTGTGAAGGCCGAAATAAAGGTATCCGCTGGCAAAATCGGAAAGCGTCTGCTTACCGCCATTCGTCAGTTCATTCAGTTTCCACACCGCATGGTCATGACGGCCACAGATGGCACCCTCGAAAGGTTCGAGCCAAGGGTCGTTCTTCACCAGTCCTATATGCTTCACTTTGGGAGCCGCCTCCTTCTTCGCCGGAGCAGCCTTCTTAGTCTTTGCTGTTGCCATAATAAATTATCAATTTTCAATTATCAATGATCACCTTCCTAAGCCTTCACCTTAAAAATAATCTTCTTATACTCAGGAACAGGCGAGATGCAAGGAGCATGCCCATCCTGTGGGAAGAAGATGACAAACTCACCCGGATGCACCGTGATGTACTGCTCAGGCTTGTCAGGATAGAACGTGATATCCTTTGCAGCATCATACTTAGCCTCCGACAAATACTGGCGAGGCATGTATCCCATCACCTCCGGGCATGAAAGTGGAATCTGGATGTCAATCATGGCATCGTGCGTTTCCATCTTGGCCTCATCCACAGACTTTCCCTTCGTCACGTTGTGATTGACAAAAAGTTTGTTGCCGTCGATGTTCACCCTGCCTGGCTCCTGCGCCATCAAGTCCGTGTTCTGAAGATACTCAGCCACCTTGGGAAACAAGGGGTTCAGATTGGCATACTTGCCAAAGTTTTCAAGCGTGTCTAAAATCATACAATCGGTTATTTAAGGTTTATAATTAGTTTTATTATCTCTTCACAACTTTCAATTATCAATTGTCAACTCCCTCAACATCCGCTCATGCAACACACCATTCGTAGCCAGCACTTGCCTACCGCTCGGCCACAATTCATCCCCACCGCTGTAGTCCGTCACCCGTCCGCCAGCCTCCATCAAGATGCAGGCACCAGCCGCCACATCCCAAGGCTGAATGAACGACTCCAGATACACATCAATCTTTCCAGCCGCCACATAACAGAGTTCCGCCTCCGCGCTGCCATTGCTTCTGATGCTGGCACAATGACCATACAGCCGTCCCGTCAAGTTCAGGCAGAACTCCCTCCAACCATCCGCATTATAGGGATAACCAATCATCACCAGCGCCTGATCCAAATCCGTCAAGGCAGACACATGAATGCGCTTCCCGTTCAGGTAGGCACCCCCACCCCTCACCGCGCTGTAGAGTTCCTTCCGCGTCACCTCATACACCACACCCAGCAAGAGCGTCTCCTTATTTCTCAGTGCGATGCACACACAATATGGCGCCAAATCGTGGATGAAGTTCGTCGTGCCGTCCAGCGGGTCAACCACCCACAGCAGTTCAGCATCTCCACCCCTCTGCTCCACCGTCTTCTCCTCAGTGATGAAACCCGCTTCAGGCAGAATCTCCTTCAGTCGCGAAACCACCATCTGCTCACATCGCCTGTCCACATCGCTCACATAATCGTGGCTCTGCTTCGCCTCCACCCTGCTCCAGTCAAACCCCTCGCGCTGCTCAGCAATGAACTCGCCAGCCTCCACAGCCAACGCCTTCACCTCCTCCAATATGTCCTCCCAAGGCCTCATCAATTATCAACTTTCAATTATCTATTGTCAATTGTCAATGATCAAATCCATCACTCTCCCATCAACTTACCGCGGTTGTAAATGCCCTTGCGAAGCACGTTACCGTTACGATCCTTCTCCACAAACGAGCCATCCCGCAGGTCGTTGAAGAACGAGCCCTCAAAGCGCACACCGTCAGGAGTCTCCTCCACACCCTTTCCGTTCTTCATGCCATCCTTGAAGTGGCCTCTGAATCTCGTGCCGTCAGCCAGGCGCAACACACCCTCACCATTCATCTCGCCAGCAGCCCACTGACCATCATACGTGTCACCCTTTGCCGTAGTGAACTTGCCCGTACCATGCTCGCGGTCTTCCACCCAATAGCCCTCATACTTCGAACCATCAGGCCAATAAAACGTACCGAAGCCGTCCATGTAGCCATTCTTGAAATGACCCACATAGCGGCGCTTGTCAACATACGTGAACATACCCTGACCCGTGCGTTCGCCATTCTGGTATTCGCCATCATACACGTCGCCGTTCTTGAACTTGTAGATGCCCCTTCCGTGCATCAGGTCATCCTTCCAGCCGCCCGTGTACACATCGCCGTTGGCATACGTGTACTTGCCGTTTCCGTTGCGCATGTCATTATCCATCATGCCATCATAGCGCGAACCGTCACGCCAGTCAAATATACCACGACCCGACTTCTTGTCGTTCTTCCATTCGCCATCGTAGAAGATGCCGTTAGCCCACGTGTAGCGGCCCTTACCCTGTCTCATGTCCTGAAACCAGTCGCCCACATACTTGTCACCATTGTAGTAGTACATGGTGCCCAGCCCCTCCTGATAATCCTTGTTCCAGAGGCCATCATACTTATTGTTGTTAGCAAAGTAAAAGACACCATGTCCATGCTGATGGTCCAGATGCCAAGTGCCCTCATACTTCTCACCGTCCGTGAAGATATACACACCCTCACCCTGTCGCTTGCCCTTCACATACTCACCCTCATACGTGTCACCATTCTGGAATGTCGTCTTTCCCTTCCCGTTCGGCTTTCCGCCCTCCAGTTCGCCATAATACGTCGCCTTATCCTTCGTGAAAACATAATTGCCAATCGTCACCTTCTGGGCACTCACAGACGCACTAAACAACATCATCGCGCCCACCAACATATATCTTGAAATCTTCATATATATAAAAGTTCTTTTATAGTCATTAAAAAATTTATTTGACAAAGATACCAACTTTTTTTCAAACCTCCACCATCAGTTAAGTTTTATTATGAAATTTGTGCCATTTTTCGCACGAAACACTCTCCACATACCCCCTTGGGGGTGATAAAACGGAACACTGTTGAAACCTCGCCATGTTGTAATTTGGTTTTGAAAGTTAAACAATCGATAGCCTTAAAAAAGACGCTGCAAAGTTACTACCATATAGAAGGCACGTCAAGCGAATTGCAAAATAAAATCCAAACTTTTTTCACCACGAAAAACGGCCGCCACCTACTATGCCTTACCACCTTGCGTTCGTGCGTCTTATTAACTGTAAGCGACAAGCCTTATTAGGTGGAAGTCGCACAGTCGAGTGTGTGGAAGTCAGCAAGCAGATTGTAGGCTAGTTTATGAATTTATGAATTCATGAATTTTGTGCGCTCAAGCACGATGTTATATTATATATTATATATATACTCTTCTTACTACCCCCTATTAATAATCCCCCAAACCAACATGAAAATTCATGAATTCATAAATTCATAAGTTCACGTTGTAATTTTGACTCAAATAATGGCAGTTTTATTTTGTATAGTGCTCACTTAATCGTAACATCGTATATACTGGTTGGTAAGGACGGCGGAACTGGAGCGATCTACAATAGTAGAATTTATTCTTGTCGTATAGACATAAAAAAGCCCCCGTTAAGGACGAGGGCAGAAACCTGAATGTTTTCACAACGGAATAATCCTTATTGTGATTTGCTTCAAATTAGTGAGGCAAATTTATGATGTTTTTGGATTTTGTGCAAATTTTTTATGACAAAATCTTTGATTTTTTCGTAATTTTGGCGGCAAATAACTTCAAACCAGAAAAATCTGAACCTATATGAAAAAGATATTAGGCCTTGATTTAGGCACCAACAGCATTGGCTGGGCGGTAGTGAACGCCAACGAAGAAACCCGAGAAAACGGAACCAAATACCTAAAACCAACTGGTATCAGTGCAGCTGGTAGTAGAATCATTCCCATGTCACAAGACATTTTAGGGAAATTCGATGCGGGTAACTCTATATCCCAAACAGCAGAAAGAACGAGACTCCGCATGATGCGGCGGCTTCGTGAGCGTAACTTATTGCGTCGAGAACGCCTGTTGCGAACATTGAAAACAATGGGATTCCTTCCTGAACATTTTGCACAACAGATCAATCTGTATGGTAAATTTATAGATGACAGTGAACCCAAATTGGCATGGAAGAGAAAAGAGGATGGCTCTTACGAATTTATTTTTCAGGATTCTTTCAGGGACATGCTGGCAGATTTTGCGATGAATCAGCCACAACTGGTGAGTGATGACAAGAAAGTTCCTTATGATTGGACTATCTATTTCCTTCGAAAGAAGGCTCTAACAGAAAGAATCACGAAAGAAGAACTTGCCTGGATATTGTTGCAATTCAACCAAAAACGTGGCTATTATCAATTACGAGGCGAGGAAGAAGAAGAAAAAGAGAACGAATCCGTTGAGATAATTAGCGCAAAAATACTGTCTGTTGAGAAGAAAGAGAAGGATAAGAAATATGAAAAGTATTGGTATGAGATGAGTCTTGACAATGGAATGACATATCGTGCATCCTTCTATAATGATGTTTCTAACTGGCAAGGAGACACCAGAGACTTTGTCTTGAAAACAACAATACTGAAGGATGGAAGTGCTAAAAACGAACTTTCATTCTTGCCATCCACAGACGAGATTGAAAGAATGGATGCTCAGCGAAAAGCTAAGATGTATGCCAAGATAAAGTTGCGTACAGAGAAAGATATAGAAAATAGTAACACAACTGTTGGTTGCTACATTTATGACAAACTCTTACAAAAACCCGATCAGAAGATTATTGGCAAACTGGTGCGTACCATTGAGAGGAAGTTCTATAAAGATGAACTCATTCTGATTCTTAACACACAACAAGAATATATTCCAGAATTAAGAGATACTGAACTATATCAAAGATGCATAGAAGAGTTATACCCTAGCAACGAAGCGCATCGAAACAACATTGCTAAACCAGACTTCGTGACCCTTTTTGTTAACGACATTCTGTTTTACCAACGCCCCCTCAAAAGCAAAAAGTCACTCATTGACAATTGCCCATACGAATATCATTCTGACAAAGATGGGAATACATACCCAATTAAATGTATCGCAAAATCAAATCCCCTTTTCCAAGAATTCAGGCTTTGGCAGTTTGTTCAGAACTTACGCATATATCAGCGTGAACGAATTGTTAATAATGGGCAACTTGATTTATTCAGCAATGCACCCAAAGGCAAATTGCAAACCGATGTTGATGTAACAACAGAACTGCTTAAAAACGAAGATGATTATGTAAAACTTTTCGAGTGGCTTAATGATAGAAATTCCATTAAGCAGGACACACTACTCAATTCCTATTTCAAGATAAAAAAGGAAAAAGGAAAGGACAAATACCCCTTCCGATGGAATTATGTAGAAGACAAAGAATATCCATGCAATGAAACAAGAGCTGCATTGCTGTCTGGATTAGGAAAATGCAATATCAGCACCGATTTTCTCACTCATGAAAAAGAGATGGCTTTATGGCACATCCTCTACTCTGTTGAAGACAAAACTGAAATCGGCAAAGCGCTAAAGACCTTCGCCAGCAAAAACAGTCTTGAAGACAGTGTTGCATCAATCTTCAGCAAGTTAAAACCATTCAAGAAGGAGTATGGTTCCTATTCAGAGAAAGCTATTAAGAAACTTCTCCCATTGATGCGAATGGGTAACTATTGGAAAGCAGAAGCCATTGATAATAAAACACTGGACAGGATTGAGAAAATCATCACAGGCGAATATGATGACAGCATCAAAACTCGTGTTCGAGAAAAGGCCATCAATCTCACAGATGTCAGCCATTTTCGAGGACTCCCCGTATGGCTCGCTTGTTATATTGTATATGATAGACATTCAGAATCTAAAGAAATAGAAAAATGGGAGAGTCCTGCTGACATTGATCACTATCTAAGAGGATTCAAACAACATTCACTTCGTAATCCAATTGTCGAGCAAATCATTACTGAAACCTTACGAACTGTCCGAGATATATGGAAACAAGAAGGAAGCATTGACGAAATACACGTCGAGCTCGGGCGTGAAATGAAACTGCCTGCGGATAAACGTAAAAAACAGACAGAACGGATTCTTCAAAACGAAAACACAAATCTTCGGATTAAAGCCATGCTTCTTGAATTCATGAATTCAGATGTGGAAAATGTACGCCCATTCTCTCCAAGTCAACAGGAAATACTGCGTATTTACGAAGAGAATGCATTGGACAATCTTACAAAAGAAGATTCTGAATATGAATTTGTAACAAGAATGTCCAAAACGGCTCAACCTACAAAATCTGACATTATCCGTTACAAATGTTGGTTAGAACAGAAATATCGTTCTCCCTATACAGGGGAGATGATACCTCTTTCCAAACTTTTCACACCTGCATACGAGATTGAGCACATCATCCCTCAATCACGCTATTTCGATGATTCTTTCAGTAACAAGGTGATATGCGAATCCGAAGTCAACAAATTGAAAGACCGTCAACTGGGTTATGAGTTCATCAAGAATTGTGCAGGACAAATCGTACAGCTCAGCCAGGGAGGAACGGTTAAAATTCAATCTATTGATGCTTATGAGAAATTTGTAAAAGACCACTACACCACCAACGGTATCAAAATGAAGAAACTCCTAATGGAGGATATACCTGATGACTTCATCGAGCGACAGATGAATGATAGTCGCTATATTAGCAAGTTTATCAAGGGAGTACTTTCCAACATTGTTCGGGAAAAAATGGAAAATGGAGAGTATGAGCAAGAAACTGTATCAAAGAATCTTATTTCTTGCAATGGTTCTATTACAACCTACTTGAAAAGAGACTGGGGAATGGAAAATGTTTGGAACAGCATCATACTTCCACGTTTCTTGCGCCTTAATCAATTGACAGGAAGAGATTGTTTCATTCGGCTTAATAATGAAGGGCACTTAGTCCCAAGAGTTCCTTTTGAACTACAAAAAGGTTTCAACAAAAAACGCATTGACCACCGTCATCATGCGATGGATGCGATTGTTATTGCATGTACGACAAGAGACCATGTGAATCTTCTTAACAATGAAGCAGCCCATTCTAAACATAATACAAACCGCTATCAGTTACAGCGTAAATTGCGCCGTTTCGAGAAGATAATAATTAAAGGAGAAGAGCGGGAAATTGCGAGAGAATTCTTAAAGCCTTGGGATACGTTCACTATCGAAGCCAAACAGGTTCTCGAAAACATCATCGTCAGTTTCAAGCAGAACCTCCGAGTCATCAATAAGACTACAAACTCCTATCAGCATTTTAACGAAAACGGCAAAAAAGAATTTACCAAACAAGAAAAAGGTTGCAGTTGGGCCATTCGTAAATCAATGCATAAGGATACCGTTTTTGGCGAAGTCAATTTGCGCTTGAAAAAGACCGTTTCTATCAACGAAGCACTCAAAACACCTAATTACATAGTCAATAAGGATTTCAAAGGAAAAGTAAAAGAGCTCCTTAAGCAAGGGTATGATGCCAAGTATATAAAGAAATATGTAGAAGAAAATAAGGATGTATGGTCTGACATTGACCTCAAGAAAATTGAGGTATACTATTTTAGCAAAGACGAGAAGAAGAGAAACGGAGAACCAAAGGAACGCTATTTTGCAACACGTAAATCACTTGACACATCGTTTGACCAAAAGAAAATCAAAGAAAGCGTTACTGATACCGGCATTCAAAAGATTCTCTTAGAACATTTAGCAGCCAAAGGCAACAATCCTGACCAAGCGTTCTCACCTGACGGCATCGAGGAGATGAATCGGAACATCATAGAACTGAATAGTGGAAAATTCCATCAGCCAATTTTGAAAGTCCGTGTCTATGAGAAAGCCGATAAATTCGCGATTGGGCAGACTGGGAATAAAACGAAGAAGTTTGCGGAAGCAGCAAAGGGAACAAATTTGTTCTTTGCTATTTGGGGAACGGAGAAAGAGAATATGGAAACAGGCCAAACAAAGGTCGTCCGTTCATATTTAACAATTCCTCTTAATGTTATGGTTGACTGTCAAAAAGAATATGGTTCAACATGGAAGAACAAATTAGAAGCGTATTTGAAAGGCAAAGAGCTTATTGCCCATGAAAGTAAATTGCTATTTATTCTATCACCAAACGATTTGGTTTATCTACCAAAGAAAGAGGGGAATGATGATAGCATAGTTGATAAAAATAGAATATACAAATTCATTGACCCCAATGACGACAAAGGAGGGTTTGTCCCTTATGCTGTCGCAAAAACTATTTTTTCCGTCAAATTCACAGATCAAAAAAAAGCGGGTCTATCCTATCCTATTCAAGATGAATTTGGAGTTGGAAGCCAAAGTTCAAAAAGTCCACGTGCCCTCACAGGCGAAATGATAAAAGAAACTTGTATCCCCATCCAAGTAGACAGATTAGGTAACATCATAGAATTTAACGGAATGAAAATGTAGAATTTATGATTAAGAAGACCCTCTATTTCGGAAATCCCATCTACCTCAGTCTCCGCAATTCACAGCTGGTTCTGAAGACTCCAGATGCGGATAAATTGGAAGAGTCGTTCAAACGGGAAGCAGAACGGACGATTCCAATTGAGGACATCGGCGTGGTGGTGCTCGACAACAGACGCATTACCATCACTACGGGAGCGATGGAGGCATTGCTTGGCAATAACTGTGCTATCATCACATGCGACAGCACAAGCTTGCCCGTTGGTCTGATGCTACCGCTCTGCGGAAACACCACACAAAGTGAGCGGTTCCGCAACCAGATTGATGCGTCGTTGCCACTTAAGAAACAACTTTGGCAACAAACCGTCCGACAAAAGATTTTGAATCAAGCTACAGTTCTGAACAGGAATACTGGGGCAGTCGTCAAAAATATGCAGGTGTGGGCAAACGAGGTGAAGAGTGGTGACCCTGACAATCTCGAAGCACGTGCTGCCACCTACTATTGGCGTAATCTCTTCCCCACTCTTCCCAATTTTGTTCGTGGAAGAGAAGGTGAGCCTCCTAACAATCTTCTCAATTATGGCTATGCCATCCTGCGGGCTTGTGTGGCTCGTGGTTTGGTGGGTAGTGGTTTGCTACCCACTTTGGGCATTCATCACCATAATCGTTACAATGCCTATTGTCTGGCAGATGACATCATGGAACCTTATCGTCCTTTTGTGGATGATTTGGTCATCAATATCATGACTATAGCGAACTGACACTGAGCATCAAAGCCGAACTACTCACGATTCCTTCACTCGACGTGATGCTGGATGGTAAACGAAGCCCGCTTATGATAGCTGTTGGTCAGACAACCGCCAGCCTCGCCAAATGCTTCAACGGAGAGTTGCGAAAAATCGCTTATCCTGAATTATAAAGAGAAGAATATGAGCAGTCTGTCACGCCTTACTGAATACCGAGTTATGTGGATATTAGTATTCTTCGACTTGCCCACAGAAACCAAGAAGGACAAGAAACGCTATACGGACTTTCGCAAGAAACTCCAAAGTGACGGATTCACCATGTTCCAGTTCTCCATCTATATCCGACATTGTGCCAGCAGCGAGAATGCAGAGGTACATTTAAAAAGAGTTAAATCTTTTCTTCCTGAGTTCGGAAAGGTCGGATTGCTAACCATAACTGACAAACAGTTCGGGAATATGCAACTTTTCTATGGACAGAAGCCAACGGAACCCAAAGCACCTGGCGTTCAGTTGGAATTATTCTGAAAATGAAAAATCCAGCCGTCAAGCTGGATTTTTTATGTCATACCCCTTTCTTTTTTCTTTTCTATTTTTCATCATAACCACCTAACAATCTTCCACTTATAAAGATTCAGGTGTATATGACTCTGCAAAGATACTAATTTGAAAGCAAATCACAACAACCAGATGTAAATCTAAAAACTTAAATAGGTGTATATGACTCTGCAAAGATACTAATTTGAAAGCAAATCACAACATGTAAGCATTCATGTGGATGCAAGCGGCGGTGTATATGACTCTGCAAAGATACTAATTTGAAAGCAAATCACAACGCAAAACACTGGGAACTTCTTAGACCCTTCGGTGTATATGTCTCTGCAAAGATACTAATTTGAAAGCAAATCACAACGGGAATGCCTGAGCAACTTCTGCCCAAAGAGGTGTATATGACTCTGCAAAGATACTAATTTGAAAGCAAATCACAACAAGACCAGTTGTTTCCATCGGACAACATACGGTGTATATGACTCTGCAAAGATACTAATTTGAAAGCAAATCACAACAAGACATGGCTCGCGAGTATATGCGCCTCAGGTGTATATGACTCTGCAAAGATACTAATTTGAAAGCAAATCACAACTGGTATGTTGGTGCGATCACATGAAATGGAGGTGTATATGACTCTGCAAAGATACCCGTCCTACGTTCGGACTATGCCATACCATTCCTTCCCCCTTCCTATCGTTCTTTCAAGCAGTTTCATACCTTTGAAATCACATTTTCGGCTGTATTTTTAGGTAAAAAATCACATTTTCGGAACATTTTCTCAATCACCCTACTCTTCAAACGTTGCTTATCACACAAGCAAAGCGCTTCCCCTTCAGGTGTATGAAAGAAGGAGGGAAATAATTTGGGTGGAATGGAAGAATGTCGTATCTTTGCAAAAAAGAAATCAAAGGGACAAAAACACCACTGAAATGAATCGAATGGATGAGAAATATGACCCGATGGGGAGAGCCATCGCTGACTATCTGAAGAATGGTGTGGCGGGGAGACTTCGTGTGTTCTCGCCGATGATGGAGGAGGATGAGATTCCTCTGGAGACGCTGTTTCGCGATTTTGAGGAGATGCCTGAGTTGGAGCGGAGGGCTCTTGACATGGCGAGAGGAAGGGTGCTGGATGTGGGTGCCGGTTCGGGGTGCCACGCGCTGGTGGTTCAGGAGAGGGGGCTGGATGTGACGGCCATTGACATCTCGCCGCTGGCTGTGCAGACGATGAGGAAACGGGGGGTGGAGAATGTGCTGGAACAGGATTTCTTTGCGCTGGAGGGAGAAAGGTTTGACACGGTGCTCATGCTGATGAATGGGCTTGGCATTGTGGGGACACTGGCGCGCATGAGGGAGTTTTTCTGCGTGCTCGACAGGATTTTGGCGCCTGGGGGACAGGTGCTGTGCGATTCTTCGGACATCATCTACCTGTTTGAGGAGGAGGATGGCAGCGTGGATTTGCCTGACTCGGCGTATTATGGGGAAATGAGTTTCCAGATGAAGTATAAGAACATTCTGGGCAAGCCGTTCCCGTGGCTGTATGTTGATGCGGACACGCTCGGACGGGTGGCGGAGGAGAACGGCTACGCTGTGGAGGTGGTGGTGAAGGGTGCGCATTATGATTATCTGGCGCGCATCACGAAAAAGGTGCCTGTTTGATGTGACTGGAAAAAAAACGGGCTCGAATCTGCTATTATTGGATTTTTTGTCGTAATTTTGCAATCTATTTACTGAAAGGCGCCGTGTGCGGTGCGGGTATTATATAATTGATAGAACTGTCTTATGATTTTTCGTGCATTGAGATTTTCTCTCTTTTTTCTTTTGGGTTCGATGATGTCGCTGAGCATGATGGCTCAGGACAGAGTGTGTTATCTGGTGCATAACAGCGGAAAGGTGCTGGGCATCGGTGCGGAGAACAGGGCTGTGATTCTGAGTCCTGACGATGCGTCGCTGACGAAGTTATGTCTGTCGAAGCAGACGGATGGCACGTATCTCATCAGTATCGACAAGAATGGCTCTACGCTGTATCTGAGTCTGGGAACGTCGAACAATTGGAGCACTTATTTTGTGACGAACTCGGAGGATCCCCGTGCTCACTACACGCTGGAGGAGTCGGGAAGTTACGTGAAACTGAAGAATATGCAGACGAACGGGTATCTGGGCACGGACGAGACGAATGCGGGTGCGTATGTGTATTCGGACAAGAACGGAACGGACAACAAGCACCGGTGGAAACTGAGCGACACGCCTGTGGTGGAAGAGGTGGTGGAGACGGTGTGCTATCCCGTGAGCGCTGATGCGAAGCGTCAGACGGTGGAGGGATGGGGTGTCAGTCTCTGCTGGTGGGCGAACATGTGCGGCAAGTGGAGCGACACGAAGATTGACCAGTTGATTGACTGGATGGTGAGTCCTGAAGGTCTGAACTGGAATATTTTCCGCTACAATATCGGTGGCGGTGACGACCCGCTCTGGACGAACTGCACGGAGCATCACATGGGAAACGGAAAGGGACTTCGTGCCGAGATGGAGGGTTTCCAGATGGAGCGTGGCGGCGAGTATCTGTGGGATCGTGATGCCGCGCAGCGCAAGATTATGCTGAAGATTCGCGAGAAGCGTCCTGATGCCATTTTCGAGGCTTTCTCGAACAGTTGCCCGTGGTGGATGACGGTGAGCGGTTGCTGTGCGGGTTCTGAGGGTGGCGGTTCTGACAATCTGAAAACTGATTATTATGAGGATTTCGCCCACTATCTGGTGGATGTGTGCAAGCACTACAAGGATGAGTATGGCATTGAGTTCAAGACGCTGGAGCCGTTCAACGAGTCGGTGACGGGGTTCTGGTACAGGTCGGGTGTGCAGGAAGGTTGCCATTTCGACTACAGCAGCCAGGCGAATTTTGTCAAGGTGCTGGCTCCTATTCTTGCCGAGAGTGGCTTGAACACGGTGATTAGTGCCAGCGACGAGACGAATGTGGGTTTGGCCTGCGAGGGCATCAGACAGTTCAAGTCGCAGAATGCGCTGGATCTCATCGCACAATGCAACACACACACCTACTCTGGCGACAACCGCAACCGCAGTCAGTATGGCTCGTTGGGCAGATCGAACGGCAAAATTGTCTGGATGAGCGAGACGGGTTCTGGCGGCAGCGGACTTGGCGGCAATCTCTCAATGGCACAACGTCTGATAGATGATGTGCGCTACATCGCTCCTTCTGCATGGGTGGATTGGCAATACATGGAAGAGAATAACGACCAGTGGTGCATGGTGCGCGGTAGTTTTGCCAACGCCACATTCAGCAAGGTGAAGAATTTCTATGTTCGCCAGCAGTTCACACGTTTCATCAAGCAGGGCTACAGCATCGTGGAGAGCCTGAACGACCATTCTCTGGCAGCGGTAAATCCTGAACGCGACACGTTGGTGCTTGTGATGCTGAACACTGACTCGAAGGTGATTCACAAGGTGTCGATGCCGATGATAGGGATAGACGGAACTATCAAGGCGTGGCGCACGAGCGAGAATGAGAACCTCAAATCGGTGACGGGCAACTGCACGGTGGTGGATGAGAACACCATCGAGGTGGTGCTTCCGGAGGCGAGCATCACGACGCTGGTCATCCCGATGGAGATGATGGTGGAGGAGACTCCCCTACTCTCTGAGGGTGACACTTACATGATTATTCCACAGAGCAATGTGAACAATGCGGTTGCCCTGACGAACAACGGCCTCACCATCCAACCTGCTGACCTCAACGACGAGGCGCAACTCTGGAATATCGTGAAGCGGTCGAACGGCTCATACTGGATTAAGAACAGCAACGGCAATTATGTGCAGTCGTCTTCCAGTTATGCGCTGAGTTGCTCCAATTCCACTTCCACCAGCGGAAGGAACTTCACCATCGACTTCATCGACGACATCCATTGCCGCATCTCTGTGACGGGCGATGCAGGGTTGCGGTCGTGGGACCTCGACAACCAGAGCCTCAATGCGGGCACTCGGGTGGGTGTGTGGCAATATGGCAATGCTGCCGATGCTGACCACCGCAACTGGTTCCTCATGCGTGTAGGTTCCACCCACGAAAAGGCGACGTCCATCGCTGAGGTGAAGCGTTCTGATGAGGAAATGCCAGAGGCGATTTATTCCCTCTCAGGCGTCAGGATGAAGTCGCTCCAGCGTGGCGTGAACATTGTGCGCCGAAACGGAAAGTTCATCAAGGTGGTCAAGTAAGCGAAGGGGGATTCTGTGCACCTTCTGGCTATTGCTGAATGCGGAGGGTGCTGACTTTCTCCAGACGTGCTTTGAGACGTGGCATGGAGTCTTTGCGGATGCGAAGTGTCATGGTGCAATCATTGTCGTAACCTTGCGACACAATGGCAGGGTTTTCATCCTTGACAATGCGCATCACATCGTTCATGTATGGAAATTCAAACAGGAAAGTAATGTCCTCATCTACAGTCTTTTCTATTATCTCTGCTGAAGCAATGGCTTCAGCGGCTGCAAGGCGATAGGCAACGATGAGTCCTGAGGTGCCAAGTTTCACGCCACCAAAGTAACGAACCACGATGATGAGGATGTCGGTGAGTTCGTTGGAGTTGATTTGTCCGAGAATGGGTTTGCCAGCGGTGCCAGAGGGTTCTCCGTTGTCGTTGGCACGAAAGTCCTTCCGTTCCGCTCCCAACATATAAGCATAGCAAACGTGGCGGGCATCATAGTATTTCTTCTGATACTCGGCCACGATTTGCTTCACTTCATCTACAGAACGTACCGGTATGGCAAAAGCGAGAAACTTGCTACGTTTCTCGCTATATGTGCCTTCGGATAATGCTTTTATCGTTCTGTAGGAATCCATTGTGAAAACTTCAGAAACTTATTTTTATGAAAGTTTGTGAATGACGAGTCCTGAACGCAATTTGGGTTCAAACCATGTTGCCTTGGGAGGCATGATGTTGCCCGAATCGGCAATGTCCATGATTTGCTGCATGGTGACAGGATAGAGGGCAAGGGCTGTCTTCATCTCGCCACTATCGACACGGCGTTTCAGTTCTCCAAGTCCACGAAGACCTCCCACGAAGTCGATGCGCTTGTCGCGACGCAAATCCTTGATGCCGAGAATGTCATCGAGAATCAGTTTGGAGGAGATGCTGACATCCAGCACACCGATGGGGTCGTTCTCATCGTAGGTGCCTGGCTTGGCTTTGAGCGAATACCACTCCCCTTCGAGATAGAGCGAGAACTCATGCAGTTCTTTGGCACGATATTCTGCCGCGCCCTTCTTCTCGACCGTGAAGTTCTTTTCGAGTGCCTGAATGAATTCAGCAGGCGTCAAACCGTTCAAGTCCTTGATGACACGGTTGTAGTCGAGGATGGTCAACTGGCTGGCTGGAAAACAAACGGCCATGAAGTAGTTGTATTCCTCGTCGCCACGATGGTTGGGATTCTGCTTCGCCTTCTCGGCTCCCACAAGAGCAGCGGCTGCGCTGCGATGGTGACCGTCGGCAATGTAGAGGCTAGGCATCTTGGCAAAACGCTCGGTGATGGTCTTGATGTCCTCGTCGTCGCTCACCACCCAAAGTTTGTGACCGAATCCGTCGATAGGAGCCACGAAGTCATACTCAGGTGTGGTCTTGGCATACTTGTCAATCAACTGAAGCAGCACCTCGTCGTCAGGATATGCGAAGAAGACAGGCTCGATGTTGGCATCGTTCACACGCACGTGCTTCATGCGGTCTTCCTCTTTGTCGGCACGGGTCAACTCATGCTTCTTGATGACACCCGTCTGGTAGTCGCCGCTGTAGGCTCCCACCACGATGCCATACTGCGTCTTCTCCTTGCCACCGTTGGCAGGCAAGCAAGACGTCTGGGCATAGATGTAATACTGCTCCTTCTCGTCCTGCACCAGCCATCCGTTCTGCTGGAACTTGGCAAACTGACGTGCTGCCTCCTCATATACACGGGGGTCATACTCGCTCGTGCCCGGCTCGAAGTTTATCTCTGGTTTGATGATATGATACAGTGATTTCTCGTTGTCACCAGCCTCCACACGTGCCTCTTCACTATCCAGCACATCATAGGGACGGCTCTCCACTTGCTCCACCAACTCCTTCGGTGGACGCACTCCCTTGAAAGGTTTTACAATAGCCATAAAGTTTATTTACAATTTGACAATTTACGATTTACAATTTCGAATGATGGTACAAAGTTAGGGCTTTCCATCGAGATAACCGAAAGAAAGCCCTTTTTTTTCATTTTTCTCCCACATTTTCAAAGGTTCCCCCTCCCCCTTTCCACCACATCCACTGCCGTAATTACGTTACACCCAGTACCGTAATTACGATACACGCACTATCGAAATTATGGCAGTGGAAGGATCTCATTATTCAACTTTCGGAAGTTACCGGTTCTTTGCGAGCAAAGCGCTACGCGATGGCGCTCAGGAGTTAAAGGAGTTATAGGAGTTAAAGCCTATACTCTGTCAACTGTGAAGAGGAGTTTTCACGCCAGCATTACATTCGGCTCTCTCATAAATAAGTTCCTTTTCTTTATTTACTTGGTTGCTCACCCATGGGAAAAGCGTTTCTTCATCCACCAAATCCACCTTTTTATCTATCAGTTTCTCTAAAGCCAAGTGCATAGCCGAAATCTTGAACAGACCTATTCTTTGAGAACGGTCGTATTGAACCAATATGTCCACATCACTGTCTGGTTTCTCCTCGCCTCGCGAATAAGAACCAAACAGCCATGCCTTCAAGACAGGTTGGGTCTTGAAGTACTCGGCTATCATTTTTGTCATTGTCAAGGTACTCATAGAACGTTTCTTTTCTTTTCAATTGCAAATATACAACTTACTTTTCACAAACAAAGAATTTTGACAAAAAAAATGAACAAAAAAGGAAGCGCGGACAAATGGGTTTGTCGGCGCTTCCTTGGGTATGTCTTGATGTGAGATTCTTACTTGTTCACCTGGAACTTGGTGATGCCGTCTTTGATGCCCCTTTTTCCACCTCAAAGGATGGAAAATGGGTGGAAAATGGGAATAAAAACAGATGATTATCAGGGAGAAAAGGATGGAAAGTCCTTTTCCACCTTGTATCCTTGTGGAGGTCGCAGAATAGCAGTACCTTTGCAACGACAAAACTAAACGACATGAAAAGAAAGACTATTGGAATCATTGTTGTAGTGCTGGTGCTGGCCTTGGCGGGCGGCATCGGATGGAACTTGCGGGACTTGCCACAGAAACGCTTGCTCAATGCTGCAGAAGATATTGTGTTTGCAGATGCGGACAGCGCGGAGCATTTGTTAGTTCAAGTCGATACAGCACAGCTGACAGAAAGTTCGCAGATGCTCTATGACCTCATGCGGGCTATGGTTCACGAAGAACAATGGTATGTGCGCCATGCTGACTCCGCATCTTGCCTCTCGTCGGATGCGGAGACATGGAATTTCAAGCGAGAAAAGGGCAAGCAAAAGAACGTCGACCCAGCATTTCCTGATGACAGCACCCTCCTGCGCGCGTACCATTATTATGAGCATGAGAGTTTTGGTGGTACAAGCGACGACAAAGATGACTTGCGGCGATTCGGTCGCATCTGCTTCGTGCTGACCCGTCACCAGGGTGAGAAGATTCATTCAACACGGAAAAATCAACTCTTCCATCTGGCCATCCATTGTGCTGAAACCACAGAAGACCACGCCCTTGCCTATCGTACCTACGACAAGTTTGCCAATCATCTGCCTTTATCCAACTCTGCCCAATCAGAACTGTACCAACGCCGTGCACTGGAACATTATCGCCTGTCGCCCGACCAACCACGCTGGCTGCTAACGATGCTTAACGACTACGGCTTCATGGTGCTCCTCTACCCACCCTTCGACCTGCACCACTTTGGCTCTCTGGAACGCATTACCACCATTGCGGCCAGACATGCACACAGCGCCTCATCACCTATTGTCTGTGATTCCATCTATCAGCGTCTGGATTCCCTTTGGGCACTTCCTCATGCCGACCTCTCACCGACATGTGCCTTGAGCATCACGAAATCTGTTTCCGTTATTGGAGACATCACCGTACCTGTTGGCATGTATGATGATGCCCTGCAGGAACAAAAAGAAGACACGACGAAACATCGGCAGCCGTCGTACGAAAGCGCGAAGGAATGGATAGAACAAGAGTTTGCTACCGAGTGCGACACCTATCTGGCATCGGGCTACGTACAGAAAACAGCAATGTTGCAACGACGACTGATGGCCACAGTCATCACCATCCTCGTGCTGACCATGCTTGTCCTTCTTCTCGCTTTTTGGAACTGGCGCAATCATGTGCATCGTCGACATGAAACGGAGCAGGCTGCCCATCAACGTGAAGCCAATCAGTTGACCGAACGCTTGCGACAGAAAGATGCCATGATTGCCATGTTGCGTGGACACATCATGGACAAGAGTGAAATCCTTGATATGCTGGAACCTACAGCTGGCAAACGCACCATCATCAATGCCCGCAATTGGCGCGAAATAGAAATGACGCTGGACACAGCCGACGGCAATTTCGTCAGTCGTCTGCGAGCCGAGCACCCGCAGTTCAGCGAGGAAGACATACGTCTTTGTATGCTCACACGACTAAAACTCTCGAACACAGCTCTTTCTGCCATCTACGTCATCTCCGTCTCTGCCGTACAGCATCGAAAACAGAAACTGAAAAAGGACGGTTTTGGCATCACTGACCCAACTACAACCTTCGATCAGATCATCGCAAACTTCTAATCCATAACTTATATGAAAAAGAACTTTTTTCGATGCGGAAACCTCCGCATCCTGCTACTGCTATGCCTTATCGCAAGCATACAAACAACTCATGCCGACATCGTCAAGGGGCGTGTGGTGGATGCTGAAACCCAAGAGCCGATGCCAGAAGTGTTGGTGAAACACACGCAACAGTTTGGCGACAATAGCTATTCGATAAGGAGCACCAAGACCGACTCATTAGGCTGCTTCACTTTATTCGCTGACGGGCGAGGAACCATCGAGGTTTCCATGCTGGGCTACAACTCGAAGTCGAAGCCTGTGCTGGCCTTCGGTGACAGCCGTAAGGACACGCTCGACATTGGCGATATAGAGCTAAAAATGTTGCCACAGATGCTGAAGATGGTGGAGGTGGCAGGACACGCACGGCGTTTCTCGGTTAAAGGCGACACGATTGTATTCCATCCTGAGGCTTTCCACTTGCAGGAAGGGACGAGACTCGATGAACTGATCAAGCAGTTGCCAGGTGTACAGGTGAACGATGACGGCAAGCTCTCATGGAACGGCAAGCCCATCCGAATCACGATGGATGGAGAAAGCCTCTTCGGTGGCGATGACTTGGTCAAACAGTTACCGGCCGAGGCAGTGGAGAACATCAAAGCCTACAACAAGCAATCGGAGTTCAGCGAGCGAACAGGCAAGGACGACGGAGGGGAGGACATGGTGCTCGACCTGACCATCAAGCCCGGCTTCCTCGACCGCTGGTATGGCGATATACGGGCGTACTATCAGTCGCCCAAACACTACGAAGGCGAACTGGTGATGAATCGCCTGTCGAAAACTGACCCCATCATGGTCTTCGCCAACGCCAACAACATCGACAAACATTGGCGGCGCAACATGAATGGCAGCATGGCCAACATGGGTAACGGTTTTGGCCAAGAACAGGGTGCATCGGCTGGCTATCAGCACAACTGGCAGCGCAAGGAGGGAACACACGAACTGAAAAACTATTACAGTTTCACGGGCGGCGTGGCACACGATGACGACTGGCGCACCAGCCACCAACTGACAGAAAACTACTTTCCAAACACTGTTGCCACACGCACCACCTCTGAAGACTATCAGCGAGACCACAAACTGGAGCCACGACTGAACGCCAACCTGCGCTGGGTACGTGACTCACTGAATACTTTCACACTAAGCACCAGCGCAGAGCACAGGAAAAACCGTGCACACAACCGCCAGAGCATTGAACAAGAAGAGATGACAGCCACCGATGCCCCCTATGCTACAACATTATCGCAACTCACAGCCAGCCACACAAACGGACACACTACAAAGCTAAGCGCCAATGCCGGATGGGAACACTATGTGAAGGATGGTGCACTTGGCGCCAGCGTCAATCTAAACTACCAAGATGACAAGACCGAAGGACAAACCGACCGCACCATCACCGCACACAGCCTATCCTACAACTCATCGCAGTTCATCCAAACCTACATCATGGCCATCCAACAACTCTCCACCACAGCTGAGGTTCACCACGCCCGCTGGCTCACGAAAAGATGGATGATGCAGGCACAATACGTTATGACCTACAACCGTGACCGCAACGACCGCAACTTTCTGACCAATGGTGTGACGGATGCAGCCAACAGCTACCACAACCTTTACAACCGTAACGAGCACAGCCTACGAATTTCACAAACCATCAACCTCACGCCCGTCCAACTGATGCCCAACATATCGGTCCGATGGCAACGCGAGCGCCTGGATTACCAGCGAGGCATACTCGACACCGCCACTGTGCGCCATCACTTTTTCATTGACCCATCACTCCGTGCCACTTGGAAACTCAGCAAGACCGCTGGATTTGAACTGAATTATGGGTTCACAACCAAACAGCCTGACATCCTCCAAGCCATTGGCTATCGCGACCTCACCGACCCACTTTTCATTACTGAAGGTAATCCGGCTCTTCGTTATACGCACACCCACGACATGAAGCTGACCTACAACATGGTTCTCGCCCATAGCCAGACTTCGCTCAGCGTTACTATCGGCCATGTTCACAATGACCGCGAAACAACCACTGTCCTCAGCTATGACCCTGCAACCGCCATCTACATCAGCCGACCAGAAAACGTCAGAGGCAGTCAGTCATGGAATTTCCACCTAAACTTTGACCAAGCCCTCGGCGACTATCTCCGTCTGCAAAGCGATTTCCGCATGAACACCAGTCAGCGCTACGGCTACCTCACCCTCCTGCCAACGCAGCCTGAGCGCATCGAGAACCGCCAGAGCAGCATGAATCCGCGTGAAAACCTCACCCTCTCGTTCGACCATAACTGGCTCAAAGCCTCCATCTTTGCCGAAATCAACGCTGACCGCCTCCGCTACACCGCCTCGCCTGAGCAGAACACCACCCACTGGAACAACAACTTCGGCCTGCGCATTGAAGCCACCTACGGAAACTTCTTCTTTTACACCAGTCTCACAGAACGTACCTATCGAGGGTACACCATCAGTAGCATGAATCGCAACATCCTTGCCTGGGACGGTTCCGTTGGTTGGAATATTCTGAAGAAGAAAGCTCGCCTCATGCTGGAGTTCAACGACATCCTAAACAATGAGGACGGTCGCATGAGCCAACAAACAGCATATCAGCAAACCACTTCTTGGCGCGAATTCCGCCACCACTACGTTGGTCTCAGTTTCAGGTATCACTTGGATGCGAAGGTGAAAGAATAATCTTCTGCTTGGTACGAGTGGTAAAACGTTTTAAAACATCAAGCAACATAAAAACAAAAAAGGAAGCGCGGACAAATGGGTTTGTCGGCGCTTCCTTGGGTATGTCTTGATGTGAGATTCTTACTTGTTCACCTGGAACTTAGTGATGCCGTCCTTGATGAAGCCGACAATCTGGTTGGCGGCTGCAAGACCTGCGTTGGTGTTTGCCTCGGCTGTTTGGGCACCCATCTTTTTGGGTGTGCAGTAGTAGCGACCTTCGAACTGGGCGAACTCGGCATCAGCAATAGGCTTGATGTCGGTGATATACTTGAGGTCTTCACGCTCCTTGAGGAGGGCGATGAGCTCTGGCTCGTTGATGACTTCCTTGCGGGCGGTGTTGATGAGGATGGCGCCCTGCTTCATGCTGCCCACGAGTGCCTTGCCAATGCTGCCCTTCGTTTCGTCGGTGGCAGGAATGTGGAGCGACACGATGTCGCAAGTCTTGAAGAGTTCTGCCTGAGATGCAGCAGCATGAACACCGGCTGCCTCGATAACTTCTGCTGGGCAGTAAGCGTCGTATGCAGACACTTCCATGCCGAAGCCTTTGGCGATGCGAGCCACGTTGCGACCCACGTTGCCGAATGCGAGGATACCCAGTTTCTTGCCCATGAGTTCAGAACCTGCCTTGCCGTTGTAGAAATTACGAACGGTGAACACGAGCAAACCGAGCACCAACTCAGCCACTGCATTGGCATTCTGACCCGGAGTGTTCATCACCACCACGTTGTGAGCGGTGGCAGCCTCGAGGTCAACATTGTCGTAACCTGCACCTGCACGAACCACAATCTTCAGGTTCTTGGCAGCATCAATCACCTCTGCATCGACGATGTCGGAACGGATGATGATGGCATCAACATCTGCCACTGCTTCCAACAACTGAGCCTTCTCTGTATATTTCTCCAGAAGAGCAAGTTCGAAACCTGCACCTTCAATGATTTCTTTGATACCAGCAACCGCAGCAGCCGCAAATGGCTTCTCAGTTGCAATTAAAACCTTTGCCATAATCTTAAAAGTTAAAGATTTGAAGAATTGAAGAATTGAAGTTTGGGCTAACGCAATGTGCTCAAGCCGCATGGAACTTCAATTTTTCAATTCTTCAATTTTTCATTATTTTTTAATGTTGAGCCTCAAACTCCTGCATGCACTTCACAAGTGCCTGAACGCCTTCGACGCTCATGGCGTTGTAGCAAGAAGCGCGGAAACCACCTACATCGCGGTGACCCTTCACACCTACCATACCCTGGCTGGTGGCGAACTTCAGGAACTCGTCCTGCAAGTCCTGATACTCTGGCTTCAAAACGAAGGTGATGTTCATGAGTGAGCGGCTGTCCTTCTCGGCAGTACCCACAAAGAGTTTGTTGCGGTCGATTTCAGCATAGAGAATCTCGGCACGCTGCTCGGCCAACTTCTGCATAGCCTCAACACCACCGTGAGCCTTCATGTAGCGGAGGTTCATCAGGGCTGAGTAGATAGGCACTACAGGAGGAGTGTTGAACATAGAACCCTTCTTCACGTGAGTGCGATAGTCGAGCATGGTTGGGATGTGGCGAGACACCTTGCCGAGCGCGTCGTCCTTCACGATGACGAAGGTGAGACCTGCCATAGCAAGGTTCTTCTGAGCACCACCATAGATGAGGGCATACTTGCTCACATCGACAGGACGGCTGAAGATATCAGAAGACATGTCGGCAATCACAGGGATTGGAGAGTCGAGGTCTTCGCGGAGTTCAGTACCGTAGATGGTGTTGTTGGTGGTGATGTGGAGATAGTCAGCATCGGCTGGAATCTCGAAGTTGCGTGGAATGTAAGTGAAGTTCTTGTCGGCAGAAGAAGCCACTTCCACCACTTCACCGAATGCCTTGGCTTCCTTCTCTGCCTTTGTTGCCCAAACACCCGTGTTCAGGTAGGCAGCCTTCTTCTCGAGGAAGTTGTAAGGAACCATACAGAATTCAAGGCTTGCACCGCCGCCGAGGAAAAGAACGGAGTAACCCTCAGGAATGTTGAGAAGTTCCTTGAAGAGGGCAACTGCCTCATCAACTACTGGCTGGAAATCCTTTGCGCGGTGGCTAATCTCCATGAGAGAAAGTCCTGATCCATTGAAATCAAGACAAGCCTGTGCAGTCTGTTCAATCACCTCGCGAGGAAGGATAGAAGGTCCTGCATTGAAATTGTACTTTTTCATTTTTGATGTTATTGTTAGATAAATGATATTGCCACAAATGTAAATGTAGTCTTTTTACCAAAAATTCGTTGCAAATTTACTAATAAATAGTAAAAGTGCATGACATCCCGCTTTCTTTTTATGTTAAAAAGCATAAAAAAGGACGCACACAAGTGAAAATTGGTACGTCCATGTTACAATTAGCCAGAAATCACAGCCACTTCTTTCTCCTGAACCACCACAGCGACACCGCGGTGCACACCACACAGGCCACGATGGCAATAGGGAAGCCCATCTTCCAACGTTCCATTCCGTTGATGAGGTTCATGCCAAACATCGAGGTGATGAATGTCGGGAAAAGGATAATCATGTTCAGCGATGTGAGAAGTCGCATCACCGTGTTCATATTATTATTAATAATGTTCGCGTAGGTGTCCATCGTCGAGTCGAGGATGTTGATGTAGATGGCCGTTGTCTCACGTGCCTGATTCATCTCGATGTTCACGTCCTCGATGAGTTCGGCATCCAGTTCGTCGACAGGAAGGCGGAACTTCAACTTGCTCAGCAGCGATTCGTTGCCACGGATGGAAGTGCCGAAATAAGTGAGCGAATCTTGCAGGCGCGAGAGATTCACAAGGTCCTTGTTGTCGATGTGCTTGTCGAGGTCGCGCTTGGCCTTCTCAATGATGCCGTTCACCTGCTTCAGATACTTCAAATACCACACCGACGCACTCAAGAAAAGTCGGAACACCAAGTCAGCCGCATCGGTGAAACCCTCTGCTCGGCGCATCTGGTGATTCACGAAATCGAGCATCATCCGCGTCTCCTGATTACAGATGGTGATGATCTTGTCGCCCTTGATGACAATACCCAACGGAATGGTCGTGTAAGGGCTACGGGATGAAACACTCTTCAGATGTGGAATACGCAAGATAATCATGAGCCAACCCTCATCCATATCGTAACGGGCACGCTCATCAGCATCCGACACGTCCTCCATGAAGTAGTCGGGCATGCCGAGTTCCTGCTCCAAAAACTCTCTATCGTCATCTACCGGGCATGTCACCTGTACCCAGCAGTTTGGCTCCCAAGCATCAATGTGCTTAATGCCACCATTAAAATTCCAGAATGTTCGCATTGTTGTCTGAACCTTTGCTTTGATGTAAGAACAATAAAAAAGATGGGGCAAAGACTCATGACAACTCCGCGTGAGAGGTGAGTCTTATCCCAGGCACTTCATACTGTTCGCCGGATAATCGTCCATAGTTGTTTTTTATTAATGTTTACAGTTTATCGTTTAGCGTTTACAAAGAAACCCTACACGCTTAACTTAATTCGGGTGCAAAGATAGAGAAAAGTTGGGAGTTAGGAGTCAGGAGTTGGGAGTTTTTTTGCCATTCGAAGTGATTTTTTTACGAAAAAACAGGACACGACACATTTTTCAGCATTTTTATTGCTACATTTGTGGCAAAATAGAAGAACAAAAACATGAGAACGGGAAAATATATTGTCATCACTTTAATGATGCTGCTCTTATCGTCTGCCACATCTGCAGCACAAGAATGGAACGCCTCGCTCTATCAGCAAATAGAGGCAAGCATTCAGTTGCCGCAACTGCATGAAAAGGAGGTGGCAATTACCCAATGTGGAGCCAAGCCTTCTGCGTCGGCTGTGGTGAATCAGAAAGCCATCCAAAAGGTCATTGACCAATGTTCGAAGAAAGGCGGTGGAAAAGTCATCATACCTGCAGGACAAACTTTCAAGACGGGTGCCATCGAACTGAAAAGCGGTGTCAACCTCGTTGTAGAAGAAGGTGCTGTGTTGGAGTTCGTGTTCGAGCCTGCACTCTACCCTATCGTTGAAACCTCATGGGAAGGACTCGACTGCTACAATTTGTCGCCATGCATTTATGCCTTCCGGGCTCATGACATTGCCATATCAGGCAAAGGCACCATCGATGGAGGTGGAAACAAGGAAACTTGGTGGCCATGGTGTGGCGCAACTAAATACGGATGGAAGGAAGGGATGGTCAGTCAAAAGTTGGGTGGACGTGCACGACTTTTGCAGAATGGTGAGGATGGAGAGCCCATGAAGGATGAGAAAGGGAAACGTTCCACACAACGCACCTTCGAGGCCAAAGATGGTATGCGTCCGCAACTGATTGGCTTTAATCAATGCGAACGGGTGCTCATCGAGGATGTGACTTTGTTGCGTTCGCCATTCTGGGTGATTCATCCTCTGAAATGTACGGATGTGACGGTGAGACGAGTGCACATCAACAATGACGGCCCGAACGGTGACGGTTGCGACCCTGAATCGTGCGACCGTGTACTGATTGAGGATTGTTTTTTCAACACAGGCGACGATTGCATCGCCATCAAGAGCGGACGAAACAGAGACGGCAGAACACGCAATATGCCCAGCCAGAACATCATCATTCGCCGATGTGAGATGAAAAACGGACATGGTGGCGTGGTGATTGGTTCTGAAATCAGCGGTGGCTGCAAAAACGTGTTTGCCCACGACTGCACGATGGACTCACCCAATCTCGACCGTGTGTTGCGCATCAAGACGAATTCGTGTCGAGGAGGAGTGATTGAAGGCATCTACATGAAAAACATCACCGTGGGACAATGCCGTGAGAGTGTGTTGAAAATCAATCTCGACTACGAGCACAACGAAGTGTGTTGCCGAGGATTCTACCCTGTGGTCAAGAATGTGCTGATGGAAGATGTCACTTGTGAAGCATCAACATATGGTGTACAAATCATCGGTTTGGAAGAAGATGTGTTTGTGCATGACATCACGGTAAGGAACTGTCGCTTCAACGGTGTGAAACAAGGAAACACCATTACGGGGAAAACTCAAAATATCGTGTTTGACAGGCTTTTCATCAATGGGTCTCTTTGCCTGCAGAAGCAACCTTATCAGCATTTCAGCGAGTGGATGACCTGTTCGGAAATGCAACGAGTGCCGAAGAGTTATCTGCTCGACTTCTCACAAAAACCCAAATGGAGTTACGTGATGGGCATTGAACTGGAAGCCATGCTGGACACGTATCTGCGCTACGGTGACTCCCGCATCTTGCATTACTGCAAAGAATACACCGACACCATGATTAACGCCCAAGGAGAGATTCGTGGCTATAAACTGGAAGACTACAACCTTGATAATATCCGAACGGGGCATTTCGTCGCAAGAATGTATCAGCAAACAAAGGAGACGAAGAATCTGCTGGCCATGAAGACAATGATGCGACAACTGCAGAAGCAACCAAGAACGATAGAGGATAGAGTCTTCTGGCATAAAGCCATCTACAGTTATCAAGTGTGGCTCGACGGCATTTTCATGGGACTCCCCTACTACACGCTGACGGCATCCATGTTACTCAAACCTCAGGAGGCAAAGAAGGTTTACGATGATGCCGTCAATCAGGTGGCCGTCACCTATCAGCGCACACTCGACCCGCAAACAGGGCAGAACCGCCATGCATGGGACGAAACGCATGAGATGTTTTGGGCAGACAAGCAGACAGGACTTTCACAGCATTGCTGGGGACGCGCACAAGGATGGTACACAATGGCACTCATCGAACTGCTGGATGTGTTGCCCACGACATACACCCGTCGTGAAGAAGTGATTGAAATACTCAGGAAAGATTTGGAAGCCATCGTGAAATGGCAAGACAAAGAGTCGGGTGTGTGGTATCAAGTGATGGATGCTCCTGAACGTGAGGGAAACTATCTCGAATCCACATGTTCTTCCATGTTCGCTTACGCCTTGCTGAAGGCTTACCGGAAAGGGTATGTGGGTGCATCCTATCGTGATGCTGGCATCAAGGCCTATCGCGGCATCATCAACCATTTCATCCGCGTGAATGAGGACAAAACCCTCTCACTCACCCATTGCTGTTCTGTGGCAGGTCTCGGTCCTGGCATCAGCGAAAAGGTGCTGAAAGCCGCCCCCAACGTGAAGGAGAACAAGCGCAGAGACGGCTCTTTCAACTACTATCTATCGGAGCCCATCAGAGACAACGACGCAAAAGGCATCGGGCCTTTCATCTGGGCTTCGCTGGAGATGGAAATGCTCGGTTACGATACTGAAAATGTGATGAAACCGATTGACCGCAAAACGGTGGTGAGCCGAAACAATCCGAAAGTGAGTGCAGCCAATCCCCTGGCTGCGCTTTCTGTTGGCAATGGGCATTTTGTCACCACCGTCGATGTGACGGGCATGCAGTCTTATCCTCTTGCCTACAAGGATGCCGTTCCTCTCACAGCGATGTCCGATTGGGGTTGGCACCGATTTCCCAACAGCAATTATCTGCAAAAAGAAGAAACGCAGCTAGCCTTTCGTTTTCCTCATCGACAGCACGACGAAGTGTATGCCGTAGAGTATAAGCAGGGAGGACGGCAACAGGAAGCCACCACCTATTTCCGAGTGAATCCACATCGTCTGAATCTTGGTGCTATCGGCCTGAATCTTCATACCATCAACGGGAAGCCTATCACATTGGAAGAACTGACCGACATTCATCAGGAGTTGAAACTCTACGATGGTGTGATTGAAAGTTCTTTCCGTGCCGACAACGAACCAGTGGATGTGACGACTGCAGCGCTTGAAGAAGGTAACGCCGTGCTCTATCGCATCAAGACTCCACTTCTGAAAGACCATCGTGCCAACGTGAGCATCCGTTTTCCATATCCCACAGGGAAACATGCTGACGATGCAAGCGACTGGGATGCTCCAGAACGACACACTTCACGCATCGTGGCAACAGACAACCAATCCGCCCTTATCGAACACATCATCGACTCCACTCGCTACTATCTCACTCTCTGTTGGCAAGGTGAAGCCACTCTGCAAGCAAATGGTTCACACCACTTCGAGTTGTCCACCGACGAAGAGACACTCACGTTCAAGGCTTCCTACACACCTCATTCCCCCCTTACCATCATCAACGACCACGAACACATAGCCTCTTCTTTTGTGTTCGACCAAGAACTTCGTTCTGTCATCCGTTCTTGGAACCGCTGGTGGAACGAAGGAGCCATTGTCGATTTCAGTCAATGCAAAGACCCTCGTGCTCAAGAGTTGGAGCGTCGCGTTGTCCTTTCGCAATACCTCACCCAAATCAACTGCGCCAACGCATTGCCGCCCCAAGAGACAGGGCTGACCTACAATTCATGGTTCGGTCGTCCTCATTTGGAGATGGCCTGGTGGCATATGGTTGACTTCGCCCTTTGGAATCGTCCGAAAGTGTTGCAACAGACGTTGGAATGGTACAACCATGTTGCCTATCCAGAAGCCAAGAAGATTGCCGAAAGACAAGGTTTCAAAGGCATCCGCTGGATGAAGATGACCGACCCTTGGGCGGGAGAAGCACCGTCCAACACAGGCTCTTTCCTCATCTGGCAACAACCTCATTACATCTATATGGCAGAGGAGATGTATCGTGCGAACCCTACAGCCGAGACATTGAAACAATACGCTCAACAGGTGGAAGAGACAGCCGAATGGATGGCTGACTTTGTCACCTTCGACACCGCCACCAAGACCTACCAACTGAAAGGAGCCACCTCCATGCAGGAATCCATGTCCAAAGATTTCTCCTACAACCATCCTTTCGAACTCGCTTACTGGCGATACGGATTGCTGAAAGCACAGGAATGGCGCGAACGGCAAGGACTTCCTCGACATCCTGAGTGGGACAACATCATCGAGCATCTGGCTCCACTTCCCCAAAAAGATGGTCTCTATCTTGCTGGCTCTCCTCTCTTTCCCTTCATCGAAACGAGCAAATCCCAAGATTTCGACCCCTTCAAGACACCCGAGCAGAACGGTCGGAAAAGCATCTCAAAAGAGGAATTTGAGAAGAAAAGCCACTCCGACCATCCTGCCATTCTTGGTGTTGCAGCCCTCTTCTCCCGCCCTTCCATCACCGAACAGCGTATCATTTCTTCCACCTACTACATACCCACCATGCTCTCCACCTTCCAGCACATTCGTCAACATTGGAATTGGGATAGCACATGGGGATGGGATTACGGCATGATGGCGATGGCTGCCGCTCGTCTCAATCAACCTTCCGAAGCCATCAACATTCTCCTGTCTGACTACACAAAAAACACCTATCTCATCTCAGGACACAACTTCCAAACTTCTGACCGCCTGCGAATCTATCTGCCTGGCAACGGTGCCTTATTGACGGCTATCGCGATGATGTGTGCGGGTTGGGATGGTTGTTCCGATGTACACAATCCGGGCTTCCCTCACGATGGTACTTGGAACGTCCGATGGGAAGGTCTGAACAGAATGCAATGACACCCTGTTCTTCTCTCACCGCCTCACCCCACCCGACCTTCATTTTCAGGTGAGAAAAAGCCCTCAAAACAGCCTCCATACACTTAAATCGACGGGCAAAAACAAGAAACTTCGTGCAAAATACGTTATGTTCAAAGAAAAATCTCTAATTTTGAGGCTTTAAAATCATTGTTTGACAAACCAAGCCTAGTAAAAGATACGACAACCATGATGAAAGAACTACTGGGATTGCTCATCCTCTCTGGCACATTCGTCTGTTCGGCAAGAGCGCAGGAGAACATCTGTTTCTCGCCTCGTCTGAGGACGTTGCAGGTGAAGGTGGATGGCGAATGGGGCAAGCCTTCTGTGATGCTGCTGAGCCGCGGGCATTATGTGGAAATCAGTTTTGACGACCTGCAAGCACAGTACCAGCGATACACTTACACCATCACCCACTGCAATGCCGACTGGACGGAGAGCGACTTGATTGTGAGCGAATACATGACGGGCTTCAACGACCAGCGCATAGATGATTATGAGCCTGCTATGGGCACAGAGATGAATTACTGCCACTACACCTTCTCGTTGCCAAACGAAGATACACGCCTGCTGGTGTCGGGCAATTACCGTGTGAGCATTTTCGAGGACGGAGAGGATGAACCTGTTGCACAGGCTTGTTTCTCCATCATCGAACCGCATGTGGGTGTAGAGATAAACGTGAGCGCCAACACCGACATCGACACTTACGCTTCCCATCAGCAAGTGAACTTCGCTGTCAACTACAGCGGCTATCAGGTGAGCGATCCCGTGAGCGAGTTCCGCTACATCGTACGGCAGAACCGCCGATGGGACAATCATGTGGAAAATCTTCGTCCTACGATGATGCAGGTGAACCGCCTCATCTTCAACCACAACCGCTCGCTCATCTTCGATGCAGGCAACGAATACCGCCGTTTCGAGATTCTGGATGAGTATGTGCCTACCATGCATGTGAATCAGATGGTGTTTGACGACACCTACTACCACGCCATCCTCTTCCCCGATGAGCAGCGCATCAACTATCTCTACGACGAAGACCAGAACGGACGTTTCTACATCCGCAACAGCGAGAACATCGCCCAAACCAACGACACGGAAAGCGATTATTTTCTCACTCACTTCACACTGCAGATGCCGCAAGTGCCTGGAGGAGAAGTGTATCTCTATGGCGACTTGACGGGCAACCGCATCGACGAGGCATACAAGATGGAGTATAACCTCATCGACCATCAGTACGAACTGGTCACACCGCTGAAACAGGGCTCGTACAATTATATGTATATGTACAGGCGTGATGGGGAAACGACGGGGCTGACACGCCCTTGCGAGGGTGATTTCCACCAAACCGAGAACGAATACAGCGTGTATGTCTATCACCGCCCCTTCGGACTTCGGTATGACAAACTCATAGGTTTTCAAAACATCAAGTTCATAGAATGAAAAAATTATTGTTCATCATATTGCTTTCCGCACCTTGTGTGGGCATAGCACAAACGCTACAAAATCGGCTGTCGGATTGGGCTGCCAACTACACACGAAACGATGCAAACATCAAGCCTTCGACTGTCACATCATGTGATGTCGATGCCAACAACCACACCATCCGCATCGTGATGGGAGGCGGGTTTCCCGAGCAACACTTCACACCCGAAGTGGTGGAGAACATCTACAAGGAGGTGCGTGCATTCGTTTCAGAGGAACAAAAGAACTACGACCTCACTATCGTGACCGATGGACGACCCATCGAGGAACTTGTTCCCAACTTCTTCAGAGAGGGGAAGAAAGACCCCACACGCTTGTTGCACGACACCTACGACGGAGCCCCTTGGGTGAAGAACATCTCACGCCCCTACACCGCCGAGCAAGGGCTGGAGGGTCATCACATCGCCTTGTGGCAAAGTCATGGACGATACTACAGGCTTGAAAAAGATGATTGGTATTGGCAGCGGCCTCGCCTCTTCTGCACAACCGAAGACCTTTTCTCCCAGACCTTTGTGGTGCCCTACATCATCCCCATGCTACAAAATGCTGGCGGTGTGGTTTTCACTCCCCGCGAACGTGATTACCAAACCAACGAAGTGATTGTGGACAACGACCAACCCCATCGCGGAGGCACCTACATCGAGGCTTTCCGAGGGAAGCAGAAAAACCGTAAGTGGCAAAACACAGGACGCAACGGTTTTGCACTATACAAAGAGGTGTATGAGTCGTGCGACTCCCCTTTCACCGACGGCAGCGCACGCTACATTCCCACAGTGTCATCCATCAAGGAAGAGGGCATCGTGCAGTGGACACCCGACATTCCCCAAGAGGGACGATATGCCGTCTATGTGAGTTATCAATCATTCGAGAACTCCATCCCCGATGCCACCTACACCGTTTACCACAAAGGCGGAATGACGGAATTCAAGGTGAACCAGCAAATCGGTGGCGGCACATGGGTTTATCTCGGCACCTTCGAGTTTGACGAGGGCGAACACGACTACGGAATGGTGTCGCTCTCCAACTATAGCCACCACAAGGGTATCGTCACCGCCGATGCTGTCCGGTTCGGAGGGGGTATGGGAAATATTGTTCCAGAAGGGCACGGAGGCCGTGTGAAGCCTTCAGGATTGCCACGTTGGGCTGAAGCCGCCAAATACAGCGTGCAGTGGTATGGATTTCCCTACCGAATCCACACAGAGCCATTCGGCAACAACGACTACAACAACGACATCAACGCCCGTTCGGCAGCCATCAATCATCTGTCGGGCGGTTCTGTCACCAACCTCACACGCACGACAGGAATGGGTGTTCCGCTCGACCTCTCCGTTGCTTTCCACACCGATGCAGGCGTGAAACTCAACGACGAGTTTGTGGGGCCGCTCAGCGTTTACATGACCGACTACAACGAGGGGAAAACAGGAGCCAATCTCGACCGCTACGTGTCGCGCGACCTCTCCAGTATGTTCCTCACCAACCTCTCCATCGACCTCAAGAAGTATCATTGGCAGGTGCGCCAACTATGGAACCGCAACTATGGTGAGTCACGTGCCCCTCTGGTGCCTGCCTGCATCCTCGAAATGCTCTCCCACCAGAACTTTGCCGATATGCGGATGGCATACGACCCGCACTTCAAGTTCGACTTCTCACGGTCGGTTTACAAAACCATCGTGAAGTACATTTCCACCCTCTACAAGCGCGACTATGTCATCCAGCCGTTGCCTGTCGAGAACTTCTCCATCGCGCTGAATGAACAAAAGCGCACAGCCACCCTCTCGTGGTCGCCAGTCAATGATCCGCTCGAACCGACAGCCAAACCCAAGGAGTACATCCTCTATACCCGACGCGGTTATCAGGGATTCGACAACGGCACCATCGTCAAGGGAACCAGCCATACGTTAGAACTTAATAAAGACGAAGTTTACTCCTTCAAAATCACCGCATTAAATAATGGTGGTGAAAGTTTTCCTTCCGAGGTGCTTTCATGCGGCATTGCCTCCCATAACAAAGGCACAGTGCTGGTAGTCAACGCCTTCACCCGACTGGAAGGGCCACAAGTCATCAACACCGCCACCCAAGCAGGTTTCGACCTCGATGCCGACCCTGGAGTGCCTTATGGAGCCTTCACGGGCTTCTGTGGCCGTCAACGATATTTCGACCGTTCGAAGGCAGGCAGTGAAGGCACCGATGCACTGGGCATGAGCGGCAGCGAACTGGAGGGAAATCTCTTCATGGGCAACACCTTCGACTACCCTGTCATTCACGGCCGAGCCATCATGCTTTCGGGTCGCCACTCCTTCACCTCATGCAGCGAAAAGTCGTTGCTCGAAGGCAAAGTGTCACTTTCCGACTACCCCATTGCAGACATCATCTACGGAACCCAAAAGCAATTCGACAGCAGAACGAACGCACTGGTGGAGCAATTCTATAACAACGGCGGAAAACTGCTCCTCAGCGCTGCCAATGCAGGATGCCCATCCATCGGAGGAAATATCGGTGGAACCGTCACTTCGAAGGCCGCCACAACCATCAACGGGTGCGGTCTCACCTTCGACATTTACCGTGAGATGAACCCCGAGAGTTACTGCGTTCCGGCACCAGCCATCCTCACGCCGACAGGCAACGCATTTGCCATCCTCACCTACACCGATGGTTCCTTTGCCGCCATTGCCCAACAGGGACGCTTCATCCGTCTTGGTTTCCCCCTCGAATCCATCACCGACCGTCAGAAGATGAACGCACTCACCAAAGCCTTCCTCACCTTCCTCGAATAATTGTCAATTATCAATTATCAAATAAATCCATGACCTGGCTACCGACCACCAAGAAAGAACTCGAACGACTCGGCTGGGACTCACTCGATGTCATCCTCTTCTCTGCCGATGCTTACGTCGACCATCCCTCTTTCGGAATGGCAGTCATTGGCCGTATTCTCGAAGCGGAAGGACTTCGTGTCGCCATCGTTCCCCAACCCGACTGGCACGGTGACTATCGCGACTTCAAGAAACTAGGTCGTCCGCGTCTCTTCTTCGGCATCTCGCCAGGTGCGATGGACTCGATGGTGAACAAATACACCGCAAACAAACGTCTCCGCTCCGAAGACGCTTACTCGCCTGATGGCCGACATGACCTTCGACCCGAATACCCCACCATCGTCTATACGCGCATCCTCAAGGAACTCTATCCCGATGTGCCCGTCGTGCTTGGCGGCATCGAAGCCAGCCTTCGCCGCCTCACTCACTACGACTACTGGCAAGAAAAACTCTTGCCCTCCATTCTCCTACCCTCTGGAGCCGACCTCCTCATCTATGGCATGGGCGAAAAGCCTATGGTTTCCTTGGCACAAATCCTCAACGAACAGGATTGCGAGATAGACGTGAAGATGTTCCGCAACCTCATGGCACGTTTTCCGCAGAAACAGACGGTTTCACTCTTGCAAAAGAACGAAATCCCTGGTGGAATCCGTCCTGACGACATCCTCTTGCACAGCCACGAAGAATGCCTCCGCAACAAAAAAGCACAAGCAGAGAATTTCCGCCACATCGAGGAAGAATCGAACAAATATGCTGCACAGCGCATCATCCAAGAGGTGGACGGACGGTTTGCAGTGGTGAATCCTCCCTACCAACCTCTCACACAGGACGAACTCGACCGCTCTTTCGACCTTCCCTACACGCGCCTACCACATCCGAAATACAAGGGCAAGCGCATCCCTGCCTACGAGATGATTAAGTTCTCCGTATGCCTGCATCGCGGCTGTTTTGGTGGTTGCGCCTTCTGCACCATCTCCGCCCATCAAGGCAAGTTCATCACCTCACGCAGCAAGGAAAGCATCCTCAAAGAAGTCAAAGCCATCACTCAACTGCCCGACTTCAAAGGCTACTTGAGCGACCTTGGAGGTCCTTCGGCCAATATGTACGCCATGCACGGAAAGAACCTCGACCTTTGCCACCAATGCAAACGGCCTTCGTGCATCCACCCTAACATCTGCAAGAACCTCAATACCGACCACACCGCCCTGCTCGACATCTATCATGCTGTCGATGCCTTGCCTGGCATCAAGAAGAGTTTCATTGGCTCAGGCGTTCGCTACGACCTCCTGCTTCACGATACAGGCGACGAGCGCACAAACCGCATCAATCGTCAATACACAGAGGAACTCATCACCAAACACGTGAGCGGTCGCCTGAAAGTGGCACCCGAACACACCTCCGACCGAGTGCTCTCGCTCATGCGCAAGCCCTCCTTCCAACTCTTCTACGACTTCAAGCGCATCTTCGACGACATCAACCGCCGCAAGAATCTGCGCCAGCAAATCATCCCCTACTTCATCAGCAGCCATCCCGGATGCACCGCCGAGGACATGGCCGAACTCGCCGTGCTGACCAAGGGGCTTAACTTCCAACTCGAGCAAGTGCAGGACTTCACGCCCACCCCCATGACCGTATCGACCGAAGCATGGTACACGGGCCTTCATCCCTACACCCTCCAACCCGTCTGGTCGGCCAAGACACAAAAAGAAAAACTTGCCCAGCGTCAATTCTTCTTCTGGTACAAGCCTTCCGAACGTCAGAACATCCTCCACCTCCTTCGTCAAATAGGTCGCGCGGACCTTATCCAAAAACTCTTTGGAAGGAAATAATTGTTGTTCTCACAGAAACACATTTTAATCTCACACAGATATCACAGAATAGATGTAATGTGAATTATTTCTGAGTTTTCTGCGTTTTCTGTGTGCGATACAACTGCCAAGAGTTCACCACATTGTGCCACACAGAGTAAAACCCTCCGGCCAGAGCCGTCACGGGGTTCAGGAATGTATAGCCCATCCAGATGGCGAACACCGTGTTTTTCTGACCGAGAGCCTGAGTTCCTGCCACAGCCTCCCCATGATGGCGGCCAATCAACCGTCCGAGGACGAACTGCAACACACAGCAGAGCAGCGAGGCTCCAGCAATGCCCACCAGATTCCACATACTCTCGTCGCTATGCACGATGGCCTTCACCGACACCGCGATGGCCAACGACAACGAAACTGACCACAGATAGAACGCCAAGTTCGGTCGACGCAGGATGGCCGCATGAAATTTCGGGAACAGATGCCTCACAAACCAAGCAGCCACCAGCGGCATGATGAGCAAGGGGAACACCTTCGCCAGAATCAGCAGGAAAGACACCTCGAAGCCCATCCCGGCATGGGCACTCTCGTGCAGAAACGGCACCATCGCCGGCACCACCAGCGACACCACCAGATTGATGAGACACGTGTAACTCACCACCACATTCGCATTGCCGTGCAAACGCGTCGTCACCACAGCAGCCGCCGTAGCCGTCGGACAAATCATGCAAATCATCGCGCTCTCAATCACCACCCTGCCCGGCACATCAGGCATCGCGATGACCATCAAGCCCATCACCACGAAACTCAACGCCTGAATCGCCAGCATCTTCAGCATCCAGGAGCGAGGCTTCAACTCCCTGACACTCACCCGGCAGAAACTCACAAACAGCATACAGAAGAGCAGCGCCGGCTGCACATAGCCAATCGCCCGATTCACCGCCGCATGCGTGCCGTCCAACGCAGGGATGCTCACATAGACGTAGTACGCCACCACACCCGTCAGCATTGCAATCGGCAACATCCAGTTTTTCACAAATCCAACAATCGTCATACACGTTACTGCATTAAAATCAGCCACAAAGGTACGTATTTTCCCACGTTCATGCACAATAAATCAGCCTCCGATACGTTTATATCAGTACATTTTCTCACATTCATGACACATTCAAGACAATTCATCACACTGCTCTGCATGGCATTTGTTCTCTGTGCCCATGCGCAACTGAACGACCCGCGTGAGAAATTCAGCATCACAGCAGTGGTTGGTGGCAGCACAAACACAGATTATTACTGGAAGGCGAGAAACGGCAACCGATTGGAGGACGGCCGCATGGAACCCGGTGTGAACGCCCATGTAAGGGTGAACCTGAAACTGCTGGGCAACCAGAAGTTCTCCCTCTCCTTCTCTCCCTTCTACAATTTCAGCAATCGGGAACTGCGCCCCGACACCCCCACTCCGCTCTTCAAGGTGCCCACCGAGCATCATCACTACGGCGGCAGTTTGAGCGGAAACTACAGCACCCTCTGCTTCGGGAAACCACTTACACTCATGGCCATCACGTCAGGCAACTTCTCCCAATACGGGTTTGAAGATGCCTCAGCCATGCTCGGCGGTGTCTTCTCCATCACACGAAACCAGAAGACCCATCTCGCCCTCGGCGCCATCTGCCTCGTCGGCACCTCCGTATCATGGCCACTCTATCCCATGATTATCTACACGCACAAGTTCAATCAGCGCTGGAGCATCAACTGCATGGAGACCAACAATTACCTCTACTATCAGGCATCTCCCAAAGTGCGCCATGCGTTGGGTATGGAAATCGAGACGGAAAAAATCTATTTCCGCCCCAAGGTGGTCGGCCTGCCCAAGAAAGCAGAAATCAGCCTCGTGTCCGAACGCTTCGGATTCTTCACCAACATCCAAGCCAGCCAAGAGTTCTCCTTCAACTTCGGATTGGGCATGACCTACCCCTTCTATGGCCGTCTGCGCGAAAGCGGGCACAACTACACCTACATGAAAATGCATGACCACGTCAAACCCTTCGTGAAGATGCAAGTCAAGTACAGCCTCAACTCCCAAAAGAAATAACGTTTGACCGCCTTGAAGAAAAAGAACGACATCATCATCCCCGAAGGCCTCCACGAAGTGCTCCTGCACGCCTGTTGCGCCCCCTGCTCCTCAGCCATTGTCGAGTGGATGCTCCAGCACGACATCCGTCCCGCCATCTTCTACTTCAACCCCAACATCTATCCTCGCGAGGAATACGACATCCGCAAGAACGAGAGCAAGCGCCACGCCGACCACCTCGGCATCCGCTGGATAGACGGCGACTACGACCACGAAGCGTGGCTCCGGCAGGTGCAGGGCCTCGAACACGAACCTGAACGCGGCTCCCGCTGCCTCCAGTGCTTCCAGTTGCGCCTCACCGCTACCGCCCTCCAAGCCCGCCAACTCGGCATCACCCACTTCGCCACCACCCTCGCCTCCTCGCGTTGGAAGAGCCTCGACCAAATCACCCTTGCCGGACAAGCAGCCGAATCAGCCGTTGAAGGCACCCGCTTCTGGGCACAGAACTGGCGCAAAGGTGGTCTCCAAGACCGCCGCAACCAACTCCTGCGCGACTTCCAGTTCTACAACCAGCAATACTGCGGTTGCGAATTCAGCATGAACACATAAGAGAATCATCCAACTTTTTCTTATTCACATTAATTGCCGCACTCTTCGGGAAGGCGATGCTATAAGCCTTGTCGAGGGCTTTCAGGCTCACCTTGCGCATACCGATGCCCAGTTTTACGCTAACGATGGCTCGCAAGAGTTCGCGATGCTTACGCGGATAGAGCGATGGAGGAGGTAGAATGTCCCAGCCACACACTTGCTCGTCATCCACAACAGTTTTGCTGCACACCTCCCAGATGAAGTCGTCTGTGGCTTGAGCACCGAACCACGCTTGCAAAATGCGGCGGATGCAGAAGCGCTTGTACTGACCTCCGAGGAGGCGCCTTGTGCGCTCCAGCCGAAGCCAGAGCTGCACAAAGCATTCTTGGGTGTTTTGTATATTCATATCAAAATCCATTTTCATTTTGACCAAAATGACCTTGACCACTTTGACCACATAACCATTTTTCACCTTTCAAATTCTCTCTCATTCTTTCTGTATCGTCCATTCTCCGTTTGAACCACCAACCCCTGTTTGCGCCAGTTCTTCAACATCTGCCGCACGGTGTTGTGATTCACGCCTGCGCCCTTGATGGCTACCGAGTGCTGCATGGCTTGTTCGAAGGTGAACTGCACATCCAGTCGCTCGTAGATGGAGTCGTTCTTTCCGTGTTTCAGGCGGTCACCGCTCAGACACCCTGCATAGTCACGGCTGCTGAAAGCATTCTCGATGCGGTCGCGGAAGAAGTGGAGGGCATTCTCCAGAAGCGAGTCGGCTATCACGTCATACGCTTCCAGCATTTGTGCCGTCTGCGCCTTCAGCAGCAACTCCTTCCACAAGTTCGGATGTTGTTTCAGGCATGCTTCTGCACCGTTCAATCCGTGTTTCTGAATCAACCTTTCACACACCTTGCAGAGCATCAGGCAGCAGGTCATGCGCTGTGCCGTCACACAGACACGGAAGCGTTGGCGAGCCATCACCTTGTCGTCGTTCATCATCGTCTCCAAGCGGATGCGTTCCAGCCACTCACGACCCTTTGCCTCCAGTTTCGGCAGCACCACCTCGCCCTGCATCAGCGGCAGCAGATGGGCAATCTGCTGGATGCGCTCCGTCTGTCTTGAAGTCAGCACATAGGGTTTCTCCTCCAAGGGTGCGAAGGTGTTGTCAGGTGTGCGAGCCACCGCGATACGGCTCTGGAAACCGTCGGTGTAGTTGTTCACCACGCGGTAGAGGGCATCCGGTGTGCCGCACATGGTGACGTTCCACAAGAGGCGGTCGATATGCACGTTCACCGCTTCTGCGCTTCGAGCCTCACGCTCATACTTGGTGCCGTCGTAGCTCTGACGCAGCATCACCGAGAAGTCGCTCATGGTCGATTTCCACTTCTGCGCCACCGTGTCTGCTTCGGGTGTGAACGAGAAGGCATGCTTGCCCTCGGTGTTTGCCAGACGTTCAGCCAAGTTCGCCACCGTGTTGTTCAAGGTGAGACAGCGCACCGGCAGTTTCGGTTCCTCGGGTTGCTCCTTCTTGTTCTTGGCAGCACGTTTCTTGGCTCGCCACTCGTCTTCTTGCGTCTGATACATCTTGTCGAGTGCCGCCACCTCGCTCATCCAAGCCTCCACCACAGGGTCAATCTGCCCCTTGCCCGAAGCGAAGTCGCCAGCGATGTAAGCGATGAGGTTCAATCCTTTCTTCTGCCCGTGCACATCGAGCGTCACACCCGTTGCCAAGGTTCCGATGCAGGGACAGATGGCAGTCACCACAGGCATGGCCAGTGCAGGGCCAACGGCAGCGATGGAATCCTTCACGCCCATAGGCATTTTAAGATTTGAGAATTGAGGTTGGAGGTTTGAGAGTGGGTCATCCTCGTTAGCATCTTCTGCATCGTCCAAGGGCACTCCCGTCACGAGCGCATTCACAATCTGATCCATCAGCCGAGAGCCTTTGGTCGGTTCCTTGCAGGCAGAATGGATAATGCTCTTCATCTCCTGAACGGAAAGCCCGTATCGGGGCATCACCTCCAGCAACCAATCCTCTGAGTTATCACAGATGGCTCGAAGATTTGCAGCCAACTGATGCAGTCGCTTGTTGCGTTCACCCTCCGAGGGCTCACCACCCGTTCTGCGCCAATACTCGTTAATGATAGAGGTATATGGCACACCCTTGAATTCAGAAGGAAAAGACCCTTCCGTTTGGCTCTCCTTGTCATGGAGGGGAGTCGACAGTGCTTGCGTGTTGCTATTCTCCCCGTCATAATATGAGCCATCCCCCGTGCGACCATCAATGCTCAAACCTCTGTCAGTATAAGCCTTGCGACGCTGAGCCACCTCTTCCTCTGAAAGTTGAGCGTACCATCCGTCGGCACGATAGATTTCAAAATCGGCTGGCGAGATGTAGATGAACCTCTCAGGCGTAAAGCACGATGTGTCGCAAGCAACACCAAGAGCCTTGCAGTACGCACGTTGCGCCTCTGGCACCGTCATGCCCAACGGCAGCCGGATGTCAATGTGCAGTTTCTTGCGGATGGAATAATCCTTGTGCAGCATCAAGCCCCGCCACTCCCCGCCTGCTTCCTTATCGAGCATTTCCGACATCATGTTGGCTCTCTCCACCAACTCTGGCTCATCAATATCGATACACGTCTGCCATGTGAACGACTCCGGGTCGATATGCTCGCGGTCACGATAGTTGTCACGGAAGCGGCTGTAGTGCGGACAGCGGAACGGCAGATAACTTTTCAATTTGCGTTGCTCCTCAGCGTCCTGCGAGGCGTTAATGCGCTGTTCAAGTTGCTTCAATCTTGGCGATTCAGTCAGTTTGTCGTAGTCGTGGAGCGGGCATTCCTGTACGAATGCCCTTGTCTGCTCCTTGTTCTGTCGTGGATTAATAGCAATGTTTCTCATACCCAGCAAGTTTTATCTTTCAGTGAACGAATATAGTTTACAATCTCCTGCATCTGACCCGCCAAAGCCTCGACCATCTTGATGCGTCCGATGCCCAATGGCAGTACCAGCTTCACAATGAGGTTGGTGCGTGTGCGCTTCACCTCGCCGTTCTCCGTCATAAAGAGGTGCGTATATCGGCTGCCGCTGTTGTGTCGATAGGCGCGGAAGTGGCTTGTGCCGTCCTCCTCTATGGTCATGCGACCCTTGGGTTGGCGTCGCCCACCGTCTGTCACTTGTTTCTCACACTCCCATGGGCAGGGCATAATATTCACGTCG
>JAEEGL014837197.1_pt1 | contig 45972 bp, 18 predicted proteins | sample 9134231 | NCBI WGS metagenome assembly JAEEGL01 (sample SAMN16246548, study PRJNA631951) | gut metagenome | biome: gut microbiome; feature: rumen; material: fiber-attached | host: Bos | place: Iran: Karaj | collected 2018-10 | reverse complement strand
TTATTATTTTCTTTTGATTTTGTAAAGTTAAATTCCGAATTTATTTTATTTATAAAACTATTTTTTTCTTTTTTTGCTTTTTCATAATCATAACTTTTTGTTTTTCTTTTCTTTTTTTCTTGATTATATTTATTATCATCTTTACAATCTTTTTCAAATAAATCAGATTCTTTTTTTACTTTATCTTCAATATTATTAATATTTGTTATTATATTATTTAATTTATTTTTATAATAGTTTTGCTTATATTTTAAAAAATTATTTCTACTTGTTATATAATTTGAAGTTAAAGGTCTTTTTTTGCTGTAATTATTATTATTATTTTTATTGATTGAATTTAGTGAATTATTAATTGTTGAATTTAATGTTGTTGAAACTTGTGTATTTTGAAAAATTTCTGAACTTTTATTTTTATGATGATATGAATTTTTATTTTCTTTATCTATTAAATTTATTGCAATATTTTTATTTGTTTTATTATAATCTATTTTTGTTGGATTTCCATTTGTTGAATTTAAACTATTTAATGTAATTTCTTTATTTCTTTTTTTTAAAGTTTTATTATACTCTAAATATTTACTTTGAATTCCAGTATATGTTTTTGCTTCATTTCGATAAAATGATAATCCTTCTCTACTCATTGGTTTTTCAAAACTTTTAAATAAAGTATATTTTTTCCTTTGTTCATTCCTAATTATCTCTGCTTTTAATATATCTAACTTTTTCAATTTTTTTAATTTTTCATGATATTTTAATAATTTCTTTACTTTTCTCTTACTTTTTTTATCAATATATTTTTTTAAATCAAAATTAATACTTTCATTAATATTTTCTTCTTTTTTATTATAAATATTTTTCTTTTCAATATTACCTTCACTTTTAACCCTTTTTTTATTATTTTTAATTTCTTTTAAATAATCAGGAACATATAAATCTTGTTCTAAAAAATCTTCATTTTCATAAGAACTAATAATATTATTAGAATTTCTAATAGAATTTTTTAATAAAAGAGTAGTATTTAAACCTTTTTTACTTAAATAATTTATAGATTGATAATCAATATTATGAGGTGAATATAACATAGCTTTACAGATTTTATTCATTGAAACAACTAAATCACCCATTTCTTTAGTTGTTTTTATTGATAAAGAATTAAATCTATTTATCTTTTTTTTATGAATATTACTTCTTAATATTAATATTGAAGGTGGATGACCTTTTAATTCTTTTACTTTCATTTTTAATTTTTTTAGATTATATATATTTTACAATAATAATAAATATGATTAAAGAATTATTAGCTCAAGTTAATGATAGTGAAAATTATAGTAGAGGTTCTAGGAATAATACTATTGTTTCTAATAAAAAAATGAATTCAAAAAAAAAAAATTTTCAACTAAGTGCTTTAGATATTTATAACTTAAATGATACTAAAATTAACAAAAGACCAAAATCTTCTCATTATGCATCTCATAAAGCTTTATATACTTCATTTTCAAAAGAAAAAGGAAATAATTCATTTTCAACAAATAATTTAAGAAATAAAAGAAAAAATTCTTCTAAAAGTTTTAATCCATTAGTTTATAAAAAAGGGAATTATAGAAATTCTAATAAAGAAAATAATTCAAATTTTATGAAATATTTAGATAAAAATTTATATACTCTTTTTGAAAAAAAAATGCTTCTTTTAAAAGATATAAATAATTTAAGAAGATATAAAGAGTACTTAATAAAATTAAATGAACAAAATAATGAATATAAAAAAGAAATTAATTTAATTGAAAAAGATATTGCAAAATATAGAAGTATAATTCAAACAAGTCAAAAAAATTATATAGATTTAAGTTTTGAATACAGTAATTTAAAATCCAATTTTGAAAGAATAAAACACATAATAAATCAATATCAAAAGAAAAAAAAATAAAAAAAATTAATTAAGTTAAATCTTTTAATTTATTTATATTATATAAAAAAATATAACATTATTTATTCTCAACAAAAAAAATTTAAAAACTTTAACAAAAATAATAATGATATTAAAAAAAATAAAAAAATACTAAAATAAAAATAAAAAATTAAATGTTAAGCAATTTCGATATAATAAAAAGTTGTTTTGGTCCTGATGACGACGACAGTGAGAAATTTGAAATCAAGAATAAAAAGCAGAGAAAAATATCATATAACCCAAATGCAAAAAGTACAAAGAGAAGAAAGAAAAAAGATAATATAGAAAAAGGTTACAATTCAGAAGGAATAGAAAAGAGTAAAAAAAATATAATAAATACAAATGAAAAAAAATTTTCAATAGATTATACAAAATATAAATTAGAAAAGAAAAAAAATTATGACATTGAATATGATTATGGAAATGTAGAATATAAATTAAAATTATGTGATGTAGATATAAATAGAATAGAAGAATTAACAACTCAAATGAAATTTAGATTAGAAGAAGGAGGCGGAGAATGTTATTATAAAATAGGAGTTGAAGATAATGGAAATCCTTTAGGAATTTCAAAAGAAGAATTAGAAATATCTGTTAATGTTATTTATACTATTGCAAATAATTTAAATTTGAATGTTAAAATTAGTAAATTAATTCAAGGTCAATGTGGTTTCATTGCTGAATTATATATTAAAAAAGAAGAAGAAGTTTTAAGAGATAAATTAGAAATTAAAATTGGATTATTAGGTGAAGAAAGTTCTGGAAAAAGTACTTTAATTGGAGTTTTAGTTTCAAATTTATTAGATAATGGAAAAGGTTTAGCAAGGACAAATGTATTTAGACATAAACATGAAATATTTAGTGGGAAAACAAGTTCTATTTCTCATCAAATTTTAGGTTTTGATGAAAATGGTGAATTGACTAATTATAATAATTTAGAAAAACCTTCTTGGTCTCAAATTGTACATAAATCTTATAAAATCATTAATTTTTATGATGTTGCTGGTACTAAAGTTAATTTTAAAAAATCTACTACTAGTACTTTAAGTAATGATTATTTAGATTATTTATTATTAGTTATTTCTGCATATGATGGTATTAATAATAGAACCATTGAATTTTTAAATTTTGCTTTTAATATGAAATTACCTATTATTACTGTTTTCACTAAAATTGATTTAATTAATGAACAACAAATTAAAAATTTAATTAACCTTTATAAATCTACAGTTATGAAATTAAAAATTGGATTAATTCCTATTATTATGAAAAATAATGATGATATTGTTTTATTTTCCAGAAATATTCAAGAAAAAAATATAATGTTGACTTTTTTAGTTTCAAATTTAAAATGGGAAGGATTAAATTTATTTAAAAGTTTTTTAAGTACTTTACCAGTAAATAATAAATTAGAAGATGAATTAAAACAAATTGAAATGGAAAAAATGGAATTTGATATTCATGAAACAATAGCAGATAATAATAAAATAATTTTAATTGGTATAGTTAGTAAAGGAAAAGTAAAAGCAAAAACAAAATGTTATTTAGGACCTGATCAAGAAGGTAATTTTAAAATAGTAGAAATAGAAAATATTCATTGTAAAAAAATAGATGTTAAATATACTTATAAAGGTCAATATTGTTCTATTGTTATTAAAAATCAAAATAATATATTAAAAGATGAAATTAAAAAAGGTATGGTTCTTTTAGATATTAATTCTCATCCTGTTAGTTCAAAAATATTTGAAATTGAATTATGGACTATTGATGGCTCTAGAAGAATTATTAAGAGTACTTATCAACCTGTTTTAAATATTAAACATATTAGACAAGGAGTTAGAATTAAAAAATTTAATGATATTTTCTTATTTTATAATAATTCTTCTCAAGAAAATGAATTAGAAATTTTTTTAAAAGATGATAAAATTAATTTAAGTAATGTTAAAGGAGTAATTGAAAAAATTCAAAATAAAAAAAAAGAAGATAATAAATTAAGTGGTATTAAAGAAAAATATATTATTGGACAAGAAGATAATGATGAATTTATTATTAGTTCCACTACTAAAACTAGATTAATTGTGGAGTTTATGTTTAATCCTGAGTATATTAATGTTGGAAGTAATGTTATTATATTTGATCAGTCTTTAAAGGCTTTTGGTGTTATTACTAAAATATTTAAATAATTTGATAATATTATTTAAGGTATATAATTAAAGTAAAAAAGATGTTTTATAACAAAATAAAATTTATTTAATCAAATATTTATTTGTTATAAATTTAATTTTAGAATATTAAAGGAATATTTAATTTTTTATCAAAATTAAAATCAGAAAAAAATTTATGACACTGAATTTTTGAAAAATTGTAATTGATCAATTATATTTTTACATTATGTTTTGTAATTTTCTTAAGTATGATTTAAAATATTTTATTGTAAATATTTAAATTTATATTTAATAAGAAATTAAATATTTTACTTTAAATTCAAAAATTTTAATTCGTATTTAATAATTATTTTTAATATAAAATTAAATTCCAAAATGCATCTTCTACATAAGGAAATAACATAAACAGAACAATAACAATTCATAATAATTGATTTTTAATTTAAATTTTAATAATTACAAATCAATTTCTTCCAATTAAATATAAAGTTAAAGGACGTTGATGAAATATGAATTATCATCTGTTGAATATGAATATGATTTATTACTTATTTTTTTGATAAATGATTTATTCTATTTTATTACATTTATCTTTTAACCAGAAATAATTCATTATAAGTATTTTTTCACAAAGTAATGTTTATTTTAAATCCTTATCTTTTAAATGATTTTTTCCTCATCCATTATAATATTGCAATAATAATTTATTCATTGAATTATTTATAAATGAAATTTTTGTATAATATTTTGATTATATTTATATGAGTTTTATGAAAATATTGTAATTTAAATTAAAATTATAATATGATAAATAATAAAATTTTATACATATCGATATATTTTTAACTATTGACTTTCAAATTTTAGATGTTACATAATTACTTATAATATTATATATTTCCTTATTTGATATTTCATCTTCCGGAATTTTTAACAAAATTCTAAATAAAACTATTTTTAACATAAAAAATAAAATAATTCAATTTCAGATCACATAGTTTTTCCTTTAACAATTTAAAAATAATTTCATAGAGAGCTTTGTTTATAAATTTTCTCTAATTTGTTCAATATTATATGTATATAATGAGTTTAGTCCTATTGAAACAATGAATTTGAATAATATTGAGATTTAAATTTTGAAAAAATAAAACAAATCTATGATTGTAATTTTATCTAATTATAATTTGAAATATTTATTGAAGTCTAATTTATAGTATGTAAAAAATATAAAATATTTTTAAAATATTCAGGAAAATTTAGTAAATACCCTTCAAAGTTTATTATCCAGATGATTTCTATTTAATACAAAGGTTAAAAGATATAAATACTAATTAATAATTCAATTTCGTTTATTTTTCCATTGATTTTCAATAAAAAATTTATAATGTTTAGGGGTTTTTAACAAAAATAAGCATATAATAATAAGAATGAAATCAATGGAAAACATAAACAAAAAAAATAATTTGTAATTGTTTTTAAAAAATATATCCAAATAAAAATTATATATCTTTAAAATCCAATAAAATAATAAAAAAAATATTAAAATGATATTGCTTTCCAATAATTATATTAATCCAAAAATATTAAGATGATTCAATATTAGAAGATTTAAAAAATTGAAACTAAAAAATTTTTTAAAAATTTCATTTTAAATTATTATTTATTTTTAAGTTTATTATCAATTTGATTTTTAGTATAATAATTATTAAGCTTACTATCCATTTGTCCTACTGTATAATAATTTTTCAATGTATTATTAAGCTTCTTATCTATTGTAGTAGAAGTATAATAACTATTAAGCTTACTATCCATTTGTCCTACTGTATAATAATTGTTCAATGTATTATTAAATTTCTTATCTATTGTAGTAGATGTATAATAATTTTTCATAGTTTCATTAAATTTATTCTTTATTTCTCCTTTTGTATAATAATTTTTTAATTTATTATTAATTCCAGAGCATGAATCATTAACTATGCATTTATTATCTATTATTTTATTAAGTTCTGTTCTATTTGGATAGTTTTCAAGTATTTGATTAAATTCATTTTTAATTTGTTCTTTTTCTGTACTTTTTAAATAACTCTTAAGAGTTTTATCTAATTCTGTTTTGTTTAAATGATTTTCATTAATTTCGATTTTAGTATAATAATTGTTTAATTTTTTTTCAAAACCTTCATCTATTTCACTTTTGGTATAAAAGTTATTAAGCTCTTCTTGTTTACATAAGTCTTTAATGTCTGTTTTATCTGATTTTGTTTTTTCTAATTGATTAATTTTTTCTATAACATTAAAATCATTTTGTAAAAAGGAAATATTTGTTTTTAATTCTAAATTTTCCTGTTCTAATTTTCTTAATCTTTCAATTAAATCAGTATAATTTACAGTTAAATTAGTACAATTATCTTCACAATGAACAGGAATTATATTTTCTTCCAATTTTCTATTTACTATAATTTTTTGAAATTCATTTTTCATATCTTGTTGTTTTAAAACATTAATGAAGGATATACTCAAAGATAAAAAAGAAATTAATAATAAGACAATAGGGAGGAATCTCATATTCCAAGATTTCATTTATTGATTTATTATTTCGCTATTATTATATTTATATATCAATTAAAATTCAATTTTTTGAAAGAAGAAAAAATGGAAATATAAAGATTAATAATTTAAAATAATTGAAATTCATTTAAAAAGGCAAACATGGATTAATTATATTCAATAATACAAAAAATTATTACAATCAAAAATTATTTGAAATGAAAATAAAATTATCGAAGATTAATTATTTTTCAAGAAAAAAAAGTCTATTTTTTATTTTATGATAATTCCAAAATATCCTTCATTGTATGAGAAATAAAATAATTATATTTTTAATCATTTAAAATTTATTTTATTTTTTTTCCATTATCAAATAATTTTTTTCTTTCTTAATTTTTTTAAATGATAATTTATTTTATAATCAAAATATTTATAATTTTAATTGTTTTATTTTAAAAAAATGGAAAATAACATTAAACAGAAAAATATTAAACAACAAAAAGTATGTGATTTTTCAATTAAACATAGTTCAAATTCACAATTATTCTCTAAAAGTTCTAAAAAAAGTTCAAGAAAAGAAATAGAAGAATATAATAAAAGATTATCATTCGCTTTTCAAGAATTAGATAATAAAAATACAGAAGTTAACAATTATAAATTAATTTTAGAAGGAATGAGAAAATCAGTTAATGAACTTCAAGAAAAATATGATAAAGAAAGAAATTCAAAAAATTTTGAAAATGAAATTACAAAAGAATTTGAAATACAATTTAATAAAATTGAAGATTTAGAAAAAATTAAATTAAAGAATGATAATAAATTATTAAATAATAAAATCACAGAAATTAAAAACGAAAAAATTAATTTAGAAAATGAAATTAATAATTTAAAAGAAAATATTAAAAATTTGGAAAATCAATTAAAGGATTATAGAGCTTTTACTGAAAAATCAGAAAATCAATATAAAGAAACTTTAAATTTAAAAGAGAAAAAAATAAATGAATTATTATTTGAAAATAATAAAGTTAAAGAACTTGAAAAACAAATTGAACAATTGAATGAATTAAAAAAAGAAAATGAATATTTAAATTATATTCATCAAAATTCTTTTAATTATTTGAATATTATTTATGAAATAAATACAAATTTTGAAATGTATTCAAATATTTTTAAAAATGATTTTTATATAAAAAATATTTATAATTTATGTTTCTATGATATTATTTTTAGAATTAAAAATGAGGAAATTAATAAATTATCTAAAGATATTTTTAACAATAATATTTTAATGAAAAAAAATAATGAAAACATTGATACAATTAATCATTCAAATTCAAAAATTTTAAATTATGAAAAAAATTTATTAAATGAAATAGAAAAAATAATTTCAAATTGTAAAATATTTATTGAACAATACAGCAATATCTATTTTATTAAAGAATTCAATTTTTCTGATTTATATACTGTCAATAATAATAAATTAAAAATTAATTTAAAACAAATTTCAGGTTTAAAATTTTTATATCTGATTTCAATATTAAAATATAATATTAAAGAAATAAATTCAATTGAATTATATGGTGAGATTATATATGATAAAGATGGAAAATGTGATTATATTTTTGATTTAGCTGTTAATCTAGTTTTAACATATAAATCTCAAATCAAAAAATTATATTTAAAAGATATTTCAAAAATTAAAAACTCATTTATAAATTCAGTAAATATTATGATTGAAAATTTTGAAGAATGTAAAGAAATTTATATTAATAATTCAAATTTAGAAGATGATTTATTTCAAAATATTAAATTCAAAACCAATAAATTTATATATGATAAAATAGATTTATCAAATAATAAACTAAGTAAATATTTTCCTTTAAATAAAATTCAAGTTAAACAATTAATTCTTTCAAAAAATAAAATAAAATTTAAAGATGCTTTAAAAACTGAATTAACTGATTTAGATATAAGTGAAAATCCAACAACAATAAAAGATATTAATTCTTGTTTATTTGGAGATAATTTTTATAAAATTAATCTTTCTTCAATTAAAATAAAAGATATGAATGAATGTAAAATCTTAATTAATTTTATTAATTCTTTAAATAAACTAGAATTCTTATTTTTAAATAATTCAAAAATTTCATCTGATATTTTATTTGAATTCTTAAATAAATTACATTTAACTCAAATTCAAGAAATTTACTTAAGTAATAATCAATTCGGAGATAATGGAATGAAAATAATATGTGATTTTATAAATAAAAATGAAAGTATTAAAAAAATTGAATTAAAAAAATGTCAAATAACACTAAAAGGTTTAAAAGAATTAAAAAATATTAAAAGAAAAAGATCAATAAAAGAAATTGATTTATCAGAAAATTCATTTGATATTGTATTAGCATTAGATATTATAAAGGATATTGAAGGAATAGCCTTTAATTTATAAATTGGAGAAATTACAATGTTTATTTATAGGATTTGTGAAATATTTATTCAATTCATATATTTGAGATTATAAATAATAATATATATAAAAACAACAAAGTTAATAAATATTAATATTTTATATAATTTCATATTCATTTAAATAAAGATATATTTTATTTCTTGTTCTATATTCTTCTTTTTTTAATAAAATTAATTGTATATTTTTATTTTTTACAATCAATATAATAAAACTTATAATCTCTTTTTTTATTTTAATAGATTAATTTTAGAATATAATAAAGTAAAAAGATTAAAAATGCTAAATCTCATTTCATTAATAAATAATAAAGTTTATTTGAAATCTTTATGAAAAGGAATAAATATATAAAAAATCAATAATTTGAATAATTTGAATTGAAAAAAAAATAAATAAAACGTTTTATTAGATTATTAATTAATCAATTTGCATATTTTTATTTAACTTCTGATTATCATTTTTTAAATTATAATTTAATTCCTTATTGATTTCATCTCCAATTAAATGATGAGCTATTTTTTTATTTAATTTTCTTAATCTTTCTTTTTCTTGAAGAGTTAAATCATTTTTATATCTTTGAACAAAGAGTAAAAAACATTGATGAAACATAACAGGAAGATTAAAAGGATAATTTTCATAATCACAGAAAAAATTGACAAAATTTTCTTTGACTTGAAAAGGAATTGCATATTTTTTCATTAATAAAATTTTAATAAAATATAAAGCACCAGAAGAAATTCCATTTTTTCCATTTTTACAAAATTGCATTAATTTAACTAAAGCAGCAGAAGCATGATTAACAGGAATAGAACATTTTCTTAATATAGAACCGAAAATTGCAGCTTCTTTAAATTTTAAATTTTGACTTATTGGTAATATAATTCCTTTAAAAAATGCACTTGGTTTAAATAAACTTCTTTTTAAACTTTTATAATAATGTATATTTAATTTTTTATTTATTCTAATATCATTTCTTAATGAAGGTAACAAATATTTTTCATAAAAAATATAAGATATTGTTATTTCTGAACTTGAAAATAATTTTGTTGCTTCATACATTGCTTGAGGACTCCAATTATATGGTTCAGTTAAATTTATTAATTCTTCCCAATTTTCTGTTGATGTTAATATATTAAATGCTTTTGGTAATTGTCCTGAAGTATAATTTTTTAATATTTCTCCTACTAATTTATATGCTGTTACTATTTTTGCATCTAATTGTTTTTCATTTATTAAATTCATTTTTTCTAATATTTCTTTCTGGTTTATTATTGGAATTTTTTCCTCTTCAAAATCCCAGTCTAATATATTCTTTTCTTCTTCTTTTATTTTTGAACTTATGTAATATCCGTTTGAATCAAATAAATTTTTTTCGTTCTCTATTAATTCTATTTCCTCTTCTTCCTTTTGAAATTCAGTTTTTGATTTTTTTATCTTTTCCATTAATTTCTTCTCCTTTTTTCTATTTATTCTTCCATTTTTAAATTTCCAATGCTCGTGAATTATTTTTTTTCTTGGATTTCGTCTTTTTTCTTTTTTTTTATTATTTAAATTTTTCTTTGCCATTCAAGCAATTAGATAAAAATAAAATTTTAATATTTTAATAAATAATTATTAATTGATTAAAAATAAACTTATAAACAATAACTAATAATAAATTAGTTATTGATTAAATAATTTTGAATAAAAATATAATATAGAAAAAATAATAATTAAAAAGATATAATTCTTATTTTATATAATTAAAAAAATCATTAATGAATTATTTAGGATTATATTAAAAAAATATTCAAATCAGGTTCAATATTTTTCATTTTTATTCTCTTTATCCTATATGATTATTAATTATTTCATTCTTTATTATTATTTTTCTATAATTATTTTTTTCTATGAACATCCAAAATTTTAATTCTTTGATTTTATAACGATTACTTTTAAAATAAATTAAAAATAAAAAACATACAAATGATTTTCACTTAATATAAATTGATGAACATCTAATAATTAATTTAAAATAAAGAAAATTAAAATGTTCTAAAAAAGTATATTAGGTCGAAAAAAAAATAATATCATTAAAAAACTTAAATTTAGAAAAATGGAAAAAGCAAAATTTATAATAGTAGGAGAAGGAAGAGTTGGAAAAACAAGTATTCTTTCTCAATATCAAAACTCAAGTTTTCAAACAGAATATCAATCAACAACAGCACCTGATAAAGTGATAAAAAAAATAAAAATAAATGGACAAGAATTAACATTAGAAATATGGGACACTGCAGGACAAGAAGTATATAAAGCAGCTAATAAAATATTTATGAAAAAATCAAATATAGCCTTAATAGTATATGATATAACTGAAAGAGAAACTTTCACAAAATTAAATGATTGGTATAAGAATGTTTTAGAGTGTGCCAATAAAGATGGAATTATTTTTGGTATTGCTGCTAATAAAAGTGATTTATATGAAGATAAAAAAGTTAATTCTAAAGAAGGAAAAGAATTTGCTAATTCTATTGGAGCTTTATTTTTTGAAACTAGTGCTAAAGATAAAGAAAGTGTTGATTTAGCCTTTAATAGTTTAGCTGAATCTTATTTAAAAAAATTAAATGAAAAAAAAGAAGAAGAAAAAGAAAAAGAAGAAAATATTAAGATTGACCGAGAAAGTCAAAAAAAATTAGATTTGGAATTAAAAGAAAAAAAAGGGTGTTGTGGTGGAAAGAAAAAGAATAATAAATAACAATTCAATGAAGAAATAATATTAATGAATATAATAATTTTACTTTTCAAATTGTAAAGTTAGAGTTAAAAAAAATAATTAATTGACAAAATTTTATAATAAAAAAATAAAATAATATCATTTAAAATATATATTTAAAAAATAAAAATTTTTTTATAATTTTATTTGTTATGTATTATGGAATAACAATTAATTATTTGAAAAAAATTAAAAAATGTCTTTATATTTGACGAATGTTGATATAATGGGAAATACAAAAAATATAGAAGAAAATCAAAGTCAAACAAATAAAATAGAATTAGATGAGATAAATATTAATACACAATCAGATAAAATAATATTAAATGAAGAAATTAAGGAAAAGAAACATAAAATAAAAAAGAAAAAAAAATCAGTGATAATAGATAAAAAAAACGAATTAAATTTAAATGATGAAATTAAATATGAATATTTTAGATTTTTAATAGAAAAGAAAATTAAATATGCAAATATGAATAAAGTAGAAGAATATTATCTAAATGAAATAAACAAAAAGAATAAAATATATAATGATAATTTAAATTTAATTCAAAAGAAAAAAAATGAAATAAAAGAATTTATAGAAAATACACAGAATATAATAATGAATAAATATACTATTTATGTTAATTCTACAGAGCTTCATGATAAATTAATTGAATGTTTAAAAGAAAAAGCCAAAATTAAAGAAAATGATTTAATTATTTATAAACATATGAAAAAAAGATTAAGTGATTGTCACATTAGAATTATAGAAAGAATTCAAAATGAATTATTATTTGAAGAAAAAATATCAAATCAATATTCTCAATATCAAATAATACAAAATCATGCTATTTTTCAATTAAAAGCTGAAGAACAAAAATTAAATATAATAAAATATATTCATCAAAAAAAAGAAGATGAACAAGAAAAAGAATTATATAATAAAATTGAAGAAATAAATAATTTAAATGAAAATATAAAAAATTTAGAAGAGTCAGAAGATAAATATGAAAGACAATTAAGAAAATTATTTATGAAAATTCAAAAAAATAAACATAATATTTTATCCAGAAAAGATTATAATAAAAGTCTTTTTGAAGATAATAAAATAATATTGAAAGAATATTATCAAATCAAATTAAAATTAGAAAATCTTTTTTATAAGTTAGAATTTAAAAATTTAGAAAATGTAATTTCAAATTATAATAATATGTATGAAAAATTAAATCAATTAAATCAAAATTTTTATTTTTTAAATAGTGAAATTATGGAATTAACTTCTGAATATTCAAATTTAGATAAAGAATTAATTGATATTAAAAATAAAATTGTTATTCAAGAAAAAAATCATGAGATAAATAAAGATAAATATGAAGAAAAAAATTCTAAAAAAATAAAAGGACTTATATTATTAAAGAAACAAGAACAAGATGAATTAAAGGAAAAAATAAGAAAACACTATATTATTTTAAATAGATTAGCGGATTTCTTATATAACCAAGTTAAAAATATATCAAAAAATATTCCAAGAACAAACTCAGTAATATCAGATGATATTCAAACATTAATTTTAAAAGAAAAAGAGTTTTCAATTGATTTAGATAATATAAATTTAAATATATGTTTAAAAAAAATTTGTCATTTTTTTTTTCAATTTGCAAATTCTATTGCTTATATTATACTTTCATCTTTTTCTTTTGGAATAAATTCTAATTCTATCTCTCAACGTCCTATAAATATAATGAACTTAAGAAGAAAAAGTGTTTTAACTAATAGAAAATCAATAAATCATTTTTCAAATTTGTTCGATCATAATTTAAGCTCAAATAGATTTAAAGAAGACAATATAAAAAAAGAAAAGGTTTTAAAGAAAAATAATTCTCACAGACATTTAAATATTCCTAAACAAAATATTACTGAAAATGAAATGTTTCAAAATTTTATTCGATTTTTAAAAAAAAAAGATAAAATTTCTAAATTTAATTCAAAATATAATAACAATAAACAAAAAGACTTAAGTACTGATATGGAGACAAAACAATATTTTCTTATGAAAAATTACACTAAATTAAATATTTTTATTAATAAATACGAAAATGAATTAGTTGAAAAAAATAACAACAAAAATAAAAAGAATAACAATAATAATAAAAATAATATAATAAATTTAAATAATAATAAAAATGAAACTAAATCATTAAATTTAATTCAATCTTTTCCTTGTTTAGATGATGATTTGGAATTTGAATTAGATGAAAATGAAGATAATGAAACAATAAAAAAGCAAAAAATTAAGAAAAAAAATCCTCTATCATTAAATAAATTTAATAATATAGATAAAAAAAATAGTTTTTTAAGAATGGATGATTTAAGAAATTTAAATTCTCATTTTTTTAAAAAAATAATAGGAGGAAGAAATAAGAATGAAAATAATTTAACTTCTGATATAGAATTACAATCAAAATATTATGAATATTTAAAAAAAGAAAAAGAAGAGAAAAAAAAAAATACAATTCAATTTAAACGTTTACAACAAAAAAAACATAAATCAATAGCACCAAAAATTATTTATAATGAAGATATGATTGAAAAAAAAAGAAAGAAATCAAGATCAGAAAGTAAGATGTTACCAAATTTAAGTAAATTGATTTTTAATAATTCTTATAATGATAATATGGATTATAATAAGTCAAATTTAATATCTCCAATTAATAATTTAAATTTAAAAAGAATGAAACGCTCTAAATCTGTTTTTGAAATTAATGATATTATAAATAAAAAATTACAATTTTATTCTCCTTTTAATAAAAAAAAAAATTATCCTTTTTCAATAAATAAAAAACCTAATAATACAATGATTAATTTTAAAGATGGTATTTTTTCTATATATAGGAAAAATTCTTCTTCAGAAAAAATAAATAAACCTTTAAAAATATAGTTTTTTCTGTTAATATAATAGTGTTTTTTTAAGTATTTAAAATATGAATCTTTAAAATAAACTTAATAAATTATTTGAAAAAAATATTTCATTAAATTTTTATGTTATAAGATTTCCTCAATATAATTACATTATCTATATTTAATCAGATAAATTTAAAGAATGAAAAGAATTCAAGAGAGCTAAAATATTTTTAAAATATTTTATAAAAGAATACTTTCAAATAATATATATTATGAATAAAATTTAATATAAAATTAACTATTATGTATATTATATTAACAAAAAAATTTCGATTAAATATTTTTATTCGAAAAAGCATTCCTTTGAATATTTATTATCTTGAAATAATAAACAAATATAAACTTCAATATTATTTAAAATAAAAGTTTTAAAATAAGGTTCAAAAATACTTCCTTTATATATCAAACCTTCTTTAATTATATAATTCTGTTCTCCAAATTGAGGAGAAATTTCAACAACATTTCCAATATTTAAATTATAATCTTTTTCATCTTCTTCATTTTTACAATATAATTGATTTAATTTAGTTTCTTTCATTTCTGCTTTAAAAATTTGAAAAAATTGACTTCCTTTTGAATTTATTTTTTTCAATAATAAAACATATTGAGAAGGAGGTTTAAAATTATTTATTAAATAATATTCATTTGTTAAATCTTTTTTATCAATTGGTTTATTCAGTAAAATTTCTTCAATTTCAATATAAATACCATTTAAAATTAATTTATTTGGTTTATATTGAGAAAAATTACCTAAAATGATTCCTTGTCTATTATTAATTAAATCAGTTAAACAAAATGGAGCATTTGGAATGAAAAAATATATTAAATCTTCATATAAATCTATATTTATATTAACTGGGAATTTTCCTGAAAAGATTATTTGTTGATCTGTTGGTTCTTCAGGAGTTGATAATAAAATAAAAGTATATTTAAATTTTGATAATCCTACTCTATATTTATTATCATTAAATTTATCTAATATTACAATCATTTGATGAATACCTGGTCTACATGAATTATCTAAATTAAAAATAAATTTAATTAAAAACCATATTAAAACCCAGAATATTTTTCCCATAATTAAAATTTTCTTTATATAATATATATAAAAAAAAAATGAAATACATAAAAAAATTTAAATAATAAAAAACAAAAAATAAAAATGTTTAACAAATCCTCAAATTCTAATTTAAACTTAGACAATCAAATAACATCATCTGAATTTTTTTCAGCTATAAAATCCCAAAATACATCTCTCATCCAACAATACTTTAGTGACACATCTAACAAAGTTTGGTTACTAAAAGAAGCAGATGGTTACACTTGCCTTCATCGAGCAGTATTTATGAACTCTCTTCCTTTAACAAATTTGATAATCTCTGAATTGAAAAAGCGTTTTGGTTTAGGTTCTTCATCCCAACTCCTGAAATTCCTGAATGAGAAGACATCAGAGGGCTTCACTGCATTACATTATGCTGCATGTAAAGGTAACATCCCAATAACAAAATTTCTAATAGAGAATGGAGCTGAAGTGGAAAGCGTCACAAATAGAGGAAAGAATGTAATGCATCTTGCAGCAGAGAGTAATCAACCATCAATCATGGTTTATTTCATACATTATCAATCACAGGATATTTTCTCTATTGATGAATATGGGTCTACTCCTTTACATTGGGCCTGTTATTCTGGAGCAGAAGAAACAGTTAGTTTATTATTAAGTTTAAATGCTAGTATTAATGCTAAAGATAAAGAAGGATTCACTCCTCTTCATTTAGCTGTCCAAAGTAATAAAGAAAAAATTGTTTTGAAATTATTACAAAGTGGTGCTGATAAAAATATTAAAAATTTAAAAGGTGAATTTCCCATTGATATTGCTAATAAGAATAAATATTATAAAATTTATAATATGCTTGAAAATAATGATTTTAATCCTTTATGTTCTTTAGATATGCCTATTAATTATATAAGACCAGAAAATATTTATAAGAAATTTATTTGGGTTATTATTTGTTTACCTGAAATTATTGTTGTTACATTAATTTTACCTTTTTTAAATAATGATAATTATGAAAAATATTTAATTTATGGAAATTTAGGTTTATTTATTCTTTGCTTATTAAATTATTTTCTTTTATTATCTTTTGAATCTGGTTATGTTAAAAATGATGAATTAATTAGAGATGCTAATGGAGAAAATCCTTTAAAATATTTAATTGATCAAAACAAAGATATTAAAAATTATTGTCCTAAATGTTTTGTTTTGAAAAATAAAAATATTAAACATTGTTTTATTTGTGATAAATGTATTGAAGGGTTAGAACATCATTGTTTTTGGTTAAATAAATGTATTGGGAAAGGTAATAAAATTTCATATGTTTTTTTTATTATTATTTCACTATTTTATTCATTATTAAATATTTTTATTAGTACTTTATGTATTTATAGTGATTATAATATTATTGAAACTTCACTTTTTTTCTTTTGGATAAGTAATGATAGAGATTATACTGGATTGAGAATTTTAGGTTGTGCTTTTGTTTTATGTTATTCTGTTATTTTTTCTTTTCCACTTATTTTTTTATTTTTGATGAAAATTTTTAAAACTTTTGGTTTGTTTAATTTGACAAAATCGGAAGAAAATTTATTGAAAAATAATGAAAATGAAATTAAAAATGAAATACTTATTGATGATAATAATAATAATGAAAAATTAATTGATAAAGAAGTAGGAATGATAGAAATTAATAATGAAGATGAAGATACTGCTTTTGTTAGGAATACTAAGTTTAATATTAATGATGAAAAAGATATCATTGATGATGAAATAAATACAGACCATCAAAAAAATAATGACAGTAATAATAATATAAATATTAATAATAATAATAATGAGAATATGAAAGAAATTATTAATGAAGATATGACAAATGATAATGAAAATCTAAATGAAGATGATATTTAAAGTAAATTATATTTAGTTATAAAATTAGTATAGTTTTTAAATATTAAAAGATTATTTTTGAATTTTCTAAATTGTTTAATTTAAATTAAACTATTTTCTTTTATCTAATAATAAAACATTAATGCAATGGTTATTATAAATGTTAAAAAAATTTTATTTAAAGTAGTTACATAGTTAAAATTTGTTTGATTAATAATTTAAAAGAAAATTTTATTAATTTCTTTATCTAAATATAATTGGGTTATCAACAATCTTATTTAAAACAAGAATATTGAATTTCATTGTGATTCTCAATTTATTTTCTATATTTTTTGTAAAAAAGGTTATTTCTATATTTATAAAATAGATTTTATAAAATAAATTTTATAATAATTAATTAGTTTGAAAAAATAATTTAAATATAATTTAACAATTTATTATTTGATTTATCTTATTTTACATTAAAAAAAAATATAATAAAATAATTAATTTCTTTAAAATTTTTTAACAAATAAAAAAAAAATAATTAATTTTAATTATTTTAAGAAGTGTCCAAAAAAAAAATATATATATATAAATAAAAAATAATTATGTCAAATCCTCAAATGGAAAAAGAAGAAATAGAATGGTCTACAAAAGATCCTTTAACAGGTGAAATAATATATCTTGAAAAAGGAATTTTATATTCAAAATTTCCTTTAAAAGAAAAAACAAAAATAATAAATTTAAACGATAAAAAAGTAGAAAAGCAAAAAAAAGAGAATAATCAAAATAAAAAGAATGAAATAAATTATAATCATTCAATAAGTGCTAAATTTTCAACATTATTATCATCAAAAAATATAAAAATATCAGGAGGAGGATCAATAGCAACTTTAAATTCAGATCATTTTACAGATGAATTTGTAGTAGTAAATAATTTAATTCCAAAAGGAATAGTTATTATTCAATTAATCTGTCCTATTTCTTGTTCAAATTTATTTTTTGGAATGTGCTCTAAATTAGATATTGAAAAAGGAAATGTTAATAAAAAAAATGCAAGATCTTTTAGAAATAGTTCTAGAAGAAAAGTTGTTTTAGAAATTAATTATCATTATTGTGATGTTTCTTTTTATTTAAATGGAGAATTATATGAAAAAAATTTAAAGTTTAAAGAAGATGCTGTTTATCCTTGTATTTTTATTGAAAAAAAAAATACTTCTGTTATTTTAGATCCTCATGTTATTTATAATACTTCTAAATATAAAAATGATATTTTAAAAAAAATAATGATATTTACTACTGATTCTAAAAAAGAAGTTTTAGTTGAAAATAATCAAGGCTTAAATAATTATTTTAATAATTCTTTTAATAAAAAAATGGATGTTAAATATATTTTAGGTGATATAAATGATAAAGGATTTCTTAATGGTTTTTTCATTGTTAAATTTAAAGATAAGAAAAATATATTTGATTTACAAAATAAATTTTCTTCTTTATGTATAAATAGTAATTTATCTTGTATGGAATATTCTGATAATAAAGAAATTTCAAAGAAACTTTTAGTTAATTTTGATTTAAGATATATTCATAAAAAATTATTTTTATCATGTTTAAATTATAAATTTCAACCTGAAGAAAATAATATTAAAGAAAAAATAATAAAGTATTTAATAGATAATTTTAAACAAATTCAATTTGTTAAAGAGTTCTCAGTTGAATCTGCTGTTCAATTACAAAAAAGTTACATTGAATCAAATAAAGAAGATATATTTGATTTTATGAAAACAATAAATGAAGTTATTAAAGAAGAAAAAAGTGATTTTAATATTAATTATTTACCTCAAAATGATTCAATGTTAATAATTAAAGGAAATAAAATGAAAATTATAAAAAGAGAAAATAATGGACAATTTAATTATATATATTTACAGGAAATTCATGAAGAAAAAGATAAAAATATTATATTAATTAAATATGATGATTTAAAATTTTTAGTTCAAAAATTCGAATTTGAGAAATTTTTATGTAATTCCCCTTCTCAAACAAAATTTGTATATGTAAGAAACTTTTTTGAAGGTTTATTACATGGGAAAAAAATAGGAAATAATTACATACAATTTCCAATGTTTAATGGAATTCAGTTTTTTTCATTGTTATCAGATTATTTATTTATAAAATCTATAATTTCAAAATCACAACATCAATTAGAAAATATAATAAGAGATAAAAAGGAAAAAGATAAAGAGAAAGAATTAAAAAATAAAGATAATAAAGATAAAGAAATCAAAGAATTAAAAGAAAATAAACCTTTAAAAGAAAAAAAAATTCAAGAAGCAAAAGATAATAAACAATTATATGAAGAATTACCATTTGCATATAATAATGATGGTGAAAGTATAAGTAAAGAAGATGAATCTGAAATTACAATTTCATATGAACAATATTCTGATTATATAATAAATGATAATCTAGAATATACTAAAATGAAATATTTAATTAATAAAATTTTAACTCAATTATTAGTAAAATATCCAAATGAAAAAATTATGGTTGATAATAATTTATATAGTTCTTTTCAAAATTTAAGTTCTTTTATTAATTATCCTTTTAATGAAGGACAAGATATTACTCAATTAAGTGATAAAGGTTTTCGTTGTGAAAATTCTTTTACAAATGAACTTAAATTATATTATTATGATGAAAGATTAATCAATACAGATACTTTTATAAATGAAGAAAAAATAGAAAAATATTTAAATGAATATTTCCCTTCTTATATATCAAATTCTCCTTTAATTAAATATTATCCTATTATTCCAGTTTCTTATTCAATTAATAATATGAATTATACAGTGGAAAATAATGATCCTAATTATAAAATAGATTTATATTCTTTTAATAAATCTTATCCTTTATTTGTCACTTGTTCTAAAAATGGTGATGTCAATATATATAATTATAAATTAGGTTTATTAAAATTAGGAGGATTTAATATTTTGCAAGGAATTGAAAAAATAGAAAATTTTACTCAAATAAAAGATATATTTTGGTTAAATAAAAATAATAATAATATAAAAAGTATAACTTCACTTTTAGACCCGAAAAATAATTTAAACAATAAAAAAGGAGTATTTGATATTAAAATAGAATCTCAAAATTATAATATAAAAGATGATAAAAAGGATTTTAAAGTAAATCAAAAATTTTTTAATAATTTGAATCAAATGGGATTTTCAAAAACATCATGTAAAAATGCATTAAAACTAAATGGAAATGATTTTGAAAAAGCATTAGAATATTTATTAGAACATGGAAATCAAGAAGATCCTTTAGAAAATAAAGAAAAAGAAGAAGGAATAATTGGAAAATGGCAATGTACTATTTGTACATTTATGAATGAAAAAGGAACTAAAAAATGTGAAATGTGTGAAAATGATATTCCAATTGAAAAATTAAAAGAATTTGAAGAAGCTTATAAAAAGAAAAATGAAGAAAAAAAAGAAGAAAAAGATGATAAAGTTATTAATAATATTAATAATGATAATGACAATAAAAATATTGTTAATTATCTTTTCAAAGATGTTATTATAAAATATGTTTTTATTTGCTATAATTCTAATTCAAATGAACCTTTTGCTCCTTTTATTTTAATTGCTATTTTATTTGATAATATTAACAAAAGAATGATAATTGTTACTTATAAATTAATGATTAATATTTTAGTTCCCAAAGATTTTATTCGTTATGAAAATAATAACTTTGAAAATAATATTAATCAAAAAAAATTTTCTACTATTGAATCTGCTATGCAAAATTTAACTGAATATTATTTTGATAATATTAATACTTTATACCCTTTATTTTTAGGAGAAAATAAAGATAATATATATAATCATTTAATTCCTATTGAAGAAAAGCATTTATCTATTTCTGTTTCACAAGTTTTTGATTCTTATGTTTTTGATAATAAAAATGAAATTAAATTATGTGTTTTAGCTGAAGTTGGAAAAGAAAAAAATAAAATATTTATTTTTAATATTAAAAATAAAGAAAAACTCAATGATATTGGTAAAGATTCTATTATAATTGAAGAAATTGAAGATAAAGAAGAAATTGATATTAAAAAAAATTTCGAATCAATTGAACAAAATTTAAATTTATCAGAAGTTAAAATATTCAAAGATTTAAATTATATTTATTTATTTAATAAAAAAGGATATCTTTCAATTGATAACCAAGAAAAAATAAAACCAGTAAAATTTGAAAAAGAAATACCATCATTTCAGCAAATAATTCCTAAATTTAACTCAAAAGAAGAAATATATAAATTTGAAATATATGATGAATGCAATATAATAGATATAATAATAAATAATTCTCAAGATAAAAACGAAGAAATAAAAATACAACAAGCACCAAAAAATATAGATATAGAAAAATTAGATATTAATGCTTTATCAGAAAGAGAAATAATATTACTTTCCAAAATGTTTGATTTCCAAAGAGTAAATATAAATTTATCAAATAACCCAAGTAATGTTAAAGGATTAATAAAATCTCAAACAAAAAATCCAAATGAATATAATAAAATATATTTTAATAATACATCCAAAAAAAAAACTCTTTACTTATCAAATAACCAATTTATCCTTTTATCAAATATTGATATATTATTAAATCCAAAAATAAAATTAGAAAACAAAATAAATGATAAAACTCAAATAAAACAAACATTAAATCCCGTAGAAAACACAGCATTATCAATGGAATCCTTTAATAAAATAAATGATTTTATTCCTTTGACAATAGTCGATTTTAAAGGAGCTCAATCTCAAAATACAATAAATATAAGTAGTATATTATTTAATGATCATAGATTTGTTTCAAATTATCCAAAACCAGATTATTTATTTAGTCATCTTCAAAATAATCCAATGATAATAGATAATATTGTTGTTTCTAGTGATGAATCACCTAAAAGTTCAGATTTACCTTTTGGTAAAGGATGCGTTTTTTTAATTAATTCTTTAGAAAGTATTCCAATTGCTAAAAGAAAATATAGTAATTTTAAATTAAGTGATTTTAAAAAATTATATCAAAGTAAAGTAGATAACAATGAAGATTTTTATGATTATGATCCTGTTTGCTTTATTGATATGGGAAATAATTTAATGGTTAAAAGTAATGTTGTTAAGAAAAAAACCTGTAATTATATTTATTTTTTACCTACTAATGGAAGAGATGATAATATTAATAAATTTGAAACTCAATTAATGAGTTTATTATTTTTTGGTGTGGAAGGGAAAGTTTTAGATGAAGAAAGTATTAGTGTTGATGATAAGAAAAATTATATTAAAAATACTTTAGGTGAAAATAAATTATTAAAAAATATTTCTGTTAATGTTAATGGATATTTAAAAAATGATATTAATAATTTCTATAATATTGCAAAAATTGATGAAATTGAAATTAATAGTATTATTCATAATAATGATATTAATTCTCATTTTTTTTTTAGTAAAAATAGTATAAATAATGATAAATTTAAAAATAAAAAAATTGATACTATCGATGTTGAAATTGTTTCTAATAATGATAATTTTGATATTATTGGTGTTTCTTGTAGTTTTATTTCTTTTAAAGATTTAGATAAGAATCTTTTAATGACTAACGATGATTTAATCAATAATTCTATTTTAATTAATAATAATTTCCATAATTTAATTCTTGATACTGAAAATTTCAATAAATTTAATTTATTCCTAAGTTCTTATATATATAATAATCAAATAGATGTTAATAAAAGAATTGCAATATTACAATATTTAAAATATTTATTTAATAAATTACCAGGAATAAATAATGAAATATTATTAAAAATAGATTATTATAATTTAATAAAGAATAATCTAATAGAAAATAATAATAATATTTTATCTTCTTTATCATTTAATTTTTTAAGAACTGCAGTTGAAAATCCAAAAGCAAATAATATTATAGAATCATCTCTTGACAAAATTTTAAGTGATATTTCATCTTTACAATACACTTGTGATGGTTTAAATCATTTATTTAGTATAATTAAAATATATAATGTTGAAAAAGGTAAATTTACTCAGAGAGCAATAAATATTATTAAAAAATGTATTAAAATTATTAAAGAACAAAATTTTGAAACAAATGAACAAATATTTATTAATAGTCATTTATTAAAAGATGAATATCCTTTTGATTTTTATAAATTTAATGATAATTCAAATTCAGATTCTCAAAGTGAAGAAAATGAAAATAAAGAAGATTTAAAAAATTCTTTATCTTATTTAAGTGTTGTTATGTTTAATAATGATTTAATGAATATTTTGATTGATATGGGTTCTGTTAATTCAATTAATAAAATTAAATTAGATTTTAGCCAAAATGACTCTACAATTTTAAACAATTTAAATACTTACAATTTCAGAGTCAATATTTTTTCAATTAATGAAAAAGGTTATGAAATAAAATTATTTAAATATTATTATGATCATGTATGGAGGCAATTAACAAAAAATGTTTCTTCATCTTCACAAAATAAAAATAATGATGATAAAAAAAATACATTTTCTATGTTTGGGAATTACAATTTCAGAAGTTTAATATATAATTTTGAAAAAGATGAAATTGATTTTACAACAAGATATATTTGTATTAATATATCTATTAATGATAGTACAAATGATATAAAAACTTTTCCTTCATTAAAAATAGTACCTATAATATATGGACAAGTGACTTCTAATCAAGTATATCTTTGTAAAACAATTAATGAGATATTTGTATCAAATCATCTTAAATATGATAAAAAAGACATTTTTAATGGTGAATATAAAAAAATAAAAGGATTTATTAAAGATACTAAAAAATATACTATAATATTCCAAGGACAAAATAATCATGATATTATTAAAAAAGACAATAAAGATAATATTGGAACTTTAAAAGCTAAATATGCTATTGATTTAAATGAAAATGGGGAATGTATTAAAATTAATATTAAAAATATTGTTAATAAACTAGTTCAAGATATTCAAAAACATAAAGATCAGACTATTGTAGAAATTAGTAGAGCCAATAAAATTCAAAGAGATATAAATAAATTAAATTTACCTGTTAATCTTAATGAAAGTTTAAGTTTAAATTTACAAATTATTAAATTTATGTTGAATGAAATTAATATTTTAAATGATGAAAATTTAATTGTTGATAATAATTTTATTGAAAATTTAATTATTATTTCTTTATTTAATGAAAGTGCAAATGAAGAATTAAATAAAGAAGTTTATACTTTTACAAAAAAGAAATTTTTCCTTCCTGAAAATAAAACAAATGTGAATAATTTATTTAGTAAATTAGTTGAATTATATTTAAATAAAGAAAATGTTTATATGAATGCATTGACTTTAATAAATATATTTAATCAATTAAATATAGATAATGAATTATTTTTGAAAGAATTCCAAAAATGTTTTTCTGATGAAGAATATAATAAATGGACTAAAGAAAATTTCAAAAATATATTTTATAAAATATCAATTTTAACTGTGATTTTAATAACAAAAATAAAAAATTCAATTGAATTACCAATTTCAATAGAAGAGTATATTAAAATATTTATTGATATTACAAAAAAATTAATTGATAATGATGAACAATTAAAAATTTCTTCTGATATGAGTTGTTTGCTTTTAGCTCAAATATTAAATTTAACTCATGAATATGTTAAATCTCAAAGAGAAAATAATTTAAAAAAAATTTCAACAAATGAGTTTGTGAAATTTTTAATTGAAATTTTAAATAAATTATGGGAAAAAGAAATTATAAAAGATAAATTATCCAAAATTATTGATTTAGTTATTGATCCTTATGATTTATTAAATGATAAAATTAAAAAAGAAGAAAAGGTAAAAATACCAATTAAAAATTTTGATAAAACAATTTTAACAATTCAAGGAAAAACATTGGAATTTATTCAACAAATAAATAATTCAATATTAAATGAAGAAGAAGAAGAAAAATTTGATTATATATTAAATTTATTAAATAATTGTTATTCAATAAATTCATTAAATTCTGAAATTTCTTCTGAATCAGAAGTAATAATAAAAAAGAATAACAATGAAATAATTGAAAACTTCATTTCAATTGCTGTTAAATTTAATAAAACTTCAAAAATAGGTTTTAGTAATGTAAATTCATTTTGGAAGTATTTAACAGATATTTTAGAAAGAGGGAATTTAGATATGATGTTTTACAATAATAATTTTAAAAAATTAATGGTTGATTCATTTTTAAAATTAGATTATGGTATTCAAGAATTATTATATACTAAATTTACAAATGTTTTCTTAACTTTATATAAACAAGAATCACATACTTTAAAACAAAATATGTTTTATCAAATTATGCAAGTATTCGTGGCAATAATTAAATCTTGTGCTAATGAAAAAAATGAAATGTGTTTATTGGATTTTATTCATATTTTAACAGAAATATTATTATATGGAAATTATGCAACAATTCATAAACAATCTGATTTATTATTAACTAGTATTAATTTAGATATAGAAAAAAATAAAGAACATTTATCAATTGTTAAAGAATTATATATTGAAATTGGGAAATTCCTTTTATTACATTTAAATTATTCTGCTTTTGGAGGAGCAGTTTCAGGAAATAAAATATTATATAAGAGAATAATAGCAATTGAAAATTTATTAATAATAATCAATTCATTTTCATTACAATTATTTAATAATTTACCAAAAGAAGAAATAGAAGAAGAAGAATTTAAAAAATCTTTAAGAAATTATTTAATATATTTAATATTTAATATTCATAAAGAAAAAACAACTTGTTCTCCTGTAATCAGAAGTGTTATTAAATGTTGGAATTATGTTGAAAATATTGTTGATAATTATGCTCAAAGAAAAGAATTAATTGAAATTTGCTTAGTTGAAATTATGAAAATTGTAAGAAAAATAGATGAAAATGTTATTAATGGAATTAAAAATGAAAAAATGAGTTTAAAATATGGTATTAGAACAATTGATAAAACTTTTAAAACTTTAAAAAATTTATTAAGTAAATTTTTAATTGATGATACTATTACTAAATATTTTGCTTTTGAATTACAAGGATTTAAATTTTTCATTGACAGAATTATTAGTCATAGAAAAGAAAAAATAAATTCTGATAATAAAAAACAAAATGAAAGTGAAAATGAAATAATGGCAAATGATTTAAATGAAGATTTATTAAAATCATTAAATGATTTATATGATACTCAAGATAAAAAAGAAGATGATAAAAATCAATTAAATTCAAATATATTAAAAGAAAGTAGCAAAATGGGGAAACCATATAAACCATTATTTTTTCCTTTAAACAAAAATAAAGATGATAAAAAACAAAATGAAAAAATAAACACAGATTTATCGAAATTTAAATTAGAAGAATTTGCTTCTCCAAATAAAATAGATTTATTAGAAGGAGATCCTAAATTTAAATTATCAGCAATAAGTAATTATAACTGGAGTAATAAAAAAATACCTTCCACAGGACAAATTTATTCAAGAGAACTTAAAAAAGAAAATTTCTATGAAGATACTTTTATTTTTAGATTAACTGATATAATTGAAGTAAAAGAAATATTAATTACTTTCAATCATTATAATTCTTTAAGTACTGATAAAATATTTGGTGATGTACCAACAGTTTATTTAGAAGTAGGAAAAAGTTTAAATAAATTTGATACTTGTATTAAATTAGATAAAATTAGTGATGCTGCCTATTTTGAAAAAGGAATAACTGCTTTTGGATTTAATTTCTTTTCAAATAGACCAGATATGCTAAAAGATGATGATAATTATATTGATAATTTTATTGAACAATTAATTAAATGTCAAGGAAAATATTTTAAATTTATTATTAGAAGACCTATTATGTTATCTACTAAAAATTCTCACAGTCAAAAAATTGATAATGGAATTTGTTCAATTCCAATTAATTGTGTTTCTATTATTGGAGAAAAATTAATTGATAATTATAAAGTTTTAGAATATATTCAAGAAAAAGAAAAAAATATATCTATTACAATAATAAGTAAAATATTTACTACTGAATTTATTAATACTTTAAAACATATTGCTAAAGATAAAGCATTTATTGAGAATATTAAACAAATTTATAATTCTTTTGAACCTTATATTTCTAAGCATGCTAATATTTTAAGTAGGATTTTAATTAATGTTTCTAAATATAATTTTGAATTAGGTGAATGGTTATTAAATAGATTATTAAATGTTGAAAATAGTGAAATTCATGCTAAATTAGCTGTTGAAATTACTCAAAACAGTCAAGAATATGTAGATGAGAGAATTAATAAATTTATTAATTTTATTTTGAAAGAAGTTAAAAAATCTTATAATGAAGGAAATGAAAAGAAATTATTAAATATTTCTAATTTTATGAAATATTTCTGTTTGTCTCTTAATGGTTTATTACTTTCTCCTTTTCATAATGAAATTAAATTGAATTTCAATTTTGAAGATTTGAGAGATATAATTTATAATATTAATAAATATACCATAATTAAGAAAGAAATATTATCTTTTGTTTCGATTTTATTAATTCCAAATAAAAAATTAAAATTAAATGAAGATAGCATTGATACAAGTCAATTATGTCAACCTAAAAATTCTTTAAAAATTCTAAATGAATTATTTGAAAAAAATTATATTTATGATTACTTAGAAATAATATCATATTTAGTATGTAATAATAAAGAATATGAAAAAATCTTTATAGAAGGAAACTCAGCAAAATATTATTGTGAAATGTTTATTAATGAAGTGACTAATGGAATAAGAGGAAAAAATATGTTATATTTAATGAATATGTTAAAAAATATGAGTTTCAGTGAAAATTTCGTTAAATTAGTAAGAGAAAATGATTATGATTTCAAAATCTTTGATTGTATTAAAAATAAAAAAGAAAAAAGTGATACAATATTAATAAATAATAATTTAGATTTCATGAATAATGTTGTAATATTTATGAAAAATTGTATAAGTAATTATCCAGAATGTCACAAAAAATTAGGAGAAATATTAATAAAAGATTTAGAATTATTTAGACAAAAAAATGACAAAAATTACGTTAACCATGTTTTAATTCCTTTATTAAAAATAGAGAGAACTACAAATATATGTATTCATCCAATAGATTCAAATGTGAAAAATATATATTCAAGTTATTGTAATTTAGAATCAAATGATAATGCTTCAAGTGAAGAAACCACAGATTCAAATAATAATTCAAAAGATAAAAAACAAATGGATAGTTTATTTAAAGAACCTAAATTAGTTTCATCATATTTTTATACTGAAGATTCTTCAAAGAAAAATATTCAAGAAGAAAAATTAAAATCAATATTTATTGATTCTTCTTTAAATATAGAAATTCAAAATTTATTTTCAAATTTATTTACTTCATTTGAATATGAACCAGGGAAAAAATTTAAAAAATATAATTTTAAAAAAGTATTTTCATCAAAAGATTTAGATTCAAAGAAAATAAAAGAACAATTAATTTCAACAGTATGTAATCAAGGACCATTTTTAATAATAATGTACCCGTTATCAATGGATTCACTATTTTTAGATAAAAAGCCAATGACATTTTTCTTTTATAATGGATTATTTCCAAATCTTCCTTCTAATCAATCAAATTTAGATGATATTAATTTTATTCCTCTTGAAAATAATGAAAATTTATTATGTCAAATATGTAATAAAAAATATATTACTGCTTCTTTAAAACCTGAATCTTCAGGTAATCATTATGAATTAGGTTCATTAAATATTGAAAGTGATTGTTATTATTTAACTGTTTCAGATTTAATTAATCTAAATTTAACTGAAAATGATTCTTCTACAATAAATCCATTTATTGAAAATATTCCTCTTGGAAAAAGTAATGAAATGGATAATTTTCTTGATACTGACATAAAATTTTATGAAGTTTATATTGGAACTGTTATTGCTGATGATAAAAAAAAGCAAGGTGGAATTTCTTCTAATATAAGTAAGATAATTCCGATTAAATATATTAATGAAACTGGAAATTTAAATTTGAATATTGTTAAAGAAAATAAATATTATAATATTAATCATCCTATTGCTACTGTTAGAGATAATCCTATATTTGAATTTCCTTCTAATATTCCTTTTAAAAGAATAAAAGATATGATTGTTTCTGATCAAATTCCTTTTAATAATTTATTAAATAACGAAGAAATTCCAAATGAAATAATAATAGAAAATATTCCAAAATACTCAGATTCAAATAATATTACAGATATATATTATGAAGTTTCTTCATTAAGAGATTTAAAATTAAATACAAATGAAATTGAATCAAAAGATGAAAGAGAAATAAAAATTGATTATGAATTAATGGATTATGCTCCTGATTTACCTATATTTAAAGAATTTGAGAAATTAGAAGGTATAAAAAATATTATTAGTGTATTAAAATCTACTGTTCAAAAATGGACTAATAAAGAAGCAATTGATTTTTGGATTAAATGGACTGATGATTTAGAAATATTTTGTCAACTTCCTTCATTTTTTGCTTCTTTAATTAGTCATCAACAATGCTCTTCAATATTATTTAATTTACTTTGTGGTTTTTATGATAATGAAAATTCAATTAAAAAAGAAGGAACAGATGTTTCAAAATATATATTTGAAATTTTAGGAAATTCTTTTTCAAAAAATAGATCTGGTGAATTAAGAAAAATAGCAATTGAAAAAGGAATATTTAATTGTATAATTGAAAGATTAGAATTATTAACTCATGAAAAACCAAGAAAATATTCCCCAGGTGAAGAAAAAGAAGAAGAAAAAAAGAAAAGTGAAGACTCAAATGATAAAAAAGATAATCCAAATTTATTTGTTTTAACAGGTAAAAAAAAATTAAAGAGAGGAGTAGGATATGGAAGCGATCAAACAGGAGATAATAAAACATGGGATGTAACACAATATTTAGCAGGAAAAAAGAGTAATTCATTACAAATTGCAAGTATAATAAAATTATTAACAGATTTCTTTGATACAAGTGATATGCAAATAGATGATAAAACATTAAGAGTATTTTTAGAAAGTTCAATATTACCTTGTTTAGAAAGCGCATATAGAGGAGGAACATTATTAGAATTAGCAAAAGAAGCACAATTATATTATGCATATTTAGATATGACAATAAAATTATCAAAAAATCCATCTTTAATACCTTTATTATTAGATATTTCTAAAGATTATAAACCAGTTCAAACTCAAAGTGTATATACATTATTAAGTTTATTAAATGATGGCACTAAAATATTTGCAAATGCATTAAAACATGAAAGTGCAGAAACTGGGAAAACAAAATCAACAGAAGAACAATTATCAAATGAAATAATGCGTACATTTGACATAGTAACAAAGCATATTAAATCATATCAAATTCATTTAGATAATAAGAAAAATTATACAGAAATATTAAAACTTCCAGTAGAGAAGAGTTACCCATTACTTTTACGTGAATTTGCATTTGACTATATGTCAATGAAGAATAAATCAGGTAAACTTGAGCATTATTATTCAAATAGTGTAAGTGGAAATCCATCAAGTGGAAAAGCAATAAGATTAGCACAAGAATTCGCAGATTTACCAAGATCACTTCCAATAGAAAGTACAAATTCAATATATGTAAGAGTAGATAAAGATAATATGGATTATATGAAAGTACTTATAATGGGAAGTGAAGGTACTCCTTATAGTAATGGTGCATTTCAATTTGATGTTTTCTTCGATGGTCAATATCCAAATGCTCCTCCTAAAGTTACTATAATGACTACTGGTGGTGGTACTACTAGATTTAATCCTAATTTATATTCTAATGGAAAAGTTTGTCTTTCACTTCTTGGAACTTGGAGAGGACAATCTACTGAAAATTGGGACCCTAAAATTTCAACTTTATTACAAGTTTTAATTTCTATTCAAGGAATTATTATGAGTGATTTAGTATATTTTAATGAACCTAGTTGTGAAAGTGAAATGGGAACTCCACAAGGAGAAGCTAAAAATGAAGCTTATTCTAATATTGTTAGATATTCTAATATTAAATATGCTATGATTGAACAAATTAGAAAACCTAGTCCTGGATTTGAAGAAGTTATTCAAAGACATTTTTATTTGAAAAGAGAACAAATATTAAAAGAAGTTAAAGGTTGGATTGAAAGAAGTAAAGTAGCAGAAGCAAAATATTCTTCTTTTAGTTTAGAACATAATTCTAATTTAGCTACTAAAATGAGTAAACCTGGTGCTTATACTCAAATGATGAATGAAATATATGTTGAATTAGAAAAAACTTTAAATTCACTTCCTTTACCTTCTGATTTACAGAAGAAAGCAGAAGATGAGAAAATTGAGAAAGAGAAAAAAAGTGAGAAAATTACATTTGAAAATATTGATAATGTAGATATGACATATGATAAAGATAACATAAATAAAAAGATAGAAAATAAAGAATTAAATTTAAATGATGATGAAGTAAAAGATAGATGGAGTAGATATATAGGAGCAATGGGAATTGAAGCTGTTCAAAGACAAGCTAATTCTTCTATATTTTTAAGTGGAGCTGGTGGATTGGGAATTGAAATAGCAAAAAATTTAGTTTTAAGTGGATGTAAATTATTTGTTCTTCATGATAATAAAAATACTAATTTTTATGATTTATCTTCTCAATTTTTCCTTTCTGAAAATGATATTGGAAAAAATCGAGCTGAATGTTCTGTTAAGAAATTACAAGAATTAAATTATTATGTTAAAGTTCAATCTTCTAATGTTGAATTATCATGCGATGAAAATAAAATTAATGATATATTAAAAAATTTCGATGTTATTATATTAACAGAATGTGATAATGATATATTAATATCAATAGATAATTATTGTAGGAAAAATAATAAGAAATTTATTTCATGTGATATTTATGGCTCTGTAGGGAGATTAATAAATGATTTTGGAAATGAATTTATTGTTAATGATAAAGATGGAGAAGAAGCTAAAGAAGTAATGGTTAAAAATATTGAAATAATAAATGATAATGAAGCTCTTATTACTGTTTTAGATGGTACTAGACATGATTTTGTTGATGATGATATTATTGAAGTTAATGAAGTTGTTGGTTTAGAAGGTATTAATAAAAAACAATTTAAAGTTAAAGTTCTTACTCCTGGTACATTTAATTTAATTGGAGATTTTAAAATTTTTAAAGATAAGAAATATGAAAGAAATGGTATTTGTAGAGAAATTAAACAAAAGAAAATTATTAAATTTGATCCTATTGAAAATATTATTAATGTTAATAGTAGTAATTATCAATCAATATGTGAAAAATATACAGATCCAAATATGTTAATAAGTGATTTTTCAAAAATGAAAAATGGTCCTTTAATAAATTTATCAATATCAACTATAAACACATTAAAAAAAGCATATAAAGAAAAAATAGAGCCATGGTCTCTAAAATTTTCTTCTTTATTCATAAATACAATAAAAACAAAAGAATCACAATTTTCAGAAGAAGATTTAAAAATATTATATTACATATCATTTACTCATATGGTTCAATTCCCATGTCTTTGTGCATATTTTGGTGGATTTGCTTCTCAAGAAGCAATAAAGGCAATAACAAATAAATATACTCCAATAAAGCAAATAATGTTTCAAGACATATTAGAATTTATTCCTGAAATAAATATAAATGATGAAAAATCAATAGAAACAAGTATAAAGAATTTTAATTATAAAGAAAGAAAAAATCGTACAGATACACTTCAAATAATATTAGGTGAAGAGACAGTAGAAAAAATATTAAATATGAAAATATTAATAGTAGGAGCTGGAGCAATTGGATGTGAATTATTAAAGAATTTTTCAATGTTATCATTAGGAACAGGGAAAAATGGTTCAATATATGTGACAGATCCAGATATAATAGAAGTAAGCAATTTAAATAGGCAATTTTTATTTAGAGAAAAACATCTTCGTCTTCCTAAAAGTTCAACAGCTGCAGCTGCAGTAATTCAAATGAATCCTTTATTAAAAAATCATATTTTTGCAAAAATAGAAAAATTATGTGAAGAAACAGAAAATATATTTTCAGATAATTTCATATCATCATTATCATTAATAGCAAATGCATTAGATAATATAAATGCAAGAAGATATGTAGATTCAAGATGTGTATCAAATAGAAAACCATTATTAGAAAGTGGAACACTAGGACCAAAAGGTCATGTTCAAATTATTATTCCTTTTAAAACTGAAAGTTATTCTTCTCAAAATGATCCTGAAGTTAGTAATGATATTCCTCAATGTACTTTAAAAATGTTCCCTGAAGAAGCTATTCATTGTGTTGAATGGGCAAGAGATCAATTTGGTAAAATTTTCACTCAATTACCTAAAAGTTTTAATAAAGTCATTGATGAATTTAAAAATGGAAATTACTCAAATGATGAAATTAAATTAGTTAAAAAAACTATTAAATGGATTAAGAAGAAACCTAATACTTTTAATGATTGCTTAATTATTGCTAGAGAGAAATTTAATAAAGTTTTTGTTAATAATATTAAACAATTATTGTATGCTTATCCTATTGATAAAAAAGATAAAAATGGAAAATTATTTTGGTCTCTTCCTAAAAGACCTCCTGTAATTGATGAGTTTAATGTTGATGATCAATTATGTGTTGATTTTATTAGTGCTTATTCTTGTCTAATTGCAAATATGTTTGGTATTAAAATTCCTTATGATAAACCAAGAGATAATAAAAATAAAATTGATATGTGTTCTAAGGTCAAAAATGTTAAAGTGGAAGATTTTAAACCTAACGAAGAAAAATTAAAGGAAATTGAAAAAGAAGTAGAAGAATCTGAAGGGAAAAAAACAGAAGAAGAAAAAAAAGAAGAAAATAAAAATGATAATAATAATGAAATATCAACATCAGATAAAGATGAATTAATGATAAAAGAATTAAAAGAAATAATATCTCAAAAAGATTTTAATATGAAATTAAATCCAACAGAATTTGAAAAAGATAATGATTTAAATTTTCATATAGATATAATATATGCAATGAGTGCTTTACGTTGTAGAAATTATAAATTAGAGATAATGGATTGGATGACAGTAAAAATAAAAGCAGGAAGAATTATTCCTGCTTTAGCAACAACAACTTCTTCAATTGCTGCTTTACAATCAATTGAATTAGTTAAAATTGCAAAGAATATTAAATTTGAAAATTATAGAAATTCCTTTTTAAATTTAGCTATTCCTTATTTACAAAGTTCTGAACCTGGAATTTGTAAAAAAAATGTTATTCATAATAATTTATCTACTACTTTATGGGATCGATGGGAAATAAATTTAGAGAAAGATAAATGTAATATTAAAAGTCTTTTTGATATTTTGAAAAATAAATATATGTTGTTTCCAAGAGATATTTTCAAAGGAAAAAAAGCTATTTATTCTTATATGGCTTATAAAGATAAAGGAAATTTAAATGAGGAAATTTTGAATAAAAATTTAATTGAATTAATTGGAGTTAAAGAAGATAATTATGTTGATTTAATGGTTACTTTTACTTTAAATGAAAAAGATGATACTTATTTAAAAGATATTCCTATTGTGAGAGTTCATTTTCAAAAGTAAGTTTTTTATTTTTTTGTTTTATTATGTGAATATTCATATAGAAATTAATAAATAAATAAATTTATTTTAAAGTATTTATTTTTTTTGGAATTATTCATTATATATTAAATTGTTTGTGTTTTTATCTATTCTAATATTAAATGGTTTGATTTCACTTATTTTTCTAAATCTTTTATCTTTATATATCATTACATTTTAAAAATTATTTAATAATATAGTGTATAAATAATAAATTTTTGATTTAATTCAATCTACAAATAATAATTGATTTAATATAATTTAAACATTTTTTAATAATTATTTATATTCAAATTTTTTTATCAACAATAATTCTTTTGAAAAAAAAAAATAAAAAGCCTAAAAATAATAATAAAAAAAAATAAAAATAACCCAAATGTCTCAAGAAGCATACTTAAACAAAATAATATTTTCGAAATATCAAATAGTAAAAAGAATAGGAAAAGGTTCTTTTGGAACAGTGTATTTAGGAAGAGTAATATCAACTGAAGAAAAAGTAGCAATAAAAATGGAGAAAAGGGAAAAATCATCACAAGGAACATTAGAAACAGAAGCTTACCGTTTAATATATCTTCAAAATGAAGGAATTCCAAAAATATATTGTTATGGAAATAATCAAACTCATAATATTTTAGTTCAAGAACTTTTAGGAAAATCATTAGAAGAAATTTTTAATTCATGTAAAAAGAAATTTTCCTTAAAAACAGTTTGTGTCTTAGGAATAGAAATGATAACTAGAATAAAATATGTTCATTCAAAATATCATATTCACAGAGATATTAAACCAGATAATTTTATGACAGGAATAAATGAGAACGAGAATAAAATATATATTATTGATTTTGGTTTATCAAAAAAATATTATTCAACAAGTAAAAAACAACATATTAAATTTTCAACTGGAAAATCTCTTACAGGAACAGCAAGATATTGTGCTAGAAATGCTCATAGAGGTTTTGAACAAAGTAGAAGAGATGATATTGAAAGTATTGGTTATGTTTTAATGTATTTTTTATTAGGAAGTTTACCTTGGCAAGGATTAAAAATTAAACCTGGTGAAGATCAATTTAAAAAAATAGCTGAAAAAAAAATCAATACTTCTTTTGAATTCTTAACTAAAGGACATCCTGATGAATTCTTAAAATATTTTAAATATTGTGATCAATTAAATTTCGAAGATCAACCTGATTATGAGTTTTTAATTGGGTTGTTTCAAACTATGATTAATAAATATTGTAATAATTGTTTTTATGATTTTGATTGGAAAAAAAATTTTTTAGAACATTTAAGTTTAGAACAAGAAAAAAATAATACTTTAGATTTTATTAAAAATGATTTACTTAATAAATCTAGAGATGTCAGTTTAATTGTTAATAAAAATAATGAATCCAAAAATGAAAAAGATAATGATAATGAAGATGATAATGAAGTTAAAAATCATTTAAGGAATAGTAAAGTTTTTATTCAAGAAACTACTGAAGAAGATACTGATTATCAAATTGGTAATTCTAAAAATAATAATAATAATAATTATAATTATAATTCTAATAATTTTAAAAATAATAATAATAATAGGAATAATAATTACGTTAAGAAAAAAAAAATTAGAAGTAATAGTACTTTAAATATTCATTTAAATGGAAAAAAAAATTATGATGAAAATGATGTTTCTTTCAATGATGATTTAAATATTAATAATAATAATAATAATAATAATAATAATAATAATAATAACAATTATTATAATAATGAAAATAATGAAATTGATGAAAATTATAAAATGAAAAAATATAAAAGTAAAAAAGAAGAACCAACTCCTTTATTACAAAATTTAAGTTCTAGAAATATCCAAAAAAAAAATTCAAAGAAAGAAATAAAAGGAGAATTAAATAATGAATATTATCAAACAAATAATATAAATTTAAGAGGAAATGGATTTATGTCAAATAAAAAAATATCTAAAAGTATAAAAACAATAGAAATTGAAACAACTGAAAGACAAAATAATGATGATATTTTAAATGAAATTAAAATAGAAGAAAAATATAATGATATTAATGAAAAAAAAGAATTTAATATTAATGATATAAGTTTAAATGATATTAACGAGAAAAGTAAAGAACATATCAAAAGAAGGAGGCAAAGAACAAAAAGTATGGATGATAAATTAGGGGAAATTCAAACTAATACAAAATGTAAATGTATTATTTTTTAAGATTAATAACACTCTATAATATATATGTATATTTTTTCAAAAATAATATAATTTAAATATAAAAAAATTATTAATTTCCTTAAAAAAAATATTATGAAAAAAACCATTTGAAAAGATAATATATTTATTTTCATTCTCTAAATTTTCTTCTTTTAATATTTTTATCTATTTTATTGTTTATATATTAACATTGAGGATATTATATTATGTGTTGTTGTTAGATTATTGAACTTGAGTATTTAAATTACATTAAATTCAATAGAAATCTATTCTCATTGTGGATTATTTTTTTCTGTAATATTAAATTTTAATTTCTATATTTTATATTTGATTTTTTTAATATATTTTTTTTCTTCTGGTTTTAAATTTTTTTATTTTCTATTAAATCTCAAATAATTGAGTATTATGATTCATTTCAGTAATTATTTTAAATTAAAGTTTTAATTTTGAAAAAGATAATTTATTTTCAAAAATTAAAATGGTTTTTTTATTATTTATTACAATATTATTTGTCAAATCAAACTTTTATATTTTATTCCCTAATTGTTTTGAATATAGTTGTGAATTATGTTTTGATTCAAATTATGGAAGTTGCTCTCTATGTAAAAAAAATTACATATTAAAAGATGGTAAATGTGAATGTTATGATTCAAATTGTTTAATATGTACTTCATCCTTTAGATTTTCAGATTGTCTTTATTGCAAAAATAATTTAAAAATGGATAAAAATAATCAATGTATTTGTAATATTGAAAATTGTGAAATTTGTGGTCATAATAGTTGTAAAAAATGTATTCAAAATTATAAATATGATTCAAATTTAAAAAAATGTATATATAATTCATATTTAAAAATAAAATGTGATGATATAAATTGTTTAAAATGTTCTTCTACATTAGAAGGAACATGTTTATCATGTAATTCAGGATATGAATTAATAAAAGGAAAATGTAATAAATACAATGATTGTAATAAAGGTTTAAAAAACTGTTTATCATGTCAAAATACAAATGATTATATAAATAATGGTTATTGTGTTCCTAAATGTTTAAGAAATAATTGTCCTGGAATTAAATTTGATTTTAATTTTTATGAATGTGAAAATAAATGTGTTGTTTGTAATAATTATATTCTATATTCTTATAGTGATTGTTTAGATAATAATTTTTGTGAAATTAATAATTGTTTATTATGTAAAAATAAAAATGATTGTATGTATTGTAATTCTGGTTATTATAAAAGAAATGGTTTATGTTATAAATGTTCTAATAATTGTATTGATTGTGAAACAGAATTAATTTGTAATGTATGTTCTAATGAATATGAATTAAATAATAATTTTGAATGTGTTAAAATAAATGAAAGTAATTCTAATTATTATGATGAAGTTATTAATTTTGAAATAGATTATTTAAATAAAAAATTTACATTTTTAAACAAAGAAGGATATAATTTTACTTTAAAAGACATTTTTTCTCCTTTTAGTAAATCTAATTGTTTATTTGAAAAAAATAATATATGTTATTTATGTGAAACAGGAAACAAAATTATTGATGGAGAATGTATTGAAGATTGTTCAAACATTCAAAATTGTGAAAAATGTTTAAATCAAAAATGTTTGGAATGTGAAAAAGGATATGAATTAAATAAAGATAATTTATGTTCTCATAAATCAAAATCATTAAAAATAGCTTTAATTATTATTTGTTGTTCTTTATTTATTATACTCTTAATTCTTTCAATTTCTATTTATAAAAAAAAATGTAAGACTAATAAAGTTTATAATCAAGAAAGAAAAATTAATAATATAAATCCAAATATAATTCATGAGAATAATTCTATTAATAATAAAAAAGATGATGAAATTAGTATTATAAATGGAAAAAAGAAATTTGATAAATGTAATTTATGTCAAAGAGAAGCTAAAATAATAAGTGATTGTGGATGTAAATTTTGTAATAGACATAAAATTAATAATAAATGTCCTATTTGTAAAAAAAGAATAAATAAAAAAACTAATATAAAATTTGAATGTGGTATTTGCTTAGAAGAAAAAGAAAAATTAAAACATTTTAATTGTGAATGTGCATTTTTAATTTGTGAAAAATGTTATAAACTAATTATAGAAAATCCAAATCAAAGTGAAAGGAAATGTCCAGGATGTAGAATATTAATAAGTTAAAGTATATAATATTTTATTTCTTCAATTGACAATGATGAAAACATTTAAATAAACGGAATAATTATTATGAAATAATTAACAAAAAAAATATTTATATATTTTATTTTTTATTTCATATTATATTATCACTTCTACAAATTGGGCATCTATCACTTTTATTTAACCATTCTTTAATACATAATTCATGAAATTTATGTTTACCTTTACAATTGAGAATAATAATATTTGAATATAATTTTATTTTTTCTGCACATATTACACATTCTATACAATCTTGTTCATATGCTTTTTTTGTTGGAAGACATTGAATTATATCTTCATTTAATGGTTTTATTTTTATTGGTTTTTCATTATTTCTTCTTATTCTATCTATCTCTAAATTCATTATTCCTTTTGTTCTTAATCTACTTTCGTGCTCAAGAATATTTATTTGTCTACTATAATTTAATATTTGTTGCTCATTTATTAATAATTGTTGATAAATTGGATTCCTTAATTTTTCCTTTTTTTTCCTAAGTTTTTCACTATCTATAATTATATCATTTGCTTTTTGAATTGATAAATTTTTAGAATTAAAAATTGATTCATTTTTTTTCATTTAAATTAATACTAAAAAAATTGAAAAAAGATAAATTAATTATAGAATAAGTTTATAAAATTAAAGAAAATTTATGATAACATCCCTGCTTTTATTTGACAATATTCTAAGCATTTTTTTGCCTTTTCCTTTAAAAATTCATCCTTTATTTTTTCAGAAACAATCTCAAAATATTTCATTGCTCTTATTATATTTCTATTATAGGTTAACTTTCTAATTCCTTTTTTAAATATAAATGAATAATATAAATAATTCATTGAAGAAGATTTTGTTAAATATCCTTTAAATAAATCTTGGTTGAAACTGTTGAATATATTTTTAATTAAATAAAATCTATAATCATAATAAGGAATATTGTTTTCAATTAATAAATCCCAAATATCATGAAGTGAAGTTAAAATTTTTAATTGTAGAATAGGAATATCAAATATTTTAGATTTAAATCCTAAATTATTAATATTATCCTTAATTATTATTAAATAATATAATAAATCTTCTAAATGAACATTACATTTATTTAAATGAATTAAATCTGATAAAATAATAAAAGAATTAACAATAGTAATCATTGGATAAGTTAGATTATTACATAAAAATAAAAGTAAAAATATTAATTTATTATAAAAATTATAATCTGCATAAAAATTTTCTATTAAAACTGAATACTCAAAAGAATTTAATTCTATATTCACTTTAATTTCTTTTCCAAAGTTACTTTGTATTTGTCTTTTTTCCTTTGTTTCTAAAAATAAAGATTGATAATTCTTTTTAATTATATCAAATAAAGAATTCATAAAATGTTCATAATTTTCTTTAATTTCCATAAAATTATTATAATTTTGTATTTCATTTTTTTCTTCTTCAATAATTTGTTTAAATATTGTAGATAATTCTTTCTTATATTGTTTCTTTGAATGTAATTCATTTCCTAAAGTAAACTTCAAAAATTGATATATTATTCTATATGATTTCTGATCATCTTTATATTTTTCAAAATTCATACTTAAAAATACAACACTTTTATAATCAAAAATACCATTAAAAATATCTCTTTCAATAACATATATAATATTTTCTTGAATATTTTCACTTAAATCAGTGTATAAATTATTATTTTTTTGAAAAATACTTTCTCCATTATTTTCATTTTTAATTTCATTATATAAAATTACAGATAACCATTCTCCTATTGTTCCATATACTATTTTTTCTTTTTTTACTTCCTCGTTTTCTTGAACATCCTTTTGAGATTTAATATTTTTGCAAAAATTTATTATTTCATCCCCTGAAATATAATTTTCCCCTGTTATTTTACTTAAATAAATCTTTAAATTATAATTTTTTTCAAACTCAGATTTATTTTGTTCATATGTTTTTTTTATTTCCTCTATGAAAGTAATAGTTCTGTATTTGTTTAAAGAATGTATTGCAGCATATATATATTTTAATTTCTTCCAATTTTCTATTTTTTTTAATTCAAATTCATCAAAATCTCTATTTATATATGATCTAAATTCAGATAAACACCCACCAGGAATTGTTTGTGATATATTAAATTTAATTTTTTGATTTAAAATTTCATACAATATCAAAAAATTTTCATTTGAAGTTCCTTTTTTTTCATCAAAAAATGTTTGAGGATTTAGTTCCATAAATTATTTAATTGAAAAAATAATTTTTATATATAGTTAAAATAGCTAATTAAATAGTAGATTTTTTATTGAATTTCAATTCATTTATAAAAGAGTTACTTTTGAAATAAATTAATAATTATAATTTAATCAAAATAATAAAGAATGATTAATTCACTTTAATTTATTTATGATTTGATTTTTACCTTAAATAATTATTATTAATAATTAAAAATAAATAATAATGAATTAATTACTTTACTTTATGATAGACTATTTTTATTATTTCATTTAAAAAAATGTTAATCTTTTATTAATTAATTTCAAAAATCATTTTAATAATTTGTATTAACTGAAGTATTATAATTATTTAAATCTTTAACACTTTTTGGAACAATATTACTGCAATTATATTTGAGATTAAAATCAGAATTAATTTTTCTATAATCTCCATTAAAAGAATTATTTCCAGTATAATTATTATTATTACTTTTATTATTATTTGAACAATTATTTAAAGTATTTTTTAAAGTTATTTGATATTGTCCTTCTAAATTATGATAATTTTTTTGTAAACTAGTAATACAACTTTCTTTATTTTTTAATTGCTTAGAAAAATAATTGTGAACTGTGTTTAATTCTTGTTTTAAAGATTTTAATTCATCTTCAATTTTAATTTGATCATTTTTTTCATTTTCTTTTTTTTTTTCATTCATTTGTTTTAATTTTTCTTTTAATTGATTATTTTCTATTAATAGTTCTTCATTATTTTCAATAAGTTTATCAATTTTTTTTTTTGCTTCATGAGTTACATTTTGAAAATTTTTTATTATTTGAGTTTTTTTATCAAGATTATTTTTTAATATAAAATTTTCATTTCTTAACATATTTATCATTTGACCATATTGTTCTATCATTTTTGTATAATAGATATTATCTATTTGATTTTCATTATTATTTAAATCTTCTAAAATATTATTTTCATTATCAAACATTTTATTTTTATTTAATTTAAAAAAAAAAATAATAAAAAAATCTTTTTTTGGAAAAAAAATAAAATAATATATTTCAAATAATTAAGAAATATAAATTTACAAAAATATTAATGAAAACAAATTAATTTTACTTTTTTTTCTTTAAAAAAAGAAAAAAATATATAAAAACTAAATAAAAATTATTTTTCATAAAATCTATATTTTCCAATTAAATCATAAATATCATCATCAGTAAGATTTAACTGTTTAAAAATAGAGGCAAGACAATTTTTAATATTTTTATTAAAATTAATTTGATTAATTAAACTTTCAACAGTTTTTTTTAATCTTTCTTTAGAATTAAAATCATTTCTTTTTCTAATTCCATAAGTAAAAATACCATATTTACTCATATTATCAATAATTTCATCAAAATTTAATTCATCAATAAATTGAGAACTTTCTAAATCATCTTCAATAAATGAAATTCCAAAAATATTTTTTTCTTCTTTATATTTTAATAATTCATTTTTTAAATTTTTATTTTCTTTCTTTAAAATATCTATTTCATTTTTTAATTTATCTGGATTCATTTCTATATTTTTTTTTCTATTAAATAATTTTGCATAATTTACACTTAATCTATTATAATCTGATTCTTTTTTTATTAATTTATTTTCAAGTTCCTTTTTTTTCTCTTCTAAATTTTCTATTTGTTTTTGTAATTCCATTGAATCATTTTTTGGATTATCAAAATCACAGAAATCTTTTCTTGTTTTTTGCTCTTTCCAAATAAAATCTTCATAATTTTCTTCTTTATTATTATTTGTTTTTATTTTAAATAAATACCATTTTATTTTTTTATTATATTGAAATACTTTTATTAATTCATGTGTTTCTATAGATATAATATTATTATTATTATTATTATTTTTGTTTATATTTTCTTCTTCTTGAATATTATTATTATTTATTTCTGATTCTGTTATACTTTTACTTTTAAATTTTGAAGAAAATTTCGATATTGATTTTTTTTTTTGAATTTGAGAATTACTTTGTTCATTTATATCTGAAATATTATTTTCTTGTTTTGATAAAGTTTTTTCTTCGTTTTCTATATTATTCTCATTTTCATATTGAGATAATAATTTCTCATTTTCTTCGATATTATCTTCTTTTTTATTAAAAGATGATAAACTTATTTTAGAATTTGTTTTAATATAATTTAAAGATGAAGGATTATTTTTTAATTGATTTTTTAATTCTTCTATATTTAATTTAAGATCTTCTATTTCTTTATAATTTTTATCTTTTTCTTCTATTAATAATTTATTTTCAAAAGAATAATTTTCTATTTTTTTCTTTAACTCATTTATATTATTATTATATTTATTATTTAAATTTATTTCTATTAAATTTAAAAATTCTAAATCATTTACATTTTCAATTATTAATTTTTTATTTTCTATTTTTTTTCTCATTTCTCTATTTTCTTTATATATCATTAAATTTTCTGATTTTAATTTATTATTATGTTGAATTAATTTATCTATTTCTTTTGAAGTTTCTTCATTTTGTTTTTCATAATTTTTTTTTAAATTTGATAATAAATCTAAATTATATTTAATTTCTCTTTTTAATTTTTTATTTTCGTTATTTAATTGAGAAATCTCCTTTTTAAGATTTTCGTTATTTTCTTCTATTTTATTTTTATTTTGCTTTAATATTTCTAATTCTTTATTATTATTTATAAATTCTGAAATTTTTAAATTTAATTTTTCAATTTCATTATTTTTTAACTCTAAATCTAATTTTATTTGTTTATAATCTTTTTCTAAATCTTCATTTTCAATATTTAAAATTTTATATTCTTCTTCTTTTATAGAAATAATATTTTTTAAATCAGAAATATCTTTATTCAATATATTTTTATTTTTTTCTAATTCATTCTTTTGATTGTTTAATTCTTTTATTTGATTATTTAATTTATTTTTTAATGAAAGTAAATTTGAATTTTCTATATTTTTTTCATTAATTTTCTCATTTAATTCTTCAATAATATTATTATCAGGAATATTTTTTTCTAATTCATTAATTTTTATTTTTAATTCTTTTATTTCATTATTTAAATTAGTTTTATTTTCAATTAAATTATTATTTTTTTTTTCTAATTTATTATAATTATTTTTTAATATTTTAATATCATTATTTAAATTCTCATTATCATTTTTTAATTTATTATTATTACTTTCTAATAAAATAATTGTTTCTTCAAAATCAGAATTATTATATTTGGGATTTTTTTGACCTTTTAATTTTTCATTTTCTTTAATATATTTTTCAATAATAATTTGTTGTTCTTTAATTTGAATTTCATTTTGTTTAAGAATATTAAGACAATTATTTCTTTGAACATTCATTTCTTTAATTTGATTTCCCATTTCATTATTTTTTAAAGTTAAATTTTTAATTTTTTCTAATAAATCATTTTTGTTATCTGAAAATAAAGAAATTCCAATTTTTTTTAGGTGTTGCTCTATAAGAATAATCATTTTTATTTTCACTATTATTTATTTTATTAATAGATGAACTAAATTCTTATTTTTTTTTTTCTTCATTTCTGCTATTTCTGTTGATAAAGTAGTGATAATTCCTTTCATATTTTTATTTTAATTTTTTACTATTTTATAATATTTTTTATAATCTTCTTCATTTTCAAAAGAATTAAAACTTGAATCTGGACTTTTCATATTAATATTTTTATGATTATTATTCTTTTTCTTATTATTATTAATATTTAATTTAATT
>JAEEGL014906376.1_pt1 | contig 45973 bp, 32 predicted proteins | sample 9134231 | NCBI WGS metagenome assembly JAEEGL01 (sample SAMN16246548, study PRJNA631951) | gut metagenome | biome: gut microbiome; feature: rumen; material: fiber-attached | host: Bos | place: Iran: Karaj | collected 2018-10 | reverse complement strand
AGGATCGGTGCCGACTGTCCTGCGATAAGGACGCGTCCCTTTCCCGAAAGCGATCTCGGGTACCCGTCTGCGTAGCCGACCGGGATCGTTGCGACCCTCATCGTGTGATCCGCCGTAAATGTCGCACCGTAGCTGATGGTTGCGCCCGCATGAACATCCTTGACGAATGACACGTGAGTCTTCCATGAAAGCGCAGGGATAAGATCGATGCGGCTCTTGTCAACCTGATCCGAAGGGTACATGCCGTAGGTAATGATACCCGAGCGCACCATATCGAGGTGCATGTGCGGGAGATCGATGATCGCCGCACTGTTCGCTATGTGACGCATGGGGATCTCTATACCCTCTTTTTCGATCCTGTCGCAGAACGTTGTAAAGATCTCAAACTGCTTCTCGGCGCTCGTCTTGTCAGCCTCATCGGCACACGCAAGATGCGAGAACACGCCCGTAATCGACAGTCCCGGAAGCTTCGCGATCCTCGCGATGACCTTCAAGGTTTCGTCACACGGAGCGAATCCGATCCTGCCCATTCCTGTATCAAGCTTAATGTTTATGCCGGCAGGCTTTCCCATCTTCACACAAGTGTTTGAGAGTGCCTCCGCCATCTCTTCCGAAAAGATTGTCTGCGTGAGACCATATTCCACAACCTCCGGATAAACCTCCGGAGCCGAGTAGCCGAGAAGCAAAATGGGCTTTGTTATCCCCGCGATACGCAGCGAGATACCTTCCTCTACAATCGCCACACCGTACGCGTCCGTCAGATTCTCGGCATCGAGCCGACCGGAGACCTTAACCGCTCCGTGGCCGTAGGCATCTGCCTTTATGATCGTCATTATCTTCGCATGAGGCTCGGTGATCCTTCTTACCTCACGCATGTTGTGTGCTATCGCGTCAAGATCGACGTGTGCATCTGTTCTCCTGTAAGAAATGTTCATCATATTCATTTTCCTGTCTCGGGGTTTTTCCCCGTCTCCTCCGATTCTTAATCCGAGCCGTCGGCTTCCTCGTTTTTCACCGGTTCAATCCTGCCCGTCTTATTTTTCGCCGTTCAGATTCTTTTCATGGTCCGTTTCATTTTGTTTTAATCCATACATCTTTTTCTCCGTTTTTCAAACAGACCGGCCATCACTATCCGACATCTGCTGTTTTTCACCGAGACCGCCTCCACCCGTCTCCTTAGTCACAAACGGCGGTCTGTGCTTTGTTTCCAAATAGATTTTCGAGATATATCGTCCGATCAGCCCGAGGAACAGCAGTATGCTTCCTCCCATAAAAAGTATCATGCAGAAAAGCGAGGGGAAACCGGCAACCGGATCGCCCCAGATGATCGTTTTAATGACCACCCATACCGCAAGTATCAGTGCGAGCGTACACGAGATTGCCCCAAGAGCCGCACCGTACTTAAGCGGCTTGTCGGAGAACGAAAGTATCGCCTCAAAGCCGTAACCGTAAAGTCCCGAGCGCGACCATGACGATCTCCCCGCACACCTTTTCTCGTCCTCGTAGGGGATCCACTTTGTCTCAAAACCGATCCAATTAAAAAGCCCTTTCGAAAATCTGTTGCTTTCCGAAAGAGAAAGGTAGATGTCGAGCATCCGCCTGCTTACCATCCTGAAGTCTGTGGCTCCGACAGGGATATCTATCCCCGAAAGTTTCGCAAAACGCTTTCTGATGAATCTTGAAACAGGTGAGCCCAATGGCTTCCCACCTTTACGCGTCCTATAGCACGCCGCGCTTTCGGGATGTTCGCCCTCCGGAGGATTTTTAAGTGCGTCATACATGACCGCAAGCATCCGAGGGGGATGCTGCAGATCGGCATCCATCACCGCTGCGTAGTCACCTTTGGCCTCCTTAAGACCGGCAAGCATAGCGCCTTCCTTGCCGAAATTTCTCGAAAGGAGCACATAACGCACTCCCGTGTATTTTTCGGCGAATTTCCTGATGATGTCGGGTGTATTGTCCTTCGAACCGTCATCCACAAGGATTACTTCGCTGTCACACGGAAGCATTTTTCTTTCCTTTTCAAGTTCGATAAAAAAGATCGGAAGTGCCTCTTCTTCATCAAAGCATGGCACTATTATTGATATCAAGTCTCTCATTTAGCTCCTCCCAGCTTTCCATGAGCGTCATGATCTTTTCCTCATTGGCATCCTTTTCCTCGGTGAGCTCCTTTAACCTGCCGGGAGACGTTGCGACTTCCGCGTCCTCAAAAAGGCTGTCGATCTCGCTGTTTCGTTCCTCAAGCTTCTTTATCTCATCCTCACATCTGGCTATTTCATTTTCGAGCTTGCGTCGTTCTCCTGTGAGTCGCTTCTTTTCTTCCCACTCGGAACGACCTGTGCTGTACGAAGGCGATGCACCCACCCCGCCTGTTGCTTCTTTCGCGCCGGCGAGGTTTGCCTGACTGCCCGTGATTCCTTTCATACCCACCGTAGTGCTTCGTCCGGGCACATAAGCGTTTCCCGCACCCATGGCCGCAATGACTTCATCGCGTTTCTCGATGTAATACCCGTAACTACCGTCAAATGACGTTACGCCGTCGGAAGTGATCTCCATGATCCGGGTTGCTGTTTTGTTTATAAAATATCTGTCATGAGAAACAAATATGACCGTCCCCCCATAACCGCTGACTGCTTCCTCAAGGATTTCCTTCGAAACGATATCAAGGTGGTTTGTCGGCTCGTCAAGGATGAGGAGATTTGCATCCGAAAGCATAAGCTTCGCGAGTGATACTCTTGCTTTTTCACCGCCCGAGATATCACGGATAAGCTTGAATGCGTCATCCCCCTTAAAAAGAAACGCAGCGAGAAGATTTCTGATCCTCGTGTTATCCATATCAGGGTAAGCATCGCTTATTTCTTCAAAGATCGTATTGTCGGGATCGAGGACGTGGTGCTCCTGATCGTAATAACCAATCTTAACGTTCGTTCCGAGTCTTATCGTCCCTCTATCCGGTGCAAGCCTGCCGCATATGATCTTAAGCAGTGTGGTCTTACCCGTTCCGTTGTCTCCGATTATGCCGACCCTGTCACCCTTTTTAACCAGGAAATCGATGTCGCAGAAGAGCACATTGCCATCAAAGCCCTTTGTGATCCCCTTTATGTCAAGAACATCATTGCCGCTCTCTACACACGGCATAAAATGTATGTTCATCTTATCGTCAAGCTCTGACGGACGTTCCAGACGCTCGATTTTTGCAAGCATCTTCTCGCGGGATTCCGCTCTTTTTATGGACTTTTCACGGTTATACGACTTAAGAGTCGCAATAACCTTCTCCTGATGCTCGATGTCTTTCTGCTGATTTAAATAAGCCTTAAGTTCATCGGCGCGAACCGCCTTTTTCTTTTCGGAATATTCGCTGAAATTGCCGGTATAGACGCGTCCCTTGCCGTTTTCGATCTCGAGAACCTTGCACGCGATCCTGTCGAGGAAGTACCTGTCATGGGCAACTATGATGACCGCGCCTTTATAATTCGCAAGGAATGATTCAAGCCACTCGACAGACCTCATGTCCAGATGGTTCGTCGGCTCGTCGAGCATGATTATATCGGGCTTCGAAAGAAGCAGCTTTGAAAGCGCAACTCTGGTTTTTTGACCACCCGAAAGAGTGTCGACTATCGCGGAAAATTCATCCGTGTTATGGTCTTGTGCCTTATTCCGTCGTACATCATCAAATGAATCACTGCCGGAGCGGTACTCTGAAGAATCGCCGTCCGAAGCGCTGTTTGTACATAAACCGGAAGACGCACCGTCCGAAATACTGTCCGCACGACCGCATGAAAAACCGAGTCCCTTAAGAACTCCGTTTATCTCGCTGCGAAGCGCGTAGCCGTTCTTCATTTCAAATTCGTGAGTGAGTCTGTTATACGTTGAGAGCATTTTTTCAAGTTCTTCGCCCTCAAGATTTTTCATTTCCTCTTCACAGCGTCTCATGTTTCTTTCTATCGCGAGTACATCCGCCTTGACGGACATAACCTCGTCCCTTACCGTATTTCCGCTCGTGAGACCCTGCTGCTGTGAAAGATAGCCGATAGTGACGTCTTTGGGCTTTATCACTTGTCCGCTGTCTGCGGAAAGCTCACCGGCTATGATCTTGAGAAGTGTTGATTTACCGGCACCGTTAATGCCGACGACGGCCATCTTCTCCCTCTCGTTAAGAACGAAGCTCACGTCACGCAGTATTTCGTCGGTGCCGTAAGCTTTGCTGATATTATTACATGTAAGTACCATCAGGTATAATTCCCCTTTAAAACTACTTCATGAGACAATGATTCTGTCCCCCTTTGAGAACGGACATCATCTGAGCCTGTCTGTTTCAAAACGGCTCTTCGTACGCAGACAGTATAATACGTAGTCTATTCTGTCGCTGAGAGAGCCGTTACCTCCCGGCAAATCGAGCGACGCCTCGATGTTTCCTATCATCTTCTCATCAATTCTGTCCGCATTCTCGCTCAGAATTTCCATCTTTTTCTTTGCCATGCGGGCATCGAGAAATCTGTCAAGGATCTCCATCGGATCGGTCTCATCCGTGATTTCTTCCGCCTTAACACTTATTTCCACGTTTTCTATGTTTTCTATGTCTTCCATTCCTAAACCCCTTAATATGTATTTCTGAATCTTTCGAACTTAACAAGCTCGCCGTATAATTCAAATTATTCACAAGCGCTTATTCCTGTTACCACACCGTATCACTCAGATTATTTACAGTACTTATTATTGTTATCCCAACGTATTAATCAGGTTTTACAGCCGCTTATTCTTGTAATATTCCGCATATTCATCCGTGATCAAACGGTGATGAACCATTTTTGCGAGATCATCCATGAAATCATATCGTATGATGGTGTCATCATCAACCATTGACTGCAAAATATCGCGTATATTGTTTTGATACTGATTCTGTGAAATGACACCGTCGGTCCACATAATACGCTGCTCGTACGCTTTTTTAAAGTACTTGGAATGATCGCCCTTTATTCCGAGACTGTCAAAAATCCTGATGCCGAAATTAAATTGCGTCAAAAGACATTTCAGCGATCTCGGTGTGATCTCAAGATCCTTTCCGAGTACGTACAGATTCTTAAAGAATTCAGTACCGCCGACAACCGAGAAATTCGGCATCATGTCCTCAAATTCTTTATAAACTCCCATCTCTCTCATCGAATTATATTTGATGATTTCGTCTTCACGTACATTCTTCTTATACGAAACACTGATATTCGCCATCGGAAGAGTTTCACATCTCGCCGATTCCTCAAAAATGAGTAGGTATATCCTGCCTTTTTTCTCCCAGAACAAGGCCGGCGCATGATCGACAGCAAGGCTCTTACAGGAATCGATGATTATATGACACGCGTTTTTCGGAAATTTATATATCTTGCGAAGCTTTTTTACCTCATTTTTAGTGTAAGTCTTGTAATCTGTTTTCCCGTCGACTCCGCGCGTGCTTCTCCTCTCATCTTCACGGTTTCTCCTGCCGGTTGCCGGTTCGTCACCGCGGTTTATTTCCTCACTTTCGGAATCGGCAACGCCTGTGAGATTTCTCTTTTGCGTTTCGTCGTCCCGGCTTTGGTTTCTTTTTAGTGTTTCGTCATCCCGGCTTTGGTTTCTTTTTAGTGTTTCGTCATCCCGGCTTTGGTTTCTCTTTGGTGCTTCTCCGTCTCTGCTTTGATTTCTCTTTACCGGTACATCGCCCGAAGTTCGCTCGGAATATCCCACCTCTCCGTCACGTTTCAGCGCATCAAGGATTTTCCTGCGTCTTTTCACGGCTGCTTTCATGCGCTTTCGGTATGCCTTTTTATCGAGAACCGCGCTTCGTCTGTTGGCTTTGATTATCTCAAGCAGGAGCTTTTGCTCTATCATTGTTCTTTTTGTTTTGGGACCAATCGATTTTTTATTAAGAGCTTTTTTAAGCTCCTCGATCGCTGCCTTTCTTCTCTCGCTGTCGTCGAATCCGGATTTCCTACTGTCATCCGCAGTCCTTCGCCAATCCCTTGCGCTTTCGTCCGCTGTCTTTATAGAGCTCCCTGTGCCTTCATCCGCTGCCTTTTGAGAACTCTTTGTGCTTTCATCCGCTGCCCCTTTGTAACTCCCTGCGACTTTTTCCGCTGCTCTTTCGCGCTTTCCGTCTCCCGTCTCATTGTCAGGATCGACATCTCTATCGGCTCCTTCAAGCTTAAAAACCATAAAAATGCAGATGATGAACAGCACCATTGAAATACCCAGCATGATGATGTTCATCCCGTTTATGCCTATAATTCCCAACACAATGGCCACAGTCATCAAAACAAAGACCGAAATAACAAATGTCTTGGTCTTTGTCTTGCCGTATCGAAGAGTGTTGATGATCTTTCCCATTATTATGCCTTCTCGTAGAATTTTTTTACGTTCTCGATCTTTGCACTCATGTTCTCAAAGAGCCTGTCAACGATCGCCATCGCGACAACCGACTCAATAACAACGCAAAGTCTCGGAGCCGTAACAACATCGTACGCTTCCCTTGCCGCAAGAGAAACGGGAGTCCCGTGAATGCTGAAGGTCTCATGCTGCTGTCCCGCCCAAGGGTCGGGTCTTAACGACGCCCTGACGACCAACTCGGATCCGTCGCTCATTCCTCCCTCGATACCTCCGGAATGATTCGAAAGCTTCCTGATCTCCTCACCGAATGCGAAAGAATCGCAGTCCTCGCTTCCTTTTCTCGTGCTTGACCTGATACCGTCACCGAATTCAACTCCCGCAACGGACTCGATCGCCATGACAGCGCCCGCGATCTCTGCCGAAAGGGATCCGAACAACGGTTCACCGACGCCTGCCGGCATGCCTGTAACAACTACTTCGACCGTACTTCCCGCCGAATCATGTTCGGCTGCAACTCCTTTTGCATATTCAAGCGCATCCGCGCTTGCCTTAAGATCGGGCATAAGAAGCGGGCTCTTTCTGAGCGCGTCGATCGAACAGTTGGCATACGAAACGGACACAGGTCCCACAGAACTCACATAAGTACAGAAGCTGACGCCTATCTCTCTGAGAATCTTAACGGCGATCGCCCCTGCTGCTGTGATCGCAGACTGAATACGGGAAGGATAAAGAGAGATCTTTTCGGTTGTGGCGCCATATTTGGCAACCATTGCCAAATCACCCTGTCCCGGTCGTAACGTACCGGGAACGGTCTCCGAATTCTTTTCTTTAAGAGCGCTGTTCATGATAGTGAGCGATACGGGACCGCCTGTCGTGATCCCGTTCTCAAGACCCGATGCTATCGTCACAAAATCGCTTTCATGCCTTTTGGCCGGAACAGAAGCAGCCCAAACTCTTCTTCTGTTGAGATACTGCTGTATGTCATTCTCCGTGATCTTAAGACCTGCGGGAACTCCGTCGACAACAGCGCCGATACCTGTTGTATATGCATCACCCCAAACCGTGCATGTGAAAAATTTACCAAAAACAGAACCTGCCATTTTTAATCCTTTCGGGCCATGTGCCATAATGTTTCAGCGCACTGTCCATGTCGCCTTTTGTCAATAACACGTTACAGCCGCATTATATACTGATATCTGATTTATCCAATGTCATCCCGAAAACGTCTTCTGCGTTCCCACGACAACAAAACGATGCACCGCATCCGTTTTATTATACTACATTTCAGAAGTGATTTCACTTGCTTTCAAAATCCGGATCATCCCTCGTTTTTCACAGGATCTACCGGATATCATCTATCTGCCAGTCGATCGGTTCTGCTCCGTGCTCTTCAAGATATTTGTTAGCCATGCTGAAATGCCTGCATCCAAAAAAACCTCTGTACACAGAAAGCGGACTCGGATGCGGAGCTTTAAGCACAAGATGAGACTTGTTTGTGAGAAGCTCGCTTTTTTTCCCGGCATATGATCCCCAAAGCATGAACACAACCGGCTCAGGCTTCTTATCAACCGCTTTTATAACCGCATCCGTGAAAATCTCCCAACCGTGTCCGTTGTGGGAATTGGCAATGTGTGCGCGTACAGTGAGGCACGTGTTTAAGAGGAGCACACCCTCCCGCGCCCACTTTTCAAGATACCCGTTATTCGGTATCTTGCATGAAAGATCGTCACGAAGTTCTTTATAAATGTTCTGAAGCGAAGGAGGCGCGGGTACTCCGGGTCTTACCGAAAAGCAGAGCCCGTGTGCCTGTCCGGGCTCATGATAAGGATCCTGCCCGAGTATGACGCATTTTACTTTCTCGAACGGAGTGTAATGAAATGCGTTAAAGATCTCCTCCGAGGGAGGATATACGGTATTATGCGTATATTCATCAACCACAAAATTATAAAGATCCTTGTAATAAGGCATTGAAAACTGGTCCTTCAGCTGCTCCAGCCATTCACCGTCGATCCCGCTCATTACTGTTCCTTTCCGTCATTTTCCCGAAATGTTTATGCCATCGACCGCGATGTACGGCATAACGCTCGATCCGTTGCAGACAAGCTCCTTACTAATGCCGCGAATATTTTTGAACATGTCGCCGAGATTGCCGTTTACCATCGTCTCCGCAACGGCACACTTTATCTTACCGTTCTCGATAAGAAAGCTGTTCTTTGCAACACCCGAGAAATCACCGTTCGTTCCGGGAGATCCTCCCGAAAAGCGTCCGAGAAGAAGTCCCTTTTCAATTCCTGCGATAAGATCGTCCAAGGGCGTATCTCCGGGTTCAAGGACATAATTGCCGCCGTTATTCTTTACCACAGGTCGTCCTGTCTTATTGGCAGCATAAAGACCGAGAAAATGCTGCTTTAACACGCCTTTTTCGATGATCGTTGCATTCTCTGCAAGGAATCCGTCGCCTGTAGCGAGATCGCTCAGCACAATGCGATCGTCTTCATTTTTAAGGCTGACCGTAAGCTTGTCGCTCGAGACCTGTTCTCCGACCTTGTCAAGCCAAAGGCTGGTACCGTCGATAACAACACCGCTACTCGCATAATTACCGATGAGCATCTGAACAAAGTCTTCCGTACATGCCGGTGTGATAACAAGCGAACCCATGAATTCCCCTTCAAGAGTTTCGGGATAAATACTCGCATCAATGCTCTCGATGGAGCGCCTTATGTCACCGCGTTCGATAAAGGGCGTGTCGAGATCCTTTGCAATAATACCCGTGTAATCAAATCCGGTCGTTGCGTCTCCCTCGGCTGCGCTGATCTCGATCGAAAAGCTGTACGATCCTGCCGTTTCCAGGAATTCGGTACCGTTTGTGTTACGGGACAACCAGGTCCATTTGTCGTGGGAGGCTCCGAGATTGAGGATGCGAACCCTCGGATATTCCTTTGCCACCGTATCGAGAAATTCCTCGATTCTTTCGATAAAACGGTCAAGGTCGGGTTCAACCGCCCCTTGCGTCCGTTCATGCTTTCCCTGATCAGGGGCAAAATCGTGCGCAGGATCCTCGGGAGAAGATTCCGCTGCAGCCGTTGCATCCGCAATAAGAGCTTCAAGCCCCTCATCCGTCACATCGGTTCCGTTTGCCGAACCCATGCGCGCCCCCAGAAACACCTTTATGGACGCATTGTTTGAATAAACCGTTCGCAAGAGCTTAAAATCACCATGCTCTATGTTGAATTCCTGCTTTTCACTTTCCGATAACGAATATGTGTATTTGGCAAGCTCGTGCTTTTTTATTATGTTGTCAAAACGATCAGCCATTTTTATAAGATCACTCATTGTACGATTCCTTTCTGTGTCATCAGGTTCAAACGCCTTTAACGTCCGCCGATTGTAATCTTGCAGCGCATTGAGGGTCCGCCCATGCTAACCGCCATCATCTGCTTCTTGCCGCAGAATCCGCTCGACGACCACTCGAGCGTATCCGAAACCATGTCAACCGTTTTGAGCATATCAAAAGCAACTCCCGAAACGGTCGTATCAAGAAGCCCTTTGCCAAGCTTGCCGTTTTTAATCTCGTAACCGCAGGTCACGCCAAACATGAATTCACCCGTAAGGTCTGCCTGACCGTTACCGGAACTGATAAGATAATATCCGTCGTCGATGGATGAGATCATCTCGTCAAGCGTGTTTTTCCCGGGAAGGATACATGTATTACGCATCCTGATGAGCGGCTCATCGGCAAATCCCCAGCCCCTCGCGTTTCCTGAAGCCTTCATGCCGAAATGCTGCGCGCTCTCACGGTCATGCATATACCCGACAAGTATGCCGTCTTTAATGAGCACTTCATCGCATGCACGGGTTCCTTCATCGTCAAGATAAACGGGAAGCGGCGCAGGCTTGCCGTCGTAGGTGTGCGCAAAATCAACCATGTTGACGAGTTCCGACGCCACCTGCTTGTTAAGATTCTTTCCGGCTACGCTGCCTCCCCTGACAAGGTCTGCTTCAACGGTATGTCCGACCGCCTCGTGCGCGAGCATGCCTGCCATAAAGCCCCCAAGCACAACAGTTTTTGTGCCTGACTGGGCATAAACGCCTTCTTTCTTGTCCATGAGTCTTTTATGAAGCTCATCTATCTCGGGATAATATTTTGTAACATCAGAAAAATTGTCCGCAAAACTTCCGTAACCGCCGAATGCTTTAAAAAGTTCCACGGGAACGCCGCTGTCGGTTACCGATCCGATAAAAACGTAAATATAGCAGCGTGGCGTGATCATATGCCCGTTGAAAGCATCGGATGTAACAAGCGTCCTGTCTTGCGAATCCTCGGTGTAAACGATCGTCCTCGTGGTAAGATCCGGATATTTTGTCGAAACGTAGTTATCAACGGTCTGACACGCCTCGATGATCTCTTTCTGCGCCGTATCGTTGATCACACCGTGGGGAGGCATGCTCCCAACTCCGAGCGAAGGCGGAAGTTCAATACTCCTGCGCGCATGCTCAGCGAGAAGCGATGCATTTCGTGTTGCCGCGCGAAGCACCTTCTCTGCAGCTTCGGGAGTTGTCTCTGCAACCGAAGCAAATCCGAATGTTCCCTTATTGTTCACTCTCGCACTGATACCGCGGCTCTCGCTGCGTGTGTTCTGCACGATATTGCCTTTCAAGATAACAACCCTGCGGTTGCGGTTACCGTGTCCCCTCAGGACCGTTTGTACACCGTCCGCAAAAAGCTCTCTTTTCTTTTCAAGCATATCCTGAAACATAATTACCTCCTCTTGGGCAGCGTTTCTGCACTGCCGTTTTCTCGCCCAACACATGACCATGTATCGGGTTTCTCTTTTACTTCGGTTTCGGACAGCTCCATGCCGTCATGCGAATCAAGATGACCCACACCCGCAAAAGGGGCGAACTGGTTCGCCCTGTGAATAAGATCCATTCTTTTGTGCGCACTCGGATAAGGATATGGCAGATTCAGCATATCGTCATATTCGTGTGGGTCTTTTTCTTTCATAAAAAACCGGATCATTATGCCTTGTGCCCGCCGATCTGTCCGTTTCTTTCGATGGCGGTCGCTCCCTCCTCAAGGTTCATTCCTTTAAGGACCGCATTTTTGCCGTAGCGCTTCCGAAGCCACACAACAGCCTTCTCAAGGCTGTATTCTCTCTCACGCGCTTCCTTTTCCCGCCAGGTATTTTCCTCCCGTTTTGCTTTTTCATCATCCGCAATCAGTATGTCAAAAAAGCTCATTTGCTCGTAGGAACCGTCCGGCGGCTTATTTTTTCGCGACGCTTCCGTCTCATTTGAGCCCACGGTTTCGCCCTGCTCTTCAGTGCCTTCCGGATACGGCGATTCATCATCTTCTTCGGATTTTGCCGTATTCTTCGCTTCCGCCGAAAATTCAAGAAGGTCACCGGCTGAGACGTTCATCCTGCGTACAGTGAGAGATTTATTTGCGATCCTGTCAAACAGTTCGATCACTGCGTCGCAAATTAACCGCGACGAGCATGTATAAAAGCCGAGCGCAACTGTTCCGTGCGAGGGTGCCGGGGTAAGACGACCGTAATGGTCTCTCACAAGTTCGCCTCTGTACCCCGCGCTTTGCGATGTGACATTCTCGGTATCATAACCGATGTCAATGACCATCCTATCGGTCTCAAAGCCTTTTTCAACAAGCTCGAGCACAAGCTTGTCAGCCATCTCTCTCATGACTGTTCTTGCCTTTTCAAAAGGATAAGGCTCTTTAAGCACCTGCCCGGAGCTTAAGCTCCTCGATTTCGGCTTGCAGGCCTTGACTGCGGCGATGGTGCATGGTTCGTACCCCCATGCGTGATCTATCAGAAGCTGCGCGTTAACGCCGAAGGTCTTGTAAAGGAGCTCCTCGTTGTAGAATTCTCCGGGAGCTCCGATCGAACACCTCGCTATGTCGCCCATTGTGTAAATTCCGAGCTTTTCGAGACGTCGCGCAATACCGTGCCCTATCATCCAAAAATCGGTGATGGGCTTATGAGTCCAAAGGGTCCTTCGAAAGCTCATCTCATCAAGCTCCGCAAGCCGCACGCCATCGGCGTCCGGCTCCATGTGCTTTGCAACTATATCCATGGCAATCTTGCAAAGGAACATGTTGGAACCGATCCCCGCCGTCGCCGTGATACCGGTTTCACTGAGGACCGCCCGGATCATCCGCATGGTAAGTTCCCGCGCGGTGACCCCATAGAATTTAAGATAATCCGTCACATCCGCAAAGATCTCGTCCACGGAATAGACGTGTATGTCCTCGGGCGAAATAAACCGCCTATAAATGCCGCAGATAGCGCGGCTCATCTCAACATATCTCCCCATTCTGGGAGGCGCGACAATATAATCTACCGCAAGCGTCGCGTCGGCTTTCAGTTCCGCGTCAAAGACCGAGCTGCCCCTGAGAGTTTTGTCGGGCGCATTCGCACGACGCCGGGCATTTATCATCTTTACTTTTTCGACAACCTCAAAAAGTCTCGCCCTTCCGGAAATACCGTACGCCTTCAGTGAGGGCGACACGGCGAGACATATCGTCTTTTCCGTACGTTCCGGATCTGCAACAACAAGATTTACCGCAAGCGGATCAAGACCTCTGTCGACACATTCGACGGAAGCATAAAAAGACTTAAGGTCAATCGCGACATAAATCCTTGCGCGTTCATCCTGCTCTGACATCTGCTCACACCCGGAAATGATGAATTCAAACAAGACGCGAACGTCTGTTCGTGACTTGAAGTATATCATGCCGTATGACCGATGTCAAGCGCAGTAAAAATCATCAGGGCATTTCAAGCGCCATCTCAACATTGGTGGCAGTTTCCTTGTCTTTAAGCTTTTCAAGAAGCGCAAGCCCGAATTCGAGCGAGCATCCCATCGAACGACCGGTCACGATATTACCGTCGATCTCAAACGGAGTTCCCGTATATTCCGCATTTTTGATGCTCTTTTCGAATCCCGGGTAGCATGTGTATTTCCTTCCGAGCAGAATGCCCGCCGCTCCGAGAACTATGGGAGCCGCGCAGATAGCCGCAACAATCTTACCGGAGTCGCAATACTCTCTTACCATCGCCTTGACAGCCATGCTCAGTCTGAGATTTTCCGTTCCGATCTTTCCTCCGGGAAGAATTACCGCATCCGCATCATCAAAACGGTGATCGTAATAATCGGGGTTGTTGAACCTGTCATTTATATCAATGACAAAACCATGAGATCCGACAGCCTTGAATTTATCATAAGGAGAAACAAATTTAACATTGATCCCTCCTCTTGCAAGAATATCGGCAGTCACAACGGCTTCCGACTCCTCAAAGCCATCACACAAAAGCATGTAAACAAACATATCAGCACCTCCTTTGAGCATATCAATGTACTAGACCATTCTTTCTCTGTATTCAAGGCAGAGCATGGTGATGTCATCAAACTGAGGCGCGTCCTTAACAAACGCATCGATGTCTGCCTTGACGGCAGGCAGGATTTCGTTGGGATTCTTCTCCCCGACTTCACCGAGAATATTTGCAAGACGCTCCATACCATAAAGCTCGTTCTCCGCATTTGTAGCCTCGGTAACGCCATCCGTGTACTGGAACAGCTTGTCACCGGGCTCGAGCATGAGCGAGCCACCCTTATAAACCATGTCCTCCATACCGGCAAGGACAAATCCCGACTTAACCCGGAATTCTTCAAATCTGCCGCCCTTCCTGTAAATGAACGGTGTCTCATGACCTGCATTTATAAAACGCAGCTCTCCCGTTACAAGGTCGAGTACGCATTCAAATGCGGTGATGAACATATTTTCACTGTTGCTCTCGCAAAGGATATTGTTTACCTCCATGAAAACAGTCTCGAGATCCGCGCCGGGAACCGTGTGGTCTTTGATAAGAGTTTTACCGATGACCATAAACAGCGCTGCGGGAACTCCTTTTCCGGAAACGTCAGCCACAACGAAAGCAACGTGTGAATCATCAACCATGAAGAAATCGTAGAAATCGCCGCCAACCTCCTTTGCGGGTGTCATGGAGGCGAACACATCAAATTCTTTTCGATCGGGGAAAGCGGGGAAAATACATGGAAGCATCGATGACTGGATGTGTGTCGCAACATCAAGTTCCGCACCGATCCTTTCCTTTTCCGCGGTGATCCTCGTCAGATCGTTAATGTAATTGTCAAGAGAAACCGCCATGGAATTAACGCAATGCGCAAGATCTCCGAGTTCATTGTTCGCACGTACCACCGCTTTATGCCGGAGATTTCCGCCCGATATAACCTCCACATCCTTCTCGAGCGCAATAATAGGCTCTGTGAAAAGGTTGGAGAGACGCGAAGCAAGTATCATCACTACCATGCCCACGATGATAAAGATCGCAATAAAGATAATGATCGTAAATCTTATCTGATTGTTCATCTGATTAATGGGTTGGAGGATCTGCGATTCGGGAATGCTGATGACAAGCTCCCATCCCGTCGATTCGATCGGTGCATATGCATAATACTTCTCATCCGCACCTCTAACCACACCGCGTTTTCCGCCGAGAATATTATCGGAAATCTCACTTTCGACAAGCCTTGTTTTGACGATATTCACAAATTTGTCCGATTTTCTGTCCATGTAAGGTGAAGCGATAATATCACCGTCACCGTCGACAAGGAATGCATACGAACCCTCACCGAGGCTTACGTCGATGATCCCGGCATTGAGGTCGCTCGTAAGAATATCCATGCTGATAACGCCGATTCGTTTCCCATCCTTGTAAAACGGGGCACTGCAACTTGTCATGAGACCGCGTCCGTAGGAATCCAGGTAACTCTTTAAGAAGTTTGCTTTTCCGTCGCCTTCCATGGCATTTTTGTACCATTCCATCTCACGGTAATCATAATACGATTCCCCGTCGGGATCGAGTTCGGCGAGATTTGCATTTCTGTCACAGCAGACCATCAGCTCGTCCGTTGCAAGGTAAATGTTTGTAACGACAGACTCATGCTCTGAGATTATCGGAATCCAAAGTTCTTCAAGGTTTCCAAACAGACACAGATCCTCGAGAACATCATCCCTTTTGACATTTTTCGAAGTAAAATATCTCTGCATCGACAAAATGTTTTCTTTTGACGCGTCGGGCGGAAGCACTTCCCTGGCTACATAATTCCCCGGATCGTCATACATGGCCGTGATCACTTCCGAAAGAGTCGTGATGTAATCGGCATAGACGCCGAGCCTGGAATCCGCAAGGCTCGCCTTACCGTCAACAACACTGTCGACAGTCTCTCTGAGCTGGTCGGTCAGCGATGTGGCACTGTCCTCCTTGATGGAATACATGCTTAAAATACCGCTCACACTCGTAAATATGAGAGCAGATACAGCGGTAAATATGATAAGACGTCTGATTTGTTTCTTTATCGATGTTCTTTTCGGTTTCACAATTCCTCCTTGCCCAAAGCATCACCTGTGTAATGATCATGATATCATCAAAGAACAATAAGTACCTGATTGGTCTGAGCAACATATTTATATCCGGTTCTTATAGCCCTGTGCTCAATGAGCTTAAGTCCGATAAGAGCAACCAGATCTTCTTCCGCAAGTATCCTGAGCGGATTGCACTTTTCTCCTTTGTATATGAAGGTTATTGACAAAGCCTCCTCAACATCAATGATGATGTGCACGATTGCCTCCGGTTCATGCGTTCTGATGCGCAGGTAGACTTCTTCTATCGTATTAAGGATTTCAAAATTTCTCTTCTTCGAAAGACCCAGACTGCTTGTGAGTTCTTCTACCCTGTCGTTAAGCTCAAGAAAACTTTCGTCAGACGGATCCACATCAGCCTCAATGTCATGAAGTCTCGTATACCATGCGGGAATGATCGGCGGCTGACACATGATACCGCTGTATATGATCACGGTCGGAATGCCTAAGAGTATAGCAGAAATACAATGCATCAGGAATACGGAGACAAACGCACCTCCGTCAATAAACGCAAAGCTGAGCGCTCCACTTGCGGCAGAGACAACAACAACGATCACACAATACCTAAGCAGATCCGATACTTTCTTGAAACGCACCTTGTGATTCGGCGTAAACAAATGCCATAAAAACCACATCGCCACACCCTCGATCAGCATCGAGATCACTTCGAACACGATCAGCCCGATCTCGACTCTTCCGATCAATCCGCAAACAAACGCGCCGAGTATCGAGCCAACAACACCCCACGGTCCCATAAGAAGCCCCGTTGCCGGCGCAACCGCATTTTTAATTCCCAGATAAGGCGCAACATCCACGAAATTAGAAAAACGTACAGGCAGATCAAGTACAACGAATGCTAGCATACATACACCGATGATGGCAAGCACCCTTACTCCGTTTCTCATGATGTTCTTCCTCCTTTTACCCTTTTTATATTTCTTTTCAGTTTATTGTACAGATTGTCATCTGCCGCAAGTATCCCAACGATGACGAGCAAAGCTCCCGCCACTCTTTTAAGCGATATCACCTCGGGCTGCGTGCCCATGAACAAACTAAGAAACGGTGAGACAAACATCGTCATAAGTATTTCAGACGCAAATATCAAAGAAGTTTCTATCGGCGTAACAAAACGTTGGGCATTTATCTGTGATAATGTGTATATTCCCTTAAGGAATATTCCCACAAAGCACACGGCGATGACAAACGCCGGACTGTCAGGTATCTCAAAGGATCCGCCGAGAAACGACACTTCGCCGACCCACAGCACTCCCGTCAGCAATACGCACCAGAAAAGCTGACCTATCGCAAGGAATGTCGGACTCACACCTGTAGAAAGCTTGCCGACGGTGACTGTATAGAGGGCGAAGCATATATCCGCCGCTATAAGTGCCAGGGTACTCATGCTCCACGGCTCCGTCACATCAAATTCGCTTACGAGGAGAACTCCCAAAATCGCTACGACAGAAGCGATTATGATATTGATTTTCGGTTTCTCAAATCTGATAAAGAACGTAACAACCGGAATAAATATGAAGAACGACGAAAGAATGCCTGCACTGACAGTCGGAGCTTCATCCGAAGCACCGATAAGCATAAAAACATTAAAGCCCGTAAGCTCAACCGCGAGCAAAAGGCTCTGCAGCAAGACTTTCTTCGTGTATCTGTAAAATTCACTTATTATGGTACTTCCGAAAACAAAACACATCAAAAAGAGCCCGATTAAATTTGACAGGCATGAAAAACCAAACGGCGAATATTCTTCCCCGATTGCCCCGATAAATGCATACTGAACCGATGCAAAAAATGTGATTATCACAAGAAGGATTCTTGCCTCGATCTTGTTCAACTCTTAAACCTCTCTCACCACATATTTCTTTAAGAAAAATTCAGGTACAAGCGACATTTTTGAAGCTCTTAACCCCGGGTCGCCGCAATCCTCTTCTCTGTTGATATATTTGTGTCCGACCGCGCACATCCTCACAAGTTCACGGTTAAGCGGACGGTAAATGTCCTTGATATTTCTGTCGCCTTTTTCTATAAGGACATCATACACATTGTCCGAGATAACCGTACCGTACGCGTAGCCTTTGATCTCACCGTTTATCCTGAGCACAATCCCACTGAGCGGTAGCTCACCGTAGTGAGCGAAGGTGTTCATAATCCCCTCGTGCTCATGATCGATAATCTTCTTTCCGGTTGCCTTGCAATATTCTCTGAAATCATCATTCCAGGCTGTCTGGAAGCTTTTGAGTTCCTCTATGTCTCCCTCGTCGATGATCTTTATCCGTGTCGCATCACCGTAATTCTTGTTAAACGAATTCATATCCTGTCTGCGACGCGCATATTTGGAGCCTTCCATATTTACAAGACCCTCATAGGTGTGAATGTACTCGAAGCTGTCCCTGACCTCTTCCACGGAAAAACGTCCCGGAAAAAGATCCGTTATCCTCTTCATTGCTTTTTCTTCAAGTGTGTTAAAAACAAGCTTTGTTCCGGTTTTATGAGCATAAGATGCGGTTTTTTCGACTGCGTCCTTAAGTCCGTCATCGCTCAAGCACGACTCACCCATCGGTATAAGAAACGCCGTTTCCTTTTCGGACGAAAGACCGGTTCGCAGCACATAAAGAACGTCTTCATCGATAAGATATTTGTCCCCGTACTTGCCTCTCATCCCGTACATTGCAATAAATGAATGCTGACACGAACCTCCCCCGTACTTCATCATAAAACTGTCAATCGTTGTTCTGTCCTCAGGCGTAACCCACCTGAATTCCTTAGCCGTATTAAATTCTTTCATTGTCCCCCCCTGAATTTCCGACTCTGATTCTTCACCCGTAATATATTACAAAATCGTAAGAACCCTAATCATTGTTTATTATACCACTTTATATACGTACTTGAAAACAATTATTCTTGCAAATGATTTGCAATTCTGTTGCAAATTGCTTGACAAATAAAAAACCGAGCATATAATGTAAAATTGTTCGCGAGCAAATACATTTTTAATGCCTGATACACAGTCTTGTGTTAGACCCAAATGCCTGTTGCATTCCCTTCGGGAATTGCAACAGGCAAGAAATCGGCAGCAAAAGACAGCTGCTAAAGAGGATAAAGAGGAGTTTATAATGTCAAAACTTAAAAAAACACTTATTTCTTTTGTAACACTCATCTATATTATGGGATGCTTGTCCGGATGTACCGCAGGCACGGCTGCGGGGACGGACAAAAACGATCTGAAAATAATCACCACCATCTTCCCCGAATACGACTGGGTTAAGAACATACTCGGAGACACCCCCGCAAAGGCGGATGTTACCCTTCTGCTCGACAGTGGCGTTGATCTTCACAGTTATCAGCCGACAGCGAACGACATCCTGAAAATTTCGACCTGCGACCTGTTTATCTATGTCGGCGGCGAATCCGACAAATGGGTCAGCGACGCTCTCAAAGGTGCAGAAAACAAAAACATGCAGATCATCGATCTGCTCGATGTCCTCGGAGACTCGGTAAAAAAGGAAGAAACAGTTGAAGGAATGCAGGAGTCCGAACACGACCACGATCACGACCATGACCACGAGGACGTAGATCACGACCATGAGGACGCGGATCACGAGCACGACCATGAGGACGCGGATCACGACCACGAACACGAGCATCATCATGAGGAAGGCGAGATAGAGTACGACGAACATGTATGGCTCTCGCTCAGGAATGCAAAAACACTTGTGAACGCTATTTCCGAGTCTCTTCAGAAGCTTGATCCTTCAAACGCTTCAGTATATAAAAAGAATGCCGACGCATATTCCGAAAAACTTGAAAAGCTTGACGATGATTACAAAAAAGCCGTTGAAGGCGCTTCCGTAAAGACTCTTCTTTTTGGCGACCGTTTCCCGTTCCGTTACCTTGTTGACGACTACGGACTGGATTATTATGCGGCGTTCGTCGGATGCTCGGCAGAAACCGAAGCCAGCTTCGAAACGATCTCATTCCTTGCCGGAAAGGTAGATGAGCTTTCACTCGGCACTGTTCTTACGATCGAAAAATCCGATCAAAAAATTGCAAAGACCATCATAGACAACTCCGGATCAAAGGACCGAAAGATCCTTGCCCTTGATTCGCTTCAATCAGTCACGGCAAAAGATATCGAGGGCGGAGCAAATTACCTTTCCATCATGCAGAACAATCTTGAAGTACTGAAGGAAGCTCTCGGCTGAAACCGCACAGTCTCCGGTTCGCACTTGATATAAAAAGCGCAGTAAAGTATAATCTATGATACGTCAAACAATCCGGAGGTAATCTATGATCAATTGGACAAATCTTGATAAGCTCAGTTCATTTAAAAAGCTTGAGAAGCTTAAGGACAGTGTATCCCCTCTTAAGCAAATGCTGAGCGGGGAAGACGGAGCCAAGCGTGTTGCAAAATACTCCGTTCCCATGGCAACGGGACTTACATACAACTTTGCCGCCAAGCAGGTTAATGACGATGTTCTTGAAGTACTTCAAGAGCTTGCCGATGAAGCTCAGCTTATCGATAAATATGCAGCTCTCTATAACGGCGAAGTGATAAACACCGGTGAGAAAAGACTTGTTCTGCATCACCTCACACGCGGTCTTCTCGGCGAAAGAGTTATCGCAGACGGCGAAGACAAGCGTGCTTTTTATCTCGAGCAGCAGAACCGTATCATTCAGTTCTCAAAGAAAGTTCACAGCGGAGAAATCGGGGGTGAGAACGGCGCTTTTAAGAATGTTGTACAGATCGGCATCGGCGGCAGCGACCTCGGTCCGCGCGCTATATATCTCGCGCTTGAGAATTATGCCCGCCAGAAGGACATGCTCCGCATGAGAGCGTACTTCATCAGCAATGTCGATCCCGACGACGCGTACAGCGTTCTCTCCGGGCTTAATCTTTCGGAAACGCTTTTCGTTCTCGTTTCAAAATCGGGAACAACACTCGAAACCCTCACAAACGAGACCCTCGTCAGGAATATGTTGAAAAACGCGAAGCTCGATCCTGCTAAACACATGATCGCCGTGACAAGCAAGACCTCTCCCCTCGCAAACAGCAAGGATTACCTTGATTCGTTCTATATTGACGATTATATCGGAGGACGTTATTCCTCAACATCGGCAGTCGGCGGCGCGGTTCTTTCTCTCGCTTTCGGCGGATTTCTCTTTGACAGATTCCTTCAGGGTGCAGCATCACAGGATTCGCAGTCCAAAGAGCGTGACATCTTAAAGAATCCTTCCATGCTCGATGCACTCATCGGTATTTGGGAGCGTAACATTCTCGGTTATGCAACAACAGCCGTTTTGCCTTATGCTCAGGGGTTGTCACGTTTTCCTGCGCATCTTCAGCAAGCCGACATGGAATCCAACGGCAAGTCGGTCAACAGATTTGGCGAACCCGTAAACTATAAAACAGGTCCCGTCCTCTTCGGCGAGCCCGGAACAAACGGTCAGCACTCCTTCTATCAGCTCCTTCATCAGGGTACTGACATCGTTCCTCTCCAGTTTGTCGGATTCGCAAACAACCAGGGAACACTCGACTTTGATGTAAAAGGAAGCACCTCACGTGCAAAACTGTGTGCAAACCTCGCTGCACAGATCGTCGCTTTTGCCTGCGGAAAGGATGACGAGAACCCCAACAAGCGCTTTGACGGCGGTCGTCCCTCTTCTCTCATCTACGGCGAGAAATTCACTCCCGAAGCACTCGGATCCCTTCTTTCACATTTCGAGAACAAGATCATGTTCCAAGGCTTCGCATGGAACCTCAACAGCTTCGATCAGGAAGGCGTTCAGCTCGGAAAGGTTCTTGCAACAAGAGTTCTGAACGGCGAATGTTCCGGAGCACTTGAAGCGTACAGCAAGCTTCTTATTAAATAATTAGAGAGCAAGTGCTTCACCTGCGCTTTTACTAAATTTATTTCGGATCTTTAGGGGATGACCATAAAACTACACGCTATCACAAAATCGAACTGCGACAACCGGTCATCACGATTGAAAGATCCGGAATCTCCCACAACCATAAATCGAGTAGGCTGACTCCTACTCGATTCGACGGGACATCTCGCGTACAAATCCGCTCGATGTCCGTTCACTCAGCCGTCTGTTCACAAGCAAGCTTGCAACAGACGGCTTTCGTTTATCGCACAAAAAGACTCGCGACCTTACGGCCACGAGCCTTTTTTAATGTATTAGCAAGATCTCACTCTTTTACACCACCGATCGTAAGACCGGTAACAAAATACCTCTGAAGGAAAGGATATACGCAGATGATAGGTAACATCGTGATAACCGAAGCAGCCGATCGAACCGTGATGGGTGTGATCGTGTTCGCACCTCCGGCATCCTTTGCAGTTTCCGCGCTACCGCTCTGGTTCATAACAGACGAAAGAAGTTTCATGAGCTCGTACTGAAGAACCGTGTATTCCGTGGCAAGTCTGTTGTAGATCATCGCATCGAACCAGTTGTTCCACTGCCATACGGCAACGAAAAGAGCGATGGTCGCATAAACAGGTTTGCAAAGAGGTGAAATGATCCTTGTAAAGATCGTAAAATATCCCGCTCCGTCGAGCTGTGCCGACTCCTCGAGTGATTCCGGAAGACCCTTCATGTATGTACGAAGGACAAGCATGTTCCATGCGCTGACGAGGCCGGTTACCCAATAAACATTGAAGCTGTTCATGAGGCCGAGGTTCTTGTAAAGGATGAATGTCGGGATAAGACCGCCGTTGACATACATCGTAATTACGTAGAAGAACGAAAGCTGCGTGGAGAACAGGAAACGCTTTCTGCTGAGAACAAACGCAAGGAGAGCGTTAATGGCGAGCGACGAAAGCGTACCGATGACAGTTCTTAAAACGGAGATCTTGAATCCGGTAAGAAGGTTTTCCATGGCGAAAACCGTCTTATAACTCTTTGTCGAGAACACTCTCGGCCAAAGATAAATGCCGCCTCTTACTGCGTCCGTACCGTCATTAAACGAAAGAGCTATCGTATTGATAACGGGATAGAGCGTTGCAACAAGGAAAATAACCATGAAGATCACAAGGAAAACCTTAAATGCAATGTTCCAACCGTTGATCGGTTTTTTATGTTTATTCTTAGTTTCCATACTTTCTCAGCCTCCTCATCAAAACAGTCTCTCTTCGCCCGCATGCTTAGCCCAAGCATTACAAAGAACGATGAGGAGAATACTAATTGCACTCTTAAAGATACCGGCCGCTGTACCGAGCGAGAAATCGTTCTGGCTGATACCCCATTTAAGAACAAAGATATCGATGGTCTCCGAAACCTTCTTAACAAGACCGTTACCGAGAAGGTACTGAACTTCGAATCCTGCATTAAGAACGTTACCGACATTGATAAGAAGCAGGATCATGAAAGTAGGTTTGATACCGGGTAATGTAATATATTTGATCTTCGCCCATCTGCCTGCGCCGTCGATAGAGGCCGCCTCGTAAAGAGTAGGATCGATCGAAGTGATCGCCGAAAGGTAGATGATCGCATTCCATCCCGTTTCCTTCCAGACGTTTGCAAAAGCCACGATACCCCAGAAGTATTCAGGAAATGCAAAGAAGTTGATTGCCTGATCAACCACTCCCAATTTAATGAGGACATCATTGACGATACCCGTGCTTGAAAGAGCACTGTGAAGGATACCTACAACAATGATCCATGAAAGGAAGTGAGGTAGATAAGATACTGTCTGAATGGGTTTCTTGATGATCGTCGGCTTGATCTCGTTAAGCAAAATAGCAAAGAAAACAGCCATGAACGTGGATGTGATCAGGTTCAGGGCGCCCATACAGAACGTGTTACGCATAACACGCCAAAATCCGATATTTTCGTTTGTAAAAAGGAACTTAAATTTGTCGAATCCGATATATGCGGATCCGAAGATTCCTCCCTTGGGCTTATATTGAATAAACGCCGTAGCCCAGCCGAAAAGAGGAAGATAATAGAATACTATACCGTAAACAAATACAGCAAGCGCTATGATCAAGAGAACTTTTTGTCTCTTAATTTCTTTCCATGTGAATTTACGATCCTTGCGCGGAGCATTGATCATTGCTGCAGATTTAGCCATGTGGCCTCTCCTATCTTAAACAAAAGGGAGTGGCACCGGATTTCCGGTATCGGAAACTCTGTGCCACTCCCGTGGATTTTAAATCAGATAAGCTTTCTCAAATACATTATTTGAATGTATCAAGGATTGCCTGCATCTCAGCAAGGAAGTCCTGAGGATTGCATGCGTTGTAAACGTTCATGTAATCAGCCCATGTTGCTTCGAAGTCAGGTGCCATAACAACCTTAGGAAGCCACTCATGCTTTGTCTCGCCCATAAGAGCCCAAGCAAGACCGCCGGGTGTCTCTGTTGTAAAGTTGTTAGAATAGCTGTACATCGGGAACCAAGGTCCGTTCGTCTCCTGGATAGAACCGATCATATCAGGATAGTTTCCTGCGCCGTATGCTGCGAAGCACTTAACAAGAGGCTCAGCCATGTCGTTCTGGAACTCTGAAGGCTGCTCTTCGGGCTTGTTAGCATTCTTGCCATCGCGGCTTGTTCCATGCCACTGAGGGAAATAGGTGTACTGGCAACGATGAGCTGCCTGGTAAGAAGTGTCAGCCCACTGCTGTCTCTGAGCATCTGTTCTGTAGAAGAGGCCGTCTGCATCTACTTCGTAGTCAACGCCCTTTACGCCCCAGTATCTGAGATCATGAAGTTCCTGATCCATAGCGCAGTCAACGATGAACTTGAATGCCTTGTCAGGATCAGCACAAGATGTTGTGATTGCGATACCTGATGCCTGGTTTACAGTATCATCATATGTATGCCATCTGTTAATCATGCCTTCGGTTGTTGTAAGTCCGAGAGGAACATAGTTGCATCCCTTAAGGTCAAGACCCTGTGTCTTGAATACATCATTTACAGTGTATGCGAAATCCCACCACTGATCAACCATGCCGAGAACGCGACCGGTTGAAAGCTTAGCGATGTACTCATCATATGTCTGTGTGAAGCTCTCGGGATCGACGAAGCCCTTCTGGTACTCTTCGTTGAGCTTCTTGAAGTATGCCTTTGTATCAGCTGATGTGTTGTAATCTTCGATTGTCATTGTTTCCTTGTTGACGATTACAGAACCATCATTGGGATATCCTGCAAGGAACTGACCTGCGTTCTCAAGACAGAAGTATCTCCAGTCCTCGCAAAGGATGGTGTATGCCATGTTAGGTGTTCCGTCATCCATTGTGGGGTTAGCTGCCATGTAACGCTCGAGAACGTCGAAGTACTGATCCATAGTCTTGATCTGAGGGTATCCTGCCCACTCAAGTACTCTTACCTGAATCCAGAATGCTTCGTCATTGTGTGTTGTAGCCTTAGACTTGCCCATGGTGTTGCCGAAGGGGTTGATCCAGTAGATATGTCCATCGGGCTGACGGAACTTCTCCCACTCATCGGGTGTGAACCATGTGTCTCTAAACTCGGGATACTGATCGATGTAGTCATCAAGAGCTATAAGAGCGTCAGCATCAACGAGCATGTTCATTTCATCGGAATCGATGAAGTCAGGGTACTGACCTGAAGCAAGGATTGTACCTGTAGCTTCTGAAGCGGTCTGACCTGTAAGCCAGGTCTCCTTAACCTTAACGCCCCACTTCTGAGCGATCATATCAGCGATTTCGTTATCGGAGTTGATCTCGTTGCCGGGCATTGTGATGAACATTGTGAAGTTTGTAACCTCAGCGGGTGTCTCTTCCACTGCGGGAGCAGCTTCCTCAGTTGTGTCAGCTGCGGGTGCGGGTGCTGCTGTCTCAGCAGGCTTGGTGTCGTTTGTTGCTGTCTCAGCGGGCTTGCTCTCTGTAGTTGCGGGAGTAGTTTCAGCTGCGGGCTCTTCCGACTTACCACATGCTGTAAGACAAGCAAGAGCCATAGCAAGAACGAGTAATAATGCTACTAACTTTTTCATAGTTGCCTCCTCTAAATTTTTAGTAGTTTTGCACTACTTTCATTATTCTAACATAACCTTTTTTTGGATATACAGTACAAATTCCAAAAAAAAACGGGGAAAATTCTTAAGAATACACTTAGAATTCTAATTCTGTTGTCAAAACGTGATTTTTGTATTTTTAGTTATATTTTCTTGTTTTTGTTTATCTCTTTTCTGTACTTGCTCGGTGTGCATCCTTTTTCGGCAATAAAGTGATCGATAAAATAATCCGTGTCTTTATATCCGACTGCCTCGGCGATGCTGTACATCTTCATATCACTGTTTATAAGAAGATCTTCCGCCTTTTCTATTCTTATGTGATGCAAAAAGGACTTGAATGTAGTCCCGTATTTTGCCTTAAAGAGCTGTCCGAGGTACGACGCATTTATATAATATTTGGCTCCGAGTTCCTTTAACGTCAGGTTCTCACGATAGTTTTCACGGATATCGTCTTCTATGTTTTTCAGTATTCCCGCAGAATTGCTCGAACGAAGCTCGTCAAGATATTCGGCGTAATCCACAAGTATCTTCGACAGGTTTTCGCTGTCGCTCTTGAGTTCTATTTCTTCGTATACCGAATCGCTGATGTAACGAAGCACCTCTTCCTGATCGATCTGACTGTCGAGCTCTTTTGCCGTGCCGATAAGTCCGAAGATCAGGTAGTCTATAACCATGGATATGAACCTGTTCTCCATCCCCTGGAACGTGTCGACAAGTGAAGCCGCCTGCCTTAAAATATCTTCTTTCCTGTTTCGGGTAACAGATTTTACAAGTTCATCAACCTGGTTTTTGTCAACCGCGAGACCACTGTTTATGAAGCCTGCAAGCTTCGCCTCGTCCGCATCTTCATACGCGCTCCACTCACGAAGAGAATCGGCCATGGCGACCGACTTACACGATACCGCTATGTCGGCAAGGGAATCGACTTTCCTTCCCGGAATAAAAACGACCGGAAATCCCAGCCTTTCATCAATGGATTTTCGTAGTTGTGCAAAATATTCCTTCTCCGAAATACCGTCATGAAGCAGCTCGTCGCTGTAGATAAAACCGACATCATAATTCGATCCTCTGAGCGACACATCAAAAAGGACTCTGTACTCATCCTCCGTATTGTCGAGACAAGCCGAATACATCAGCTTCTGCATTCTTCTTTTTTCCTCGACCTTAGCCTTCGCTATCACCTCATTGTTCTCATTCAGTTCGATCGAGATATACCTGACTCCGGTGAGTCTTCCCAGATACTGTTTGATACTGTTGAGAGATGCACTGTCGCTCTTTCCGTTAATAAGAGATATTATATTATGGAAGAGAACTTCTTTTTGAAGATCGGTGTCCGTCTTCTTCGATCTGTCAATTGCCTCGCAGATAAGGGATGCCTTTTTAAGGGCGGTAAGCAGTTCTTTCTTCTCAACCGGTTTAAGGAGATAATCAACAGCCTCGAGTTTTAGGGCTCTTCTCGCATAAGAGAAATCATCGAAGCCTGTCAGGACTATAAAGCTGATCTGCTCTTTCTCTTTTTCCCTCACTCTTTCAAGAAGCTCAAGTCCGGTCATTCTCGGCATCTTAATGTCCGTGATGACAATATCGGGCGACAGCTGCCTGATCATACGGAGAGCTTCCATTCCGTCGGGAGCGGTTCCCACAACCTTAAGTCCTTCCTGTTCCCAGTCTATCATCATGGAGAGACCTTCGAGGATAACCGGCTCATCGTCAACAAGCAATACTTTAAGCATTATGCCTCCTCACCGAGCGGCAGACGGATAGTAACGATCGTTCCGACACCGCGTTCACTTTCAATTTCGAATTTAACCTTTCCGCCCGTGTACATTTTAAGTCTCAGCGCGGCATTAAGGATTCCGATACTCTTTCTGTCCTCTATCGTACTCATCGTGACATTTTCAATGTCCTCGAGAAGTGTTCTGCACTCGTCCTCGGGAATGCCCGTTCCCGTATCTTCCACTTCAAGGACAAGCTCATTGTCTTCTATTGTAACACGAACAAAGACATAACACGACGATGTTTTGTTTTCCATTCCGTGAATGCATGCATTTTCAACGAATGTAACAAGCGTGATCTTGGGAAGTCTGACATCCTCACATTCTTCATCAACCGAAATCTCGTACATGAGCTTGTTGCCGAACCGGTACTTCTGAAGTTCAAGATAAGCCTCGACAAATCTTATCTCATCACTGACCTTTACACTGTCCTCGTTCCACTCAACGTTCTGCCTCTGAATGATTGCCAGCTTCTCGACCATTCTCGCCGTTTCGTTTTCCTTTTTGAGGAGTGAATGCATTCTGATGCTCTCGAGCGCGTTAAATAGGAAGTGCGGATTGATCTGCGAGTGGAGCGCATGAAGCTCCGCCCTCTGACGGGCAAGGTCCATATCCTGGCGCCGCAATCTTTCCTTATACTCATTGTCGATCAGACTGTTGATTCTCACGGTCATGTCATTATACGCTTGAGTCAGCCTGCTTATCTCGTCTCCCTCCTCGTTCTGACCGAGCATGCCGAGTGCGGCGGCATCGTTTGTCTCGATAAAGTCGGTAAGCGTCCTGAGCCTGTCCACGAACGATCTTATGAAAAGTCTGTAAAGTGTCACCGGAATAATAATGTTCATTAATAGGAGCAATGCGAAGAGCTTTGCATTTTCCCTTAAAGCCCTCGCCATGATATTCTCATTCCCCATCACGTAAACGTCAAAAGTTTTATCCATCATCGAAAAAGTCGAAATAAAAGCCGCGTCGTTTTTTATATCGTCGCTAACCGTCGAAAAAGGCGTCGTTACGCCTCCCTTCTGGTCATTCGAGAAAACGATCGTGTCCCCGAGACATACATAGATGATGTTTGAGTAATTCGAATTGTCTATCACCTGCTGGATGTCACTGTAACTCATGTCCACTTTTATCAGCGGTTTTTCCTCCCTTCTGTCACTCTTATGAAAAAAATCAAAAACGCTCACTACGCTTATGACTCTCTGACTGCGCCAGTAAAGCCTGTCATATCCGATGTGAAGGACATAATCCTTCGTTGCGTTCATATACTCCCTGTACCACTCCGAATCCTTAAATTTCGAAAGCTCCTGAAAGCTTCCTCCGCTGACGATCCCTTTTTTTATCGAGTATATCGTTGCCGAGAAACGGTCATTCGAAAAAGGCGTGCGGTTCACAAGAGGGTAGCGTTCTTCATAAAAGCTGAGCGGAGAATTATATTCGGAAGTGATAAACTGGTCGATGGTCCTGTCGGAAGCAAGACTGTTGAGAAAAACATATGCCGAATCGCAGTAGTCATTGAGAGTGAACTTGACCGAATCCGCGATATTGTTCATGATCCGCTCATCCTCATTCATTTCGGTGCTGATAACAATGGTGGCGAAAAGAAAATCCGTAAGAAGCAAAGGAAGGAACACACAAAGCACAAGCATCAGGTAAAGCTTGCGTCTGATGGATATTTTGTTGAGCACTTTGACAAAACGGTTCAACACGGGCGCCTCCTCTTTTGCTGCGTTTTGCCGGCAGCGGCATATTTCAGTATACAACCCCATGACGCAAAAAAGCAAGTTTCTCCGCTCGTTACAAAAAGCAGGTTTTCCGTTTCACGGCGTAAAACCGCGATCGGGAAAACCTGCCCTTGCAAGCATTTTTTTGCTTATGGTTTACTGTTTCTTCGGAGCCAGGATAAGGGGAAGCATGAAAAGGTAGTCCTTGTCATCAAGGAAATCAACTTCCGCATTAACGGTCGAGATTGAAAGGCTCAGGCAGTTCGTCACAAAGAGACAAAGCGCACCGTACGCGTCAAAGTGCTTGTTGAGCTTACCTTCTTTTGCGGCCTTTTCAAAATATGCCATACTCTTATTGTTCATCACATGTTCTTTCATCATTTCGCGGCTGTCCTCGGGAATAAAATCGATACAGTCAAGGAATCTGTACACGAATTTTGCTATAAGAGGCTTTTCTTTGGCAAGATATTTGCTGTACGCAACTACCGCGAGTATCGCATCATCAAAGTTGTTTACCCTTTTCTCGGGCAAAACAAGTTCCCTTTCACAGACAACCTTCATAAGTTCCAGGAAGAGACCCGCTTTACTCCCGAAACGGAGTGTGACAAGACCTTTGGAGACATCGGCCCTGACCGCGATATCTGTGAGGGTCGCAACCTGATAATTGTTTTTTGAAAATTCAACAAGCGCCGCCTCCACGATACGTTTATTACTCTCTTGTCTTTGGAGTTCTTTCTTGTTCATCTGATAATCCTCCTGAAAATACGCAAAAAATGTATTGCTGTTAAGTAAACACATACATAGTGTATCATATTTGTAATATTTGTCAAGCTGTATATTTGTTTTTGCGTATTTATTATTATTATTCGCTTATTGTGATTGTATTATTCACGATATACACGAATCAACCGTATAGTATCCTTGTTTTTACAATCAGATATCAAGAGAGCAAACGTCATAAGTCCGGTTATTTGCGATCCGACGTATCGGTTTCATCCAAAATAATAAAAGCCCGGAAGCCTAAGCTTCCGGACCAAATTAATTGAGCGATCGATTTTTAATATAATATCAGTAATTCTCGCTGCTGATCTCGAAGTAGCTCTGAGGATGAGCGCAAACGGGACATGCCGCGGGAGCTGCGGTTCCGACAACGATGTGTCCGCAATTGCGGCACTCCCAAACCTTTACCTCACTCTTTTTGAACACTTCCTGCGCCTCTATGTTATGAAGAAGCGCACGATACCTTTCCTCATGTCTCTTCTCTATTGCGGCAACGCCCCTGAATTTGGCTGCGAGCGCCTTGAAGCCTTCTTCCTCGGCGGTCTTTGCAAAACCTTCATACATATCGGTCCACTCATGGTTCTCACCCTCTGCCGCTGCAAGAAGGTTTTCCGCCGTGGTTCCGATTCCGCCGAGTTCCTTGAACCAAAGCTTAGCATGCTCTTTCTCATTGTTTGCCGTAAGTTCGAAAAGCTCCGCTATTTGTTCAAAGCCTTCTTTTCTTGCCTTTGAGGCGAAGTAGGTGTACTTGTTGCGAGCCTGGCTCTCACCCGCGAATGCAGCCTCAAGATTCTTCTGTGTCTGTGTTCCTTCATACTTGCCTGCCATTGATCATTCCTCCGTTTCCCGCCGGGTGCATCCAAAGCGTCCGGCTGACGATTTTGTTGTGTACATATTAACATATTATAACGGATCAAAGTATCAGGTACCGTTATAACACAAACCCTTGAACTAAGTTCAAAAGCGGTTTCTGATTACGCGAAACAACTCCGTAACTCATGTCACATTATATCAAATCCGGACCGCGTTGCGCAATACGGAAGATTAAACAGATTCCGTCCGAACGGCGCTGTTAAGCGGAAGGATAACATCAGAAAAAAAGTCCGTACCTTCATGCGAAAACCTTGCGGTTCCGCCGCAGCTTTGCGCAACAGTCATAACTGACCCGAGACCGATCCCGTTTCCCGAGTGGGTCGTATAGTACTTTCCGTCCTCAACGCGAACTATTCCGTTAAACGAATTCTGTACCACTATGTAGAGTTGGGAATCATTCTCAACCCTTATCGCCAGATCGATATACCTGAGCTCGGTCGCGATCTCCATGCTTGCCATCATTGCGTTTTCAAGAATGTTGCCGAGAACCGCGCACATCTCCACATCCGTTATCGGCAGTTTCTGAGGCATATCAACTTCAAGAGTAAACGAAGTCTTCGCTTTCTTCGCCTGTTCCATATAATAATTCAGCAGAGCGTTGACCGCCATGTTCTCACAATAATACGATATTTCATTTTTAGGCATCGAATCGGAATAACGACTGAGATAGTTTTTTATCTCCGAGAGATCCCCGTCGCTTGCAAGTCGTTCAAGCGTGTGAATGGTATGCTTGAAATCATGGCGTGCGCGCGCCGTATCGTTCATGTACTGCTGCTGCGCCTTGAAATACCGCTCCTGAAGCTTAAGTATTTTCAGTTCTTCAAGTGTCCGAGTCTCACGTAAAATGCCCGACACCACATAGTAAAAGAATATCGTGAGTACCATGATCATAACAAAGCTGACTATGTGGATCGCAAAAAACGCATGAAAAACACGGTTGACATAGAGCGATTCGTACTTTTCCACTCTCATCAGCAGATTGACGACGAGAACGATCCCGGGTATCAAAGAAGCAGAGATCCACACTCTCGGGCTCGAAAGCTTTTCAAAGAGCTCGGAACCGTATTTTTTGACGGGCCAAAAAACAAGTAATGTATAAACAGATACAAACAGGAGCTGCAGAAGCGAGTCGGACAATGTGTAACTGCCGGCGCCGAGCTGCGGATGTATAAGCGCGTCGCATCCGTTTGCCAGACTGTACAGGATAACAACGACGGAATACACATGAATGCAGACAAAAACAGCTTTTGTGATATGTATGTCAAGACTCTTATAATATACAAGGAAGAAAAAGAGGATCACCGGAATTCTGATAAAATACGGCCGTATATCAAATACGGTCGCCACTAATGCCGAGATCGCGATAAATGCAAGATACGGCACAAAAACCGTCAGGATTGTTTTCTTAATGCTTCCGCGCATCTTTCCGCGCATCGGAACAAAGCAGAGGATCCCCGCGGGAAACTGAGACAGAATATTGAGAAATATAACATAATAATTCTCAAGCATTATATGTTTTTCTCCTTTCCCTGCGTTCGGCACGAATACTTCCTATTCTGTAATTTTGCCAGGTCGCCACAAGCGATTTTGCATTTTTAACGTTCACCCCGACGCTCTCTCCGTTTGTCATGTGGCAAAGACCGTCACGAATGTCCCTTATAAAATCCATATTCACAACGATCCCCTTCATGAGTGTCAAAAAACGGGCATCTGTCGAAAGCTTCTGCTCCGCTTCCGAAATGGTCATGCGGGTCTCATAACTCTCACCGTCGGTATCGACTATCTCAAGGTTACGTCCGTTTGTGCGCACGAGAAGGATTTCGGAGAATCTGACCGCTATCGTATGTCTGTTGCTGATGAAGGTGAATACCGGTTCCGAACTTTTCTTCGTGGTACGCATGAGTGCATCGTCAAGCACTTTAAAAAGGCGTTCACGCCCTGCGGGCTTGTTGATGTAGTCATAAACGTGAAGCGAAAAAGCTTCGGGCATATGCTCGTCACTCGATGTCAGAAATATGATGATCGCCCCCGGATCATTCTCCATGATGGATCGCGCTGCATCGATTCCGGAGCCACCCGGCATATAGATATCGAGAAAAATGAGTGTATAAGCGTACGGATGGTACGAACCGAGTATCTCCTCGGCGCTGTGAAAACTGAAGACGGATATCTCGAGCTTGTTAACCTGTGCATATTCGTTGATCACACTCTCAAGACGTTCGATCTCATTTTGCTCATCATCTACAATAGCAATATTCATGTAATTTCCTCATGGAACTCGGTTTTCCGCCTGTTATCCCGGTCGATGCGGCACGACCGTCCATCGTTGCCCGTTTTCCGGTTTGCCGATTTTACCAAGTCGCAAGCGAATTTTACCAAGTCTGTTGATTTACTTCTCCCGTTTCACTATCCTATGATTCGGGAGTTTTGAACGTTATGCGGTACGCGTTATACGCAATCCGAATTATACTTTAAACCATTTCTTTACTTCTTTCAAGTATTGGAAATACAGACAAAGGACAGGATTTGACAAAATCCGGAGGTATTTATGAACACTGTTATCTACACTCACGACGACATCGAATTCGAATCGATTCAGACCTTTCTCTACAAGGCGTCCGGATCCGAGTCATGCTCGCGCGCCGAGCTTGACGGTCATAAAGTCTATAAGATCGTATATGACCTTGCCATAATTGCTCTCGACGGAGCCGAAGGTATGGAAGTTGTGCGTGAATACACTCTTCGCTTCCCGAACACGCGTGTCATCTGGATCAGCAATGATCCGTTTTTCGCCGGCTACGCCATGAGGGAGCACATCTACGATTTCATAACAAAACCTATAGACGGCAGCTGGCTTGAGCACTCCATAAGAGAAGCAGCCAGATTGATCCGTGAGGAAACACGGGGTGCCTGAAACACATCCTGCTACGGGTGAAGAATAAATACTTACAGTATATCGAGGAGAAAACAAGTGAAAAAGAACAGTGCGATCATTGCAGTCATCGCAGTATTACTTATTACAATTGTTTCGATGGACATTTTTGTCGTTTTCGGCATAACACGAGAGCAGACCCGTACCTCAGGCTCCTATCAGCTTCAGTCTGTGAGCGGCGCTCTTGAAACCACACTCAACGAAGCTATCAACACGACCATGGGGATGGCCATCGAATTGCGTGAGCATCTCCACAGTCGTGAAGAAGTTGCATCATTCCTCCGTAGGAAGAAGAACCAGCTTATCGAGAACAAAAACGGATACAATGTATATATGGCAGCCTCCGATTGGGATATCATTCCCGACCTTGTTGCACCGGACGGCTATGTCGCACAGGAAAGGCTCTGGTACAAGGGCGCCATCAAAAACAACGGAGAGCCTTATGTGAGTCCCCCGTACATTGACGCGCTTACCAACGAAATCTGCTTCACGGTTTCGGTAATGCTCGGTGACAAAGAGACCGTTATCGCGATCGACTACACTCTCGATTCGATACAGGCGCACATCAAAAAGCTTCACAGTACCGAATCCACAAACGCCGTCATCGTCACGGACGAAGGCATCATTGCGGGTTCGACCGATCCCGAACAGATCGGTAAAAAGCTTATCGAAGAGCTTCCCGACTATGCGGGCATTTATGCGCTCGCCAAGAACAAAACCGGCGTTGTGACGGGTCGCATTAAGGACGGAATGCTTCACGAAAACCTTTTTGCCACAAGAAACGGCACCGGTTGGTACCTGATCGTCAGCGAAAGTGAATGGGAGCTTTACCGTAAATCCTACATTCAGCTTTCTCTCACGATCTTCCTTTCGGTTGCTCTTTTCACCGTTATCGTTGTACTTTATGTACTCGCCACACGCAGCAGAAAACGTGCGGAAAGCGCGCTTTCCGCAAGAGACGAGTTTATTTCGGGTATCACGGGAGAGCTCAAAGCCCCTCTAAACAAGATCCTTGAGATTTCGGCGCACGAAAGCACTTCAGCCGAGGAATCGTCTGCGGTCGAATTTGCCAAAATCCAGGAGGCAGGTCGCAGCCTTAACGAAAAACTCGGGCAGATCATTTCCTATAAAAATATACTCCGCACCGAAAAAAGCCACAGAGAGAAAAGCCTTTTCTCTCTTCATAAATTTGGCATCAATAACAAGTTCCGCGCGCTGATCATCATAATCATGATCGTGGTTATGAGCATTACACTCTTCACAAGCATATACACTACCTATCAGCTCGGCTTCTCGAACATGCAGGGCGAAGCCGGCGAGTACAAAGATAAACTTGACAGCTGGGTTGCCGAACAAAAGAGCAAGCTTGACATGTTTTGCAGCTTTTTCTCAACCAACCCCTCCATGCTTGACAACTATGAAGAAACAGTCAGCTTCCTGAACAAGATCACCGAACAATACCCCGAAATTTCGGCGTCATATATCACCAATCCCGAGCGTGTCCATACTGTCTACATGAACAATGGGTGGGAACCAGATCCCGACAAGCCGGTACAGGACCGTCCCTGGTACATCGCGCTCTCACAAAGCGATGAGGGCTGGATCGTTACAACGCCCTATTACGACCAGCAAACAGGCGGTTACTGTGTTACTGTTGCGGAAACAGTTCTAGACAGCAAAACAGGTGAATTTGTCGGAAACTTCGGTATTGATTTCTATATGGACTCGCTCGTGAACATCCTCGGCGACAGCTATACCGACACAGGATATGCCTTTCTGGTGGATGCCGAGGGTGATATCGTCAACCATCCTTACGGGAAATATCAGATGACGGCCGAAACGCGCACGAGCATCTCGGATCTTCCATACAACGGGATTTTTGAGGATGCCAGCAGCATAGAGCTCATCACGGATTACGACTCCGGAATGAAGCTTCTTATCGCTACGAGAAGTGAAAGTACCGATTTCGCCATATATGTTGTAAAGAATTTCCTTTCCGTTTATGGCTCGATGCTTATCTACGACCTCATTTGCCTTGCCGCATTCATCGTCTGCATCATCCTGGTTTACAGGACGCTGGGCAACATGATCCGCTGGCAGGAAATGACCAATTCAAGGATGAAAGATGCCGCCGATGCAGCCATATCGGCCGACCGTGCAAAGAATCAATTTCTTGCGCAGATGTCGCACGAGATCAGGACTCCCATCAACGCGGTGCTCGGCATGAACGAGATGATCCTGCGTGAAACGGATTCCGAAACGATCAGGGATTATTCGATGAACATCAAATCCTCAGGTCGCAATCTTCTCTCGCTCATCAACTCGATCCTTGATTTTTCAAAGATCGAGGACGGCAAAATGGAGATACTTCCCGTCAAATACGATCTTTCATCATTGGTCAACGATCTCGTAAATTCCATCGATGAAAGAGCAAAAGCGAAGTCACTCCGTTTCAATGTGGATGTCGATCCGACTCTTCCTTCCGTTCTTTTCGGAGATGATGTCCGCATCGCCCAGGTTATTACAAATCTCCTGACAAATGCGGTAAAATACACACACGAAGGCGCGGTAACCCTCACGCTAAAGGATGGCGGACGCGAAGGCGACAGCCTGAAGCTCTTTGTTTCTGTTAAAGATACGGGCATCGGAATCAAATCGGCCGATATGAAGAAGCTTTTTGAATCGTTTGAACGTATCGAAGAAATCCGAAACAGAAACATCGAAGGTACAGGTCTCGGAATGTCGATCGTTACCAAGCTCCTTTCCATGATGAACAGCGAACTTCATGTCGACAGTATTTACGGAGTCGGCTCGGAATTCTCGTTCACGATCGTACAGCAGATCCTTTCCGACGAAGCGATCGGGGATTATTCCGAACGTCTCAGGATTACTGCCGAGAATCAAAAAGACACATCAAAAACGCTCTTTGCAGAAAATGCTCGTATCCTTGTTGTTGATGACAACGACATGAATCTCAAAGTGGCGCGCAATCTGTTAAAGCTTTCAAACATCAAGCCCGATCTTGCCTCATCGGGTCAGGAATGCATTGAATTGATGAAAAAGAACAGATATGATATCGTACTTATGGATCATATGATGCCGGGAATGGACGGTATAGTTACTCTCGGTCACCTCAAGGATGAGAATCTTGTTCCCGAAGGAACCCGTGTGATCGTACTGACAGCCAATGCGGTTGTCGGAGCCAAAGAGAAATACCTTGCTTCAGGTTTTGACGACTATCTCTCAAAACCGATCGAGGTGGAAGATCTGCAGGCAAAGCTTGCCGCACATCTGCCCGAAGGTCTCTTCGAGTGGAGACAACAAAGCAGCGAAGAAACCGATGATCCTACTGTCATGAGCTTTGCTCCCACGACCACAATTCCCGATGACGTCAAGCAGCGCGACGACGTCAAGCAGTCCGACGATATCACGCAACCCGATGATGTCAAGCAACCCGATGACGTCAAGCAGCGTGACGACGTCAAGCAGTCCGACGACGTCAAGCAACCCGATGATGTCAAGCAACCCGATGATGTCAAGCAACCCGATGACGTCAAGCAGCGCGACGACGTCAAGCAGTCCGACGATGTCAAGCAACCCGATGACGTCAAGCAGCGCGACGACGTCAAGCAGTCCGACGATGTCAAGCAACCCGATGACGTCAAGCAACCCGATGACATCAAGCAACCCGACGTCGCTGAAGTATTTGATTTTGCTCCGAGCGGTAGAAGTGATGATGACGATGTTCTTGAATTCGGTCCCACAAACGAAGACATCATGGAGTTCGGTCCCACTTCGGAAGACGAAGACTCGATCGTCCTTCCCACCTCTCTTTCGGATGAAGCAAAACATCTCCTTGAAAAAGCCGGGATCAACATAAACGAAGGGCTCCGTTTCTGCGGAAAAGAGGAATCCTTCTATATCGAGATGCTTGACAACTATCGTAACGGTGTGGATTCAAAAGGCGGGTTACTCGAGGAGTATTTCAGAGAAGAAAAATGGTCCGATTATCAGATCCTCATCCACTCTCTCAAGAGTTCATCAAAGACGATCGGATCCGAAAGCGCGTTTGCTCTTGCAAAAGCTCTCGAGGAAGCCTCGGGTGAGGGTAACACAGAATTTGTCAACGCAAATCATCACAAATTCATGGAAACCTACAAACAGCTCGCATCAGACATAAGCATTGCAATAAAATAGCTACAGCGCGTTCAAAGCGCCGCCAAATAGGAGGATTTATGGCAGATTGGGTAATCGTAGTTGATGACGATATCACAAATCTTAAGATGGCCGGGCATATCCTGAGCCGTTCAAACATGCGCGTTACTGCGCTGAAATCAGGTCAGTCGCTTCTCGACTATGTTGAAGCGAACGGCAAGCCCGACCTCATTCTTTTGGATATCAAAATGCCCGGAATGGATGGTTTTGAAACTCTGACCTCTCTGAGGGAACTCGAAGGTTGTGAAAACATTCCGGTTATCTTTCTGACAGCCGATGATAACGAGGAATCCGAAACGAAAGGTCTTTCGCTCGGCGCAATGGACTTCATCAAAAAGCCCTTTGTTCCGGACGTTCTGACACTTCGTGTCCGTCATATCATCGATCTGAGTCATCTTCAGCGTGAGCTTTCACATGAGGTACATAAAAAGACTCAGGAAAACAGCAAGCTTTTCATGCATGTCGTTGAAGCGCTTGCAAAGGCAATCGACGCGAAGGATAATTACACAAACGGTCACTCCGGTCGTGTTGCCGCCTATGCGCGCGAAATATCACGAAGGATCGGATACAATGACGATCAGCAGAACACGATCTACATGATGGGTCTTCTTCACGATGTAGGCAAGATCGGTATCCCCGATGCGGTTATCAACAAGCCGGCAAATCTTAACGAGGACGAGTTTGAGGTCATCAAGACTCACCCCGTGCTCGGTGCCAAGATCCTTGGAGCGATCAAGGAGATGCCTTCTCTCGCAAACGGTGCACGATGGCATCATGAACGATACGGAGGCGGTGGGTATCCCGATAATCTGAAGGGTGAGGATATACCGATTGAAGCCCGTATTATAGCGGTAGCGGACTCTTATGACGCAATGACCAGCCACCGCAGTTACCGTGCACCTCTTCCCCAGGATGTGGTGCGCTCCGAGATTGAAAAAGGAAAGGGAACCCAGTTCGATCCCAGATTTGCAGACATAATGATACACATGATCGACGAAGACATCAATTACGAAATGAAAGAGCAATAAAGACCCGAATGCCAAGCCTGATGGGGTCGGGCGTGTAACGAAACGGTTTAGGATTGCTTTCAATGAGAGAAGGATTACATAATGAAAGAATTGCAAAACAAGCAAAGCGACAATCAAACACTTTTTCAGACAGCACACATGATGTGTCTGATAGCGATGACTGTGGCCTCGGCGGCTCTCCTGGTTGTCGGTATCCTGCTTAATTGGGAAAAATGGCCGATGATTCCGATATTTGCTGCCGTGATTTTCTGTTGGGTCATTCATTTGCAGCAAAATTTCTCGGACAGACACAGAATTATAATCTTCTGTATGGTGCTGATGGGTCTCCTCTTCTACTACGGGATCCATCCCACAAGTACGTTTGACCTGTCCGTAACGGCTTGTATCGGAATCGTTCTGTGTGCGACGACCGGTGTAAAGAAGCTCATCACTGTGTGCGTCATCACGTTTTGTATATCATTCTTTTACAATGTGATCATTATCATCAGTGAAACTCCCGAGCTTCTTGATGCGCTTATGTTCAGCCGCATCATTTATCATCCTCTCATAGTGTTCGTGGTCGGCTGGCTCGGGCGCGCTCTCATCGACCTTTGGACCCAGGTCCTTGACCATTCAAAGGCTGAGATTGAGCAGCTTACCGAATCTACCGGTCGTTTCAATGAATTTCTTACCAAAGTATCACACGAGATCAGAACGCCCATAAACGCGGTACTCGGTCTTTCAAGCATTGCGCTCGAACAGACTCAGGACAAAGATCAGGTATCAAATCTCAAATCAATTCAAAGCGCCGGTAAACGTGTTGCCGAGCAGATCAGCGATATTCTCGACTATTCTGAGATTGACAGACAAAAATTCGCCATGAACCGCGAGGAATACATGCTTGCCTCTCTTCTGCACGACCTTGTCATGGAAGTCAGACCCTACATGAAAAAGGGCGTGGAGATGATCATCGATGTCGATCCCTCCATACCCGCCATGTTGAGATCCGACGTGAGCAAGCTTAAAAAGATTATCTGGCATCTTGTAAACAACGCGATCAAATTTACAAGCGAAGGCGGCGTTTACCTTCGTTTCACCTCGCAACAGGAAGATTACGGCATCAATCTTATAATTGAGATATCCGATACCGGCGAAGGTATGACGGATGAAGAAATCGATCGCCTATTTGACGGCTACTATCAGGGTAAAAATGCCTATACCCGTTCCACAAGCGGTCTCGGTCTCGGAATGGCGATAGTCAACGGTTATGTTACCGCCCTCGGTGGCTTTGTCCATATCGAAAGCCGTCCCGGCGAAGGCACAACAGTCAGAGTTACCGTTCCCCAGGAGATTGTGGATCCTTCGGGCTGCATCTCCGTACGTGATCCCGGAAAGCTTGTGGTCGGCGGCTTCTTCAATTTTGAAAAGCATTACAGTCCCATGGTTCGTGATTACTATAACAGCATGGTTCTCAACATCGTTAAAGGACTGAATGTTCAGCTTCACCGCGTCGACACCGAAGAAAATCTCAAAAGGCTCAATACTTCGCTCCGCATGACGCATCTCTTTGTCAGCGAGGCGGAATACGCGAGCAGCACTTCTTATATCGAAGAGCTTGCCAAGAATTTTTCGGTTTCCGTCATCGCCGGACCGGAGCTCGTTCTTCCTGCATCATCAAAGGTTCACATCATGGAGAAGCCCTTTTACTGCTTCCCCGCTGCCGAAGTACTCAACAGGGCAAGTGATGAAGATTTTACCGATAAATACATGTACTGTCACGGCGTGCGCGCGCTGGTGGTCGATGACGAGCCTCTTAACCTCACGGTTGCGAGGGATATACTCGGACGTTATGACATAAACGTTGCGACAGCGAGCTCCGGTCAGGAAGCGATCGACCTTTGTTCACACGAAACATTTGATATCGTCTTCATGGATCATATGATGCCGGGAATGGACGGTATCGAGGCGATGCGCCGCATCAGATCCGACATACTCGGCGCATGGAAATCTGTTCCCATGGTCGCACTTACCGCCAATGCAGTCAGCACTGCGCGTGAATCCTTCCGTATTGCCGGCTTCGATGGTTTTGTTGCAAAACCTATCGATATCCTTGAACTCGAGCGCGTCCTGAAAATCGTTCTTCCCAAGACAGTTGTGACTTTCGAAGACAGACCTCACTCACGCAAAAGCTCGAGAAAACATAAGCTTGAAACCGAATCGGCTTCCGCTTATATCGACCTCAATGATGTAACGGATAACGCGCCGGTTCCGGACAACTCGGTTGTCGATGAATATACTCCTCTGCGCAACCTCGGAGTCGATTTAAGTCAGGGTCTGCTCTACTGCCAAAAGGACGAGGAATTCTATCGTACTCTTCTGTTGCAGTTCGCATCCGAGGCCGCCGACAAGCTTCATAATCTTGAAAAATTTTATAAAAACGGTGACCTCCCCGATTATTCGATCCTAGTGCACGCACTTAAGAGCACAGCGAAGATGATCGGTGCGACAGGGCTTTCGGAGAAGGCCAAAGCACTTGAAGAGGCTTCCAAGGCAGGCGATGTAGCTACGGTGGAAGCAGGCCACCGTTCTGCTATGGATGATTACAAAATGCTTACCGATACCATACTGAATACATTCGGTGACGGAGTTCCCGCTTCCGAAGAAGGCAGTTCACCGACGCCCGCGAATGACGACGGTACATCGGAAAGCGAAGCTCCGGACGAAGATATTTTGGAATTCGGACCCGCCGGAGACATGAACGGAGAGGAGGAGAAGTAAGATGAATAAAGCAATCCGAAAACTTTTGTCCGAGGATAAAAAATCACTCGAGGAACGTCTTTTTGTTCTCACTATTGCAACCAGTGCTTTCTCGCTCGCCGTTATCTTCGTATCCAGCGCCTTGGCCGGGATTACCGTTATTGATATCGCTGTGATTGCCATAGGCACGCTGCTCATGACTTTTACCATATATCGGACACTCAAAAGCAAGCGCCTGAAGCTTGGAGGAGCTGTCATATCAACGATTGTGATCTTTATACTGCTCCCCTATACCTTTTTTACAGGCGGTGCCATTTACGGTGGTCCTCCCTCATGGTTCATTTTTTCGGCTCTCTTTGTCAGCCTTATCCTTTCGGGAAAAACCAAAATTTTCTTTTTGGTATCGGAACTTGCCGTTTCCGCAGCTTGCTATATTGTCTCATATACGCACCCCGAATTCATCAGGCAGAATTCGACATTCTTAGCCTACATAGCTTCCTATGTATCGGTTGCGTTCATCAGCATTTCGATCTGCATAATGGTCGGAATCGAAATACTGATCTATAAAATCGAGAACGAAAAGAATGAAAAACAGAAAAAAGAGATCGCTGCACTCAATGACTCGCAGAACAGATTCTTTTCAAGCATGAGCCACGAAATCCGTACTCCCATCAACACTATCATAGGTCTTAACGAGATGATCCTCAGGGAAAACGTTTCCGACGAAGTTGCAGAGGACGCCGCCAACATCCGCGCTGCCAGCAAGATGCTGCTTCACCTTATAAACGACATTCTCGACATGAGCAAGCTCGAGTCCGGAAACATGCAGCTTTCAAATGTTTCCTATAACATTGGCGACATGCTTTCCGAACTCGTGAACATGATCTGGATCCGTGCCCGTGACAAAGGTCTCGAATTCAATGTAAATGTTGCGCCGGATGTGCCTGCAACCGTGATCGGCGATGATGTCCGCGTAAAGCAGATTCTCATAAACGTACTCAACAACGCTGTAAAATACACACGCGAGGGTTCGGTCAGTCTCTCCATCCAGTGCGGTAAGATTGAAGACGGAAAACAAAGCATTCTTTACACCGTCAACGACACAGGCATGGGCATAAAGAAAGAGAACCTCCCTTACCTCTTCACCGCATTTAAGCGCGTTGATGAGGACAAAAACCGACATATCGAAGGTACCGGTCTCGGTCTTTCGATCGTTAAACAGCTCGTGGATCTTATGGGCGGGGATATTTCGGTCAACAGTATCTACACACAGGGAACCACCTTCGTCATCGACATTCCGCAGATTGTTGCCGGAAACGGAACTGTCGGCGATCTTAACCTTGAAAAGAAGCACAAAGTGATCCGTGACGCATATACATCACGTTTTGAGGCGCCCGACGCAAAAGTTCTCGTTGTTGATGATAATGCATCGAACCTTCTCGTCTGCACCAAGCTTTTGAGAGACACAAAGGTTCAGGTTGATACGGCAGCTTCGGGTGAGGATGCCCTTCGACTCACGGTCGACAACTATTACCACGTCATCTTCATGGATCATATGATGCCTCAGATGGACGGTATCGAGTGTCATCGAAGGATTCTTTCGCAAAAGGCAGGAAAATGCAAAGAATCGAAGATCATCTCCTTTACGGCCAATGCCGATGCAGAAAGTCGCGCCCTTTACGAGCGCGAAGGCTTTGACGGCTTCCTTATCAAGCCTGTTGACGGCAAATCGCTTGAGATCGAGCTTGCAAGGAATCTCCCGAGAGAACTTGTTCACTACCTTTCGGAGGATGATACGGACGTTCTTGAGGAAAGCATGGCATGGATCAACTCCGAGCAGACCAAACGTCTTATCAGCATTACTACCGAGAGCACAGCGGATCTGCCTCGCGAACTGCTCGACCAGTATGAGATCAGAGAAATCCCGCATACCGTTATAACCGAGGAGGGCGCATTCCGCGATTCGATCGATATCGACACCGGAGGACTTATTTCCTACATGTCAAACAATGCGAAGAAGGTCAGAGCCCATGCTCCGGATGTTGCGGCTCATGAAGCATTTTTCGCGGACAGTCTCGCTCACGCCAACAACATCATACATATTTCACTTTCAAAGGATATCGCCAACAGCGGATATGCTGCCGCGCTTGATGCAGCAGCATCCTTTAACAATGTCACAGTCCTTGAAAGCGGTCACCTTTCAAGCGGTCAGGGTCTTGTTGTTCTTGAAGCATGCCGTATGGCTTCGCAAGGTAAGACGGTAGAAGAGATAAGCAAAGCAATAGAGACAGTCAAGGAACATGTTAAAACAAGTTTCATAGTTGATAATCTTGATTATCTTGCACGTATGGGACAGGTCAATCCGAAAATTGCCGGGATAACCAAAACTCTGACGCTTCGTCCTACACTCGTGATGAAGAACGGCAAGATGACCATCGGGAAAATATTCTTCGGATCCCGTCAAAAAGCTTGGAGGAAATACATCCGCTCAGCATTGAACGGAGCCCGTAACATCGATACGCACATGCTTTTTATCACATATTCAAGCATGTCGCACTCAGATCTGGACTGGGTAAAGAAAGAAGTAGGATACCTGGTACATTTTGAAAACATCTATTGTCAAAAGGCCTCTCCTTCCGTTTCCGTAAACTGCGGTCCGGGTACATTCGGCCTGTTGTTTAAGACTAAAAATGAATAAGAGGAGGTACTTATGAACTCTTTTATTCGAAAAATACTATCCGTTTTTTGCATTATCGTGCTTATTACTGCAATGTACGGATGCTCCGGCGGTAACGAAGCGGAATCTGACGATCCGCAGGCCACGAACGGTGATCTCAGAAAGCTCATGATGAGTCACACTCTTGTTGTCGGTGTCACCGACTATGAGCCGCTCAGCTATCTGCTTGATGACGGAACCCGTACCGGGTTTGATGTCGAACTTGCCTCTCGTTTCGGAGAATACATGGGTGTCAACGTCCAGTTTACCGAAATAGAATGGGACAAAAAAACAGAGTATCTTGAGAACGGTAAGATTGACTGCCTCTGGAACGGGATGACTGCAACGTCTGATCTTGATGACCAAATATCGCTTTCTTCACCTTACCTCTCCAATTCGCAGGTAATCGTCATGAAGACCGATCAATTCAAGAAGTATGATTCTGTCAAGAAATGTGTTCATCTTCTTTTTGGAGTCGAAATCGGCTCTGCCGGACAGGATGTTGCCAAAGACAACGGATATCGTACAATCCTGTGTACCACTCAAAAAGATGCCATAAAAAGCGTCAGCGAAGGTCGATGTGATGCCGCGATCATCGACAACATCATGGCCGAATCTCTTGTCGGAGAAGGCAACGAATTCGAGGAACTCAGCTTTGATTATCCCTTAAGTTCGGAACAGTTCGTCGTTGGATTCAGAAAAACATCTCCCCTCACAAAGGAAGTCAATACCTTCCTTAAGGAATTTTTCGGCACGGATGAAGCGAAAAGCCTCGGCGATAAATATAATCTGACCGATTCAATGATCTACATGTATGATTGAGACTATCTAAGTGGGGATTTTCGTTTACATGACCACGAAGAAACCCGCAATCCGTTTATAAGAAGAAGGACGAAGCATGAAACTTCGTCCTTCTTCCATATCCATTATTTAATTCATATGAAACGTTTTTCTATACATTAAAACTTGGGTGTCTTTGCAAGGCTTGCAGCGATCTCTGCATCCGTGGGGATGTAGTCTGACATGGTCTTGTCATTGTATGATGCATATGCGTAAAGGTCAAAATAACCTGTTCCGGTAAGACCGAATACGATGTTCTTTGCCTCACCTGTCTCCTTGCACTTAAGAGCCTCGTCGATGGCTACGCGGATAGCATGGCTGCTCTCGGGAGCGGGAAGGATGCCTTCGATCCTTGCAAACTGCTCAGCTGCCTCGAATACTGCTGTCTGCTCAACGGATGTAGCCTCGATGAGCTTCTGATCGTAGAGCTCTGAAAGAACAGAGCTCATGCCGTGGTAACGGAGGCCGCCTGCGTGGTTGGCCGAAGGAATGAAGCTGCTGCCGAGTGTGTACATCTTTGCAAGAGGACAAACCATACCGGT